>Ga0187866_1002825_pt1 | contig 13775 bp, 14 predicted proteins | sample June2016WEW_11_1_3_FD_133013 | JGI IMG/M metagenome (GOLD analysis project Ga0187866, IMG submission 133013) | Peatland microbial communities from SPRUCE experiment site at the Marcell Experimental Forest, Minnesota, USA - June2016WEW_11_150 | ecosystem: Environmental > Terrestrial > Soil >... | reverse complement strand
GGGATCCCGGTCAAGCTAGAAATGAGCCCCGACGTGTAGCTAGGGAAGGGCAAGGACAAGCTGATGCCGTTCTGCCTTCTGATTGCCCCACCGCCTGCGGATGCGCTCTCTCTGGATTGCTGAGCACCGAAGCGCTGAAAACGAGCCGATAAAAGGCGCAATAGCACCGATCCTGCGTCTAGTGAGCGGGACACGGCAGTAGTAGCGCCACGTACCTATGGCAAAAATGCGCGCAGTCGTCATTTGATTCTGCGACTACGCTCGGAACTGGCAGCACATACACAACCAAATCATCCGGAGATTACTCCCATTGGTTTCGCGTCATCATCACGCTGACTGACAGCACGGAAACAATCCAGGGAACGCCAGTCAATAGTCCGCCAGTTGATTGGCCCTGAGAACGTTGCTCATGCAGCGGGAGAGACGGGAAAGAAGGACGCGAGGAGATCTCGAAAAACGCAGCCATGGCCCGCCACGCGCGTCTGGGAGACATTCCAGGGGAAGGCTGGCATCGTTACCTTCTGCAATCAAAGGGACTATCTTTTCGTGTAGCAGTTGTGTAGCGTTAAAGCGTAGAAATCCATACAAGAGCATAGGAAGGGAGTAGAAGCATTGAGCAAGTCTCTTCCCAATATATACCAAAGCGTAGAAGTGCGTAGAACAGGTGTTTGATGCTGTTCTACCAGTTCCTTGCAGGGTTCATGCCATCGCTCCTGCGCGCGACGGTCATGATCGTCCTCGGCGGGATCGCCGCGCTCCTGGACCGGGATGGAGAAACCATCAACGTGCTCGCCCTCTCGGGAATCGTCCTGCTGCTGATCGACCCCTTCCAGGCATTCACCCTGTCCTTCCAGCTCTCGTTTCTCGCGCTCGCCGGGATCCTCGTGCTCGGTGCACTCGTGCAGCGTCCGCTGGCATCTCACCTCCCCCGGTTCCTCCTGCTGGCATTCGCGATGTCCGCGGGCGCCCAGGCGGCGACGCTCCCCCTGGTGATCGCCCGGTTCGGCTCGTACTATCCGTCCGGCCTCGTGGCGAGCCTGGTACTGGTTCCGCTGACCACCGGCTACCTCTGGGCGGGCCTTGCCTGGCTTCCCCTCTCGCTGGTTCCCTGGCCCGTGCTTCATGAGTTGTGCGCCCGGGCCTTCGCGGCGTTCTACCAGATCATCCGCGTATCCGCCGACGCGCTCTCCCGGGTGCCCGGCCTGACCTTCACGCCTTCGCTTGCGCCATGGCTGGCGGCGGGCGCCGGTCTTGCCGTGGTCCTCGCGGCGACGGTTCTTCCCTTGAAGCGCGGCCCGACATGAATCCGGATTCGCCCGCGGACATCCGCGCCCTCCTGGAGGCGAGGGGGCTCGCACTGAAGAAGCGCTGGGGACAGAATTTCCTCGTGAACCGCGGCGCCCGGCAGCGGCTGATCGAGATCCTTGCGCCGAAGTCCAGCGAGACGGTGTGGGAGATCGGGCCGGGGCTCGGATCGATGACGGGAATGCTTGCCGCCGCCGCCGCGCGGGTCTTCGCGTTCGAGCTGGATCGGGGCCTGTGCCGGTACCTCGAAGAGGCAATGCGGGAGCTCGAGACCGTGACGCTTGTTCCGGGCGATTTCCTCGACACGTGGAAGAGCACCATGGAGGCGCGGGGGACGCCGGACCGCATCCTCGGCAACCTGCCGTACAGCTCGGCATCACTCATGATCGCGGACATCATCGAGACAGGGGTGCGCCCGGCCCGCATGGTCTTCACGGTCCAGAGGGAGCTTGCCGACCGCATGGCCTCACCGCCGGGAGAGAAAAGCTATTCATCCTTCTCGGTCCTCTGCCAGTCCTGCTTCACCGTGAGGGGCAGGGGAGACCTTCAGCCGGGGAGCTTCTATCCCGTACCCGACGTTGTCTCTTCTATCGTGGAAATGATTCCGGCCCCCTGGGCGCCGAGGGGTGAAGAGCTGACGGTGCTCTCTCGCCTGGCGCGCGGGCTGTTCTCATCCCGGAGAAAGACGATCCGCAACAACGTGAAGGATGCAGCGGTCCGGGAGGCGCTGGCGCAGGAAGGCATCGACCTCAGTCTCAGGGCCGAGCAGATTGCCCCCGAGGTGTTAGTGCGGCTTGCGCGCCGGCTTACAGGATCTTCATCTCCTTGAGCGTGGCTTGGAGGGACTCCCGGTTCTTCGGGGCCATGGCGCACATCGGCAGCCGGTAGGTCTCGGCGATCATCCCTTTCATTGCCAGCGCCGCCTTGATCGGGATCGGATTGGTCTCTATGAAGATCGCCTTGAAGAGGGGAAGCAGGTCGTAATGCATCTTCCGCGCGGCATTCCAGTCGCCTTTCAGCGCGGCGCCCACGAACCGTGACATCTGCTCGGGAACGAGATTGCTCGCCACGGAGATCACGCCCATGCCGCCCAGCGCCATTATGGGGAAGACCAGGTTGTCATCGCCCGAGAGCACCGTGAAATCCGCCGGCTTCTTTGCGATGAGCTCCATGACCTGGCCGATGTCGCCGCTTGCCTCCTTCACGGCCACGATGTTCCTGTGCCGGGCCAGCTCCAGCATCGTCGGGTTGTCGATGTTCTTTCCCGTGCGGCCCGGGATGTTGTACACGACCATGGGCAGGTCCACCGCGTCCGCGATGGCGCGGAAATGGCCGAGGGATCCCTGGTTGGTCGGCTTGTTGTAGTACGGGGCGACCTGGAGAGTCGCATTCGCGCCGGCCTCTTTCGCGTCCTTTGCGTAGTGGATGGCCTCGGAGGTGGAGTTCGAGCCGGCCCCCGCGATCACGGGCACCCTGCCCCGGGCCTGCTCCACCACGATCCGGATAACGCGACTGCACTCATCGCCATCGAGGGTCGGGCTTTCGCCGGTGGTCCCCACGGGGACCAGGCCGCTTACGCCGCCCTCGACCTGAAAGTCCACGAGCCTCCTCAGCGCCTTCTCGTCCAGCGCGCCGTCGGCGGTCATCGGCGTGACCAGCGCCGTGTATACTCCCTCGAGCTTCATGCGCCCCTCTCTCCCTGCAGGATGTCGTGGATGAAATCGTTGACCTCGAAAAGCCCCGTCTTGCGCGCCGCCCCCGGCGGATGTATTCCCGCGAGCCACTCCGCGGCGCGTACGGCACCAAGGGCGAAGCCCCCGCGGCTGCGCGCGCGGTGAGTCAGCTCGATCGTGTCGAAGGAGGAGTCCAGGAGAAGCGTGTGGGTGCCCGGCTCCTCGCCGCCGCGGACGGAGGCGAAATGGAGCTCATCCGGTTCGGGGGCCCGATCCAGCCTCTCCGTGACGACCTTCGTCTTTCGAACGCTCCTTCCCGTCACGATTCGGGCAAGTGTCAGCGCGGTCCCTGAGGGGCTGTCCTTCTTGCGCTTGTGGTGCACTTCCCAGCCCATGATGTCGTACTCGGGGCAGGGGTTGGCAAGCTCCGTGGCCGCCGCGGCCAGGGCGAAGAACAGGTGTGCGCCGATGGAGAAATTGCTCCCGTAGAGGTAGCCGATCTTTGCGTCCAGCAATGTCTTCCTCAGCTCGTCGAGCTTTCCGAACCATCCCGTCGTGCCCACGACGGCGCTGAGGCCGGCGCGGGCATAGGCGCGCGCATTGGCCAGCACGGCGTCCGCGTGGGAGAATTCGATGGCCATGTCGGAGTCGCCGGCGATCTTCTCCGTGAGCACCGAAGCATCCGCATTCCGCAGGGCGGGGTCGATGCGCGCCGAAACCTCGTGTCCCCGATCACGCAGAACCTTTTCGACCTCGCGCCCCATGCTCCCATAGCCGATAATCGCGACTTTCATGGTGCGGCGATAATACTATTTCCCGAGTGACTGCACCAGCGTCACCACGGAGGTGTTCACGACGTCGTCCACCGAGCAGCCGCGCGAGAGATCGCTCACGGGCTTCGTGAAGCCCTGGAGGAAGGGGCCGTAGGCCTCGGCGCCGGCGAACCTCTGCACGAGCTTGTACCCGATGTTGCCGCTCTGGAGGTCCGGGAAGATCAGCGTGTTCGCCTTGCCGGCCACCACGGAGCCCGGCGCCTTCTTCGCCGCAACGGATGCCACCAGGGCCGCGTCCGCCTGCATCTCACCGTCCACGACGAGCCTCGGGTTCCTCTCCTTCACGAGCTTCAGCGCGCTCACCACCTTGTCCACCAGGGCGTGGCTCGCGCTTCCCTTCGTGGAGAAGGAGAGCAGGGCCACCAGCGGCTCGGACCTGAGGAAGGTGCGGCAGGACTCGGCGGAGGAAAGGGCGATGTCGGCAAGCTGCTCCGGTGTCGGGTCGGGGACGACCGCGCAGTCGGCAAAGATCATGTGACCCTCGACTCCCCACTTCGTGCCCGGGAGGTACATGACGAAGCAGGAGGATGCCGTGGTGATGCCGGGGGCGGTCTTCACGATCGTGAGAGCCGCGCGGAGGACCTTTGCCGTCTCGCTGTCGGCGCCCGATACCATGGCGTCGGCCCGGCCCTTGCGCATCATCATCGCGCCCCAGTGTTGGGTGTCGCCCATAAAAACCTTCTGCGCATCCTCGCGGGAGATCCCCTTGCTCTTGCGAAGCTCAAAATAGTCGTCGAGGTATTCTCTCTTCAGCGGGGAGGAGGCAGGTTCTTCTACGTTGAGGCCCGACAGGCTCACACCCTGCTTCTTCGCTTCCGCCTCGATCTGGGATCTTTGTCCGAGGAGGGTGACCTCGCTCGCGAGCTTCTCGTCCAGGATGATCCGCCCTGCCTTCAGCGTCCGGGATTCGTACCCTTCGGGGAGGACAAGCTTCCGGGGATTCGACTTCGCCTTTGCGCGCATCTCTTCTATGAAATTCATTGCCAGGCTCCTTTCACTGCGACGTACTCGGCGCATTTTGAGAATGACACGGGATTGACGCGCGCAAGTATAGCTTTTTCCCAGGAAACTGCAATAATCGCGCAGGAGAACAGCTGCTTATGACTGTTGGCGTGTACGGCCTGGGAAGGTTCGGCTCGTTCTGGGCGGAGATGCTGGCGCGGTCCATTCCCGTCTGCGCGTATTCCCGCTCCCCCGACCGATCGACACCCCCGGGCGTCAGGAGGGTGGGGGAGGACGAGGTCCTCGCACAGCCCGTGATAGTTCTGTGCGTTGCCATCTCCGCCATGGAGGAGGTGCTGCAGAGGAGCCGCGCGCGGCTTGCCCGGGAGGTCCTCGTGATGGACACCTGCTCGGTGAAGACTCATCCCGTGAGCCTCATGGAGCGCCTGCTGCCTGCCACCGCGTCGATCCTCGGCACGCACCCCATGTTCGGTCCGGATTCCGCCCGCGGCGGCGCATCCGGCCTCCCGATGATCTTGTGTCCGGTGAGGATCGTCTCCCGTGAGTTGGAGAAATGGCGCGCGTTCTTTTCCTCCCTGGGGCTCTCGGTGTCCGTCATGACCCCCGACGAGCACGACCGGGAGGCCGCTTTCACGCAGGGCGTTGCCCACTACATCGGGAGGGTGCTCTCGGACCTCGGCGTGCGCCGCTCCCCGATCGGTACGGTGGGGTACAACAAGCTGCTGGAGATCGTGGAACAGACCTGCAACGATCCCCTTCAGCTCTTCCTGGACCTCCAGCGGTACAACCCGCACACGCGGGAGATGCGCGTGCGGCTGGAAAAGTCCCTGCAGGCCGTCATGGCGGCGATCGACGGTTGACATGCCCGGCGGGCGCAGATAGGCTGGATTGCATGGCGGAAATACGAATCAAGGACATCGACGAGCACGAAATCGACACGATCCTCGCGGAGGACATCGATTTCGAAGGTTTCCTGACCTTCAAGAAGCCCCTCATGATCAAGGGCAAGTTCAAGGGAGAGATCAAGTCCACCAGCTCCCTGTACATCGGTGAGAAGGCCCTGGTGGAGGCCACCACCGAGGCGGCCGTCGTCTCCTCCAAGGGCACGCACAAGGGGGACATCATCGGCCACTCCCGGGTCGAGCTCTTCTCCACCGCGCAGGTGGAAGGGGACATCAGCACGCCTGATTTCGTCGTGGAAAGCGGCTGCAAGTTCAACGGCTACTGCAACATGGCAGGCGTCACGCGAAAGCCGGATCCGCAGCCGGCCGCCGCCCCTCAGCCCGCGCCGAAGCCTGTCCCTCAGGCCGCACCCCAGCCTGCTCCCCAGTCTGCTGTCCCGCATGCCGCACCGCAGCAGCAGGGCGCGCCGCAGGCGCAGCAGAATCAGCAGAACCCGCAGCACAATCAGCAGCAAAACCAGCAGCAAAACCAGCAACGGCCGGGCGCTCCTTCGACAGGGTCGGGAGGCCAGCAGAGGTGAGGCCCCGGCTCGTCGCTGCGGCGCTCTTTCTCGCCGCCATCGCCACGGCGCAGCTTTTCGCCCAGGACAAGCCGGACGCGCTCGAGCTGTATCGCGCCAACAAGTTCGCTGACGCGATCAAGGTCACACAGCAGGAGCTGGCCGTATCGCCCAACAACATCGACTCCTATGTCGTCATGGGTTGGAGCTACCTTCGGCTCCAGCAGTACCCGGATGCTCTGACGGCCGGGCAGAAGGCGGTGGCGATCAACCCGAACGATCCCCGGGTCATCCAGATCCTCGGGGAAGCCGACGTGTTCCTCGGCAAGATCGACGATGCCCTGAAGAACCTGCAGGAGTATGTGGCGCTCCGCCCGGGTGGGGACCGGATCGGACGCGTGTACTGGCTGATGGGCGAATGCTACATCCGCCTCAAGGAGTTCCAGAACGCCGACATCGCCATCTCCACCGCGGTGTACTACGAGCAGAACAACGCGGTGTGGTGGGCACGGCTCGGCTACGCCCGGGAGCTCGCCAACGCACTAAAAGAGGCGTCCGATGCCTATGGGCGCGCCCTGAAGCTGGATCCCAGCCTGGGTGATGCCCAGCGCGGCAAGGACAGCGTCGACAAGAAGCTGAAGGGCTGACGCATGGGCGTCGCGGCGCGCCGTGAGCGCCGGGTGGCATTTCACACCTTCGGGTGCAAGCTGAACCAGTTCGAAACTGAGGCCCTGGCATCGTCCTTCCTGGCCCACGGGTTCGTCGTTGTCCGGGCCGACCAGGAGGCCGACGCCTATGTGATCAATACCTGCACTGTCACGTCACGGGCTGACCACAAGGCACGGTCACTGATTCGCGGGATTGCCCGAGAGCATCCCAATGCTCCCCTGCTCGTCACCGGGTGCTCGGCGCAGACAGAGCCCGAAGCCCTCGCCGCCCTGGCCGCCAATATCGTCGTGGTTCCGCAGTCCGAAAAGTCGAGGCTCCTGGAGATCCCGCAGACCCTTGCGGAGACCCTGGACACGGGAGAGGTGCCATACGCCCGGCTGCTTGGCTCTCTCAAGGCAGACCAGCCGTCGGACCCATTTGCGCTGATCGTCACCGTCCCCGTTTTCCATACGCGCGCGTTTCTGAAGATCCAGGACGGCTGCGACTGCCGCTGTGCGTACTGCAGGGTCCCGCTGGCCCGGGGCCGGTCCGTGAGCCTGGGTCTGGAGGAAGTGCTGAGTCGCGCCGCCGCGCTGGAATCACAGGGCAGGCGGGAGATCGTCCTCACCGGTGTCAACATTTCCGCCTGGCGGGCCAGCGGGACAGCCCTGCCGGGCCTCCTCCGCGAGCTCCTGCGCTCCACCACGCGCGCGCGCATTCGTCTCACCTCGATCGAGCCGGAGTCGATCACCTCGGAGCTCGTGGAGGTGCTGGCGGAGCCCCGGATCTGTGCTCATTTCCACATCCCCGTCCAGTCAGGCTCGGACAGCGTCCTGGCCCGGATGCGCCGTCGCTATGTGTCAGGCAGGGTCATCGACAGCGTCCGTCTACTGAGGGAAGCCCGGGACGATCCTTTCGTTGCCGCGGACTTCATGGTCGGATTTCCTGGAGAGACGGAGGAGGATTTCCAGCGGACCCGTGAGTTGGTCCAGCGGCTGGAATTCGCTGCTCTCCATGTGTTCCCGTTCTCCCCGAGGCCCGGCACTGACGCCGCCTCGATGAAACAGGTGGTGCCCGAACGCGTGCGGCGCGAAAGAGCGGGGGATCTGACCGCGCTGGCGGGGAAGCTGTCCGCTTCGTATGCGCGGCGCTGGGTGGGCCGGGAAGTCGATGTGCTCCTGGAAGGTAGACCCGGGGCGCGTGCCCACGGGGTTACCGGCAATTATCTGAAGGTATTCGTCGATGGAGCGCCGCGAGATTCGGCGACGCCCGGCCGTGTTGCGCGCGCAGAAATCATCGATGCGGGCCGGACCTGCTCCGCGCGGTTCCTGGGCTTCATCGACTGAACTCTGGTTTTCGACCGCGGATTGAGCTATAATGAAAGGCGATCACAGGGAACAGGACGTCATGCGCGCGGTGTTCCATTGGCGGAGGTTGCCCATGGCGAGGACGAAAGCGTTTCTGCCGTTCATCGCCGTGCTGCTCGCTCTCTCGGGCTGCTCGGCATTTTTCAGTTTCAATGCGTTCTCGTCCCTGGACAAGGCCTCCGTGCCCAATCCGAGCAGGTACCAGGGGCCGGGGGGGTTGGCGAATCTCCAGAGCGATCTCGCATCAAAGGCTATCGTGAATGCGCTGAAAGGCGACTTGACGACTGTCAACATCATCCTGTCGAACCTGGACGCGTCGTACAACGTGAAGACGGGGCCCCTGACGACCCCTGACCAGCAGACGGCCGCCATTCTCTACTCTGACCTTGCGCTGAAGAGCACTTCTGGCGATATCCTGGTGAACAATGTCGTGGCGACCATCATGACCCAGGCCCCTGGGAATCTCCAGTCAATTCTTTCGTCGATCGTGCCCGCCGACGTCGCGGCGGACTTCGCGAAGTTCGACGACATGATGAACGAATTACTGGTGGCAAACTCTGTCTATACAAACCTCGGGAACAGCACACCACTGCCTGTTCCTGGGATGAACATGGGGGACGTTGCGCAGAAGGCGGCAGTGGCCTACCTGATGCAGAAGGTCTTTGACCGCGTCCACCTGGTGGATGCTGGCACCGAGATTGCCGAGATGTTCGCCCTGGTGAACAACCAGGCCAACAACATCGCAAATCTGAACACGATCCCGGCAGATCCGTTGAACCCGCTCTCAGCGGTCCCTTGGCTCAAGAACATCTTCGACGCGGCAGGCGCTCCGTACCCCGCATGATAGTCGAAACGGAAAAACGAGGCGCCGCATCATGAGAAATTTCATCGCCGTGCTGCTGCTCTCTCTGGGTGCCGGCATGGCATTCGCCAACACGTACAACGAGATCCCCTTTGTCCCCATGAGCCCGGAAGTCCTCGGGCGCGGAGGATCCGCCATTGCTGACGCCCGCGGGTACGATTCGCTGTTCGACAACCCTGCTGGTTTCAGCCGTGACCCGAGCAGCTTCACGCTGAGCTCCACAAGCTCCTGGGTGTATTCCCGGCCGGACGAGTTCATGGGGCTCGTCGGACAGTTCGCGAACGGCACCAGCTCACCCGCGTCCATCTTCACCTTTCTCAACAACCAGATCACCCGCGGCGGAATCGGGGCAGGCGCCTCATGGGGCATCGGATACGTGGGCGGCGGACTGGGGCTGGGTGCCTCGCTCATACTCGATTCGGTCCTGAGCGGCCCAAGTCTCCTCGGCGTGACCGGCGACCTCACGGGAACGATCGGTTTCATCGGCGGGCTTTCGGTTCCCATTGAGGTGGCGGGCTTCAAGGTCCATGTCGGCGGCGACGTGCGCCCGATGATTCGCGTCCATGCGCTTCTGACCAATCCGGTAGCCGTTGGAATGCTCAATGCTTTGGCCACCGGTGGGGATGTCCTGGCCCAGCTGGGCGCGGCTCCGGCGCTGTACGGGGTCGGCATTGGCCTGGACGTCGGCGCCATCGCGGAGCTGGGCTGGTTCAACGTAGGCCTTTCCATCCGGGACCTCGCCGGAACGCAGTTCAGGTACAACACCACGCCCTTCAGCGTCCTGCAGAGCTCCCTGACCTCCTCGCTGCAGCTTCCGAGCAGCGGGACCTTCGTCAGCGCCGACCAGTACGTCATCCCGATGGATATCGGGGTGGGCGTGTCGTTCCATCCCGATTTTGGCACCTTCAACAACATCATCGATCCATCGATCAGCTTCGACATGCGCAATATCGTCGGCGCACTTTCCGGCACGGCCTCTCTGTGGACGCTTCTTCACCTGGGCGTCGAGACGCGGTTCGTCTCCGTCTTCGCACTCCGCACGGGGATCAATCAGGGCTATCTCACCCTGGGAGGCGGGTTGAAGTTTCTGGTCTTCGATCTGAACTTCGCACTGTTCACCCGCGAGCTTGGCGCGCATATCGGGGACGAGCCCCTGTCCGGCATGAGCTTCGACGCGGCGATCCGCTGGTAGAGCGTTCAACGGCAGGGAGCTGTCCACGGAGCCCGGGCTCAGACCGTCGTACGATCTCATCGTGAGCACGCTGTTCCGCTATTGATGCGGCCCGTGCGAAAAGACCGCACTCCGCGAGCCTCATCGAATTGACAAAGCAGGTTCAAGCGATTAGATTTCCCCCGCACCCGGGCCGCTAGCTCAGCTGGTAGAGCAACAGCCTTTTAAGCTGTGGGTCGCCGGTTCGACTCCGGCGCGGCTCATTATCCTGTAAGGAATTACAAAGCGTGGCGAGGTTTTCTTCCATCGTGTCGCACTCATTGTCGCACTGAGGGAGGGAACCATGAGAGAAGCCTTTCAGCTGTATCAGCGCAACGGCAAGTGGATGGCGCGGTTCTGGAATGAGGATGTGCGCCGATACGTCAACACGCTCACGCTCGAGGCAACGGACAAGCAGGCAGCCCACGATGAGGCCGAGAAACGGCAAAAGGAAGAGTTGCCCACCCGTGAGAATCCGCTGCTTGTGAAGTTTCTCAACGACTTCTGGAGCGACAGCGGAGCATACGCCAAGTTGAAGGAGATCCGCGGCAAGGCGCTCTCCCCGCGATACCTGGCGCTTTCGCGCGCTGCGGTGCGCATTCACGTGGCGCCGTACCAGCCTTTCAAGAAGTTGCGCGTCGGGGATCTTCTCCCCGTACACCTGGAGGAGTGGCAATCATGGATGGCCGAGCGCGGCACCGGTGCGCGGTCGGCAAACATAGCGCTCCAGGCCGTCCGCACGGCTGTCCGCAGGCGGGCGAAGGGAAGGCGGGAGCCGGATCCTCTGCCTGGCATCGTGAAGGCTGAAGAGAAGCACATCGAGCGCGGCCTGCTGACAATCAAAGAGGTACGGGCCGTCATTGCAAAGCCGAAGGGGACCAGCGTGCATGACAGGACCGTGGTCCTGCTCGGGGCTCTGGCCGGGCTGCGGCTCGGTGAGGTGCGAGGTTTGCGTTGGGAGGACATAAACTTCGACACCGGCACGCTGAAGGTAGCGAGGAGCATTCCTGCCGATGAGAAGGCACCGCGAGCTCCAAAGTGGGGAAGTACCGGCGAACTCCCGTTGTCTGACCCGCTGGCTGCGGAGCTGAAGGCGCTGCAGGCAAAGACGAAAGACAGGAAAGGCTATGTCCTGGGGATCGGTGGGGAGCCCATAGGGACCACGGGGCTGCGGGGAGCCTTCCGGCGGGTGCTGGACGCAATAGGCATTGACGCCGAGAAGCGCAAGGCACGGCGCCTCTCGTATCACGGGCTGCGGCATACCTTCGTGAGCATGGGAAGGCTCGGGAACATTCCCGACTGGCTGATGCAACGGCTGGCCCGGCACAAGACCGCGACGATGACGACGAACACGTACTCCAGCGCAGCGGTGATCGACTTCAAGGACACCAGGAAGCGTCTCACCGATTCCGTGAAAGCGAAGAAAAAGGCCCGATAGCCCTTCCTATGTTTTCACGCAATAGCACTTGACCTCCCGCGCAAAGAGTGATACATAATTGATTATGTGAGTAAGACACAGAAGAAAGGCAGGAGGGTAGGTGGCCTATGGCGTTATCGATTCAGCAAGCGGCGGCATTCCTTGGAATCTCGACAAGCGAGATTTACAAGCAAACCTCCGCGAAAACGATCCCGTTCTTCAAGGTGGGCAAACGGGTCCTGTTCAGCGAGGAAGATCTGAAATCCTGGCTTGAGGCGCACCGCGTTTCGGGCGAAAAGCAGAAAGCCAAGACTGCATAGGGCATCGCCACGAGCGGAGCATCCACCTGGGTGACCTGTGCGGTCCATCATCCGCGTCAAACACGATCGCGACGCCCCATATCTGCTCATCGCCAAGGAGACCCTCCGGGACCGGAAGATATCCTTCACCGCGCGGGGCTTCCTGGCGTTCCTGCTGGCGAAGCCGGACGATTGGCGCGTCCGGCCCGAGGAGCTGTCCAAGGAGTGCGGGCTCGGATTGGCGACCATCTACCGGTACCTGGGGGAACTTCTCAAAGCAGGGTATGTCCGCAGCAACCCGATCGTGGAGCGGGTCGATCATGGGCACTTCAGGTCAACGACGATGTACTGGATCTACGAAACGAGGGCCCTCTGTCGCGACGCGGCAGACCGGGAACGCTTCAAAACGACCGGCGAGATCGAGGCCGCGCGCGCCGACACGCGCATCGACGGGGAGGAGGTGCCATTTTGATCTACTGCAGCCCACCGGTTCTCAAATATGAGAACCCGACGGGGCACCGGTTATCGAGAACCGGTGCGCTCAATGAATATAAGACAAGAAGCTCTGAGGGGGAGGCTTTAACCCGGAAGACCGGAGATTCCGCATGAGTCAAGAGGGCGTGACCACTGGCGCCGCGCGAGCGGCAGGAGCGCGAGAGCGTGACCGACACACAGATTAAGACGGTACGACTTCCCAGGGCTTCCCTGGCGCCGAACGGATGGAACCCGAACGTGATGACCGAGGAAGAGCAGGAGGAGCTGAAGAAAGAGATCCAGCACCTCGGGCGCGTGCCCAAGCCGGTCGTGGTGCGCGTGAACGGTGACGGGTACGAGATCGTGGACGGTGAGCAGACCTGGCAGGCAGCCGTGGGGATCCTCGAGGAGCTGGAGTGCGAGGTCATCACCGCCGACGACTTCGAGGCCATGCGTCAAACGTACAAGCGCAACCAGCACGGCAAGCATGATCGGGTCCGCGAGGGCAGGATGTTCAAGCAGATGCTCGCGATGCGAAAGAAGACCTCCCAACGCAACCTGGCCGAGGAGATCGGGATCTCGGAAGGGACGATCCGCAACAGCCTGATGTATGCCGACGTCGCGGAGAAGATAGGAACCGAGGAGGCCGCGAGCTGGGCCGGCGAGTCGATCTTCGTCAACAAGATGACCGTGGCACAAATCAGGACCGCGGACGCAATGACCGCGGAGATGGTGAAGGAGTGGGTGGAGGCGGGTCTACCAGAAGACACCCTGGAGAAGCTGCGAGGGAAACACTGGATGGGAACGGAGTCCCTCGTGAAGGCTGTCGGCGAATCCGGTCTCTGGCAGTTTTCCCGGGGGGACTGGGACCACCGACTCCAACAGGTTGCCAAGTGGCACAGCTTTGAGCAGTCCTATGCGGGGTTCAATCTCGGACAGTTGCGTCAGTACACGCGCTTTTACTTCGAGGGGAAGTGGCAGGTGCGCGATGAGGAGATGATGACCTCGATCCTCGAGATGGTGATGGATCCGGAAAGCAAACCGCCATCGTTCAAGTTGACGGCGGAGGAGTTCGGCCAAGTCATCGAAGAAGCCGGCAACGAAAGCCACGGAGATTTCTACCGAAGGGTCACCGCTGCGGTCTTGCTGAAGACGGGCAGCCTGCCAGACAAGGACAGGAAGGATCCCAGGGAGGTCCTGGCCGAGAACGAACTCCTCGCTGCGCCTGAATGGACGAGGCTGGGCGAGGGATGCGCGCGACT
>Ga0187866_1002823_pt1 | contig 13783 bp, 16 predicted proteins | sample June2016WEW_11_1_3_FD_133013 | JGI IMG/M metagenome (GOLD analysis project Ga0187866, IMG submission 133013) | Peatland microbial communities from SPRUCE experiment site at the Marcell Experimental Forest, Minnesota, USA - June2016WEW_11_150 | ecosystem: Environmental > Terrestrial > Soil >... | reverse complement strand
TCAAGAAAAGGTTCTGGAATTTGTTCAATTTCGCTAAGAAGCAATTCTTTCTTACTCATTACGTTACTTACCTCCATGGTATTTGATATCAATATACCATCCTTAGATAAAATTAGCAATTCGTCCTATGGTCCTATCAAGAAATGGGACGTTGTTGAATTCTTTCACTTTCTGGTTTCTCTGGTCCCAGTGAAATAGGCTTCACATTTCATCCCGTACGCATTCGCTACCCCAATGAAATAGCCAAAGCGTTTCATGAGGCAAGCAGGACAGGCGGGATAAATTTGTTTGGTTGCTGTCGTTTATTTAGTGGGTCGTTTCAGAATCAAATAATCCTGTTAGGAAGATCGCCGCACTCGGTAGCCTTCCCTTTCCAAGACGATAAGTGTCCCTTTAATTGTTGCAAGATCAAACTTCAATAGAAAATGTTCAAGAGATTGGATAATATCAGAAAGCAGAGGGGGATGAATGCGGATTCGAATGATGCCATAATGACTATCAAGAGGGTAAATCAGGAGATTTGTAAAATGTCTGTCAAAGGTGATTAGGACCCTCTCTTCCCTACGTGCTAACTCTATAATTCCCCTATCCGAGATACTCGGAGTTCCTAATTCGCGCGCTTCCTTAACGTCGAAACCTTTCTGCCGTAAGAACTCTGCGAGGGCATGAGGAATGTTTTCATCAGCCAAAAAGCTTGTCATTGTGTTGTTATCGCAAAGGGGACGTATTCGCCGTCACGAATGAGAGTGGCAGCATAATGCAGGCAGGCTCCGATGTCTTCTTTAGTCAGCTGTGGATAATAATCCAGGATAATCCGCTCAGCCGTAAGGCCGGCTTCTACAAGCTCCAGGACCAGGTAAACCATGATGCGGGTATTTCGGATGCAAGGTTGTCCATGGCATATGTTAGGATCCACGGTAATACGTTCTATCAAGTTACTCATGTTGAACTCAACCCCACTAAATAAGTATCATATTATAACAACGAAGTCAACGAGTATGAATAATTCGAAACTCTGGTCATTCATTAATTTAGTCATTGAGTCGGAGCGTCTATGCGAAGATGCGTGAATGCGTGGATGCGGTTGATTTAGTTTATTGGGTTCATTGAGTTGATTGGGATTTAAGAGATTTTTGTTTCTTATGAAAAAGAAGGACGAAAAACAGAACTAAAATAATGCCGACCATGTCGAGGAGGACATCGGTCACGGAAGCGTCACGGCCGGGAACATAGGCCTGATGAATTTCATCTGCAATTCCGACTCCCAGAGCGATAACACCCACGACTAAAAAACGGGCTATTGAGTTATTAGGTAATTCGCCCCGGTGAAATAAGCTTCGCATTTCACGGGGTAAATCTATTGAGTGACTGCGTAATGGAGTCATTGGAATAAGGGAAAAGATGAGAAGGAATGTGAGGATTCCATAGAGGGGAATATGGAGGAGACTGTAAGGGTTGAAAGGCGCCAAGATTCGAACGATGGGCGAACCGGCCAGGATGAAGATTGCTGAAATATAAACGATTGAAAGAATGGAAAAGAGGATATTCATGTCGTAAGTCGCAAGGCGTTAAGCGTTAAGCGTAAAGCGTAAGATGTAAGAGTGCAGGTTTGTTATGAAAATCTAAACACCTTACTGTTAACACTTCACGCTCCGTTACGTGTAAAAGATAAGCTTCCGCCATCCCCAATTTTTGTTAATTCGGCTGAGTGTCTTCTTATTTGATTGTGCCAAAAGTCTGGGCAATTAGGTTTATATTTTAGGTGTTAGGTTATAGGTTAGAGGAAATAGCCTATTGCTTTTTGCCTACGGTCTGTCTATTCATGCTACTTTCTTTATCTGCCATTGGGATATTTGAACAGGAACATCCACACCAATCAGATTCAGTAGAATACGAACCCGTCCATTGTCGGATATCTTTTTCTGAAAGATCCCTATCAAATCTTTAAAGGGACCTGAATTAATCCGAACCAAGTCGCCCTCTCTCCATTCATCTTCCAACCTCACAAGGTTATCTTTTCCCATACGCTCCTTGATTGTTTGGATTACTTTCTCAGAGATAGGGATAGGCTCAACTCCACTTCCCAGGATTTTATTCACTCCTCTTGTGTACTTCACTTTATAGTAATGGAGATTAAGGTCCAGCCTTGCAAAGAGGTAGTTTGGGAAAAGAGGTTTGATTCTGCGAACCGTCTGTTTGGATTGATATTGGTAAGTTTCAGCCAACGGAAGAAATATTTCTATCTCCTGATTAAACAAGTTTATTTCAACACGATGTTCATTCCCTGGTTTAGTCTGGATGACGTACCAGTGCCTTAGATCATAAGTTATCGGGTCATTCGGTAATTGGGTCATTAAGTCCATAATACGCTCAAGGTTCAAAGCTGAAAGCTCAAAGTATAATAGTCATTGAGTCACTGGTCACTGCGTTATTAAGTTATTAGGTTTATTAACGCCTCCGATCGATATTCTGAGTACCATAGCCCAGAGCATTGTATAGAGAAAGGCATTGGAGGGGACCTGGATGTTTCGTTCTACAAGGCTGTGAAACATCAGTGCCAGGATGCCCACCAAGCCACCGATTCCAATATATCTCCCTGGCTCTCCATAGGACATAGACCGAATTCTCGACACTCCTTTAAAAAAGAGAAATAGGAATGTTACAAGAAGAAGTCCTATCCCGAGCAAACCCACTTCAGAAGCAAGCTGGAGAAAATCGTTTTCCGCATGGGTCACCAGCCCTGTTATATGAAAAGATCGATACATGGGGAAGACCTGTATAAAAGTTCCCAAACCGGACCCAAGAATTGGAAAATCCTTAAAGATCTGGAAGGTGTTCACCCAAAACTTCCACCTTTCCTCGAAACCTTCAGACACACTGAAGAACCGGCTGATGACTGCATCGAGTCCGATCCATACTGCCCAGAGCAATGCCAAACCGAAAATCAAAACTACGGTCTTTGAAAACCTCTTTCCCTTCTCAGGGTTTCTGAAAAGAAAACTGATCAGGCTAAACGAAAGCAGCAGGCTTAAAATCCCCATTCTTGATGCAGTGAAGAGAAGCCCAAGAACCATCACTATTACACTAAATCCGATGAGAAGGGTTTTCCCATCCAGTGAGGAGAGCCAGTGACGCCAGCCCATAAACCGATTCGTTGATATGGTTTCGCGAGAGAAGAGGTACCCAACGCTCAAAGGGATGACCATGAGAAGGTATCCTGCCAGGTAGTTACGGTTAATGAATGTTCCGGTTACAGAGGAAATGAGTGCCGAGCCATCCAAATTGAGGATATGGTGATGGCCGCTGAAGAATTCGAACATCCCATAGAGGGATTCCAAAACACCCACCATCATTACTACAATAATGAGTTGTTTTATTGTTCGATCGCCCTGTTCCAAAGAATTCCAGCGGAGGAGAAAGATGAATAATCCAATCAGAGTGAGCCATTTAAAGAATTCAATCTGGGTAAGAAAGGGGAAGAAAGAAATTTGAAATTTAGAGTTAAGAGTTGAGAGTTGAGAATTAAAAGTCGAAAGAGAATTCCGTAACTCGTAGGTTTTGAGGGAGATGATTTTTAAAATCCCTGACGGGAGAGGAAGTAGTTGGAAAAGAATGAGGAGAAGGAAAATGCAAGGGATTACAAAGTATAGAGCTTGGAGTTTAGAGTTGTGAGTTATGAGTTGGGGTTCCTGAGATCGAAGTATTAGGGATTGAATAGCCCAGAGAATGATGATTAACAAAATGCCGAGTTCCATTAAAGAAAAGGCCCAGAGCTCCATGGAGCCGAAGGCGATGGGGGTGAAGATAATTAAAAGGATGAGAATGGACTTAATGAGATGATTGATCATAATAATAGCTCAAAGTTCAAAGCTCAAAGCAAAAAATAGCTCAAGGCTCAAAGTTCAAAGCTGAAAGCTCAAAGCAAAACATAAAATAGCTCAAAGCTCAAAGGAAAATAGAAAATAGCTCCAGAGAAAGTGAGTTTATAATTTTTTACCTTGGATCGAATTTATTAACCCTTTGAGCATTGATACTATTTCTTTCGCATGCATTTCAATTCTTGAATAGCCCTCATTAGAAATCCACTTTTTACGTCCAAAAATTTCAAGTAATGTCATTGTTTCGTAAAGGGACCCCCTGGATATATACAGATACTGCACAAACTCTTTCTTAGAAAACCGACCTTTTCCTTCTGCAATATTCATTGATACGCTGGCTGAACTTGCTTCTAACTGCTCCAATAGGCGATAATGCTTCCGATCCGTGGATATGTTTTCCACTAGGTCAATGACTTCAACAGCAAATTCAACAGCTTTATTCCAAACGTCTAAATCCTCATATCCGAATCTCATTTAAACTCCTTTCAGCTTTGAGCTTTCAGCCTTAAGCTTAACAATCTAAATAGGACTTGGATCGGGAACATTGGGTCTTCGGCCTTCAATAATGGCCTGTGGGTATTCAGTCACCATCTTCTGAGCCTCTTCTTTGCCCACAATCTTTTCGGTTGCCCTTAAGGCAGTGGAAAGGATAGGCGGTCTTCTGTTGATGGAATGGCTATCCGAAGCAATCACGTGAGCCAGCCTGTTTTTGAGCAATTTTTCGGCGATCCGCCTCACTCCAGGTCCAAATCCTCCTGTCAAACTCATCGCCGTTACCTGACCGAGACATCCCATCTTGATGATCTCATAATACCGGTTAGGGCTCCGTGCTATCTCAAGATTCCTCTCCGGATGGGTGATAATGGGAATAATCCCATGCATGATCATCTGGAAAAGGACATCCTCAGCATGATAAGGGATCCCTTGGAAGTCAAATTCAACCATGAGGTACCGACCATTGTCGTTAACCGTCACAATTTCTCCATTTTCACAAAGCTGAAGCATATCTAAAGAGAAATGGACATCGGCACCGGGAAGGATTTTCAAAGACAGTTCGGAGTTCGGAGTTCGGAGTTCGGAGTGGATAAAGGCTTCGTTGAGTTCGTGGAGTTTGGAGAGGATTTTAGAGCGATCATTTTTGTAAATTCCTGGCAGAATATGGGGGGTCGCCACAATGGTCCTTACCCCGTCTTGGTAACTCAGCCAGCACATTTCAATAGACTCATCCAGAGTTTCGGCACCGTCATCCAGACCTGGAAGGATGTGAGCATGGAGATCGATCATCTCAATTTCTCCCATAATTGATTTCCAAAACTTTTAACGAACCCTTTTCCCGAATGAGGTTCCACCGAACATTACTTTTAAAAACCCTTTTGCCCCTGCCTTTAAGAATTTGAACAATTTCATACCGTCCGCTTACAAAAGCACCCCGTGTGGATGGCTGAATAGAGTATATCTTCACCTGGTATGAAATGGATTGGCTGATGGAAACCGTTCTACGATAGGCCTCACGGATATCGGCATAAGGGAGCATGCTGTTTTCGATAGCCTCCTTTGAAAAGAGTTCCATGAAGGCATCAAGGTCCAACTTCATGAACCGCGCCGTATACTCACCAATGAATTGGCGAGCTTCCTCTTCAGTCACAGCCTGTGGACTCTCAAACGGTTGAGAGACCTGTGCAGAAGTAGACAAGGGAAACATCAAAATGAGAAATAGTAAAATGATGCCATTTCGTGTCTTCATCGTAGTCCTCCATTCTCCCTCAAGGGGTTCTTTGGTGTTGATAGTCAACAGACAGTATTTTAAGCGCTCCATTTTCTTTGATCAAAACCCAACGGACGGATCCTCTCCATACCTTTTTCTGTCTGCCCTCTTCCGGTATCTGATCGATCACATACCGAGCTTTCACCTCTACAGCATTTTGGTAAATCTCGATTTTGGGGTCTTCAAGGAGATAGCGAAGCTCCCGACTCTGATTGAAAAAATCGCTATAAATCTTTCTAATTTCTTCCAGTCCATCCTTCTGATTCTGGATGGCTTTTAAGGAAAATAATGAAAGAAACCCATCGATATTCTTTCCCGTATATCGTTCGATATAATTTTCAAAGAATTGTCTCACCTCTTGTTCTGTCGCGATGAGTGGACGGATTGATGCCTGAGAGACAGAAAGATTTTGAACAACGGTTTGGGAGTGAATTTGTGTTCCAAAAAGCAAAGGGAGCACGATTGAAATAATAATTGAAATAATAAGAGTGGTGGTTTTCATTCTATTTCACTCCTCTTTCTCCTCTCAGGGGGATTTCTCATTCTGATAATCGAGAGCAATGATTCCCAGAGCTCCGTCTTCCTTGATTAGAACCCAATTAATATTCCCTCTCCAGACCTTCCTCTCTCCTCCTTTTTTCAATATCTGATCCAATTCATAACGAGCCTTTACTTCCACATCGTTCTGATGAACGTCGATCCTTACATTTTCGATGCGATATCGAATTTCATAACTTTGGTTAAAAAAATTAGCATAAATCTTTCGAATCTCTTCCAGTCCATCCTTCTGATTCTGGATGGCTTTTGGGGAAAATAATGAAAGAAACCCATCGATATTTTTCTGGGTGTATCGTTCGATATAATCGGCGAAAAAACGCCTAACCTCTTCTTCCTTCGAACCCCCCTTTTCAACCTTAGCCAATGTCTCGGGCTTTGGAGGAGGTAGAGACTCCATTACGGCGATTGGCTTGGGTTTATCAATTTTGGCACTTTCTTGGGAGATGACCTTACCGATCTCTCCTGGAACCTCTTTGGGAACCCCCGCCTTCGGCGGCATCTCCGATTTCATAACAACTTGCGGTGCGAGTTCTTCTCTCGGTTTCGATTCTTTTTCCGCCGGAGGCAGGGAAGGGGATAAAGATGGAGAACGTTGCAGAGATATAGAAACAATCTTCTTGTTCTCTTGAGGCATTACCTCCTTCTTGATTTCGTTCGGGACCTCCTTATCTACTTGAACTTTTGGCTCTGTTCTCACAGAAGGAATCTGTGAGGCAGTCTTTTTTTCTAATACCTTGTCTATCTTGTAGAGGACCTCAGATTTCGGAGGTATGGCAGCATGAAACCATCTAAAAATTACTAAGCCAACGATGAGGAAAAAAACTAAAATACCCGCAGGAAGTATTTTTTTTTGGATATTAATTTTTCTTTCTTTCCGACTATGGGCCTTCTTGAGGCCCTCCTTCTTGAAGGTTCTCTCGAGATCGTATTCTAATCGTGTGGATTCATTTCTCAATACTTGATAGGCCTCGTTGATCTCCCTTATTTTTTCATCTGCTTCTTTGGTCTTCACCAGATCAGGGTGATAACGTTTTGTTAATTCGATCCAACGAGCCCGAATCTCTTCCTCAGAAGCCTCTTCTTCTACACCAAGGATTTTATAGTAGTCTTTCATAAGACCGGTCATTGAGTCATTAAGTCATTGAGTTACTAAGTTACTAAGAAATTAAGTTATTGAATTATTAATTACCTAAAGACTTAGTTACTTAATGACTATTTTTCTCTGTAAGAGAAACATTATCGATCCAGACGGTTCCCCGAATGAGTCGATCGAATTTGTCGGTTCTTTCTCTACGGATTCTCACCAAGCCACCCTGGGATTGGGCAGGGGTCCGGAAGGTGACGATCAACTCCCTCCATTCGTTGTCTCCTGTCAAGGTTTCCGATACTCCGTGAAATGTTGGGCCGACCCCTGACACCTCTATCTTGAGACCACTTTTGGTTGTCACGGCCTGGGTCTTCATATTCGCCTTGAGAACATATTCAGTATTGGATTTTAGTGGCACGAACTGATAGATGTGATAGAAATCAACATTTTCCTTCCCATTGAACACGATCTTTAGTGAACGCTTTCCCTCTAAGGCTACTGAAGGGTCGAAGGAGACCTCTGCCCCGGAGACTTTCTCGATTTTCCAATCGAAGCCTCCTCCAAGGATCTTCTCCTTTTCAAATCTTCCATTGGTAATCACATTACTCCCTGAGAGGGGTGACAATCCTTCCTCTTGAAGTCGGACCTTCCAGACCTGAAATGCTTCACTGATCTCCTTATGGGCAATTAAAAACTCGATGTGCTGAAGAGTTTCATCCCGATCTGGTTTATAGCCAAAGGCCTCCTTTTTCTTCCATGCCTTTTGAACGGATTCTTTATCACCCATCTCATAAAGGAAGGAGAGATATTGTTTGAAGGAGGAGGGATCTTTAGGAACGACTCGCTCTAAAACAAAGTCAGAATCGTTGATGGCTTTTCCTAATACGTCATAGACGAGGTGGCTCTGATTTGGGTAATGGAGGAGGATATAAGAAAAATGGGGGAGTGCCTTTTCCATTGATCCCTCTTGCAGGAATAGGTTTCCACTCACCCATCTCCCCTGATAAGCAGTGGGAAACACCCGGATCGCATTTTCTAATGCCTTTTCAGAAGCAGAGTGGTCTCCCAACCTTTTATAGATCCTTGCGAGATTGAGCCAGTATTCTTGCTCGAGAGGATTTCTTTCAATGGCCTTCCCGAGATAATGGACCGACTCCTCTAAATTGATATTTCGGATGTCCCACTGATAAAAAAAACTTAATTTGAAAAAGGGATCGGGATTGGATGGGGTGAGCTGAGTGGCTCTGAGAAGATTTTCTTTAGAAAGGTTTATTGGGTAGAGGGAGATTCCCCTCCATATGCAAATGATATAATAACCCGCTGCCAATGAAACGATAACAGCGAGAAGAGGAAAGAAAATTCGTTTCATGGAGAATAAAAATCCTTAGGCTGAGACCGATTCTTCTTCTGAGATATAGGGGAGTTCTTTCTTCCCTTTCTTTCCTTCCTTTCCGTAATAGGAATGGTACCGGTAGTAATAATATCCATAATCGCTTCGATGAATATCGACCCGATTGATGATGACCCCGAGGATTTTGGCATTTACCTGCTGAAGCACTTCTTTGGCCCGTTGGAGGGTCTCACGTGGCGTCTTCCCGCCCAAAACAACGAGGATGATACCGTCAACAAAGGTCGAGAGAATGATTGAGTCTGCAAATCCGAGTACAGGCGGGGAATCTAAAACGATGTGATCGAATCTCTCCTCAAGAGACGCCATCATGCTCTTGAAAAGATTTGATCCAATGAGCTCTGAAGGATTGGGAGGAATGGGACCCGAGGGGATGTAGAAGAGGTTGGGAATCTCTGTTCCTTTCACAATGGACTCCAATTCGGCGCGACCGGAGAGGAAGTTCGAGAGACCCACGCCATTTTCTTCATTAAAGATCTTATGAATCCTCGGTTTCCTCAAATCCGTATCGATGATAACTACCTGAGCGCCAGTTTGGGCCAGGGCAATCGCAGTGTTGATAACCGTTGTCGTCTTTCCTTCGGCTGGGTTGGGACTGGTGAGAAGGATTCTCTTGGGAGGCTTCTCTGAAAAGGAGAGAAGGATGGAGGTACGAATATTTCGATAGGCCTCGGAAAGCATCGATTTAGGATGACCGTGGGTGATGAGTTCAACCGGGTAGGACGTTCCCTTTTCCAATCGCTTCCGTCTCTCAGAAGAGATTTCCGGGACCATGCCGTAGGATGGCAAACGAATGAGCTGTTCGACATCCTCGGGTGTCTTAATCGTGTTGTCGAGGTATTCAAAGAAAAAGGCGAGACCCACTCCGAGGAAAAGGCCTACCACAGCGGCGAGAAGAAGGTTGAGTGGCTTGTTGGGTCTGTAAGGTTTGGTCGGGAATTCAGCCTGATCGACCACTTGAATATTACTAGCTGTGATGCCTGCCGAAACCCCTGCTTCTTTCATTCTCTGGAGGAGCCCCTTATAGAGCTCCCTATTTGTATCAGCCTCTCGCTTGAGGATGTTATACTGAATCCCCTTCTCCTTCATCTCCATGACTCTTGTCTTCTGTCGCTCAAAGGCCTGCCGAAGCAGGCCTTCTCTCCGGAGGTTTGACTCGTAGTCATTTCTGATGCCAACGATAATTTTATTGATCTCCGCATCGAGCCTTTTCTGAACGGTGTCCATCTGGCTCTTGAGACGGACCATTTCCGGATATTCAGGCTTATAAGTCTCCGAGAGTTTCATGTATTGAGCTTCGAGCTGAATGTATGCCTGTTTTAAGTCCATGATCAGTTTGTTTTCGAGGATGGAGGGAAGGGAATCGAAGTTTCGATCTCCGGTCTGCTTATAAAGGGCCTCTTTGGCCATCCGCTCTGCTTCGGCCTTGGTCAGCGTTTCATTCAATTCGGTGAGTCGTTGCATGGTCACATTTTCTTTTTCATCGAGTGAAATAATATCATGCTTGGAACCGAATGCCTGGAGGTCCTCATCTGCTCTCTCTACCTTGGCTTTCAGATCCTCCAGTTGCTTGGTTAACCACTCTTTAGCTTGCTCTGTTGCAACAAAACGGGTCTCTAAATTCTGCTGGATGTAGGTGGCGGCCAGAGTGTTGGATACCTGGGTAGACAGCTCGGGGGTGTTCGAATCGAAATGGATTTTGACAAGGCGGGAATTTCGGATGGGTTCGATCTTTAACTTTTTTAGAAACTGGTTGATCAAAGAGGTTCCCCTTTCATTCTCAGAGGGATCCTTATTGGAAGGAGTGAAAAGGCCTGATATAGAAGCTAAGATATTCGATTTCCATTTTTGAAAGGGCGTTCCGGGTTTTGGTTGAAACTCAGGATACTCTGAGAGCTTTAGGGTTTGGATGACTCGTCTGGCAAGGCTTCGGCTTTCAAGAATTTTGTACTGAGTTTGATAATAATCCATATCCATCATGTTGACCGCAAAGATTTCTTTAAAATCGACAATCTGAGGGTTCTCTTTATTGATCTGAATGGTCGTCGTACCCCTGTAGATGGGCTTCATTGTGAATGTTCCCACTGCAGTGGCGATCAAAACGATCAAAAAAAAGGCGATGATCGTCCATCGCCTCTTCTGAATCACTTTCCAGTAATCCCTGAGGTTTACTTCTCTCTCTTCCTGAGAAGAAACATAAGAGTATCCTGAGTAGGGAGGAAGTTGATGATATACCTGTGATGAAATCTGCTTCAAATCATTCATCTCGCCCTCCTTGGCTACAAGGTTCCCATGGAGACTCCAACACCGACTAACCCTTTTAACGTATCACGGAGTCCAATGAGGAAGGCTTTCATACCACTCTTCGGAACGATGACGATATCGTTTTCCTTGAGGTATGGATCTTGGCTCCGTCCCTTCTGAATTGCATAGACATCTACAGAAAGGATTTCCCGTTCGTTCCCTTTTCCTGTGTAACGAAGGATTTTGGTTTCTCCACCCTTGGCCTCAGGTTTTAATCCCTCTGCCATCGCTATCGCCTGACTCACAGTGACTTTCTTCCCCTTTAGAGGGAAACCCCCTGGCTTATTGACGTCACCTCCCACAAAGATTTTCCCAGAGACTGGAATATTGATGACATCCCCATGAATCAAGGGGAGGTTGAGCGTCAGATCTCCTTTGACCAATAACTCCTCAAGATCGATGACAAACGTGTTGGGTCTCATTGCCTCAGAATCTTTTTCCCCCTTACTCATCTCATCTTCTGGTCTGGGCACACGGATCAAAAAGAGTAACTGTCCTGCATCCTCCTTGAGACCTCCTGCTATGCCCAATACTTCCAGGATGGTCTTCTGGCCGGTAACGTCATAGGTTCCTGGCTTGTCCACAGCCCCGATCACCGAGATTCGTTGATTCCGATACTCTTTGATGAAAACACTGACATTTGGATTTTGGAGATATTTTTCAGCCAGCAGATCCCGGATCTCCTTCTCCAACTCATTGGCCGTGAGGCCCTTCACCCTCAATACCCCGAGCAAAGGAAGGCTAATATTCCCCTGGGAGCTGACCCTTACCGTCTTGTTCAACTTCTCTTCTTCAAAAACAGAGATTTCGATAAGGTCCTCAGGTCCGATTTTATAATCGCGATAAAGATCCCTTCCCAAAGAAAAACCGCCCATCAGAATCCTCTCGTTCATGGCCTTAATTCGCCTCGAAGACTCCATCTCTTGGGTTGGCAAAGCGGAAGGGTTTAGATCTCTTTTAAGGGAGGACTTGGAAGCGCAAGAAAGGGCAAATACAACACTGACGAGGGCGAGGATAAAAAAAGCATATCGCTTTAATACCATTTCACCCCACCCTTTTGAAAAAAAACCCAGCCGCGACCTTATGAGTTGAACTGCTGGGTTTATAGTTTTAGCTGAAACGGCTGCTATGACCGTTCAGGGGCAAACGGGCAAGAAGTTATGATGATGACCCTTATTGCTCTCATAAATCGCGATACCCCCTCCAATGGCTGCGAGACCTAAAACTCCAACCCCTATCCAAAACCATGTCCCCGTTGAGAGGCCAAGAAACTCTCCTCCGGAAGAACCGCCAGGTCCTGTTTCGCCAGCCTGCGCAACCATCACTTTTGAAGGACTGTTAGCTGTGACGGAAGGAATGGTTACCGTGTCTTTGGAGGAAAGTGCAGCCAGGACAACATGCTCCTGATTTACAATGGAGAGGGAGCCCCGGATGCTTTTCACTGTGACAGACCCATTGGGATGCATGGATATGGACCCCATGGTCTCTTCACTACTCTGAGAAACCGCCGAGGAATTTTTGGAAGCCTGCAGGGATTTATATTTCATCACGGTTAAATTCCCCACCTTGAAACTCAACTCGGCAGTGGATGGAAACCTGAATTCTATGCTGCCTTGAACGAAGCGTACTTGATCGTTTCGATCAAAAGAAAGGACACTATTTTGCCCCACCTCAACCTGACTATTGTTCTCTAATGTAATGATGGAGGCGCCTTTTTCTGTCCTTATTTTTACTCCCTGAAAAATTGGAAATTGTGAGGGCTCCACATCCTTCCATACATTCTCCCTCGATTCAAACTTCACCTCTCCCCTTGAAATCATCTCACCAATGGGACGCTCTATCCCCTTGGCCTCCGCAAGGATCGTATGAAATCCATTTGTGAGAAGTAAAAAGGAGATACAGAGAAAATAGATAAAAGTTTTAAATACGAATCTCTTTTCCATCCTCATGCCCTCCTCTTTGTTTTAGGTATTTGGTTCATTTATGTTGTAAAATTTCGTCCTGCTATCCCTTCTTGACCTTCCCGTCCTTAAGATACTACGAAAATACAACATATCAAAAACATTGTCAAGGTTTTTCTGTATTTTTCCATTTTTTTCTATTTTATGATTTTTTTTGAAAAACCCGTACATAGTATTTTTTATAACTATTTAAAATAACTACTTGAGAATGAAAACGTTTTGAAAAAATCGACCTCTCCACTTTCCTTTAAAATTGCCCATTTTTCTGATAGTTGTCTATTTTTATGGGCACTTCTTGAAAGACTATCTCTTATTACTTACCGCGACATCAACCCTGAAATCAGGGATTTTTTCGACATGTGGTGGAGGGTAGCCAATGTCAAAACCATTGTCTGTAGGGAAAGTTTGACAATGGCTGTAAAAAAACTTAAATGGCAAAGAAATTTCTATAAAAAAGAGAAGGTAAGTGTCTGAAAACGAAAGCATTACATTCTCGCTTCCTCTGGCGTTTCCCCAAACATCAGCTTCAATCCGTAAAGGAGTTGGGCCTTGGTAAAGGGTTTGGTCATATAATAATTGGCACCCAGATCATATCCTTTGAACATGTCGGAGTCTTCATTTTTAGCCGTGAGAACAATCACCGGGAGGTTTTTCGTTTTTGGATTTGATTTGGCCTCTTTAATGACCTCCCATCCATCTTTCTTCGGCATCAGGATATCACAGATGAGAAGGTCAAAATCGTCTTTCCCCAATTGTTCTAAGGCCTGCTCCCCATCAGCGGCTTCCTTTACCTCATAGCCCAATTTGGCGAGATGGATTCTT
>Ga0187866_1002813_pt1 | contig 13821 bp, 10 predicted proteins | sample June2016WEW_11_1_3_FD_133013 | JGI IMG/M metagenome (GOLD analysis project Ga0187866, IMG submission 133013) | Peatland microbial communities from SPRUCE experiment site at the Marcell Experimental Forest, Minnesota, USA - June2016WEW_11_150 | ecosystem: Environmental > Terrestrial > Soil >... | reverse complement strand
CCGGGTTCCCCGGTGGCACAGGAGCGCGCCGATTACGACACTGCGGTTCAGGCCCGGCAAAAGCTGAACCAGGAAGTCACGCAACTGCAGGTTTACAAGCAGCGTTATGGCGAACTGAAGCAGCAGATGGACGCGCTGAACAAGCAACTGGACACGCTGAAGACGATCGTGCCGGAAGAAAAAGAAGTGGACGAATTCATCCGCCTGCTGCAAGGTGCGGCAAGCGCATCAAACGTGCAACTCCGGCGGCTGACGGCGCAACCAATTGTAGCCCGGGAAATCCACTACGAGATGCCGTTTGAGGTTCAAGCCGATGGGCCGTATTTTAATATTCTGGATTTCTTCGGGCGGCTGAGCCGGTTGTCGCGCATCATCAATGTCGGGGACCTGCAATTCGATGATGCCGCGGGGTCGCATGGCGTGAAGTACCCCATACGCCCGGGCACAACGGTAACTGGAACTTTTATCGTAACAACGTATTTCACGAAGCCGGCTGATACGGCTCCGGGAGCGGGTGGAGCGAAGGGTTCAACTCCGCCTGTGAAAAAACCGTGAGCAGGAATGAGCGAGCCATGCGTCGAGCGATCATACTAGTTATCGGGATGCTGATGGCGGCGGCCGGAAACGGACTGTTCGCCCAGACCAAACCGGCGCCAGCCGCAAAAGCGGCGGCCAAACCGGCAACCAAGCCTGCGGCGAAGTCTGCTCCTAAGGCCCAAAAGACCAGCGTCAAGAAGGCGGCGGCAGCCCCTGCCGAGGGCGCGGCCCCGGCCGAAGAGAAAGTGGCGCGCCGCGATCCCTTCGAATCCCTCGTGGGCCGCGATAAAGCGGCAGCCGACGCGGCCAAGAATCTGCCTCCGGGCAAAGCGGGATTGCAGGTTTCCTCGCTGCGCCTCGATGGAATTGTGCGTGCACCAAACGGGATGATCGCAGTGGTCACCAATCCGCAAGCGCGGACGTACTTCTTGCGGGAGGGCGACCAGTTGTACGACGGACGAGTGGAAAAGATAGCCATGGATAGCGTGTCGTTCCACGAGATGGGCAAGGATGCATTTGGGAAGCCCGTGGAACGGCAAGTGAATAAGAGAATTTACTCCAGTGCAGGAGAACAGCAATGAAGACGAACTGGCCGGCCTTTCGGTGTGGCTGCCTGATACTGGCGACAGTGGTGTTGGGCGCAAGCTCGGCTACCCTTCGCGGACAGGATGCCACTGCTGCGCCTTCAAGCGCCGCAGTGATTTCAAGCGTGGCCATTACGCAGGACACGCAGCGCGCGGCCGTTCGCGTCGAAGGAGCGGGACGCCTCGATGTCCATGCGGCGCGGATGCAGAACCCGGAGCGATTGGTGTTGGACTTCGCCGGGGCGCGCATGGGCGTGCAGAAGAGCTCCATACCTGGGGTGGCGGCGCCGGTGCGTGACGTGCGGATGGCACAATTCCGTCCGGACGTGGCGCGCATCGTGATTGACCTGACGGCCTCAGCGCCCTACCAGATCGCGCACGAGGGCGCGGCGATCGTGATTTACTTCCAGGCGCAGAATGCGCCCGCGGACGGGAAGTTGGTGGCGCCAGTGACGTCCACGTCGGTGGAAAAGACGCCGCAAAAGATATCCTATGCGCCGAGCGCGCCGCTTGCGAGCCCGCACCATGCCAAGGCTTTGAAAGAACCGGCTCCTCGCTTTGGCTTGCCAAACGAACTGACCCAGCCCTCTATCGTTCTGGCATCGCTGAAGGAGAAGTCCGAGCCGGCGCCCCCGGCAGGAAACACGCAACAGGCAGCACAGCAGGCGGCGCAGCAGGCGAGCAACGCCGCCACCACCGTAGCGTCTTCTCAGACGACGGCGTCGCCCTTGGCGGCCCCGGCGGCACATTACACGGGTGAACCGATTTCGGTAAACCTGAAGGACGTGGACCTGAAGGACTTCTTCCGGTTGATCCACGAGATCAGCGGGTTGAACGTGGTGTTGGATCCCAACGTGAAGGGCACGCTGACGATCGTGTTGGACGAAGTACCGTGGGATCAGGCGCTGGACTTGGTGTTGCAGAACAACGGTCTGGACAAGCAACTCAACGGAAACGTTCTGCGCGTGGCTACGCGCGCGACGTTGAAGAACGAAGCGGAAACACAACGCGACCTGGAAAAAGCGCAAGCGGAAGCGGTTGCACCGGTGACCGTAACGCGCGTGCTCAGCTACGCCAAGGCGGCGACGATGGTGGCTACACTCAAGAAATTCCTCTCATCCCGCGGCGACATTTTCTCCGATGACCGCTCGAACCAACTGATCATCCGTGACATTCCGTCCGTTATCCCGACCATTGACAACCTGATTCGCCAGTTGGACCGCAAGTCTCAACAGGTCGAAATCGAAGCGCGGGTCATCTCCGCTTCCCGCTCCTTCTCCCGGGATATCGGCGTGCAGTGGGGCATGGCGGGAACCACCACCAGCGGGCGCACCGTCTTCGGCGGTCCGGCTAGCGTGGGTGTCAGCCCGGTGACGACAACGGGCATACCGCAGCCGCCGCTGATCGGCACACCAACCGCCAGCAGCGGCAGCACTCTCCCCGGCCTTCCCTATAACGTGAACCTCGGCGCGGGCGTTCCGACCAGCGGCTTTTACTTTGGCCACCGGTCTCCGAATTTCGCGGTGGACTTCTTCATCACCGCCGCGGAAGCCAAGGGCGTGGGCAAATTGCTGTCCAAGCCAAAAGTAATCACGCAGAACAACGAAAAGGCGACGGTGAAGCAAGGTACCAAGATTCCAATTCAGACGACCATCAACAACACCATTTCGGTGCAATACATCGACGCGGTGCTGAAGCTCGAAGTTACTCCGCAGATTACCGCCGAAGGCACGGTGTTCATGGATGTGCTGGTGGAAAACACGCAGATCGACAACGGTATCCCTCGCGTGCAGGGAATTCCGGCACTCGATACGCAGTCCGCGGAGACCAAGGTGCTTGTGGCAGACGGCGGCACGGTGGTCATCGGCGGCATCATCGTCACCCAGCAGCAGACGGACATCACCGAGGTGCCGATCGTGGGCAGCTTGCCCTTGATCGGGCGGCTGTTCAAGCGCACCAACATCAGCGTTCAGTCGCAGGAACTCCTGTTCTTCCTGACGCCACGAATCATCCCTGGATAATGTCCAGGAAGAGTCGCAGGCGAACTCGGTCAGGCAGACAAACATTCGGGTACACTGGGATCGAGGAGGCGTGAGTCTCCTCGATTCTTTTTTATGAGCGCAAATCATTCCCAAAGACGTCGCCAGGTGGCCAGCGCGCTGCGCCAGCGAGGCTTGGATAGCCTGATCGTCACGCATCCCGCCAACTGGTTCTATCTGACGGGATTCACTGGTGAATCCGGCGCCCTAGTCGTTGAACTCGACAGGGCCACGCTGGTCACCGACGGCCGCTTCACGGTGCAGGCTAAGGAAGAAGCGCGGGGAATCCGGGTGGTTTTACAGAAGGGCGGACTGTATCCGGCGCTGGGGGAATGGCTGAGGCAGCGGGGGTTGCGACGCGTCGGCTTTGACCCTTTCCAATTGTCGCTGGGGCAATGGCATGCGCTGCGGAAGGCTGCGGGAGCGAAATGCCGGACGATAGAGGCTGGAGGCATCCCCGAAGGCCTGCGCACGCGCAAAGATGCGCAGGAACTGGCACAAATGCGAAAGGCGGCCGCTCTGGTGGGCGAAGTGTTCGAGAGCGTGCTCGGGCTGGTGTGCCCCGGCGTGCGCGAAAGCGAGCTCGCGGCGGAACTGGAGTACCAAATGCGCCGGCATGGGGCGAGCGGGCCGTCGTTCGAGACGATTGTGGCGTCCGGGAAGCGCTCCGCTCTCCCCCACGCGCGGCCAACCGCCAAGAAACTGAGGAAAAATGAGTTGGTGGTGCTCGACCTGGGTGTTATACTCGGCCACTATTGCAGCGATATGACGCGCACGGTGTATCTTGGCCGGGCGCCCAGACGCATCCGCGAGTGGTACGAGGCGGTGCGCGAAGCGCAGGCGGCCGGCGTGGCTGCAGTGGAAGCAGGAATTACCTGCGGTGAAGTGGATTCCGCCGCGCGGAAAGTCCTGAAAACGGCCGGGCTGGAAGAGCATTGTGTGCACAGCACGGGCCACGGCCTGGGCTTGGAAGTGCACGAGGAACCGCGCGTCGCCCGGGGCCAGCAGGTTCGACTCCAAGCCGGAAATGTGATTACCATAGAGCCGGGCGTGTATGTCGAAGGAGTCGGGGGCCTACGCATCGAAGACGACGTAGCGGTGCGCGCGACAGGGAACGAAGTACTAACCCGCGTAAAACGGGATCTCATCGAAATCTGAAAAAGGCATGAAACGGAAAAAGCCGTCGAAAGCGAGTCGTAGTCCGTCGTTTGCAAATCCTGAAATCGGGCAGATTGAACAATTGCTCCGGTTCATGAACGAGCACAACCTCGAGGAATTCGAGTACTCACGGGGCGACCTAAAGATCCGGCTGAGGAAGCCCAGCGCGAACCTGGCGCCTGCTCTGCCAAGACCCGCCGCGGAGATCATTGTGCCCTCCGCTCTGGCGCCACCCGATGAAGCCGGACCGGCCGGCGGAAGCGATGCGGAAGTGCAAGGTGGCGAGGAATTGCACCTGGTGAAGTCGCCGATTGTGGGCACCTTTTATGCATCGCCAAGCCCCGGCGCTGAGCCTTTCGTGAAAATCGGCAATCATGTGGATTCCGGGCAGACTCTATGCATCATTGAAGCCATGAAGCTGATGAACGAAATTGAGTCTGAAGTGAGCGGGGAAGTCCTGCGCATCTTTGCGGAAAACGGGCAGCCCGTGGAATACGGGCAGCCGCTGTTCGGGATTCGACCCAGCCGGAAACGGTAGCCGGCCCACGCGCCTATGTTCCAGAAAATTCTTGTCGCCAACCGCGGGGAAATCGCCCTGCGGGTCATCTGCGCCTGCAAGGAACTGGGAATTGCGACCGTGGCGGTGTACTCGGAGGCCGACCGCAACGCGCTGCACGTGCGATTCGCGGACGAAGCCGTGTGCATCGGCCCGGCGCGCAGCAGCGAAAGCTATCTGAACATCCCCCAGGTCATCAGCGCCGCGGAAATCACCAACGTGGACGCCGTTCATCCGGGCTACGGTTTTCTCTCCGAAAACGCCAATTTTGCCAAGGTCTGCGAGGCTTCGGAAATTACCTTCATCGGCCCCAAGCCCGAAGTCATCGAGATGATGGGAGAGAAGGACCGCGCGCGGCGCGAAATGAAAGCGGCGGGACTGGCTACCATTCCCGGCAGCGATGGCGTCGTCGAGGGCGAAGAGCAACTCGGCAAGGAAGCGCAGCGCATCGGCTTTCCGCTGATCCTGAAGGCGGCGGCAGGCGGTGGCGGGCGCGGCATGCGCATGGTCCGCGCGAAGGAGGAGTTGCTCGCGGCTTACCAGACCGCCCGAAGCGAAGCGCAGCAAGCCTTTGGCACTCCCGACGTGTACATGGAAAAGTATCTGCAGCACCCGCGCCATATCGAATTCCAGGTCCTCGGCGACCAGCACGGCAAGGTAATTCATCTGGGCGAGCGGGAATGCACCATTCAGAGGCGGCACCAGAAGCTGATCGAAGAAACGCCTTCACCGGCGATGGACGCGAAGCGCCGGAAAGAAATCGGCGCCAAAGTGGTGAAGGCGCTCGAGTTCATCGGCTACACCAATGCCGGCACGATCGAGTTTTTGATGGACAATGATGGCGCCACGTACTTCATCGAAATGAACACGCGCATCCAGGTGGAACATCCGGTCACGGAAATGGTCACCGGGGTGGATCTGGTGAAAGCGCAAATTCGCGTGGCGGCGGGCGAGAAAATCGAAGACGCCGTCGGCGAAATGCACTTCAGCGGGCATTCCATCGAATGCCGCATCAATGCGGAAGACCCTGATACGTTTGTGCCCTCCGCGGGACGCATCACGACGTTTCAGGCGCCCGGCGGAACCGGGGTGCGCGTGGATTCCGCGGCGTATTCGGACGCGGTGATTCCGCCTTATTACGATTCGCTGGTAGCCAAACTCATCGTCAAGGGCCGCGACCGCGGCGAAGCCCTCGCGCGCATGAGGCGCGCCTTGGAGATGTTCGTCATCGAGGGGATCAAGACCTCCATTCCGATGCACCTGCGCATTCTTGGCGATGCGGACTTTGCCGCGGGCAAGTTCGACACCCATTTCATCGAGAGATATCTGAATAACAACGGAAAATAGAGCGCCATGCGCCTTGTGATGCCCCGGCTTGATGTGATATTAGACGCTGCAATCATGCCGGAATCCGCTGGGGACACGGCACAAGAATTAACCGATTCGGGTGTGCGCCCTCTGCCATGGCGTAAAGGGGAGATAGCGGCGGCGTCCCAGTGAGGAATGCAACGCATGGCTGATTCCACGACTGCTTCCCCCCGGCAAATCGCCAGGGATGAACACGGATTCGTGCGCGCCATCGGCCTGTTCGATGGAACAATGATCGTGGTCGGGTCCATGATCGGATCCGGCATCTTTATTGTGGCGGCGGAAATCTCGCGTGTGACCGGTTCCGCCGGCGGATTGCTGCTCACCTGGATCCTCACGGGGCTGCTGACGATTGCCGCCGCGCTCTCCTTTGGCGAGTTGGCCGCGCTGTTCCCGCACGCGGGCGGGCAATACATTTATTTGCGCGAGGCCTACTCGCCCCTGTGGGGCTTCCTCTACGGCTGGACGCTCTTTCTGGTGATTCAGACGGGGACCATTGCCGCTGTAGCCGTCGCCTTTGCCCGCTATCTCGGCGTTTTCCTTCCCGCCATCTCTCCGCAAACTTGGGTGATTCGGCCGATTAATCTGGGTTCGTCGTTCGCCGTCAGCCTGTCCGTGCAGCAGTTGGTTGGCGTGCTGATGATTATCTTCCTGACGTTTCTGAATACGCGTGGCGTGAAACTGGGCAAGTGGATTCAGAATGTGTTCACTTCGGCGAAGATGCTGTCGCTGCTCGGCCTGATTGTCTTGTGCGTGTTTGTTGCGCGCAACGCTTCGGCGATCGCAAACAATTTTTCGCATCTCTGGGCGATTCGCGGCGCGCAACCCATTGAGCCAGGCGCCAACTTCCTGCGCTCGCTAGTGCCGACAGTTACCGCTGCCAGCGGCTGGTACGGGCTGCTTCTTGCCTTGGCTGTCGCCCAGGTAGGTTCGTTATTTTCCGCGGACGCCTGGAACAACATCGGGTTTACAGCCGCGGAAGTGAAAAACCCGAAGCGCGACGTGGCCCTCTCCATGGCCATCGGTACGGTCATCGTGATGACGCTGTATCTCCTCTCCAATCTCGCGTATCTCTGCGCTCTGCCGTTGCAGGGGATTCAAACGGCGCGTGATGATCGCGTGGCTACCGCCGCGCTCGCCGCCATTTTTGGAGTGCAAGGCGCCTGGATAATGGCCGTAGCCATTATCGTTTCCACTTTTGGCTGCAACAACGGGCTGATACTGGCGGGCTCGCGAGTGGCCTACGCCATGGCCAAGGATGGCCTGTTTTTCCGCGCCACGGGGAAGCTCAACAATAAGGGCGTTCCGGGAACGGCGTTGGTGTTTCAGGGAATCTGGATCGTGGTCCTGATCCTGCTGCGCACGCGCAAACCGGACGGCACTTACGGCAATCTTTACAGCAATCTTCTCGATTATGTTGTTTTTGCCGCGTTGCTTTTCTATGTGCTCACCATTGGCGGGATTTTCCTGCTGCGCTGGAAGCGCCCGGAGACGGAACGTCCCTACAAAGCATTTGGTTATCCTGTGCTGCCGCTGTTGTATATTGTGGCGGCCACGGGGATCATGGTGGTTCTCCTGTTGTACCAGACACAAACCGCGGGGCTGGGCATGGCGATTGTGCTGCTGGGCGTGCCGGTGTACTGGCTGTGGTCGCGGCGGCAAGCGTAGTCGAACGGAAGATTCGAACGCACAAACAGAAGGAGGAGTTGCATGGGCAACCCCTTGTTTGCAAAGAAATCGCTGGACACCCTGATGAACGAGGCTGGTGAAACGGGTGAACACAGCCTGAAGCGTGCTCTGGGCCCCGTCAATCTGATCACGCTGGGGATTGGAGCAATAATCGGTGCGGGCATTTTCGTGCTGACGGGATCGGCAGCCTCTCTGTATGCAGGCCCGGCCATCATGTTGTCCTACGTGCTTGCGGGTGTGGGCTGCGCCTTTGCGGGGCTTTGTTATGCGGAGTTCGCTTCGCTGATTCCTATCGCCGGGTCCGCCTATACATACGGTTATGCGACGCTGGGGGAGATCGTTGCGTGGATCATCGGATGGGACCTGATCCTGGAATACGCTTTTGGTGCGGCGACCGTGGCCAGCGGCTGGAGCAGCACACTGGTGGCCTTTCTGCAGGACTATGGCATCAACCTGCCGCCTCAGATTTGCGACGTGCCGGGGGCGCATTGGGTGTTTTTGGACGGCCGGTGGGTTCCGGTGGCTACCACCAGCCTCACGAGCGCGCAAGTGCTGAGTCTTCCGCACGCAACGTCCAGCTTCAACTTGGTGGCGTTTCTGGCGGTGCTGGCTGTGACAACAATTCTGATCGTGGGAATCAAGGAGTCCGCAAATTTCAATACCACGATCGTGTTTGTGAAACTCACGGCGGTGGTGACCTTTATCGCCGTCGCGGCAGTTTTCGTTTCCCGGCATGCAGCTGTCGCGCACGCGAATTGGAGCGTGTTTATACCGCCGAACGCCGGGTCATTTGGGGCCTACGGATGGTCAGGGATATTGCGGGGAGCAGGAGTTGTATTCTTCGCGTACATCGGCTTTGACGCTGTGTCGACGGCGGCGCAAGAGGCCCGCAATCCTCAGAAGGACATGCCCGTCGGCATCCTTGGTTCACTGGCGGTCTGTACGGTGCTGTACCTCATTGTTTCCGGACTTCTGACGGCCACGGTCCATTATTCGCGTTTGAATATTGGCGCGCCTGTCTCGCTGGCCATTCGGGAGACCGGGGTAAAATGGGGGAGTTACGTTGTCAACGCCGGTGCCCTGGCCGGACTGAGCACTGTCATGCTGGTGATGCTGTTGGGCCAATCGCGGGTCTTTTATTCCATGGCCCATGATGGATTGCTTTGGAAGTGGGCGGGGGACATCCATCCCCGGTTCCGGACGCCGTGGAAGTCAACCGCGATCGTCGGCTTGTGCGTGGCCATCGTGGCGGCGCTCGTGCCGATTGGCGACCTCGGGCAACTGGTCAGCATTGGCACGTTGCTGGCGTTCGTAATCGTTTGTGCGGGAGTGTGGATCCTGCGCGTGCGCCGGCCGGATCTGAAGCGCCCATTCCGGACACCGTGGGTGCCGGTCGTGCCCATCCTGGGCATCATCGTCTCGCTGGGGCTCATGGCGGGCCTGAAAGGGTTGACGTGGCTGCGCTTGATCGTTTGGCTGGTGATCGGGATGGTCATCTACTTTACCTACAGCGTTAAACACAGCCGCGTGCGCAACCCCGAACTGCGAGGCAGATAGCTTCGGGACGGGATTCCCGGCCGGACAAGCAGATCGTTGCGCTGGATGGTCCAGAAACAGGAGACAGCAGACTCGTCGTCCCGCGGCGAATCGGTTAAAGTGGGTGTGCTGTCTCTCCGCTCATGAACGGAAAAGGAAACCACCGGAATTCCTTCTGGAAGAGCCTCGCGAAGCTCGATTGGACCGCTGTGGCTGTGGTCCTTCTGGGGATTTGGGCCGGCTGGTCCGGCAACCCTCTGCAAGGCGACGCGGCGATGCGTTTCTTGCGATTCCTGGCGCTGCTGGCGTTGTTCTATCTCGCGTACCGCGCCTGGAGCCGCTGGCGCCAGGAACTCCTGTGGAGCCTGCGCAATCGCTTAATCGTCGCTTACGTATTCATCGCCGTTGTGCCCATACTCCTCCTGGTCATCCTGGCCGGCCGCGCTAGGCGGATTATCTATGCGCAAGTTGGCTCCTATATGCTTCACGAGGAAATCCACCGCCGCGTGGACTTGCTGGCCGATTCTGCCGCGTACATCGCCGCCGCCGAAGAGACCCTGCCTGCTTCGATGAACCAGAAGACATTGGAAGAGTCCCTTGCTGCGCAGCTTGAAGTTGCGGAAGGCAAGACCCTGCCGGGTTTGATCGTGAACTTTCATGTACCCGAAGACTATTTCCGAAAATTCGCCGGGCCAAAGGCGCGATCGTACGCGGGCCTGGTACAAACCGAGAATCAATTGCGGCTGGCAAGCATGAAGGAAGTGGATTCACCGCGTGGCCAGCAGATTCTAGAACTGAGCGTGCCGGTGACCGCGGAATTTCTGGAGAGCGTTGCCACCGACCTGGGCCCTTTCAACATGCTACTGCTGCACCGCGTGAACGATGGCAGCACCGGGAGTGACGTCACCATCGGCACGGAGAAGTACCGCGTGATCGGCCGCGTCACGACGCATAAGCGCTCTATCCCCCCCGCCGCTTCCTGGACGGATCCCGTGGTGGACGACCTGTCCATCCTGGAGGTCAGTCACATCTCCGCGGACGGCGTTGTGGAGCGTACTCATCCTGTATTCGCTTCCTACGAAGCGCGCATCTCGCAGTTGAATCACCGCATTTTCGGGTTGGTCGGCGAGTTCAGTCTCTCCAAGGTGACCACGCTCATCCTGATTTCCATGGGCTTCCTCCTTCTGGAGCTCGCGGCTTTGATCATCGGCATTGTTCTCACGCGGGCCATCACGCGCACGATTTCCGAACTCTATCGCGCCACGCAGTTCGTCCAGGAAGGCAATTTTAGCTATCGCGTTAGCGTCGAGCGCAAGGACCAGCTCGGCGCGCTGGGCGACTCGTTCAACTCCATGACGAGTTCGATCACCAATCTGATTAACGAGCAGAAGCAACTGCAGCGCCTGGAAAACGAAATTTCCATCGCGCGGGAAGTGCAGGACCAGCTTTTCCCGCGCAACCTGCCGCACGTTGCAGGCGTCGAAATCGAGGCCATCTGCCGCGCCGCGCGCAGCGTCAGCGGCGACTATTACGATTTCATCCAACTGAGTCCCACGCACGTGGCCATTGCCATCGCCGATATTTCGGGGAAGGGAATTTCCGCGGCTCTTCTGATGGCCAGCTTGCAAGCGGCGTTGCGCAGCCAGTTGCTGGTGCCCGGCAGCGAAACCCTGAGCACCGCGGAACTTGTGGCGCGCCTGAATAAGCATTTGGTGCGCAACACCGGGGATGATCGCTTCGCCACCTTTCTCGTCGCCGTGTTTGATACTTCCACGCGCACGCTGCGCTACACCAATGCGGGACACTTGCCCGGTTTCTGCCTCTCCGACGGCAAATCCATTCACCTGGATAAGGGTGGAATCGTGCTTGGCATCGTGGAGGACTACCATTATGTGGAAGGCATCGTGCAGGTGCCGCCGGAGAGCGTGCTGATTGGTTACAGTGACGGTCTCGTGGAGCCCGAGAATGCGTATGGCGAGGAATTCGGGGTCTCGCGTTTGGAGGCGGCGGCGCAACGCGTCCGCCATGCCTCTCCGCGGCGCATCGCCGAATCTCTGATGACCACGGCGGAAGAATGGTCCGGGAGCCCCGAGCAGGCGGACGATATGACGGTCATTGTTGCCCGCCTGGGTAGCTGATCAGGAAACGGGATTATCTCCGGGTACGCCGTCCTTCGCTCGCAGCTGGCCGCGAGCCATGGAACCTCCAACTTTTGCACACGCCGGCCACTATTTCGTTTACAGTATGGAGTTAGTCAGGGTCGTGGTGATTCAACGCAAAATGCGGATCGCAGCCAAACTCGTGGAATCCGTGTGCGCTGCGGTTAGGGAGGGCCAATGAAGAATCGGCTTGGGTCACGCAGCAATCTAGAGGGCAAGGTTTCGCGGCGCAAGTTCATAGGGCAAACGGCGGCAGCGGCCATTGGTTTTTCGATCGTGCCGCGCCGGGTGTTGGGCGGCACAGGGTATGTTCCGCCCAGCGACAAGATCAATATTGCGTTCATCGGCGTGGGCGCGCAGGGTTTGCGCGTCATGCTGCACTTTTTGCGCGAACCCGACGTACAGGGCGTGGCGGTTTGCGACCCCAATCAATCCGGCGCGAATTACCCGCAATGGGACACACACGAGTTCTGCAAGTCCGTCCGCAAGTTGCTCGGCGTCGACAGCGGCTGGGACTGGCTCAGCCCCGACCAACCCATCGCGTTGACCCATTCACTCAGCGTGACGAGCGGCGTGGCAGGCCGCGAACCTTGCCGAAAAATCGTGGATGCCTATAACGGCACGCAGCAGCGCTCTAGCCAGTCTCGTGGCTGTTCGGCGTACAGCGACTTCCGCGAGCTACTGGAGAAGCAGAAGGACCTCGACGCCGTTGTTGTGTGTACCACGGACAATCTGCATGCGGCCGTGTCTGCGGCGGCGATGAAGAAGCGCAAACACGTCTTTTGCCAGAAGCCGTTGACGCACACCATCTACGAGGCGCGGCGCCTCGCCGAAATCGCTAGGGAAACTGGGGTGGCAACTCAGATTGCCGTGGGTAACCAAGCATCCGAAGCCACGCGCCAACTCTGCGAATGGATTTGGGATGACGCCATTGGGCCGGTGCGAGAAGTGATGAACTGGTCGAGCCGACCTTACTGGCCGCAAGGTATCGAGCGCCCAAAGGAAGCCGAAGCCGTGCCCGCGGGCTTGGATTGGGACCTGTGGCTGGGGCCGGCGCCGCAGCGTTCTTTCAATCACGCTTACTTGCCTTTTGTGTGGCGCGGGTGGTACGACTTCGGTTGCGGCTCTTTGGGCGATATGGGTTCCTATAGCTTCGACACCATTTTTCGCGTCCTGAAGCTGGAGGCGCCCGTGAGCGTGGAGGCAAGTTCCACGGAGCGCTACGAAGAAACTTACCCGCTGGCCACGATCGTTCGCTACCACTTCGCGTCGCGCGGCGACATGCCGCCCGTGAAATTCACCTGGTATGACGGGGGTCTGAAGCCACCACGTCCGGAGGAATTGGAAGAAGGGCGTCCCCTGAAGGGGGAAGGCGAAGAGGAAGACGAAGGGCTCCTGTTCGTGGGAGACCGCGGCAAGATTCTCTGCGCGTTCAATGGCGGCCATCCAAAGCTCATTCCCGACGCGAAGATGAATAGCTACAAACAGCCGCCCAAAACGCTGCCGAGATCGCCCGGCAACGAGCGGGAATGGCTGGATGCCTGCAAGGGTGGCAAAGAGAAGCCCGGAGGGAATTTCGAGTTTTCGGGCCTCGTTACGGAGAGCTTGCTGCTGGGAAATGTCGCGACTCGCTTGGGCGAGAAACTCAACTGGGATCGCGGCAACCTGAAGGTCGTTAACTCCGAGCTCGCACAGAAGTACGTGCGCCCGGAGCGCCGAAGCGGGTGGGAACTCTAGCGAAAATTTCAGCGCGGTACGGTGGCAAGAATTTGAACGAATCTATAATGCAAACGCCCGCTTGAGCGAAGATGATTTTTTTCGCGAAGGCGGGCAAGGAGGCGTTAATGTCAGCGATTTCGAGAAGAGAGTTTTGCAAAAATGCAGCGGCACAGGCAGCCGTGGCCGGCTTACTTGGCGCGGGCGCATTGGAGCTTCGCGGCAATCCGTTGGGCATGCCCATTGGATGCCAGACGTGGCCGGTCAGGGAGATGATCGCCAAGGACTTTCCCGGCACGATCAAGCAGCTTGCCGCAGCGGGATTTCAGACGATCGAGCTGTGCTCTCCGGTGGGCTACGCCGATTCGGGGTTCGCCGGGCTCGCCAAGTACAAGGGAGCAGAGCTCAGGAAAATTCTGAGCGATGCAGGCGTGAGTTGCGTGAGTTCGCACTTCGGCATCGAGGAACTCCGGAAGAAT
>Ga0187866_1002806_pt1 | contig 13843 bp, 9 predicted proteins | sample June2016WEW_11_1_3_FD_133013 | JGI IMG/M metagenome (GOLD analysis project Ga0187866, IMG submission 133013) | Peatland microbial communities from SPRUCE experiment site at the Marcell Experimental Forest, Minnesota, USA - June2016WEW_11_150 | ecosystem: Environmental > Terrestrial > Soil >... | reverse complement strand
TACCGCACTTGGGGATAAACTCAAGACTGCAAAATTGACAGAAGCTGAACGGAATGAAGTGCAGCAACATTTGGCATGGCATACAGAGGCTGATGCTCGTGAGGAATTGGCTAATCCGACATTGCCGGAGAAGCCGACTGCTGATATGTTACTTAACCATCCTCTTGTTAGGGCGAGTCTTGCTAAGGTCAGATTTGATACTTCCGGCACCGTCAAGGATGCAGTAGGTATTGACGTTAACGATCCTTCCTTAATCCATATTGATTCGCGCATCAACGATGAGAAACCCCCCGATCAGCGGGCGACTGCCACGATTGACGGTATCGAGACGCCAGTATTTCAACTGGTGGCGCATCATGAGATTCCTGAAGCTGTGCTTATCGCGCAGTTGCAGAAGAAATTTCCCAACATGGATGCGGACAAGCTTTATCAGATGGCGCACAAGGAAGGTGGTATTGTCGCTGAGCGTCAGGCGGTGCGTCAGTTCGCGGCGGCTAATGGTAAGGACCCAAATACATTCGAGAAAGCCTATAATGGCTGGTGGGATTCGCAGATTGAGAAGGCGGAAGCGCCAAATCCGAAGATTGCGAATGCGCCTGTTGCACAATATCCTTATGAAAAGCATCATATTGCTGGAGAAAAGGACACTCCTTTTGGAGGAGGCGAAAATGCCGTTCAAATCGCAGGCACAGAGGGCTCTTTTTTACGCGACAATGCCGAAGCTCGCGGCGCGTTGGGAGGCCGAGACACCCAAGGGAATGTTACCGGTCAAACTGCATCCCGAGGAGTCGGTGAAAGTCCCACCCTCCAAGAAATCCTCGCGACCCAGCAGCCGCAAGTAGGTCCGAAAGCTGACTTCACTAATTTTGGAAAAGTTGATCCTGTAAAAGAACAGCAAGCGGCGGATGTTTCAAAGACTGGCATTCAGATACAGCCTGCGCTTGAGGTTCCCACTCTTCGTGATCGTATTCAGCAAGCATACTTGGCGGTTACAGGTGGGAACTATAATAGACAGGCATTGCTTAGTGATATTCGTGCTCAGTTGCCGGATATTTCTAAAAAGGATTTGGACGCTGCTCTTATGGAGACGCCTAATATTCTTCGTGCATTTGACAACCAGGCTATGTTAACGACTGCCAATCGAGAAGGGGCCTTGAATTTTAAAGGCATCCCAATGCACGCCATTACCATGCGGCCGCCGATACAGTCTGTGCTTGAGGTTCCTGCCCGGCAACCGGTTACATTTGGCAAGGCTGAAGGTAAATTGGCTCCTGTACCGACTGAAGAACCTGTCAGACAGCTTGCTGAATCGACAAAAGAAACAATTCCGAACTTCATGCACGATGCAGTGAGGACTGTCGGTGGCGAAATTGTGACTTTCGATGCCGATCACGGTTTATTGAAGACAATGGATGAGTTTAGTCGCACAGTATATTTACCTGTTTATCGTGTTTCGAATGCAATTGGCGTCGATGATATTAGAACCAAGAGGTTGCCTTCTTGGTTGGTTAATGATCCCGATAAAGTTGCACAATTTCGAAGGTTGGCTCTTTTAGATGTGGCTAAAAGTCGGCGAATGCAACAAGAACGTCCTGATGGTCCGTTCCGGGGTGAGCAAGGTCAAGTTGTCGGGACTACCAATGCTGCGCCATGGATGGTTAGTCTTGTTGATCATGCTATGCGGGTGATTGGATTGGGTAAATTGCGAATTTTGATTGTGCATCCCGACGATGTGCCTGATGGTCCGGGTGATCAACATGGACTTTTTGGCGATTATTCGGCGGCGCGTGCGGCAGGATTGCCTAATCATACTTGGAATGGATTTGCAGCAACTTTCGGTCCTGATTCCACAGATTTCGCGATCTACATCAAGCCTGGTATGGGCATGCCACAACAGCTTGGGGTGCTGGCGCATGAAATGGGACATGTTATTTTAAAGACTGCATTTCGTAATGCTCCAGTAGAGGTGCAACAGGCGCTTCTCAATGCTCATCAGATATGGAGGAATACGCTCGGCTCACATGTGTCGAAACAGGCGTTTCTTAGATCGATAAAAAGTCCGGCCATGATTGGTCAATTGGATCATCCGGATGCTCCGATGACATCTCTTGGTGAGGACTATCTTAATTACGCCACGAGCTGGGATGAATTTGCTGCTGATATGACGGGACGCGCTCTTTTGCACCAGGTTGTTAATACGACTCCGGTAGGTAAGTTCTTCTTAGGTATCGCTAATCGGATACGTGGCATGCTTCAGGCTATTACTGGTGAGGACCTTCCCGATCAGGCGTTTGCGAATTTTATAGATTATATGAAGGCGCATGCTGGCGAGGATAACGCGCATGGTTGGGGAAAAGAACTGAGTAACCGGGCTGGTCATCGATTCCCTGAGGGGAATGATCTTCAGGCCGAGCGAACGATCCAGGAGTCGGAGCGGGATGGTCGTGGCGCGGTTAACGCGATCAGTAATTTGTGGGATCGGGTGAAGGCGCTTGGCTCGACTACCAAAGTAGGAGTTTATAATAACACTCTGGGTGGTCGTCATCTTGATAGTCTTGTCAATAGTGCTCCCGAGCATATGCGGCCTTCAATGCGTTACACATATGATATGCACAATCATGGGGACATGCTTACAAGTGCAACAAACTTAGTGACTGCAATGGGCATGCGTCTTGCTCGTGCATCACCGGATACTACGCAGAAACTTGTTAATATTGTGGCGGATGATCTTCAGAATCCGTGGGGTATTGATTCAAGGAAATCATGGAATGATCATCCTGAGCTACATAATTTGAAGAATACTCCACAGCTTCAGGCAATTTATACGCAGATGCGCAGTAATCTTGATGCCATGCAGCGTGCTGGTGGTCGTCCTGCGCTTGATGCAATGCTTCGTTTGTATCAAATACTAGGGCTTCAAGGAAATGTGGACGGGGCAGATACATATATTTATCGATCAACCAAGGCAGGTATGCCGTTGATGGGTCCTGATTGGGTTCCCTCAAGCATTCGGTTTACTTCTCCGCGTCTTTTTGGACTCGATAAAATGATGCATGATGATCCGACTTTATTAACGGCATACAATTTCTATAAGAATGAGAATACTGCGATTATGGCGGCATTGGAAGCGCGCATCAATGCAAAGACTGGCGGCGGCGCATCGGAAGAATCAGTGGCGGCCGAGCGCGCCTTGCTGACGAATATGCAGGAGAGGACCAAACAGGTTGAGAAAGGCACCTATATGCCTCTTAATCATGGTCGCGGCGATTTCTTCGTTTCAGGAAAGATTGCACTTGGCGCAGATAAGAAAATTGATCCTGCGGCTGCGACGGCAGTGCGAAATGCCTTGGACAAGGGGGGTTTTGAGCGTATTCGATTGGCTCATGATTCCGGGAGCAACACGCTTTTTGCTCGTGTTGACGATCAAGCGACGATGGACAGATTGAAGGGTATCTTCCAGGACTTGCATAAGCAGGAGCATTTGCTTCCTGATGAGATTAAGAGTGGACATCCTGGAGATACGGAATCGTATGCGAGACTTGGACCTAAGCAGTTTCAGTTTGTATCTGACGTTATTAATGAGGCGTTGGAAGATGTTGAGATGAAGCCGGAAGAGCGGGCCGCGATCAAGGGCCGTCTGATGTCCAACTGGATGCAGACGCTTTCTGACACCTCGATCATCCCGAACGAACAGCAACGCACTTACGCTCATGGGCACGATGAAGATATGATTAAAGTGGCGGAGACTACCGCCATAAATATCGCGCGTGCGCATAGCACTCTGGCAATGTCTAGTCGAATGATGGATGGTTGGGCGTTAATTAATGCGGCAGTCAAGGCTGCCAGGAGCGATCCTAATATTTCGACTGAGGATAATTTGAAAGGAAACGACGCCGCGCGTGAGTGGTATCGTCGTGAATCGGAAGCTGCGTGGTCAATACCAGCTAATTTTGGGGATACGGTAGCGTCTCTTATGCATACGTCGAGTATTGGATTTAGCTTGCCGTACATGTTCTTGCCGACATCGCAGATTGTGACTTTGGCGCATCCTGAATTGGCTAAGGTGTTTGGTATGGCGCGTGCCGCCTATGCTATCGGTGCTGAAACTAGTCCGGCGTTTAAGGTTCTTGCAGCAGTTCTAGGAAGTCCGGATCGCTTTAATGTTGTTTTTCGTGAGAGCGTTGTGGGGAAGGCCGTTGATGAGTGGCATACGAATGTTGTCATAAGAATGGCTAATGCTGGATTGTTGAACAGTTTTACTCCAAACATGACCGCAATGAACAAGGCGCTCACCAGTACGCAAGAGAGAATTCTTCATATAGCTAACGCTCCCGGTACTTATGCGGAGATGTTGCCTCGTCTTGTCACTGGTTTTGCGGCTGCACGACTTTACGATAACTTTCCTAAGCAGATTGAAAGTTCTCGCAAGGGAATGAGCCGGGATGATTACATTCGAGAAGCTGTAACTAACTCTCAATTTCCTTGGGGTGCTGGCGAAAATGCGCGTTGGTTGGGCAAGAAAGGACCGCTTGGTCCTGCTACCAGGATTTCGTTTGCATTCATGAATTATCAACAACGTATGGTTGTTAAGATTTGCCATGAGATACGTTCTCTCGCGGGTGCTGAAGGCAGTCAGGCGCAGAAGGAAGCTGGGACATTCTTGATGGCGCATCTTGCTGCGGCGACTGTTCTTGCTGGTACGTTGGGATTGCCGTTCGCCGGATTTGGCGCAGGTGCTTTTGACAAGCTGGCGCGGCTATTCACTGGTCGTGATGATGTCGATATTCAGGGAATGTACCGAGTATGGCTTAAGCATGTGTTCGGCGATGACGTTGGCGAGATCATGGCGAAGGGATTGCCGCGGGAGTTCGGTATTGACTTATCGAAAGTGGGCGATCAGAACTTGCTTCCCGGCACTCAGATCATGCAGGACAAGCGTAAACTTGAAGAGGCTACCAGGGATTGGTTCTTGTCCATGGGTGGCGCGGCCTCCAGTCAGGCCGTAAACACTCTTCTTGGTCTGCGTGATATGTGGAATGGTGATTATCTCCTGGGCGCGACTAAGATGCTGCCCGAGCAGTTCAGGAGTCTTGCCGAGGCGGCCTACATCGACAAACATGGATATGTCGACAAATATGGTAACAGAAATAAATTGACGCCTACTGCATTAGAAATTCTTGCATCGGCCTTGGGCTTTGATCCTGCTCGTCTGACGGATATTCAGGAACAGCGAAGAACCTATCAAGGATTGAAGGCGCAGGAAACAGAACGAGAGCAGAATATTGAGCGTCATATCGTACTTGCTCAGCGTCAAAATCCGGCAAGCATGCCTTACTGGACTGACCAGGCGAGACAGTTTCAACGCGATCATCCCGGCGATGCTGGCCCTATAATGAGAATTCAGGCTATAATGCAGCACGCCGCGCAGGAGCAGGCCATCGCTCAATCAGAGAACGCGCCTCCCGGCATTTCGCCGCGAGATTGGGCGACGACTTACAAGCGTGTTCTTGATTTTGCGCCTAAAGTTGGCGGTTTTGTGCAACCTCAATAGGGAGTAAGGTGAAGTGCCTTACGGTCCGGGATGGTATCCGATCCACGATAAGGATCGCGATGGCTGGCGCTGGAGCTGGGGGACTCTAGGTGTCACCGGAAATACTGGACCGACGGGGCCTGCTTCAACTGTTACGGGACCGACAGGACCTTCGAGTGTAGGACCAACTGGACCAATTGGCCCAACCGGACCTTTTATAACAGGACCAACCGGACCGACCGGACCGACAGGGAGTACGGGAAATGCGGGTGCTGCGGGGGCGACCGGTCCGACCGGGCCAACAGGAAGTTCAGGAAATGTGGGCGGCGTTGGAGCGACTGGCCCCACAGGTTGGACAGGTCCCACAGGTGCGGGCGGAGCCGCCTCGACCGTCACCGGCCCCACAGGCTGGACAGGCCCCACAGGACCTACCGGGGCTGCTTCGACTGTTACGGGACCGACAGGCTGGACAGGCCCCACAGGTGCGGGCGGAGCCGCCTCGACCGTCACCGGCCCCACAGGCTGGACAGGCCCCACAGGTGCGGGCGGAGCCGCCTCGACCGTCACCGGCCCCACAGGCTGGACAGGCCCCACAGGGGCGGGCGGAGCCGCCTCGACTGTTACGGGACCGACAGGTTGGACAGGACCTTCTGTGACTGGACCTACAGGACCGACAGGCTGGACAGGACCTTCCGTAACTGGACCGACAGGTCCTACAGGCTCCACAGGACCAACAGGGGCCTTGTTGGCGGTTGCGGTTGGTCTTCAGACTGGTTCCGTTGGGACTACAATTAACTATACACAAACGCCAACTACAGCGGGCGTGACATTAACTAATCAAACTTTGGCCCAAGGTTCCGCATGGCGTATTAAAGCAAAAGGAAATTTTGCTGCTACGAGTAGTGGGACTGCTCGTAATGCTGCGATGTGTTTATATTGGGGTACAACACAATTATCATCTACTATATTGGATATTACTGTTCTTACGGGTACTAGTCAATCTACATATTGGGAGTATGAGGGAATAATCATTGGTCAGAGTGGGGCGAATACTGCTATGGTGTGGTCTCAGTGTTTGAATAGCATTGATTCATCGACGAAAGTATTGGCTTTTTCGGAAAATGGGGGTGCGGAAGGAAGCTTTCCTACTGGAGCACAAACGCTCGATCTTCGTTTCTGGATGACTACTGCTGTGACTGGAGATCAATGGAATGTTTTTGTGGTGACGATGGAACGGTTGGCATGAGATATGGAATGGTGTAGAAAGGCAGTGAACGGAGACGATCATGAGCTGGCCGATTAAATGGTTGCGGGACACTGCGACGAATCTCGCCTCTTACACGGGACCTCTTGGTTCATTCGTGGTTGACACTACGAACTGGATTTTGCGTGTCCAGGATGGTTCGACGGCTGGTGGCTGGTCGACAAGTCTTTCGTCACGGACTCCGATAGCTGACGCTGCTTATCAGGCGCTCGCCACTGATCGGATAATTGCTTACACCTCGATTACTACGACCAGGAAAGTTACGCTTCCAGCTGCATCAGCTTTTCCGACTGGAGCACTACTTTGGATCGTTGATGAATCTGGTTCGGTCACGCAAACGATTAACATCACTGTTGGGCCGGCAGGGGCGGATAATGTTAATGGTGTCACTACGCTCAGCACAATTGTTACACCCTACGGATTTATTTACTTAGAGAGTGATGGTGTTAGTGAATGGACGATTATTGAACGTAGTCAGAATATTCAACTTTTTGCGGGTAGTGGCACTTATACTCCTCAACCCGGTATGAAATTATGTGATGTTTATCTCTTAGGTGGTGGTGGAGGAGGTGGCTCAGGTGCAGTTGAGACATCCGGCGTTGCTTGTAGTGGTGGTGGTGGGGGTGGGGGTGGTGGATTGTCGCAAGGAAGATTTACTGCAACTGAGATTGGCTCATCGCGGGCTGTCACAATCGGAGCTGGAGGAGTTGCAGTTACTCCTCCGGCTGGAACTTCGGCAAATGCGGGAACCAACGGCAACAATGGAACAGCGACATCTCTTGGGACATTGCTTTATGGTCAGTACGGCGGCGGCGGTGCAGGCGGTCAGTTGGCGGCGACAGCAAGCGGTGGCGGTGGTAGTGCCGGCAGGGGTCATGGAAACGCTTCAACAAGTGGTACAGGTGGAGCTGCTGGAGTAGGTGGTGGTTTAGCCGGAGGAAGTGGAGCAAGCGGGTCTAGTGCTACGTGTACACCCGGTTCATCCGGTGGTGGTGGTTGTTCAACGAGTGGTGTAGCGGGATATGGTGGAACGGCTTCTGGTGGTGGAGCGGGTGGTGGAAGTGGTGGCGGTTTGACGACAGGTCCTGGAACTAATGTAGGTGCTAATGGTGGTACTCAATCTCTTACTGGTAGTACGGTGGTCGGCGGTGGTGGCGGAGCAGCGAATACTGGGGGCAGTCCAGGAAGTAATCTAACGACGTTCATGGCAGACATGCTTGCTGGTACTGGTGCTGGTGGTGGCGGTTCGGGTTTGACTCAAACGACTGCCGGGAATGGCGCAACTGGTGGTTATGGCGGAGGCGGCGGCGGCGGTGGTTCGGTTGTTGTCGGTTCGAGTAGTGCCGCTGGTAATGGTGGGGCCGGTGGCCAGGGTTATATGTGCATCGTGGAGTGGTTCTGATGCCTACAAATTACGCTATGATCCAGAATGGGGTGATTATCACTGTCATCGTCTGGGATGGTGTTTCACCTTATCCACTTCCGGCTGGCGTGACCCTTGTTCTGCTTTCCTCGCTTCCGGCAGGTGTCTGGGTTGGTTGGTCCTTAGTGAATGGTGTATGGACTGCGCCATCTGTTGATTCGTGAGGTGATTCTGATGGCCAAACTTTACGATCTCGCGAGGGTTTACACTTCTACGATTGGGCAGAGCGCGCTTGTGCTTGGGCCGGCCGTTCCTGGCTTTCTGACCTTCCCTCAGGCTGGCGCACAGAATGGCGACATCATCAGTTACGGCATTTGGGACCTGGGCGGGACTGCCCGCGAGGTTGGTCGCGGCGCCTTCACTTTGGCCACCCTGGAATTGACACGCGGAGTCATTTTATCGACGAACAACAATCAACCTCTTAATCTGTCTGGTTCGGCGCAGGTGTTCATCACCGGCTTGGCTGAGGATTTTTCCGGTGCGCTCGGACCGACGGGGCCTTCCGGCGTGGGACCTACGGGTGGGACCGGGCCCACCGGCTCGACGGGGCCGACTGGGGTAACCGGATCAACCGGCCCTACGGGCGCGCTAGGCGTTACGGGGCCGACGGGCCCCTCCGGAGCGCTCGGCCCGACTGGTATGAGCGGCGCGGGCGGCATTCAAGGATATCCCGGCCCCACAGGTCCTACCGGACCGTCTGGCCCGACCGGGTCGACAGGCCCAACCGGGCCGTCGGTAACTGGGGCAACAGGCCCATCCTCGACTGTGACGGGCCCGACGGGCTGGACAGGACCTACAGGACCTCAAGGGGTGGCGGGATCGGCTGGAGTTACGGGAGCCTCCATAACCGGCCCGACCGGCCCTACGGGGCAATCTGGGCCGACAGGAGCGGCTTCTACGGTTACCGGTCCAACTGGACATACTGGGGCGACCGGACCTTCCGTGACGGGCCCAACGGGCGCAGCTTCCACGGTCACCGGTCCTACAGGCTGGACAGGACCCACCGGACCTCAAGGGATAGCAGGTTCTGTGGGTGTGACCGGTCCTTCAGGAGTTATAGGACCTACAGGACCTACGGGATGGACCGGTCCTGCCTCAACTATAACTGGTCCTACAGGACCAACCGGGGCGACCGGACCTTCCGTGACCGGACCGACTGGGGCTGCTTCAACCGTGACGGGACCGACCGGCCGTACAGGACCAACTGGCATGCAAGGAGCGACCGGGCTGACTGGCGGTGTTGGCGCAGCTTCGAATGTGGCGGGTCCTACCGGACCGACCGGCAATGTGGGTGCTATAGGACCTACCGGACCTTCTGGAGGGCCACAAGGACCTACTGGACCAACTGGAGCAACCGGATCAACTGGACCTTCTGGAGGACCGCAAGGACCAACAGGACCGACGGGTCCGGGGGGACCTTATGGCGTTGGACCTACCGGACCGACAGGACCTACCGGGCCTCCATCGCTTGCAATGACTGTGCAGACGACAGGTTATAGCTTAACCGGTTCTGATGCGAACACTTGGGTGCGTTACAATCTGGCGACAACTGGAGCAATATTCACGATTCCTGCGGATGCTCAACAGCTTTTCCCCACTGGCACTTCTATCATTATGGATCAGATGGGGACTGGACGGCTCACTCTTGCGCCGTCTGGGGGGGTTGCTTTGGAAAATGCTACACCTGGTCTTATTACCCGTGCGCAGTATTCGGCGATAGCTATCACCAAGGCTGGGACTAACACCTGGATTGTTACAGGAGATACATCAGCAACATGACTAGGATTTCTCAGGCTTTGTTGGGTACGATTATGACGCCGATCACCGTAGTAGCGGGGACGAAAACTATCTTTTTAGAGTCAGGAACTTCGTGGGAATGTCCGCTGGATTGGAATAATTCAAACAATTATATTATTGGTATTGGGGCCGGTGGCGGCGGTGGCTACGGCTCATCTGGTTGGGGAGCTGGCGGTGGTGGTGGTGGCGCATTTGCTATTAAGTCGAATGTTTCATTAACTCATGGTAGTGCATATAATTACGCCCTTGGTCAAGGCGGCAGTGGCGGGACATCCGGCAGTCAAACTGGTGGTACTGGTGGAGATACGACTTTCAATTCTACTACAGTAATTGCCAAAGGTGGGATTGGGGGTCCGAAAGGAGATACATCCGGCAACGCGGCTGGCGGCGCTGCTGCATCTTGTACGCCGTCGACCGGGGCATATTCTGGTGGTACAGGTGGCGAATACGGAAGTTATGCAGGTGGTGGCGGGGGAGGCGCTGGTGGTCCGAATGGTGCTGGTGCGACTGGTGGCGGTGATTCTGGCGGCAATAGCGGCGGGTCTGGCGGCGGTGCGGCCGATGGAGGTTCTGCCGGGGGCGCCACAAGTAATTCTTCTCCTGGCGCTGCTGGTGGAAAAGCTTTTGATAATACAGCTGGTGGTGCAGGAGGGGCTTCTATCGATAGTCCTAATGGTTCTCCGGGATCACATGGAAGTGGTGGTGGTGGTAGTTATACAGCAAATTCAGGTATAGGTGGCACTGGTGGAACCAGCATCGATTACAAACAAACTAATGATTCAACATACGCTGGTCCTGGAGGCGGTGGAGGTGCTGGGGGTAATGCTGATATCGGTGGCGCAGGCGGCTTATATGGTGGAGGAGGAGGTGGAGGTGGCGCTGGAGCTAATGGTGGCGCTGGAGCTAACGGCGTTATTATCATAATCTATACAACGTAAGGAGAAGGTCGTGAAAATCTGTGTTTATTCTATCGCGAGGAATGAGGAACAGTTTGTTGGTCGATGGGTGGAGGCTGGTCGGGATGCTGATGTGCTTCTGATTGCTGATACTGGCTCGACGGACAAGACGATGCGATTGGCCGAAGTAAACGGAGTGCAGGTTCATCAGATTACGATCTCGCCCTGGCGTTTCGATCATGCGCGCAATGCTGCGCTGGCGCTGGTTCCCGCGGATGTTGATGTCTGTTTCAGCGTCGATCTTGACGAAGTGCTTCAGCCGGGCTGGCGTGCGGAGATCGAACGATTATGGAAAGATGGTGTGACCAGGATCGGGTATCATCATGATTGGGGTATGGGCGCTCGGTTCACTTATGACCATATCCACGCCCGGAACGGCTATCATTGGCGGCCTGCCTGCCATGAGGATATCTATCCTGATCCTCGGACCAAAGAAGTCTGGGCCTTCACGGACAAGCTTCTGACGGTCCATAAGCCGGATGCGACAAAGAGTCGCAGTGATTACATTGACCTGCTGAAAGTGGCTGTTGACGAGAATCCTGATGATCCGCGCAGCGCCGTTTATTATGCTCGTGAACTGTGCTTCAAGGGTCGTTGGGAGGAGGCGATACCGGCGCTGGACCGCTATCTTGCCATGCCCCAGGCAAACTGGATCAACGAGCGTGACTTGGCGTTACGCTGGAAGGCGCGGTGTTTCGAGGCATTTGGCAATAAGGCCGCTCAAGAGGATATTCTCCGGGCAGCCACTGAGGCTGCGCCGCATCTCCGTGAGCCCTGGACCAACCTGGCCATGTTCATGTACCAGAATTCTCGTTGGCAGGAATGCCTTGACGCCGCTCTTGCGGCGATATCGGTCCATATGCGTCCGTGGGTTTATACTGATGATCCCCTCTGTTGGGGCGCTCAGCCGTACGATCTTGCGGCAATCGCCGCCTGGAACTTGGGGAAGAAAGAGGAGGCAGTTACGTATGCCAAGAAGGCTATCGAAATAGAACCGAATGATATTAGGTTGAAGGCGAACTTGGCGGCGATTGAGAGAGATTTTAATGCAATTCCGGCGAAAGAAGTGAAGTTTCCTCCTCTTGTCGTTCCTTACAAGACCGACAAGCACATCGAGGTGCTGAAGGCGAGCATGAAAACTTATGCGCCGGAGATCGAAGTCTTGTTGTACCCTTGGCCGGAAAGTTCGTCCGCTGGTGAAAATTTCAACCGGGCAATGAGGCATGCCTTCAAGGATTACGATGAGGTGATGTTTTGCAACGATGACGTTGTAGTAGGACCGGATTCAGTCAGGCTTTTGCTGGAAGACGTGATGGCGTTGAGGGCGGAGCATGGTGATAAACTGGGGATAGTAAGCGCTTGGTCGGATAGTAACCGTCGCGGTCAGATCGTCACTGGTAATGATCCTCATCCGATCGTGCCAGTACAGATATGTGGTCCGGTGTTCGCTTGGATGTCGAAGATAGCTTTCGAGGCGCTTGGTGAAGTAGGGTGCCCACCGATCAGTTGGTTTTCTGAGGACGTGATGTGTGAGGATTTGAATGTTCTTGGCTTCCAACATTACATTTGTCGATCTTATGTTCATCATGTCGGTGGATCGACGGTAGGTTCGAATTATCAAAAGCTGATCGATGAAGCTGGTCCCTGGCTCAAGGCCAATCGTCCTCATTACATCAAACGCTGGGGTCTGAAGAAGCGTGGTAAAGGTTACTCTTGGTATGAGGAGCACTGACATGCCTGGTGAAGAAGCGTTGGGTGAAGACACGTTGGGACAAGAAGGGTTGGGTCTGTCCGCTCCTGTCAAAGAGGAAGCCGAGTTCCATTGGGAGTGTTCGGCGCTGGCTGAGTTTTCGTGGGATGCGCCTCAACAAGGGTACATGGAGATCGCTGAGGAGTACGACTGATGGTCAGTTTCGTTCGCAGGAACCTGCTCACGCTTTCAGGCCAATTCTGGTCTTCTGGCGCTTGGAAAAATCCGCCGCCGCAACCGCAACCTTCCAATGTCTATGCGACATTGCGGTATCGTTCGTATACTTCCGGCGAACTCGTCACAACGAATCTTTCTCTCTCCCTGAACGAGGCAACTAATATCTGGTCGGTTCAATGGGATTCCACCGCAGCTATGGACGGGAGAGTGGAATGGTGCGTATATAGCGAGGGTGGCGTGATTGCTGCGACGCAGGGTTTTTTCACACTCGAAGCAAACAAGGCGAACAAGATGTGTGTAACCTGAGGAGTTAACATGGAACCTCATAGCATCTGGTCTACAATTGCAGAAAATATCTCGGGTGTCTTCATCGCGTTTGGCACCATCATTGGCGCTGTGGTAGGTTGGGCAGCGGCCAAGGCTCGGCTGAATTTTGATACAGCACAGATTCATAAGGAGGAATCTGAGAAGAGGTTGATATCTATGGCCGAAATTCGAAAGGAACAAGAAGCTGTAAATATCGCCCAAATTAAGATGATCACTGATCGGTTTCAGATTTTGATTGATGGCTATGAGAAACGTATTGATGATTTAACTCAGGAAGTGCGCGGTCTTCGTGACGAGGTGCATCGTCTGCGATTTTTCATCGACGAACGTATGCTTGGAGTTCCACATGCCTCCGCAGCTCCGCCCCAATCCTAATGCTCCTGATCCCACGGCCGGCATTCTGTTCTCCAAATGGAGCGGCCTGAAGAACACCGTGGACGCCGAGCGTCTCGGGCCGGAAGAATTTGAACTTGCGATCAATATGGACCTGGATGACGTTGGGCAACCACATCGTCGACGTGGGTATTCTCTTGCTAATTCTGGGATTTGGAGCAGTTTGTTCGAAGATGATGACGGCAGGGTTTTCGGTGTTCAGAACGGAAATCTTGTGCTCATCAAT
>Ga0187866_1002805_pt1 | contig 13850 bp, 10 predicted proteins | sample June2016WEW_11_1_3_FD_133013 | JGI IMG/M metagenome (GOLD analysis project Ga0187866, IMG submission 133013) | Peatland microbial communities from SPRUCE experiment site at the Marcell Experimental Forest, Minnesota, USA - June2016WEW_11_150 | ecosystem: Environmental > Terrestrial > Soil >... | reverse complement strand
CGCCCTCGCGCTTGCGCGCCATGCGCGCAACGCCGGGCGGTCTGCCCCGAACTTCTCACCACGCTCTGCTGCCTTTCCTCCGACGAGAAACGGTAGAGCGTGGTGGGAAATCCGGGCTAAAGCCCCGCGTCCCCCCTCCGTGGTGAAAAATTCAGGCTAAACCTCCGGGATTCCCAGGTCTTTCGACCCCAGCGGCGACATCTTAGACTGCGGCGCGTATTCCTCCAGCAAGTCGAGAGCAATGCGCGCGCGGTGCAGGCGCTCGCGGCCCATGTTGACCGCCAAGTCCTCGATGTGGCGCCCGGAGGGATAGATATCCGGCGCGTTGCGCAGCCCGAATTTGAAATAGACCGGCGCGGCCACTTGAAGGATTTTGGGCATCTCGTAGTAGCGAACGAAGCCGCCGAAGTTGTCCGGCACTTCAATGTAGAGATCAATGGGGATGTCCACGGCCTGGCGAATGGCGCCGAGCTGTGCAGGGCTCAAGTCGGTGGGAATATTGAGCGTCGAGACGCCACACTGCTCAAAGAGTTTCGCCGTGGCGGGATTGGCGGCGGGCAGGGTGACGGAACTCTTGATGACCAGGTGTTTCGGCAACTCACCTTTCTGCTTCATTTGGTGCAGCACCCAGATGAGGCCGAGGTCGGCAGGAAGGATGCTGCGGATGCCGAGGTCGCAGGCGCGGCGGACGTCTTCGATGGCGTAGACGAGTTGATCCGCGCCACGATGCTGCAGGCCGATCACTTTACCCGCCGCGGAGGCCGTTTGTGCGCCGGTCTCAAATGTGGCGCGCGGGCCGACGAAAAGACAAACCTCGATGCCTTCCTCACGCCCCATATGCGCCATCTCACGAATCTCGTCTCGCGTCAGCAGCATCACGCCGCTTCCCTGGCTGATGCGGTGAATCGGCACCTTGTAAGCCTTGGCCTCCTCCAGGACGGCGCGGAACACGCGCGGCCCTTCGACGCTCGGAATCTCCAGGCGATACTGGCCGCCGTCTTTGAAGCGCTTGGAACTGGGCTTCAAGGCATGGTTGTCTTCCGTGGGCAGCTTGAGCTTGGCGAGGAATTGTTGTGTCTTTTTCATGAGTGACTCCTGGTTGGCGTTGGTCCGTTGTCCGTAGTCAGTCGTCCGTTGTTAAGTAGTGGCTTCGTCCAGTCGTTGCAACGGACCACGGACCAATGACAATGGACTACTGTGTATACTTCAAATAAACCGTGCGCGTCTCGGTGTAGAAATCGAGCGCGGCGGGTCCCTGCTCGCGCATGCCAAAGCTTGATTCCTTCGTGCCGCCGAAGGGAAGCTGGTATTCGACGCCCGCTGTCGGTAGGTTAACCGTGATGAGCCCGGCTTCGATCCTGTTGATAAACTCGTGAACACGCGTGAGGTCGCGCGAGACGATAGAAGCCGAGAGGCCAAAACGCACGCCATTGGCCAGGCGCATCGCGTCGTCGAAATCGTTTGCCGCCATCAAGCCCAGCACCGGCCCGAAGACTTCCTCCTGCGCGATGCGCATCTCGGGCGTCACGCCGGCGAAGATTGTCGGCTCAATGAAGTAACCCAAATCGTAGATTCCCCCCGTCAAGCGCTTCCCGCCACAGGCCAGCTTGGCGCCCTCGTTCTTCGCGATTTCGATGTATTTCAGGTCGGTCTCAAGTTGGGCGGCATCCACGGCGGGGCCAATCTCGACGCCGGGCTCAAGGCCGTTGCCGACTTTGAGCTTGCGGGTCTTGGCGACGAGTTTTTCGAGCAAGGGCTCATAAACGGCTTTCTCAATAATGGCGCGGCTGCACGCCGTGCACTTTTGGCCCGTGGAGAAAAAGGCCCCGTTCACCAGCACATCGGCGGCGTAATCCAGGTCCGCGTCTTTCAGGACCACGGTTGGGTTCTTGCCGCCCATTTCGAGTTGGACGCGCACTCTGCGCCGCGTGACTTTTTCGTAAAGCGCGTTGCCGACCTCGCACGAACCGGTGAAGGAAACGGCGCGAACGGCCGGGTGTTCGACTAGAGCGTTGCCGACGGCGCTGCCTGCGCCGGTCACGTAATTCACGACCCCGGCAGGAATTCCCGCCTCGTGGAGCGCCTCCACGATTCGGTAAGCGCTCAGCGGCGCCAGCGACGCCGGCTTCATCACCACGGTGTTCCCGGCCGCGAGCGCCGGGGCCATTTTCCAGGCGGGAATGGCGCTGGGGAAATTCCAGGGAGCGATGAGCGCCACCACTCCCAGCGGCTTGCGCAGCGTGTAGCAAAAGACCTTCTCTCGCTCCGAAGGAATCTGGTAGCTGAATTGCCGCGCGCCCTCACCACCGAAGTAGCGCAGAATGTTGATGGCGCGCTTGACCTCGCCTTTGGCTTCGGGCAGCGTCTTACCCTCCTCGCGGGTCATCTCTTCGCTGACCCTTTGAAGGCGGCTCTCCAGGAGTTCCGCAGCCTTGAAGAGAAATTCCCCGCGTCGCGGGGCGGGCGCCGCCGCCCAGGCGGGCTGCGCTTTTGCCGCCGCCTCGCACGCCGCCTGCGCGTCTTCCGTGCCGGAAGCCTGGAAGTGCCCGAGGGTTTCGGCGGTGTTGGCTGGATTAGTATTCGGGAAAGTCTTTCCGGACTTGCATTCCACCCATTGGCCTGCAACGTAATTGCGATAGACTTCCGTCATTAAATCACTCCTTGTGATCAGCGATTCCAACAAAAGGGACCCGGGAACAACACGCGCGCGAAGTTCACTCGGACTGATATCGCATCAGGCGCCGCATCTCTGTCTCCGCGCGGTTCATGGGATGCGCGTCCGCTTGCGCCCGGAGTTCCTTGAAGACGGGGTAGCCCGCGGCCTGTTCGCGGCGCCACTCTCGATCAAACCGGCCGTCGCGAATTCCGGCGAGAGCGCTTTCCATGAAGGCACGCATCTGCTTCGCAAAGGGAACCGCGCGCGCTCGCGAGAGCGTTCCGTACTGGCTGGTCTGAGAGTGCAACCGCATCTGTTTGAAGAACCCGACGCGAGCCATTTCCCGGAATATTTCCGCAGCCTCCTCCGACCCGTACATCTCCAGAGCCACCATTTCCGGCGGGAAGCCGTCTTCGGCCAGGATTTCATACGCCATCATCATGGTCCGGCAGAGGAGGGGCCACAGGGCCTGCTCCTGGAAAAGGTCGAGTTCGGTTTCCTGCGCGAACGTCGTCTTGAAGGCGCCCGCGCGGGTGGCGCCAATGCCCCGAGCCCAGGCAAGCGCCGTCTCGAGCGCGTGACCGGAGGCGTCCTGCGCCACCGCGATGTAGGCGGGCGCGCCACTGCCGCGCGCGAATGCCTCGCGCACCATGGTGCCAATCATCCGCGGGGCCACCATGATGACATCTACGTCCGCCGGGGGCACGATCAAGCCGAAGCGGATGTTGTACCCATGCGCGAAATCCAAAGTCTGCCCCTCGCGGAGGCGAGCGCTCAGGACGTCGGCGTAGACTTCGCGTTGAACTTCGTCGGGGATCAGCAGAGCCAGGACGTCAGCGCGCTCGGCGACCTCTGCGACGGAGCGGACCGCGAAGCCGTCTCTTTCAGCTTGGCTTGCCGTCTCGTCGCGAAGGCCCCCGATCATGACCTCGAGTCCCGAGTCGCGCAGGTTCAGCGCCTGGGCACGTCCCTGATTCCCGTAACCGATGATTCCCAGCGTCCTGTGACGAAGCACTTCGAGGCTGGCGTCCGGATCGTAGTAAGCTTCCATGCGTTTGTTGACGCCTTTCGTAGAGTTGGCTCGCGTGCGAGGAAATCCATTATCGACGCGCGGGGGAAGGGTGTCAATCAAACGGGGCATTTCGGCAGAACGGGATCATCAGCCACGCAGCCGCCTTTTGTAAGAGGCCCGCTTCCCATCGGCGTTTTGTTTAGAAGCCGTGGCCGCGAAGGGCCTGGCAAGCAGGTTCGCTAGGCGCGCGGAGCCAGTTCGCGAAGCGTCCCGAGCAATCGGTTTACTTCCTCCGCCGTGTTGTAGTGCACGAGGCCAATCCGCAGCATCCCGCCGCTCGGCTCGACGCCCAGCCGTTCGGTGAGGTTCAACGCATAGTAGTTGCCATCCCACGTGAAGATGCCGCGTTCGCCGAGACACGCTGCCAGCTCGCGCGGCGACCGGCCGGCGATGCGCACGGCCACGGTGGGAACGCGCTGGGCGAAGCGCGCGGGGTCCGTGATGCCGTAGAAGGTGAGCCCGGGAATTTCGAGTAGCGCGGGGACCAGTTGCGCGAGCAGGCTGCGCTCGTACGCGCCAATGGCGTCGTAGGCCGCGAGAAGCGCGGCGCGGCGGCCCTTAGCTTCAGGTCTGTGACGTCGCCCAAGCTGCGCCAGGTATTCCACGGCGGCGGTGACTCCGGCCAAACCCTCGTGGTTCTGCGTTCCGGTCTCCCAGCGGTCGGGGAGGGTGTCGGCCGCCGGGCGCACCTTGTAGGGACGCAGGCGCGTCAGGTGCTCGCGTTTCCCGTAAAGTGCCCCCGAGTGCGGGCCGAAGAACTTGTACGGGGAACAGACCAGAAAATCGCAGTCCAAGCTGCGCACATCGATGGGGCCGTGGGGCGCGTAGTGGACCGCATCGATGTACGCCATCGCTCCGGCGGCGTGTGCCCAGCGCACAACTTCCCGCACGTCGTTAATCGTTCCCACCGCGTTCGAAGCGTAGCCCACGGCCACCAGGCGCGTGCTGGACGTCACCTTGCGCCGCAAGTCGTCCATATCGAGCGTGCAGCCTGCGGGGTTGATGTCCACAAAGCGGATGACGCAGCCGCGTTCCTCCAGCGCCGTCCAGGGGGAGACATTCCCGTCGTGGTCGAGTCGCGTCACCACGATCTCATCCCCCTGCCCGAGCTCCCGGCTGAGGGCGCGGCTCAGCGCAAAGGTCAGCGTGGTCATGTTGGGTCCAAAAACCATCTCCTCGGGATCGCAGCCCACCAGGTCCGCCATGGCCGCGTGCGCCGCGGAGAGAACCTGGTCGGTTCTGTGGCTCGTGGCAAACGCTCCGTGCGTGTTGGCATTGGAGGAATCCAGGTACGCGCTCATCGCGTCAATGACGCGTTGCGGCACCTGCGTGCCTCCCGGGCCGTCGAAAAACGCCGCCGGGTAGCCGTTCACTCTTATCCCCAGCGCGGGAAATTGTGGCCTTACCCAATGGATGTCAAACGTTGTCATGGGTGACTCCTGTGGAGACGCTCATCATGCGCACGGAACGCGGAAGGATCAAGCGGAAAACACACGCCACCCTCAGCGGCGGCAAAGTTGCGTGGGTATGTGGCGGTGGAGGTCAGGAGGGCTTCGCCGGGAACATAGTTGCTTCTCGTTCCGGAGCCCTCGCCCCCCTGGGGCAGAGGATCTCCCCGACGCGTCACGGACGAGTGAAGAGGCGCAGGACCGGATCACGCCGCGAACGAAACTTCTGCGACGGCACTAATTCCCTTCGCCGCCCCCTTCGGAGACGCGGACGAGGTCGATCTCGGTCCTGTCGCCCTTACTCTTGAGCGCCACGACTTTCTGTTGCTTCTCGTGCTTGATTTCGAAGACGGTTTTCCCCTCTTCGTCTTTCTCCCGGTATTTGGTCACCTGATCGCCCAGGCGTTCGTGGTAGAACGCTCGGACTTTCTCGTAGGAATCGGGTGTCTCGAACTTCCCGGCCAGCACGCGTAGTTTTGCCTCGTCTGCGATGTCGATGCTCACGGTTGCAGAGTCGCTGTCTTTCACGCGGGTCGCGCCGGGATAAATCGGCAGGCCCAGGTTTGCTTCATTCACATCGTGCTGGACTGCTAGCGAGCCGATGGGCGTTTTGATCGAGACCTCTTGCTTGCCGCCGCTGGCTTGGTCGACTTGCACGTGGACGTTCCTGGAAATGATGTGCGCCGCGGTCCAGACGGCGACGCCGGCGACCACGACGATCAACGCCAGAAACAGCAGGACGATGATGACGATGGTGCTGCCGCTTCGAGGTGGCTGGGGCGGTACAGGGGGACGTGGGGGTTGAGGACTTGTGGCCATGGCACACTTCTCCTTTTTCTCTACTTGGTTCTATTTACGTCCTCCAGCCCCGCAAAGTTCCATCTCCCGCCGGCTACTTCGCGCCCGCCGCCCTTGCCCAGGCCCGAAAAGCCACGTTGGTTACCAGCGATAAGGATTTTGGACGCGTGGGAGGCTTGCTCGAAACCTCTTGGCTCTGACGCGGGAATTCCGCGCTGGCGCGGCCAATGATTTAGCGCAAGGCTCGCTTTCCAGCCCGCCGCGGCACGACAGGTGGCGAGCCATGACTCCCGCCGTGCGCCGATCTTGAGGTGATTACCGTGTGAGGGGAGTTTGCCATGGCTCCCCTCCTGTGTCAGGAAGGGGCTATAGGGTAGTCGCGAGTGGTACCCGCCGCGACGGGGTTACTCGTCACTGCCTTTGCGCCCTTGTTTTCCCCCTGCCCCGGGTGTATGGAGGCGTCATCCTAATACTGTGGCTATCGACCGGTGTGTGCCCACATCGCGAAGCGCGCGATGGATGCGCGAGCCGCGCTGCGCCCTTGGTTGGAGGGCTTACTCCTCATGAATTGCGGTGGACTGGACCTGTTGCTACAATTGGGTAGCTTTCGTTCCCCAGTGCTTCAGAGCGCGAGGGGGAGCCGGTTAGGACCTCTCGGTAGGACAAGAGATGAACAAGGGCAGGCACAGGATTTTCACAGTCGGGTTTGACCTCCCCGGCGGAGATTTTGAATACGTTAACTTTGAATCTGACCAGACGCTCCTCGATGCCGACATAGTGCTCCTTAAACCGACGCTGGGCAATTATTATAGCTCTGAAGGCTTTCAAGGGAAGCCGCTCCTCTCTGAGCACTCGTCGTTTTCTGTAGGTGAGAGACTTAAGCACTGGCGGTCGGAAATTGCCGCCGCCGCAAATGCTGGAAAGCTTGTGGTGATCTATCTAGCCAAGCCCGTGGAATGTCACAGGTACACTGGCATCACGAATTTCTCCGGTACTGGACGCAACCGCGTACAGACGAATATCGTGGAGCCAGTTTCCAGCTATCAGGCGGTTCCGAACTTGAAGACAGTCACGCCCAAGAGCGGGAAGGAGACTAGACTCGAAAAAGACCCTGGGTATTTCGCGGAATACTGGAATCAGTTCTCTACCTACTCCCCTTATGAGGTAGAGATCGAGGGGGAATTCAGCAAGGTGTTGCTCAGAGCCCGGTCGGGTGAAAGAATCGTGGGGGCTGCCGTCCACACCAAGCTGGGGGCTCTCCTTTTTCTTCCCCCGCTTCATTTTGACGAAAAGAAATTCGTCCGGTACGACGCTGCTCACGAGAAGGAACGCTACTGGACCGAAGAGGCAGGCCAGTTCGGCGCGAGGCTAGCAAGTTCCTTGTCAGGCCTTGCGGAGGCGATTCGCAGGGAGCGATCATCTACTCCACCGCCGGCTTGGACTGGGGAGAGTAAGTACCGGCTCGCTTCCGAAGCAGATATCGAACATCGTGTTGCCACCCTAACTGACCAGATAACACAGCTGAACAAGGAAAGGGTCTCGCTGCGGGACGAACTGAGCCGCGCTGGCTCTTTACGGCGGCTCTTGTACGAACAAGGCAAACAGCTCGAAAGTGCCGTATTGGAGGCCTTAGACCTTCTTGGCTTCAAAGCAGGACGGTTTGTCGAGGGAGAGTCGGAGTTCGATGCCATATTCACAAGTCCTGAGGGAAGATGTCTCGGGGAGGTGGAAGGCAAGGATAATAAAGCGATCAATGTCGACAAAATCAGTCAGCTTGAACGGAACCTGCACGAGGATTTTGCCCGCGATCAGGTCACGGAATATGCAAAGGGGGTTCTCTTCGGCAATGCATATCGATTGTTGCCACCCAACGAACGCGGAGACTTTTTCACTGACAAGTGCACCTCAGCGGCCGCAAGGGTGAAGGTAGCCTTGGTGCGTACGCCGGATCTATTCCCCTCTGCGAAATACCTGAAGGAACATCCCGACGATAAGGCATACGCTTCGGAATGTCGCGAAGCAATCTTCTATGCCGGAGGGACTGTGGTTGTTTTCCCAGATCCCCCAGTCACAGTGACCTCTGTCTTGAAAGGTTCGAGGGGGTAGAAGAAGGCTGCGCTTGTATCTTGTATCTACTCGCTTGATATCCGCGGCTTCTGCGGGACTGTTTCCGTTTGCTTGAGTCCGTGGAGGATCGGTGATGGCAACGGCAGGGCCGCCGAAACCCACACTGCTCTATCGCTTGCTGCACGTGGATAATCTTCCCACGCTGCTCACGCGTGGAGCGTTGCATGCACCGAATTCAACGCCGAATGACGGCCTCCCATACCGAACAATCCACAACCTGAATGTACAGGCGGGCCGCCACGACAAGCCAATTGCCTGTGGCCCTGGTGGCACCTGCCATGATTACGTGCCCTTTTACTTCGGTCCTCTCTCCGTCATGCTACTAAACCTTAAAACCGGACGAGTGCAAGGTTATAATGAAGGACAGGCCCCGCTCATTTACCTTGTAACTAGTGTGCAGCGTGTACAGGAGGCGGGTTTCCTATTTGTGTTCTCAGACGGTCATGGGCTGGCCGCCTATACCGACTGGTATGATGATTTGGCAGACCTGGACAAGGTAGACTGGAGCCTCGTCGGAGAGCGCTACTGGGCAGACAAACCGGATGACAACGACCGTCAACGGCGCAAGCAGGCGGAGTTTCTGGTCTGGCAGTCCCTCGATTGGGCTCTAATCGAGAGGATTGCGGTTCTGAACGAAGAGCTCAAGGCCAAGGTCGAGGGCATCTTGGGTCGGTTCCCTGGCGCACATCACCCACGGGTAGTCGTGAAGTCAGATTGGTATTACTATTGAGGAGACGACCGATGATCGAGATCACAAACGGAAACATTTTGGAAGCCAACGCTGAGGCACTGGTCAACACGGTGAACTGCGTCGGCTACATGGGGAAAGGCATCGCGCTCCAATTCAAGCAGGCGTTTCCGGCCAACTTCAAAGCGTACGAGGCGGCGTGCCGCGCGGGCGAAGTTGTGCCGGGAAAGATGCTTATCCACGACAACGGTCGGCTTCTCAATCCACGATACATCATTAATTTCCCAACGAAGCGCAACTGGCGCGGCAAGTCACGGATTGCGGATATCAAATCGGGCCTTCGGGCGCTGGTGAAGGATGTCCAGACGTTGGGTGTGCACTCCATCGCCGTGCCTCCACTTGGCTGTGGACTGGGCGGACTCGATTGGCGAGAGGTGCGCCCGGTGATCGAGGAGGCGTTTGCGGCATTGCCTGATGTCCGCGTGCTTCTGTTTGAGCCCACCGGAACACCGGATGCCAAGAAAATGCCGGTTCGGACCGCCCGCCCCCGCATGACTCCGGCGCGCGCCATGTTTATCAAGCTAATGGAGGCCTATGCGGCGTTGGAGTATAGCCGTACCTTGCTGGAGGTGCAGAAGCTTGCTTACTTCCTTCAGGAAGCCGGAGAACCCCTGCGACTCAAATACGAAGCCGGCCACTATGGCCCCTACGCCGCGAATCTCAACAAGGTGCTCGAAGTGATGGAGGGCCATTTCATCCGTGGCTACGGTGACCGCCAGAAACCTGATGCGGAGATCGACTTACTGCCCGGCGCTGTCGAGGAGGCGTCAACCTTTCTCGCCGATAAGCCCGAATCACTTGCTCGCCTCGATCGGGTAGCCCGCCTCATTGAAGGTTTCGAAACCCCTTACGGCATGGAGTTGCTGGCCACAGTGCACTGGCTGGCACACAAGGGTGGACCGGAAGGTCCTCCGCGGGCGACCGACCCCGACACTGCCATTGCGCAGGTCCGCGATTGGAATCCACGTAAGGCCAGTACGTTCAAGGCGGAGCACGTCCGTGCCGCTTGGAAGCAACTTGAGCGGAACGGCTGGATGCACTGACCGCCCAACCAAAGTCTAGAGACGCCGAAGCCGCTCGCCGGGTGGCGCATACACGCCGGTTTCTGGCATGTGTGCGATGCACAATCTTGTCGTGCCCCTCCCCGCGGGACAAACCCCAGCGGGCCGCAAGCGGCATCCGAGTGCACTACAACGGGACACAGGTTTCGAAGCAGGCGAGTTCCCGGGAAAATACGCGCCACCCGGTCAATTCTCGGGCTGCCAGCAGCCCGAAATCGATGTGCCCGACATGCCGCATCCCACCGACCACCTATCCCGACCCGGTCGGGACTCGCACACAGCGCTTGCTGCCCAATGGCTTTCACTTTTCTGCCTACCGGTAGCCACAATCGTATTGTACCCTCTTGACATTTCACCGGCGCTTATTGCTACACTAGGGCAGGGGCTAGGTGTTGGGGGCGCTAAGAGCGAGTCCGGAGTCGGAAGAGCAGGGAACAGGGAATAGGTGACAGGGAAGAAACACGAACGAATCCGGGGTCAGGGGAATCGGGGGATCGGGAGATCTGGCGATCGGGTGATCGCACTTCAGTCGTCCACCCAATGATCCGATGAACCGATGGGCCCATGGTGCGATGAACCGGTTGGCGGATGAGCGGATGGCGCGATGAACCGATGAGCTGAGGCCCCGTGCCGCACTTCCCCGAATCGGTTATCGGCAGAGTCGGGTGACAAGATGAACCGGCTTGCTGGGCCCTAAAATCGTCAATCACCCTGCGTGCGGAGGCAGGTTTCGCGGGGGTGACCTTAATCGCGGGGGCGGGACCGCAGAGCCTAATGGCGGGCGTACCTGCTCAGAATGAACTTCTATCCGGAAATGTTCATGAAAAATAAGGTGCTTAGCGATGAAGCGCGGGGTTTTTCCATCACCTGGGTTCAAAACCAACCTGTTGAAACGCAAGCATTTAGTCGGATTGAGGTTCGGCTGGGCTCGCAGAAGAAAAAAGATGTTAAAAATGAAGGTCGATCCGGATATATCTATGAAAACAAATGATTGAGAAAACCTATTGCCGGTCGATCCGGATATGTTTATGAAAACAAGCTAGTTAATGGCTGAACGAGACGATGTTGGTGAAACAAAAGGAGTTAGGATTTAGGAGGCAGGATTCGGAAGAATCTGGTGATCTGGTGATCGGGCGATCGGGTGATCGGGCGATCTAGCTTCAGTCGTCCACCCGACGAGCCGATGGCACGATGAACCGATGAGCCGATTCTCAGAACGGAACCCCAATTGTAAAGAATCAGCCGGGAGGGGAGACTAGCACGGTGTAGCCTGGGTTGGACCACAGGTGGTTGTTTAGTGACGTTTCGCGCAATACCTTTTTGACTTCTACTCTGCTCAGGGCTACCATGGTTTCCAAGGAGTGCCGGCTCCATATGATTGGAAAGACGGTGGCACATTACGAGATTGAAGACCGTCTAGGCGAAGGCGGCTCGGGCGTAGTCTATCGCGGCCGCGACCTGCGCCTGGAGCGGCTGGTGGCGATCAAGGTCCTTGCTGACCAGCTTCGCGACGACGAGCTGGCCTGGGCGCGCCTGCTGCGCGAAGCGCGCCTGGCTTCCCACCTGAACCATCCGCATATCGGCGCCATCTACGATCTGGGGGAAGAAGACGAGCGCGCTTACATCGCCATGGAATACATCGAGGGCCTGCCGCTCTCGGACCTGATCCCTGAGGGCGGCCTGCCACTCGAGCAGGTGCGGCGCTACGGCGCGCAGATCGCGGATGCGCTGGCTTACGCCCACGAGCGAGGGGTCATTCACGGAGATCTGAAGGGTTCTAATATCCTCGTTACTCCCGAAGGCAATATCAAACTGCTGGACTTTGGCCTGGGCCGGCGCATTCCCCGCAGGGGCATGGAAGAGGTCACGAGTTCGCGCCTGCCGCTGGCGGAGGCCGGCGCGACGGCGGGAACGTTGCCTTACCTCGCCCCGGAAGTCTTGCGCGGCAACGCCACCAGCCTGCAGAGTGACGCCTGGGCGCTGGGCGTGCTGCTCTACCAATTGGCGACCGGTGAGTTGCCCTTCCAGGGCGCGACCGCCTTCGAGCTATGCTTGGAGATCATGGTCGGCACGCCGCCCCGGCTGGCGCAGGTGGCGGAACCGCTGCAGTCCATCCTGCGGCGTTGCCTGGAGAAAGACCCCGCGGCGCGTTGCGCCCAAGTGCGCGAGGTGATGACCGCGCTGGCGAGTGGTGTGCCCGTGGCTGAGCCCCTCGCGCCGCCCCCGGCCGCTTCTGCGGCGGTGACGCCCACGACGGCTAGCGGGCAGCCGGCCAGGGCTGCCGCGTCCCGCAGCCGCCGCACATGGCTCGCGGCGGGCGGAGCGGCCGCGCTCGTGGTGGTGCTGGCCGCCGTCTTGGCGTGGCATGGGGTTTTCTCGCACAACCTCCCTGCGAGGAGCTCGGAGTCCGAGGTTCACAAAGCCTTTGGCACAGGCAACCCCGAGGTGAAGGTTTGGGTCAACACCCGCTCCAGGACTTACCATTGCCCCGGCACGACTTGGTATGGGAACACACAGGAAGGCGAGTACATGACGCAGAAGGAGGCCCAGGACAAAGGCTACCGCCCCGCCGCCGACCGCGCGTGCCTGTGATGCGAGGGAGTGTCATCCGGCGTCGCCCGGCCGCCTCTCGCAGCGCCGGACATTCCTGAGGCGAGGAGTTGGGAAGAGTTGCAGCGGCAGACCCGCCGGGAACGGTCTCCAGATCCGGAAATCCCCGCTTTGAGACCAAATAATCTGTTCCGTAGATAGTACAGAAGCGTGTAATATCCCAACATACAACGGCCTTCTGCGGGCAGAGAAGTTTGGAGGGTGCGATGGGATCGAGGGTGAAAAGGGGGCCGCGCGAGACCTACTGTCGTGCGAACTTCTTGGAGCAAAATTCCAGAACGACAACCCCAAGGAACATCGCCGCTCCGTTCAAGGGGCGCTTGGGCCCGACAAGTTGGAACGACGCTAGCCCCGTGACCGCCTAAAGAAGTCCCGAACCCGCTCTGCCCACACGGCGCTTTGGTGGACTGCGAACGCTTCCGAAAAGAACCTAACCAGGCGGGCACGGGACTAGTTGCCCACCGCGCTGTCAGTCGAGGCGGCCTGATTCGTGGCGTTTCCGCGAATCACGCTGCTTTGGTCGGCGAAGTAGTACATGCCGCCCGTCTGGCCGGGGGCAGAAGGATTGCCATTCAGGTTGTATCCATACCACTGGTTGCTGGCAGAATCATACTGCGTGGAGTTGTAGAAGAAGCTGTAACCACTCTTATAGCCACTCGCCAAGACTTCGTCAAGCAGGCCGGCTGCGGTGGAAGTCGGCCCCTGACCGGTAGCGGGAGGGCCCAACGCTGAGAGAGTCGTCGAGAACCCGGTGCCAAAAGTCGTGGAGTAACTCACCTCAGCGGTGGTAATCATGCGCATACTCTGGATGGCCGAGGCTTGATTCGCGGCGACGCGACTGCGCACAAAGTTGGGGATAGCGATGGCAGCGATGATCAAGATAATAGCGACGACAATCAGCAGCTCAATGAGTGAGAAACCCCGGTGGTCACGACGCATGGCCTGTTGTCCTCTCCCCGACGAGCGCACCCTGGAACAGCTCAGGCGTCAAGGGCATCGAACCCGTGCTGAGGGACGAGATGCACGTCAGATACCAACCCGCAATCTCTGCCTCGTCCCTGGGAGTCTGAAAATAGAGAGGTTGTGCACCTCTGCTGCTCACATCTTGCCACAGTTGGACACAGAGTGGAATAGCCGCTGACAAAAATTGTCGGAGGGACAGGCTTCTTGAAGTGTCAACCCTGCCAGAAAGACCGTCTCGTTCCAACCTAGCCCAGCGTGATGCCCGGGAGGCCGCCTGTCGAGGGGTGGATGCGAATCCAATCTCGACCACCCGCGTGGGGCGCGCCCCGGCCCGTGGTTGGCTGAGTAAGGCGCTACTGGGGGATTT
>Ga0187866_1002803_pt1 | contig 13857 bp, 11 predicted proteins | sample June2016WEW_11_1_3_FD_133013 | JGI IMG/M metagenome (GOLD analysis project Ga0187866, IMG submission 133013) | Peatland microbial communities from SPRUCE experiment site at the Marcell Experimental Forest, Minnesota, USA - June2016WEW_11_150 | ecosystem: Environmental > Terrestrial > Soil >... | reverse complement strand
GCAGAACCTGCTCGGAAATGGAGGCGAGGGTGTCACCTGAAACCACCTTGCGAACATTCTTTTTGTACTCCAGATACTCGTTCATGAGGCTGTCCAGATAGGCCTGGGTGTAGGCCGGCTCAGAGCCGCTGGCCTCAACCACAAACACTGAACTCTTGGGAGCCTGCTTGACCGCGAGTTCCACTGCGAGCGGCTTGCCATCCTTGCCCCGCGGGACTCCATTGGTCATTACGGCCTGCAAGCGCGCCAGGGTCAACTGCCGCATCCTGCCGCTCCGGATCAATTCAGTCTGGGTGCCAAGGTAGTTCTGCGGATCTTCGGTAAACAGGGCGCCTTCCGGCAGGCGCAATTTTTCGGTTTCCCACATGCTGGCTTGAGAAACAAAGGTGGGGGGAGACCAAAGGACGTAACCGATTGCGGCACCCAGGAAAAGTGCCAGGGTAAGGACCGGCACCCACCAGTGTTTCCGCAGGAAAGCAATAAACTTCTGGATGCGGAATGGCGAGGCCGGAGCTGAATAGTCTTCCGGAGGGCCAATTAGATCGTAGCCCGGTTCCGGCGGTGGTGGTGTGGGTGTATTCACGAGCGGCCAGTCTTTTGTTTGTTCGTTTGCATCTGTGGCTTGCGGGGCTAGAAGCGAATCATCCGCTCCGGGATGTAAATAAGGTCTCCGGGCTTCAGGGCCACGTCATTCTCGGTTTTACCCTTGTCAAAAATCTGGCCCACATCCACGACCAAGGTCACCTTGTCGCTTTCGCCAGTGCTCCCCTGGCGCGTGATTTTGACATTATGCTTGTCGGCAAAGTCGGTGAAGCCCCCGGCACGGAGGATGGCTTTGCTCAACGTAAGGACTTCGTCGCTCGGAATATCCTGCGGCCCTGGCATCCGAACCGCGCCGACCAGATACACCTTGCCGCGGCTCTTGGCCATTGAGTCAACGGCGATGATCACGGTAGCCTGGTAATAATACTCCTTTTCCAGGGCAGCTTTGAGTTCCCGGGCCAACTGCTTGCAGGTCCGGTCCTCTGCGGGAAATCGCCCAATGTAGGGAACTTCCAAGTCCCCCGAATCGGTGACGATAAGTATCTTGGGTTCTTCTTCGTCTTCCACGATCCGGAAACTCAGGACGTCTCCGATGGCCAGCGTGTGTTTGTCGTCAAGGGCATCCATGCTGTTCGTCGAAATGCGTCCGGCGGAATTCGTGCCGCCTTGAGACATGGAGCTTGCAGCGTTGGTGTTCATGCTAGCCTGCAAGATGTTCGTGGTTGGTCGGAATACGGGGAAATCGCTAAAAAAGGGGTCTCTGGCCAACAAACCGCAGGTGCCGACCAGCAGACACAGAGCGGCGAGCAACGACGGGCCGGCAGGTCTTTTGGGATGCAGTTGGACCCCGTGTCTGCTTTGTGAACGCGCGGCTGGAAGCCGCATTGACTGGCAGCCAGGATGGCTGCCCCCACGAGGTGGTGGCACGCTTCTCAGCGTACCAGTCAGGGCGGCGTCCTGCCGCCAATAGATACGGTGTTCCTTTACACCCTGTGTTTTGGTAACCGTCCGGCCAAGCGTGTTTGGTTTTTGAACCGCAAGCGTGCTGAAATTTGGTTGATGCAATCTAAAATTCATTGCGTCAGATAGGTTAACGAAAGCCCCACCATGTTCTGCGTATATTCCTTGTTCGGGATATTGGATGACCGGACGGTGAGGCGGTAGTTCAAGCCCAGGGAGAGTTTTTTAAAGATCGAATAGCTGGCACCCACGCTGGCCCCGAGCCAGTCGAAGGTTTCCGTGAGGTTGCCAAGGACATTTCCCTCGCCTTGATTCCCATGCTCGTAGGAAAATGAGGTGTTCAGCTTCACGTTTTTGATAATGTCCCAATGGATGCTGGGACGGACATAATAGTCTTCAATCGCGTCCGACTGGATTCCAGTTTGCACTTCATGCCCGGCGTCGAGGGTATAACCGATGGCGTCGGTGACCTGATGGGTTATGTTCAGGTCGGCATACCAGGAGTTCAGGTCCGAGGTCTGGATGGTTTGGCTGGTATGCTGGAATTGAAAAATAGTGTAACCAACCCGGGGCTGGACGCGAAAAGCTTTTCCCGGCCGCCAATCGGCGTAAACGCCCGCGCTGTAAGAGTTATTGTCGTTCAAAACCATCTGGTCGTAGGTTGTGAATGAACCCGTGCCTTCGATGCCGGTCGTGACCCCGGGATACACCTCAAGTCCCGCCCTCGCAAATACCATCTCGGTCGCGCCATCCTGGGACTCGTACTGCTGTGAGGTGGGGGAGATGACGTTCTCATGATCGTAACCAGCGCTTAACTTCACCTTGTTCAAATCCCAAGTGACACTCAGCCCGGCGGTGTTGTTGAAGGTGGCGTAGGTGGCGGTCCCGGCCAACGCGGGCTGTTGCGAGGTGTCCTGGACGTACTGCGCCCGGTCATGAAGGTTGAACCAAAAATCCTTCACATAAATGTCGAAGGACAGTTCGGTGCCGGACTGCAGGCGCCAAGTGCTGTACTGGTCGTGATCCAAATACTTGTCGTAGCCGGCGCCGACGTTCAAGTTCAGCAAATTGTTCTGGGTAATCGGATAGCTGGCATTCAACTGCACCAGCGGACTCAAGATGAAGTCTTGTTCGGGGTCTGTCTTTGAACAGTTGATATTGTCATTCCAGTCCAGGCCAAGCGAGGGCACGACCAGCAACCTGAAGTCGCCTGACTTGAAGGTGTAGGGAAGCGATTCCAGTTGGATTTTTCTGGCCTCCGCTGCCGCATCGCCCGCCAGCGAGTCGCGCAAGGCTTCCTGCGCCGTAGCCAGCCGGGCTGCCAGAAGCATCGAAGCCGCCAGCCAGGGGGTCAACCAGGTATAACGCGGCAGACCGCCCGGACAACGCGCAGAGGGGGCAAACAATCTCCGGTTGGCTCGAGGTTTGTTGGACAGAGTGGACGATGACATAGGGGCCTGGTTCAGGTGGCGACCTCGGACCAGAGCGCCATCTGAACTCCGACCCGCGTGATCAGCCCGCCATCAATAGAAACAGAAATGGAGTTTCCATCCGAGTTGCTGCAGCCGACCATTTCAATCCTGTGCGCTGATAATGTCATGAAGAACATGATTTCTTTGTGATTCACGAAGCGGGTCGGAGCAAGTTTTGCCGGCCGGCGATTCCGGCAATCTTTCGCTGGCTTGCCACCGGTTTGTGCCCAACGCTCTCATCTGGAACCCGCATGCCGATTACAAGTTTTGCCGGGCCTGCCTTCTGGGTTTCAGACGCCTCGCCTTTTGCCGGTTGACCGTTATCGAAGTTTCCAGTCCACGGGCACAAGCTATTCGTTCGCAAAGGACAGACCAACCTGTCATTAACCGGACGAACGGACCGGGCCTCGTCCTGGGCGGACATCTTCCGCCACTGCCCCGGACTGGCGCCAAACCGTCTCTTGAAGCACGTGTTGAAGAGTCCCAGATGGTTGAATCCGCTTTGTTCGGCCACATTTATGACCTTGGTGTCAGGATCCCGCAGTAAGGACACGGCTTTTAACAGGCGCATCTCCATTCTCATGGCGGCTACGGAAAAGCCAAAATGTTGATGAAACAGGCGGTTGAGATGGCGCTTGCTGCAACCGAACCTGGCCGCAAGTTCCCCGACCGATAAACTCAAGAGTTCATTGGCCGACAACTTTTCAAAGACTTGGATCATATGTTCCTCGGCGCGAACGAACCCGACCCGATAGGGTTGGGCGGTCTTGAATTCCACGCCTAAGATGGCAGCGACCACCCGCAGCAACTGACTGCGGTGATCGAGGTTGAACTGGGGCGGAACTTCTGCAAGCAGCCTGTGGCACTCCCCGGCCAGAGGGCTGGAGGCTCCATACAGCTTGGTTCCTTTGAAACCTTCGATCACGTTTTGCAGCAGGCAGATTTCATTACTGGCAAACAGAGGGAACAGGTGTTCAAAGTTGGCGGCAAAGAACCAGAAAACCATCTCACTTCTCTCATCGGCACAAAGTCCGCCTTCGCCTTCCTGTGTCCCGTTCAGAACCAGAACGTCTCCAGGCACAAGGCATTGGGAAACCGCTTTTGAAACGTATTTCCCACCACCTCCCTTCGGGAACACGAACGAAAGTCCGTTCGCTCTATGGATCCACTTCTCAGACGGCTTGAGGCGCACCAACCGCAACGTAAGATGTTCTTGAGAAAACATTTAGCACCTCCATTTTTGTCAAGAACTGGCCGCAAAACTCCAATCCTCAAGGCAAAACACTTCAGCCGCTGAGGTTCGGTACATCAAATAAACAAAAGTTTTCACATGAACCTTGTGAGACCATCAGGAAAGGGTAATGCAACCAAGCGTTACAGCAATCCGGTCACGCACAAAGGGTTCAGTCCGATTTTTGTCAAACATCATTTGCATTCTTCTTGTAACCCTTTCCAAGAAGTTTCGCACCATTTTGAGGTGCAGCAACTTACACGTTCACAATTTAAAAGCCCTTCTTGCCCAGAACGACTAATCTCCAGTTGAATGCCGACTCTTCTACCTTTTTCCCGCAAGCATGTTTGCTGGCTGATTTAGCACAGTTTATTCATTGAACGCGGATTATTCAACAAAAATCGGCCAGTTTCTTTACATAAATAGGACATTGCATATCATATTTCGGACTGAAACAACGCCACAGTGGCCCAGCGATAAAACTTGTACCATTGGCAAAGCGCGGGCCTCGGCAGGGCTAAAGGATTTGCACGTGTGGTGATTCGCAGGGAGCCAATCGAACGAACTGTTCTCGATGTCCCACACCGCCATAGAGCCGGGTCGCGGGCCGTAAAACCGGGAATTTAGGCCAGCTTAAGTCGATGTAATCGTTGATTAAGTCATTCGCCCGGTTTTGGGGCAAGGAGTCTATCCACACCCTCTTTCAATGCGAGTATATGAGCTGGCCTCTGAATCACCAGGTCCAAGCAAGATATATCTTTAGGGGGCCGCCTTGTGTACATAAGCACCGGTGTAGACGGAGATCGCAGTTTGACGATATGCGCCATCTCCGCGCCAGTCATCCCCGACATGGAATTATCAGTTACGATCACGTCATGGGTTTTCGGGTCAAACAGGGCAAGAGCTTCTTCCGCACTCCGCGCAGACTCGACAGCGAAACCGAAATTGGACAGGAACCACTTCATTGTGACGCGAAATTCATCACCGTCATCAACCAGAAGGATGGTTTTGGTGGAAGATAAAGTTGAATTCTCTGAAATTGAATTTTCCACAGATTATTGAGATTCAGTATGGGTACACTCGATTTCCAGCGTGGTTAAACCACAGATGCCATCATCGCAAGACCCTTCACGGAATAGCATGATGCTTTCTCTTGCGGTTCACCGACCATTTTTAGATTATTAACAGCCACGTGCCTTCCTATCTTCTAAACAAAAACTGGTCAACAATCTATCGCATTTGGGACATTCAGGGTCACTGAAGGGACATCGACGTCAGAAAGTACTGGAACATCACTCCGACCCGTGTTGCCGAAGGCGGAAAGGACCGCACAAAGGACTCAGGACGCGTTATCCGGAGATCACCTGCAAAGCCCACTTGAGTAGCGATCGTCGTGCTTCCAACCCAAGAACAATTGTTTTGTCTCTTCGCGAGCTTCTTCCACAAGATGCGCGGATCCAGTTGTGGACGCCCGAAGGAGAGCGTCAAAAAGTGGCGACAAAGTGGCGACACGCTTGGAAAACACTCCCAGTTCGGAGATTGTGGAACGCCGAATGGCTTGGTATTATCAGGACGGAACGCGGGGTGGAGCAGCCCGGTAGCTCGTCAGGCTCATAACCTGAAGGTCGCTGGTTCAAATCCAGCCCCCGCAACCAATTTAGCGCCGCCTTTTTAGCTCAGATTCAAGCGGTTGCGCCCGGCTTTCTCGGAAAACCCGGTTTGTACCGTAACATGTCACAAGTCAAGGCAAGCCTCAAAAGGTGGCGACAAAGTGGCGACGAGAATTGGGTTCGTTCTGCCAAATGAACGGATTTCTTCTTGAAGCTTTGAGCTGTTTTGCGGTTGCAACCATCCGGATGGGCGAAAATGTAAAATCAGCCTGAAAAAGGAGAAAAAGTAGAACGGATGAAGGGAGTTGAACCCCAATTTGCCCTTTCTTACTCAACTTCCATCGCCGGTTCCACACGCAGCGTGAGGCGTTGACAACCACTCGGCTTTCGCAACAATAACCGCCGTTGCATGCGGTCATTCGAAGGTCATTTGCCTCGCCTTTCTCTCGGGTCAGTCTTGCTGGCCGTGCTCATGCTTTTCTGCGGTTGCCGGACGACGACCAAGAGTCTGTTCACGGCTTCCGGCTCCGGCTGGCACATTCAGGAAGGCCAGGCGCTGTGGCGGCCCGAACGCGGATTGCCGGAATTTGGCGGCGACCTCGTGCTGGCCAGCGACGCCGATGGCCGCTGCCTTCTTCAGTTCGACAAGACGCCATTGTCGCTGGTTTTCGTCCAGACCACTCCCACACAATGGCTCATCCGATTTTCGCAACGTCAGATGGGTTTCGCCGGACGCGGTCCGGGGTCCACCCGCTTTGCCTGGCTTTACCTGCACACGGCCCTGGCCGGGGAACCGCTTCCTCCACCATTGCATTTTGAGCGCAAAACGGATGGAGGTTGGCGGCTGGAAAACACCCGCACGGGAGAAACCTTGGAAGGTTTTCTTTCGCCGTGAGTTCATTTCTGAAACGCTGGTGGTGGGCATTGCTCGCGGTGGCAATTTGCCTCGGACTGTGGCGGCTTCGCTTTGACGTGGACATCCTTGACTTGTTGCCGCCGGACGAGCCAACGGTTCAAGGGCTGAAGCTTTACCAGCAGCATTTCACCAACGCGCGGGAACTGATCGTCACGCTCCGCGCGCCCGAGGCCGAACAGGCGGAACAGTTGGCGGGCTTGCTGGCGGCACGTTTGCGGCAGCAGACAAACCTGATCGCGGATGTAACCTGGCAGCCGCCCTGGCTGGAACAGCCGGAGCAATTGGGCGAATTGCTCGGATGGCTGTGGTTCAATCAACCGCCGGAATCGTTTGGAACACTGACCAACCGTCTCGCCCCCAGCCAGCTCAAATCCGTGCTGGAACAAACCAAGGAAACACTCGCCACTTCCATGTCGCCGATGGATCTGGCTCGCCGTTCGTTCGATCCCTTCGATTTGCTGACCATGCCGGCGCTGACCAATCTCAGCGGTCTTTCCCTGCAACAGGGACAGGAAATGTTTGCTTCATCCGACGGGAAGTTCCGATTGTTGTATGTGGAATCTGCCGCGGACTTGGGCAGTTACCGTTCGTGCGAAAGTTGGTTGAAATCCATCCATGCGGTCGTGGACGGTCTGCGGACCGGGCCAACGAAGGAAGACTGGAACGGCGTCGTGGTCCGTTACACCGGGCGTCCGGTTTTCGTGGAGGAAATCGCCACGAGCATGCAACGTGACATGAGCCATTCGGTGGGCGCGACCTCCATCATCATCGCCCTGCTGTTCTGGCTGACACATCGGCGCTGGCGGCCGATGTTGTGGTTGCTGGCGTTGCTGATGCTGATTTTGGGCGCGACGCTGGCGCTCGGCGGACTGGTGCTGGGAACCATCAGCGTAGTGAGCATGGGCTTTGCCGCCGTGCTGCTGGGATTGGCCGTGGATTACGCCGTGGTGCATTACCAGGAAGCGCTCGCGCATCCGCAAATGACGGTGCCGGAAATTCGCCGCGCGATTGCGCCGAGCATTTTGTGGGCGGCCATCACCACGATGAGCGCGTTCCTGGTGCTGAACCTGGGCGGACTGCCCGGCTTGGGACAGCTCGGCACGCTGGTGGCCATCGGCATCGGTTTGTCGGCGTTGGTGATGGTGATGATTTATTTGCCACCGTTGTTTCCCGACCGCCGGAAACCGCGTCCGAATCAACCGCCGTTCCGTTGGTGGAACTATTTCGTCGCGCCTGAGCCGGGAGCGCCGGCATCCTTGCCGGCGGGTTCGCGGCAAAAGATAGAATCTCGCCGGCAAGATGCCGGCGCTCCCGGAAACAATGCTGCCGCGCTGTGGTTGGCCGGTTTGATTCTACTCGGCGCGGGCGCGGTGCTGTGCTTTCGCCAACCGAGACTGGACCGGACCGGAAACGCCCTGCAACCTCAGCACGGCGAGGCTCAGACAGCGTTGGACGAAATCACGTCCGAACTCGGGCTGCCGCCGCAACCGCTTTGGGTGATCATCCCCGGCAAGGATGAAACTGAAGTTTATCAGCGTCTCTCCAAAGCCGATAAATTGTTGGGCGGCGCGGTTTCGAATCATGTCATCAGCCGGTATCTGCTGCCCAGCGCGCTGTGGCCGCGTGTTGAATACCAAGCGGCCAACCGGACGACGGCTGCGATCTTGGGAAAGAAGGGTCCATTGCTCCGGGACGCCGCGCTGGGCGAAGGTTTCAACACCAACGCCCTGGTTCTGACGGAGGAATTGGTGCGGACTTGGGCGCGCGCCGGCACCAGCACGGACGTGTTCTGGCCAACGAACCATGTGAGTCAATGGCTGCTGAAACGGTTCGTCACACGGACTCCAGACGAATGGCTGGTGATGGGCCTGGTTTATCCCGCAACCAATCGGGTCGAGTCGGCGGCGCTGGCTGACCTGTCCTCACAGTTGTCCAAAAACGGCGTGTTGCTTTCCAGTTGGGAATTGCTCGGAACCGCGACACTGAAACGGGTGCAGTCAAGAATGTGGCAGGTGGTGGCACCGATGGTTGTGCTCGTGTTGCTTTCGCTCTGGTTTGCCTTTCGTCGGGCAACCGAAATCCTGCTGGGCGTGGCAGTGTTGTGCCTGAGCGGACTGTGTCTGCTGGCAATAATGGCCGTGGGAAGTTGGACCTGGAACCTGATGAATCTCATGGCCCTGCCGCTGATGCTGGGCACGGGAGTGGATTACACCCTTTTCATGCAACTGGCTTTGCGCCGGCATCGCGGCGACCTTGGTGTGGTTCGGCGTTCCGTTGGACGGGCGTTGATGTTGTGTGGTGGCACCGCCATGGCCGGGTTCGGTTCCTTGGCCTGGTCCAGCAATCCGGGCATGGCCAGCCTGGGCAAGGTGTGCGCGGTGGGCATTGGCGCCAACATGTTGATTTCCGTGTTTTTACTTCCGGCGTGGTGGACGTTGTTCAGTTCAAAGTTCAAAGTTCAAAGTTCAAAGGCAGAAATTCAAGGTCCCAACTCTAAAAACGGCGAGAAGGAATCCCTCAACCCTCAACTCTCAACCCTCAACTCATTTGCCTTTTATCGCGCCGGCTTGTGGCGTCTTGGATTGATCATCGTGCGAGTCCTGCCGGTCGGGTTGGTGAAGGGATTCGCTATGATGTTGGCCGAGTTTTATTTCCTGTTGCAAAGTCGGCGCTGCGAAGTGGTGGTGCAAAATTTTCTGCCCGTCTTTGCCGGCGACCGCCCGGCCGCTGAAAAAGCCGCCCATCGGCTTCATCGGAAATTTGCTTCGAAGATGGTGGATTTATGGCGAGTCGAAAGCGGCGTGCCGGTACGAAATTGGCTGACCAATCCGGGTGAATTGGAAATCATTCGCGCCGCCCGGCAACGCGGACACGGCACGCTCTTCATCACGCTTCATCTTGGTAATTGGGAGCATGGCGGACTGTTGCTGGGGCAACTGGGCATCCGGTTGACGATTCTCACTCAGGCCGAACCCGATGACGGCCTGACCGACCTTCGTATCGCGTCACGGGCGCGTTACGGCGTGGATACCCTGATTATCGGCCAGGACAGTTTCGCTTTTGTGGAGGTCATCAAACGACTTCAGGCTGGAGCGGACCTGGCGATATCGCTGGATCGGCCGCCGGAACGGGGTGGTGTTCTGATAGAATTTTTCGGTCACCCGTTTGAAGCGTCGCTGGCGGCGGCGGAATTGGCGCGGGCATCTGGCTGCGCGTTAATCGGGGTGACGATCGTTCGCCGGCCCAACGGCTATGCCGTGAAGGTGTTGCCGGAGTTCATTTACGATCGCAAGGTCTTGGGCAATCGCGAAGCCCGCCGGGAATTGACGCAGCAAATCCTGCGTGCATTCGAGCCCGAAATTCGCAAGGATATAGATCAATGGTATCAATTCACTCCCATCTGGCCGAAGGAAGTGTAGCGCAATTTGCCATTCAGGTGGGGCGAGCGTCCTCGCGAGCCGGATGCGGCATGCCGGGGTCTTGCGGAGACGGCTCGTCAGTAGCCTCGCCCCACCCGAAATATGCCACTGCGGCAAGTCCGATTCTCCGCGCTCTATGGCGTTGCCTTTGGATTTTACTGTGCGTAGCAGCAACCGTTTCTCATGGCGCCGGCTCCGACGCGCAATTCGACAAATGGTTCGAGGTGCAGACCAATCTTCAAAGCTGGTCCGCCGATTTCATCCAGACCCGCTCGCTCAAAGTGTTGTCCCAGCCGTTGGTATCCACCGGCAAGGTTTGGGTGACGCCGGGCGAGTTCCGCTGGGAACTGGGCCAGCCGGCACAGACCATCGTGCTCCGCCAGCCGGACCAATTGCTCATCATCTATCCCCGGTTCAAACGGGCGGAGAAATACCCGCTCGACGGCGTTCCGTCCGGTCCGATCAAGGACGCGCTGGCCCTGCTGGATGCCACCCTGCCCCGCGACCGGGCGACCATGGAAAAAAACTTTCGCTTGTTGTCGGCGACGGAAACGAACTCGGTTTTGCAAATGACGCTCCAGCCCCGGAGCGATTCCGCCCGCAAATTCATCAAGGAAATCGTGATCGGCTTCCACACAAACAATTTCACGATTGCCGCCACCGAGATGAAATTTGCCGACGGCTCCAGCCTGCGGAACGACTTCACCAACGTGGTGCTCAACCAGCCGATTGACCCCACACAGTTCGAAGCCAAACTGCCGCCGGATTACAGTGTCGTTGAACCGCTAAAGCAATGAACGCGGGCCGGAGATATTCCTGGGAGCGCCGGCATCTTGCCGGCCCGCCGTGGCGTGAACTCGCCGGCAAGGATGCCTGCGCTCCCGGATTCAAACCATGAGCGCGTCGCCCGACATTCTGCAACTGGCCATGAAATCGCTGCCGCACGGGCCGGAATTCCGTTTCGTGGACCGGATGGTGAGCCTGACGCCGGGCAAGAAAGGCGTGGGCGAATATCGCGTCCGCGGCGACGAGTTTTATTTGCGCGGCCATCTTCCGGGCGAACCGATTCTGCCCGGCGTGCTTCTGGTGGAAGCCGGCGCACAGGTGGCCGGCATGGTGGCGCAGGAAGACCCCGCCAATCCAACCTGGCCACGAATGAAACTCACCGCGTTCCGCGCCGTCAAAATCCTTGGCTCGGCCCGGCCCGGAGACACGCTGCGCATCGAGGCCACCATCACCGGCCGTCTGGGTCCCTTGATTCAAGCCGAGGTTTCCGCTTTCATTGTGGACAACAAGGTACTGTCCGCGGAACTCACCTTGGCGGGTATGAAATAACAGAGCAACCGGGACATCACTCTTCTCAGAATCTTTGTCGCGCAAAGGACGCGAAGCGTCTTGGAGTGCGGTGGCTTGACACCGCATTTGGGAGTGCGCCGACACGTCGCGTCGAACCAAAGCGCGGACATGTCCGCGCACTCCGAATCCGCATTCCATATTCCGCATGGGCAACGGTCTCTTTTCCTGAATTCATTTTGGGATGGACGATTGGGGCAATTGGCGTTTGAATTTGTTGAACACATAACGAAATAAATGAATATTGCACGCGAGGCAGAAATTCAAACGATGGTTCGCTGGGTAAAATATGTCACGCAGGAAACTGATCTCATCAGAGATACGAAGTCTTGGAATGAAGAGGATTTCCTTTATGCTATGGGGCGAATTCAAACTGATCTCGTTGGTCTTTCCAGAGAAGAGCAAAATCAAATTCGCGGGCTGTATCGGATTCTGTTGAAGGAACGACAAGACGAAAATGCGCGTATTGCTTCCGAGAATGCAAGCGTCCAAAGACACCAGGAAATTTCCAAGCGACTAAATGAGTTAAACGAAATTTCTCGCCGATTGGGTGAATTGAAAAAACCTCACTGGTCTATTACTCCCAATTTTTGGATGACTGCGACCATTTTAATTCTGACCTTTATCGGGGTGGTTGTCGCTATTTTATCTCTTCACCATTAAACGTTACGGCGTTTTAAGCCGATAAAAGCCGCTACCGTTGGATGGACACAAAATCACTTGATTCTGTAAGTTCGAGAGGTTCAATGTTGGCACATTTGTTAGCGTAGTCCAATTTGTCGTCGTCAAGTCGGAGCTTTGTTGCAACATAAAATTTGTCGAAGGAATAATCCAAGAAAGAGTGAGGCTTGTGCTCGCAGGCGCGATATTCAACTGCGGCGATTGATCGGTTTGTGATGTATAAATTCCGCCGCCTTGAGTTACAGCCACAATTTTGCTTCCATCCGCAGATGATGCAATGGAACGCCAATAGTTATTTGGTGCATCATTTGTCTCCCAAGCAAATCCAGAATTAGCAGAAGAAAAAATTGTGTTTGGACCAGAATTGTATCCGTAAACTGCCGCAACCAATTTATTTCCATCTGATGATGAATTGATGGCATACCAGAGTTCATTGTTTGGCACGTTATTTGAAATCCAAGTAACACCTGAATTTGTTGAAGTATAAATGAAGCCTTGACCGGTGTTGGGAATATTTAATGTGATCGCTACTAATTTGCTTCCGTCCGAAGATGAGGCGACTTCCACCAATTCTCGCTAGGCGCATTATTCGACACCCATGTAGCTCCCGAATCGGTCGAAGTGTAAAGCAATCCGCTACCGGGGACTAATGAACCGTCAGAATAATGAACTCGGGGTGTTGCCGCCACCAATCTTTCTCCATTTGCAGAACAGGCAACCGAATTCCACGGCTCTGCCGGCGCGGCTGTCGCCGTCCAAGTAATCCCTGAATTGGTTGAAGCGTAAATCAGACCCGGATTACCGGAGAGGTCTTGCAGAGCAGCCGCAATTAGTGCCACTCCATTTGCCGAAGAAGCAACAGAAATCCATGTGTTACTCGGTGCGCTTGTCTCACTCCAATTAGTTCCAAAATTTGTGGAGGTATAAATTCCACCTTCAAAAAGTGCCGCCACTAATATGTTTCCGTCTGCCGAACAAGCGGCGGAAATCCAAGTGTTAGAAGGCGCGCTCGTTGGCGTCCATGAAATTCCTGAATCCGCTGAAGTATAAATAAAACCCCCGCCAACAGTTGCAACTAATTTGCTGCCATCCGCAGAAGAGGCAACAGAAAGCCAGTTGTTGTTCGGTGCGCTGGTTTGCGTCCAAGTTTGAGCGAAAACTTGCGTGGCAAAAGTCAAGGCAACTACGATTCCTATAAACGGATTACTGATGAATTGTTGAATCGTCTTCATAATTGTATTTCTTGCGAGGCCTTTCTAAAACTAAAAGGCGCGAACTTGACGCGCCCTCATCAGAGGCACCGCGAAGCGCCCTTCACAAGAAGCACGCCAAGCCGCGCCCGATGGTGCGTGCTTGGAATGGCCTCGTGATGAAAATTCGCGTTTTTCTGATGAGCCAGTAGCCAAAGCTACGCAAAATTGGTTTGTATTTATCTACATTGTTTTCAACTGACGGTTTGTTTTTACGCTTTTCACGAAAGATAGCCAAGCTATTTTCAAATCAGCGTGCCGGTGCAGCCGGGCAATTCGGGCGGGGCGCTGGTGGATGAACGGGGCAACGTCATCGGCATCGTGTCGGCCAAGCTGAATGCGGCGGCGGCGCTGGCGGCGAGCGGGGCGTTGCCGGAGAATGTGAATTACGCGGTCAAGAGCAGTTTGCTGTTGAGCTTCCT
>Ga0187866_1002802_pt1 | contig 13863 bp, 10 predicted proteins | sample June2016WEW_11_1_3_FD_133013 | JGI IMG/M metagenome (GOLD analysis project Ga0187866, IMG submission 133013) | Peatland microbial communities from SPRUCE experiment site at the Marcell Experimental Forest, Minnesota, USA - June2016WEW_11_150 | ecosystem: Environmental > Terrestrial > Soil >... | reverse complement strand
GGGAACGATGCCGGGAAAGACATATCCCGCGCCGACCCCGACAGCCATGGCCAGAAAGATCCAGAGTGTCAGATACCGGTCAAGAAACGACAGCCTCTCGGCTACACCTGTATGTTTCGCTGTTTCTGGAACTGCAAAAGCGGATTGGTTGCTCATCGAGTCTCTTCTGCCAAAGAAGCCTTGGTCAAGCCGCTCTTTGTCTTGGTTTTCAGAGGAGCATGGCTCGGAACGCAACTGGCGCCGCGGCTTTTCTCCTTGAGCCAGGTGTTCAGCTTCTCGAGGAGCGGTTTGGCATCGGGAAGTTTTGCCAGGGTTATACGAAGCAGCTTCAGGTGATTCCTGGCAAGTTCATCCTGCGGTGGACACAGGGAATAATAGGACCACAACCCTTCCCTGCGGTCAGTGGCGATCCCGATATGGCGCAGAGCGGCAAGGTGTCTGGAAGCCTTGGATTGCGTGATCTCCAGGACAGCCATCACATCACAGACACAAAGCTCCTGACGATGAAACAGCAGCCAAAGCATCTTTAGCCGTGATTCATCGGAAAGAGCCTTGAAAAAACGTGCTGCTTCCCTCATGGTTTTCTCCATTTCGATTACATCTATATATCCGGTTTAACGAATGTAGTCAAGCATCGCGGTCTGCCGTTTGTCTTTGATCCATGGAGGCACTGGAATAAAGATCCTGAGCGTCTTGCAAATAATAGGTTTGAATCGCCCTGGTGATTTTCAGCCAAGTCATGGAAATATTGGGATTTCGACGGATTTATCTTTTTTGGGGGGGTATTCATAGTGCACGGATTCTTCCGCTTAATCTTGATGAAAACGCGGTAAGTTTTGTGATTTTGGATGAAGAGTGGCTGCTGTTGGATTTCGCTAAGTTCTTGATTTTAAATGCGAGGATGGGATTTGAACCCAAACACTACTTATGTAGTCCACGATTTTAAGGTCTGCACATCCGATCTTCGTTACTCATGGAGCTGACTGCTATTCTTTTCCAAGTCATTCTCGCAATTCGCCTTGTATCCCAAACGTCTATAACCGGGAGTCCGGTTTGTTTGTGTAATTTTGTATTTGTTTGGAGAAAGATAGGGCAAAAACAGGCAAACAGTTTCGCATCATGTCTGACAATTTTGGCCCATTTCCCCCCTTTCCCGACTTTAGGTCCCAGGTGACTGATCAATAGCACTACAAATCCCGGGAACAGGGCTTCCGGAGGGTGGTGCGTTCAATTCCTTGTGATAAACCGATTAATCGGTGTCCGATCTGTTATTGCGATCTGTTATTATGCAGTGGTTAATAGAACGCGGTTGCGTATCTAAAGCAGGGGATTCCCTGCTTTTTAATTCCGCTGCGGGGATATCTGGAAAGGAGCTACGGGTCTTGTCCATTGAAGACAGGTACGAGGCAGTCAGAGAGTTGATTGTTATGGGAAAACAGAGAGGATATCTTCTCTACGATGAAATCAGCGACTGGCTGCCCGAAGGTACTTGCTCCTCTGATGAGTTGGACAGCATCTTCTCGCTTTTTGGATCTGCCGGCATCGAAGTGATCGATCCCGAACAAGAGTTCCAGAACGAAGACGTAAAGGATGACGAGAGGGATGACAACAATGAAAAGGGCGATGGGTTTGATTTCAGTCCTCACTTCCTGGACAAAACCATTACTCCGGAACGCCGCTATTTACGGGAAATGGCGAGTTACCCATTGCTCAGCCGACAGGGCGAAATTGAGATCGCCAAGCGAATAGAGCACGGACAGAATGTCATCCTGAAAGCGCTCTCACGTTCTCCACTGGTAGTTCGCGAGATTCTCAACATCGGGGACCAGCTCAAGAATAAGCAAATTTCGATTCGCGATGTCGTCTCATTTAACGATGACGAGGTGACCGACGAGCTGCTGGAAGAAAAGACAGCTTCCGTACTTCGTATTATCGAAAGCATTCGAAAACACGAACAGGCGGCCCATAGAGTCAGCCTGAAAATCAGCCGTTGCCGTAAGCGTTCACGGCTTTATAAAAAACATCTTTCGATGCTGGCCCGCTATCGGATCCCGGTTGCCTGGAAAGTCCGCGACTTAGAACTCAGGAGTGCTCACCATGAGAGATTGGTCGGAATTATCAAAGATGTTGTATGCAAAGCTATGGCATATGAACATGAGATCCACAAACTCACAAACAGACTGAAGACAACGCGCCGGCTTGAAGATGCCAAGGCGATCAGGAGGGGAATCAAGAAACTTAAGAGTGAGATAAAGCAGTTGGAACACCAGGCCCTCGCATCGCTTCCGGAACTGAAGCACACTCTCGCAACCATTCAGTCGGGAGAGTTGGAATCGGATATTGCCAAGAAAGAGATGATTCAAGCAAACCTACGGCTGGTTATTTCCATCGCCAAAAAGTACAACAATCGTGGTGTGCAATTTCTGGATTTAATCCAGGAAGGGAACATCGGGCTCATGAAGGCAGTGGATAAGTTTGAGTACCGCAGAGGCTATAAATTCGGGACATACGCCACCTGGTGGATCCGTCAAGCCGTTACCCGTGCAATAGCCGATCAGTCGCGAACCATCCGTATTCCTGTTCACATGAACGAGGCTATCAATAAGCTGATTCGCGCCTCGCGAAGCCTCGTTCAGGAGTATGGCCGCGAGCCTACCAGCGAGGAAATAGCCAAGAACATGGATGTTCCCATCAATAAAGTTCGCAAGATTCTGGAAATTGCGCGGTCGCCTATTAGCTTGGATTCCCCTATAGGGGAGGAAGGAGATAACCATCTAGGCGATATCCTTGAGGATCGCAGCGCGGTTTCTCCGATAGAATCCGTGCTCAACATCAACTTGAGGGAGAGGACGGAATCAGCTCTAAAAACTCTAACGCCTCGCGAGGAGCAGATTCTCAAGATGCGCTTCGGTTTGGGGTACGACGGTGAACATACCCTCGAACAAGTTGGCCAGCGTTTTTCCGTCACTCGCGAACGAATCCGTCAAATCGAGGCGAAGGCCTTGCGCAAACTGAGGCATTCATCGCGCAGCCACGTATTGACAGCCTACCTTGAAGATTCTTTCGACCGGGAGTGATTTGTCTTCCACAACCCCGTCCTCGATCGCTTCAAGCGGAAAGCAGCAAAATGCTGGCGCTTCATCCGGCAAACGCCTCAGAAATTGGATTTGCGCATGATTTGATGCTATACTCTCTCCGATTCGCAAACCGCATCGGCACTTCTGCCGGCATGTGAGTTTCCAATCCAACTGGGCTGAGAGTGCGACTTGGCTCATATAGCCAAGGAGCTTTTTTCTGTTGAATTTCGACCAATTTTCTTTTAATCCTCATATTAATGCTGCCATCCGGGCAGCGGGCTATTCCCATCCGACCCCGATACAAAAGCAAGCGATACCTCTGGTTCTCCAAGGCCGCGATGTCCTGGGCCTGGCGCAGACCGGAACGGGGAAAACGGCGGCGTTTGTGCTGCCGATATTGCAGCAATTGGACAAAAATCCGTCTCGCGCCTTACGTGTCCTGATAATAGAGCCCACAAGAGAGCTTGCCGAACAGGTGCATCAGTCGATTGCGGATCTGAATGGAAACCGCAAAGCTCGAAGCGCAACCATTTATGGAGGCGTGAGCAAGGATGCACAGATCAAGAACGCGCGACGGGGTGTCGAAATCTTTGTTGCCTGCCCGGGAAGGCTGCTCGATTTGATGGATGCAGGACAAATAGACACTTCATCCACTGAAATCCTTGTGCTGGACGAAGCCGATCGCCTGTGCGACATGGGATTTCTTCCTGATATTCGCCGAATCCTCCTGTACCTGCCGCTCAAACGTCAAACACTTCTGTTCTCGGCGACCATGCCTGAGGATATTCGAGCGCTGTCGGCCAATATTCTCAAAGATCCGGTTCATGTGCAGGTGGGACCGGCTGCACCGGTGAGTACTGTCTCGCATGCGCTCTATCCGGTCTCGGAAACACTGAAGTCCCAACTGCTGCTGTCGGTTCTGAAGCAGACTCCAACCGGAAGAGTCCTGGTGTTTACGAGAACAAAACACCGCGCATGCAGGCTGACTGCCAACCTTGCTAAAAACGGCTATCGGGTTTCCGTGCTGCAGGGAGATATGAAACAGAATCGCAGGCAGTCGGCTATTGATGGTTTTCGCAGCGGCAAATGCGACATCCTGGTTGCCACGGATATTGCAGCTCGCGGTATAGATGTGTCCGAAATTTCGCATGTCATCAACTATGACATGCCGGACACAGCCGATGCATATACTCATCGCATCGGACGAACAGGCAGAGCCTGCAATACCGGAGAAGCGTTTACGTTTATCGCTCAAGCGGATGAACCCATTGTGCGGCAGATTGAAAAAATTCTGGGTTCCCGGATTGAACGCCGGCGTCTGCCCGGTTTTGCGCCTGAGGGGTTGGATTCGGTAATCTCGCCCGGTTCCGGTACACCACTGGGGGAGTCCTTTCAACGCCAAGGACGCTCCAGGAGATTTCGACTCAGTATTTCTGGCAGAAAGCGGCGGATGCGCCCATCGCGATAATTTAACAGAATCTGTATTATCAAACCGCCTGGGGCAATCTTGAAAGACCTGTAGCAGATATGGCCGGCTTCTCTTCAGTCCTATAGGAAGTATTGAATTCACAAAGGAGGCAATTATGTCGGGAAGGAATGGCGACAAGGCCAGGTACGATCGCGAACGAAAGAAAAAGATTCTCCGGCAGAAACACACCAGAGAGCTGCGGCGACGGCTTTCGCTGGAAAACAAAGGAGCGCAAGCTACAAGTACCGAGTCGAAATAAAAGGCATCGGCATCCGGTATTTCGAGCCATGCTGCCTGGAAGTATCCTTGTATCTACCGCTCAGCAAGCTTCGGTATGGAATCCCATGAAAAGCAAGAACCAGAGAACTGCATCACTATTTGTAAGGTTTAAGAATTTGCTATGGCTTTTCATGCGGGATCCTGTATACTTGTTACCTCAGTTGGGTTTTTGCAAGATTTCGTTGATTGAAGACGCTGCAGACCCCTGAAGGGGGGAAGCAGCTTTTTTTATGCCTGAGATATTACGGATGATTGCCGAAACCATGAACATTAATGAAATGCCCTCAATAGAGGGCCAATAAGTTAGGAAAACAGATGAAAGAACAAGGAACCGTAAAATGGTTTAATAATGAAAAAGGCTATGGTTTTATCAGCCGTAATTCCGGCGATGACGTTTTTGTACATCACAGCGCCATTCAAGGCGGAGGTTTCAAGTCGCTGAACGAAGGCGACAGTATTGAATTCGAAGTGACCAAAGGCCCAAAGGGATTGCAGGCTCAAAACGTAGTAAAGCTGTAAGCCGACCGATTCTCCACCAGAGGCTCCAGATAACTGGAGCCTCAACCTTCTCATAAATCAGTGCGCCTCTCCTGAGGAGTTTGTCGAGCTATGCAAAGCTCGATTCAAACGTCGTGCCAAGGTGTTCTGAAGTCCAATCCGTTCTTTCGAGAACACAGCAAGGAGAAATTAAGCGGATTCCTGAATGTGTCTCGGAAGAAAAAACCTTTTCGGGCCGCACATAGGCTCGTGAGAGGAAGGATAAGCGAGTATGGCAAGAGGTGAAGCATTTGTGACCTGTCCCCAGTGCGGTTCCCAGTCGCGCATACCCCTAATGGCACTGCAACGCAACAACTATCACTGTTCCCGATGTGGCAATCGTATCCCGCTGGCTACGGTCAACTTGTCCGGAGACAACGAACGACATCCACTGCCACCCACCCGACCCAAGAGAGCCTTTCACAGACGCAAGCGCCACTAAGCCTGCGTTCGCTTATTGATGTTTTCTTCTGTCCGCAAAAATCTCACAACACCTCAAGCTCCACACCCAATCCGGGGATGCAAAGCCTGCGCGCGGCATTCAGAGGAATGTCGGATGCATCCAATGTCATACTGACCGGATGGTTGCTTCCATCTCGGATTGCCTGACAATTGGAGGAATTGCCACGGCGCAATCTCCCGTACCAAGCTTGAGTGTTTTATCGCGATAGGTGATGCGGTTGGTAGGGGGCTGGCGCATGACCACGCCTTCTTTTCTCATCCGGAGACTCTCGCGTACGGCGAGAAGACGCACCGCGAGGGATTTCGCGCGCTCCGGAAAAGTCATCGGCCCGAATGCATCGTGATAAAGCGCCATGACCTTGCGGCACTTCTCTGCAGCTTGAGCGTTGGGGGCATATTTTAGAGTAGTGCTCAGCGCGGGCCGGAAGCGCAGGGCATTCCTTTTTATGGAATCCAGGCGCCGTTGCATAAACGCATCCGGACCGGGATGGTTGCCGGGGACATATTGGAGAGTCTTGGGATCCCACGTTAATCCTGCTTTCTCTCTTTCCGCGATCTCGGCCTTTACCTTTAAATAGCCTTTGATGGCGGTCATCGCCATGTTCAGTACCCCCGGCCCGTGAGTGAGATATTTTTTAATAAAAGCGTCTCGCAGGTAGCTGGCGGTTTCCGGCAATGTGAAATGAGGGTGATGGAACCATATCTCATCTTGTCCATGTTTCCGCGGCCACGGTATGCCGGCGATTATTTTCCCTGAGGCCTCGTAATCCTGATAGAGACGCGTTCCAGGAGTGGGACCCAGTTCCATGAATTGAAGTAAGTCGGATTCCAGCCCGATCGCCCAGTCGATATCCTCATGGATGGTTTGTTTATCGTGATGCTCTAAAAATAAGATCGCAGAGGCGAGTACCGTAATCCCGTGATCCTGCAGATCCGAGATCAGGTCGTGGAGATCGATTCCTTTGGTTTTCTCAAACAGATGCACTTTGGACTCAACTCCGATCCAAAGGAAATTGACTCCTAATCTCAGCAGAAAATCGGCGCCCAGCTTGGTAATGGTTTCGGCTGAAGAGAAAGTGCTGAAAGTGTACGCCTTGCCGTGCTTTTCCATTTCTTCGAGCAGCTGCCGGGCGCGATAGGGGTCCTTGCAGAAATTCTCATCCATCAGTCCAAAATCATCGACCCCGATTTTCTCCTCAGATTTGCGACAGGCTGCAAAGATATCCCGTCCGGTGCGCAGGAATGGAGTGTATTGCCGGTCAAATTTGTGGGAGGTGGCGCAAAAGCGACAGGAATTCTGGCAGCCGACGCCGGGAATGATGATGCCGGCCTTTCCCATGATGGGAGCGCCATAGATAAATGAATTGATGGCAGATGGAACAACAGGATGGATAATGGGCTGATCTGCATCTTCCCCAAAATATTTTCGCAACCACGAAACCCCTTCGCCATGGCAGATTTCATCGCAGTCCACCAATGTTCGCAGTTCGGGAATGGCCGTGCCGTGGCCTCCAAGAATTATCTTCGTTCGGGAAGAGCGGCTTCTTACATAGGCAGCCATCCGGCCGGCTTTAAGAATATTGGGACCTATGAATGAAATCCCCACATGAGTGTATGTCCCGGAGTCAATCTCTTTGGTAAACTCCTCCCACGATGGGAAATCCAACACGGTCACAGGAACATGGATGTTTTCGCCCATTAAATAGAGGGCGAAACTTGGATTGTTTGATCTCGGAGAATGGATCCCCTGTTCGCGTGTAACCTGGTTGTTGAGAAGCTCCATTGTGCAGAGTGACTCGGTCGTATCGTCCTGGACTCCAAAGGGCTTGAAAACCCCGCTTAGCAGCAATCTGGTCATCGGCAATTTCTCGCTTCGTATTATTCGGATGTCCTGTTTAGCAGGCGAGGAATACAGTGGAGCAAGGAGCAGGATTCCAGGACTGACAAATCAGTCAACAAAGACCCGAAAAAGTAATCGGCACCCCAAGGCAAAGCCATTTAGCCGCGGATGGCTTTGCCTGTCCTGGTGCTTTGATACCGTTGGATGATTTTCGATGATTCCGCATTACCACCGAGGCTCTCGATGCCGACCGCCGCCGCCACCACGGTTGCCGCCACGACCGCCTCCGCCGCCGCCGCTGCGCCGTTCCGGTTTGGCCCGGGCTTCATTTACTGTAAGATTGCGCCCTTCTACGGCATACCCGTTTAGTTCTGTGATGGCTTTTTGGGCTTCTTCATCCGTACTCATTTCTATGAATCCGAATCCCCGGGATCTCCCCGTGGCCAAATCCCGCATGACAGTCACCGAATCGACGCCCCCTTTTTGTTCGAAAAGTTGCCTTAATTCTGCTTCTCCCAATGAGAATGCGAGATTTCCAACAAATAGTTTTCGACCCATAACACCGCTCCTTATTCATACCGGAAGAATCACATTTCAGGCCCAATGCCCAATGCCCTCTATCCGGATCAAATGCGATGGATTGTAGCTCGGTGCAGAAATGATTGGGAGGAATCAAGTCAGTCTAGCTTTTAGGTGACTCTCCGCGCCGCACAAAAAGAGGCAGTTTCCACCGGACACGTCACAGAATATCACAGCCATTTCGCCAAATGAACAACTTCTTCCATTCGCCCGTCTCATACTCCAAAATTCAGCCCGCTATTTTGGAATAGTTGATTAACAGTATCGAGCCGCAATCCATCGCGTTTGATACCCAAAGCCACTAAGGCTGAATCATTATGGCATTGATTGCCCAAAAGGAGTGCCCTCTATGCGAGTTCACCAGGTCAATCCAAGCGATGTGTCCTTTGGCGTGGGTGTGATTGCGCCCCGCTGGCTATAGGCATCAAATCCATTACTGCTGCCGGTCTAAAGGGCATGCACAAAGGATTGAATCTAAGCGGAGACGATCTGGCGACGATCCCGGTGCGTTTCCAACTGCGATCGCGCCTGGCTTTCGTTTTAACCCCGATTCCGAAATTGGAGATGACGCAATAAAAAGCGCCGAATGCCGCGCGCGGTTGATGCCGCAATTACAGGCACCAATCCCTACCCATCTTCCAGAATAATGCAGGCTATTGTGTCAGATTCCTGCTTCGATGCTTTGATGACTTGTGAGTTGGATGCAGCTCGCGGTAATGGGCGATATCAGAGGCTGTTACGGATAAACGAGGGCTTACAGGGAGCTCATCCGTTTCGTTTCTGATATCCGCCAGCAATTTTTGGTAGCAAAGGTCCGGAGCCTCCTGGAACATCAATGCGTACCTTTTGAAAAATTCGGCCTCAATCATCATTACCACTAGTCGGGGATCCTTGTCTTTGTCCTCGATCCGGAAGCCATATTCCAGACATTCCGTTTGAGGGATGACACCGATATACCTGAGATGCATTGTATTATTCATTGCCATTAAATCATCGCCTTCACAAAGGTGCTTTTGAAAAGCTTAATCGAAGCTCACGGAGAACAGTCGGAGAAAGCTGTCTGGGAGGCTCGATTGACCCTTTTATTATACGCTCTTTTACTTAATCACCCAACCAAGATTAAGTGCTCATAGTACCGCAGGCCGACTGGATGGATTTAACTCCAGGCATCATCCTGTGGGTCGCCAAAAGCCTGTATGCCGGAAAATTCAATAAGTTGCGGCAGACAAAGTCCTTGCCCCTCATGCTATAAACTTCGATTCCGAAGTTGAGGTTGAAGTCATGGGAAGGAGACCGCTGATCAACGCGGACGGGCGCTGATTCACTGACCGGGATCGAATGTCAGCGTGCAAAAATCGATGAGGAGCTTCGGATGCTCCTCATCGATTTTGCCAGCGTAAGTCAGCGTAAATCCGCGGTCAAATTCAAATTCGGGCTAACGGCTAATTCCAATTTGGGAATCCGGGATAAATCCAACTTATTTTGATTTTTGTCGGGCGATCCACTTATCGGTACGGGCTTCGAGCAGATCGAGTGGTAGAGTTCCGCCATTCAGCATTTCATCGTGGAAAGTGCGGATGTCGAACCTGGATCCTAACTCTTTTTGCGCCCGTTTGCGGAGTTCTCGAAACTTGAGCTGGCCAAGCTTGTAGCTTAGGGCCTGCGCGGGCCAGGAGATATACCGGTCGGTTTCGGTTTGAGTCGTCGGCTCGTCGACGGCCCCGGACTTGCGGATAAACTCCACGACCTGATCACGGGTCCACCCTTTGGAATGTATGCCTGTGTCGACCACCAGCCGCACGGCACGAAAAAGCTCGGATGACAGTCGCCCGTAATCCGAAACCGGGTCCTGATAAAAGCCAACCTCTTTGCCGAGTTGCTCGGCATACAAGGCCCAGCCTTCGATATAGGCATTGAAACCCAGTCCGTGGAGGCGGAACTTTGGCAGGCCTGTGAGTTGTTGCTGCACGGATAGCTGCATGTGGTGACCCGGAACGCCTTCGTGGTAAGCAGTTGCCTCGTCGTCGATCAGGGAGCGCTCCGCGAAGTTAGATGTCGCCACGACGACGCGGCCCGGCCGCTTTCCGTCTGGAGTGCCCGTGACATAGTGCGTTGCCGCCGAAGATTGGAAGGAGGGAATCGCCTCGACAGTGACAGGCGACTTGGGGAGCAGGGTGAAAAGCTCGGGCAGTTTGGTTTCCATCTGTCCTATGTAGTGGCGAAAGTCGTCGAGAATCTGATCCGCGGAAGTTGGAATGTATTTTGGATTAGTTTTCAGCGCCGCGCGAAATGCGGCAAGATCAGCAAAACCTTCCCTTTTTGCGATTACGGTCATCTCAGCCTGGATGCGGTCGATTTCGCGTAAGCCGAGCTGGTGAATCTCGTCCGCTGTCATATGGGTCGTTGTCCGACCGTATATGTCGTTCTGATAGCGTTTCTCGCCGTCGGGCAAAGAGGTAACGGCGAGAGTCGTGCGTCCATGTGGCGCGTAATCCGTGCTAAGGAACGTAGCGAAATTCCTGTAGGCCGGTATGACGTCGGTCTCGATGGCGGCAGTGATTTGCTCCGTGAGTCGCTTCTGCTCCTTTGAAGAAATGCCGGTGGGATATTTCTTAGTCGGGATCAGGAATGGATCAGAATCGATGATGCCCTGGCACTGAACGGGGAGTTTCTCGAGGAGGAACTTCACCGGCATGAGATGGTCCTTAATGCCGGCGCTAAGGACCTCCGTTGTCTGCGCAAGCACGCGGGGGATCTGATGAAGCCGGGCGATGTAGTCTTCGTAGTGCTTCACGGAATCGAAAGGGACCGACAAGGGCAAGTCGGCGAGACTGGTGTGGATGCCGTTCTGCTGGTTGATCGGCATCTCATATTCTTTCAGCTCGAAGTCGGCGATGCGCTGCTGGAGAACGCGAACCAGGAGGTCGTGCGAGAGTTGATCCTGGTCGGCAAATCCCGCGGGCGATATGGCCTGCAGGCGGCGGAGAAAGGCACGATCGAGCTCGTTGCGATGGGCAATTGCAGCAAGTGAATAATCGGCAAGTTTGTCATTGTAGCGGTAGTCGCCAAATGCAGTGGCGCGCTCTGGAAAATTGCTAAGGTCCGACTCATATTGTTCGTCGAAGAGGGCGTTTTGCGCGGCCAGCCGGTCAGCAACCGGTTTGAGGTCCTGGGTGAATACAAGACCGGCTGCCGCAAGGCAGAAAAAAAGTGTTTGGCAAAATCGCATGCGTGCGAGCATAACAAAGGTGGGAAGCCTGTTGCATAAAAAAGTTGGAGCCCAAAGCCTGTTTTTTGATTTGCTCCCAGTCAGCAGAGTTATCGGGATAGCAGGATGACTACGCTTCGTCCCTGAACCTGGATGCTCTGGCCAGAGACCGCCCTCTCATTTCCCGGATCGAAAATATCTTGGGGGGACGGTTGGGCTGTGTCCACAGCCAGGTACCATCGGCGTCCCGTCACGGCAGGAATTTCGAAGTCCAGTCCTTCCGAGTCCATGTTGAGCATGACGTGGATGTCGGCTTCCGTGCCGAAGCCGGCCAAAGTAAGTGCCAGGGCTCGAGCGTTGGGATCATCCCAGCCCGGGCACAAAAGCCGACAGCCATGCCAACTGACATCGGGAAGGCCGCGATCGTTCACCTTGCCGTCGAAAAAGCGGGATCGGTGAACAGCCGGATGGCGTCTGCGGAAGTCGATCATCAGCTTCCAGAACCTGAACAGATCGCAGTGCTTCTCCACCAATCGCCAGTCGCACCAACTTGTCTCGTTATCCTGGCAGTAGGCGTTGTTGTTGCCTTTCTGGGTCCGACGGACCTCATCGCCAGAGAGGATCATGGGCACGCCCTGGGCGAGCAGCAGGATGGCTGCAAAGTTGCGGATTTGGCGGCTGCGGAGGGCCTCGACGGCCGGGTCATCGGATTCCCCTTCCACACCAAAGTTCCAACTCAAGTTGTCGTTGATACCATCCCGGTTGTCTTCTCCGTTAGCCTCGTTGTGTTTGAAGTTGTAGGAGACCAGGTCGTTGAGGGTGAAGCCGTCGTGGCAAGTCACAAAGTTAATGCTGTTGAGGGGCAGATGGCCGCTGGCCTGGTAGATGTCGGCACTCCCCGCGATGCGCGAAGCTACAGCCCCAACCAGCCCCGGGTCGCCCCGCACAAAGCGGCGGATGTCGTCCCGAAAACGGCCATTCCATTCCGCCCAGCGGTAGCCGGGGAAATAGCCGATCTGGTACAGTCCAGCCGCATCCCACGCCTCGGCAATGATCTTGGCATCCAGCAGGGATTCGGACAACTCGATGCTCCACACTACAGGCGGATGGACCAAGGGGACGCCGTCCTCGCCACGCGACAGGATCGATCCTTCATCGAAGCGGAAGCCGTCCACGTGCATTTGCGTGACCCAGAATTCCAGACACTCCAGGATGAACTTCTGCATAATCGGATGGTTGCAATTTAGCGTGTTGCCGCAACCAGAGTAGTCCATATAGTACTGCCGGTCTGATGGCACAAGGTGGTAGGCGATCTCGTTACAGAAGCCTTTGAAGCTTATCGTCGGCCCGAGGTGGTTTCCCTCGTTTGTGTGGTTGAAAACCGTGTCGAGGATGACTGCGATCCCAGCGCTGTGAAGGGCCTTCACCATGTCCCGAAACTCGCGGACGTGGGCTCCCTGCTCAGGTGAGATGCAGTAGCTGGATTCCGGAGCGAAGAAGCTAACCGTACTGTAGCCCCAGTAATTGGTGAGCGGGCCGCTGCCATCAGGTTTCATCCGCAACACTTCCTTGCAGTCGAACTCCATCACCGGCAGCAGCTCCACGGCAGTGATTCCCAGCTCCTTCAGGTAGGGGATCTTCTCGACGATCCCGGAAAAGGTGCCTGGATGTTTGACTCCCGACGAGTGATGCCGGGTGAAGCCGCCGACGTGCATCTCGTAGATAACCAGCTCATTCATCGGTTGGTTGAGAAGCCGATCGCCTTCCCAGTCATAGTCCGACGTGTCTACAACTACACTGCGCATCGAGCTGGTCAGGTTGTCGTTCGGGCCGCAGGCATCGGCCCGGTTCCAGAGTGTGTCCGTGTTGCCGCAGGCGTACGGGTCAATAAGGACCTTGTTGCGGTTGTAGCGGAAACCCTGACCGTGAAGGTCCGTGGGGCCGTCGGCCCGGTAGGCATAGTGAGCGCCCGCCCGCAGTCCGCTGACGTACACGTGCCAGAAGAAGAAGGTCTTGTTGACTGCCGGGTCCAGCTTGATGATCTGGGCCGGTTCCCGATCGTCGTGCCCATCGAAGAGCAAAAGCTCGACGGAGGTGGCGTTCCGGGAAAAGACTGAGAAGTTGACCCCGTTGATATCTGGGACAGCACCTAACGGGTGTGGGCGGCCAGGGGCGGTCTCGTATCGAGGTGTACTCATAGCTGTTCTTCCCGCCGAAAGGTCATCCAAAGGATAGATCGCGGTGCTAACAACGGCACATCTTTATTTATAAGCATTTCTATTCTGAGGGACAAGAGGAGATCTGAGAAATCCTGGAGGAATCAGGAAGGAAACAGGAAGAATCGGAGCGAAAAACAGGGCCGGTAGGGATTGGACGAGAGATCGAACGGCATGAGGGCCGCATTTTTTCGGTC
>Ga0187866_1002796_pt1 | contig 13871 bp, 5 predicted proteins | sample June2016WEW_11_1_3_FD_133013 | JGI IMG/M metagenome (GOLD analysis project Ga0187866, IMG submission 133013) | Peatland microbial communities from SPRUCE experiment site at the Marcell Experimental Forest, Minnesota, USA - June2016WEW_11_150 | ecosystem: Environmental > Terrestrial > Soil >... | reverse complement strand
CCCCGCTGCTCTCTCCCTGCCGACGCGTCAGCCCGAATCCCCGGTTGACAATCCGCAGGTCCCCCGCGCGGCTCAGCTCTTCCTCCGTCACCGAGGGCTCTCCGTGCCCTCCCTGGCGCTCCTCCACCTGGTTGCCGCTGGCATCATAGCGATACCACAGTTGTCCCACCCGCTCCGCCTGATGCCCCTTTCCTGGATAGTAGGCGTAGTCCAGCGAGTAGTCGAGCGCCGCGCCCAAGTCCACCTGGGGCATGGTTCGAAGCTCACTCCTCTTGGCCGTCATGTTCCCGATCATGTCGAAGGTGAACTGCTGGGCGCAGCTGCTGGTGTAGGAGGGAAGCCCCATGGATTGGGCACTGGTCCTGCCCTGCGCGCGTGTGAGCTGGTACAGCGCGTCGTAGCCGTAGCTCATCTGCGTCTGATAGCCTCCCGCATCATTCTGTACGCCCAGCACGTTCCCCACTTCGTCGAATCGATAGCGCATGTCCTGATGCACCCGATCCCACGGGTCTTTCGTATTGATCGAATCCAGCCACCTGCGGTTCTCATCGTAGGTGCAGCGGGTCTCCATCCCGTTGCCGTACTTGATGTACACCCGTTGGCCGAAATGGTCGTACCCGATGTCCTGCACGTACTTCGTGTGCCTGCCGTAATGCTCACCTTCGACGCTCACCACAAGCCCGCCGGTATCGTAGCTGTAAGACACCTGCTCGCCATCCGGATACGTGATCCTTTGAATACGGCCCAGATAGTCATAGACATAGGAAAAGAGCGCTGCTTCGGGGTTGGCAAGCGGCGTCACACGGGTGATCGATCGTTCCACGCCGATCGTCTCGCCAAGCTTCCCATATCGATAGCTCACCGTGCCCGATTCATCCTGTCGACGTATGATTCTCCCGGCGCCATGATCTTGCGCGCCCGAGCCCCCGTACACGTAGGAGACGTCAGGAGAGCGGGGATAGTCGACCAGCACCAGCCTGTTCAGCCCATCGTAGGTGTACTGGATCGATTCGCCGCGCCTTCTGCGCTCCGAGTCCACCTTCCGCGAGAGATTTCCCGCCTCGTCGTAGCTGTACTCCACGATTCCCGCATCGGGACTCTCGAGCCTGACGCGCCTTCCCATCAGGTCGTAGCTCGACCGCACGGTGTTGCCGGCGTTGTCGATGACATCAAGAATCTGTCCCAGAACGTCGTAAACGTACCTCGCGCCGGTCAACACGCGCTCGTCGGCATCGAGCTTCCTCACAATGACAGTGTTGCCCCGAGCGTCGAGTGTTCGTTCGGTGATATTCCCTTTCGGATCCCGGGTGCGCTCAACCGGGGTCCCGTCACGCACCAGGAAGGAAACAGTCGTCGCAGCATCATCCGGAAGGGTGATGCCGGTCACCCGGTCCAGCACGTCGTAGGTCTTGTGTGTCGGCTTGAACATCGCTGCGAGCCCCGGGAGCTCGCTTCCGGGCGAGAACTGGAGCTGCCCTTCAGCAATTACCCGGGCCTTTTCGTCGCAGGCAGCCGCTCCGCTGAGAGTCCAGCCGGTGCGGTGCGCGCCCGCGTCCCAGATTTCGCCCTGTTTCGCGGTTTGAACACAACGTCCAATGCCATCAATCGTGAGGACGGTCTCCAGAGTCTGCAGATCTGATGAATCAAAGCTTACCTTGTTCAAAGTCCGCGCGTACCAGGGGAAGTCGGCAGTATGGTACAGGTACTGCACCGCGGGAGCGCCACCGGTGTCATATGGGCTTCGCACTTCGATCAACCTGCCGAAGCTGTCGTAGGAAAAGCTGATGCGCTCCCCGGTGACGTCCACCTTCTCGAGCTCGACCCCCCAGCGATAATCCCACCGCATTCCCGATTCATATTGCGCACCCCCAAGCCTCACGTTGCCGGAGGTCGTTCGGACAGCGTATCGATGAACGACTCCATCGTACTCCCAGGTCAATGCGCAGCCGCGAGGATCACGAAGCTCCATGAGATTGCCATAGCGATCCCAGCCTATCGCCCACGTGTGAGAATCTGACAGGCCATCGAACTGCTGGAGCTGCAGCAGCTCCCCGCGCGAACCATATTCTCCTTGACGGTGGCGCAGCAGCGTGCCGGCTTGATCTGAGAGCTGGATGCTTTCGGGATGCTGTTTGAGATAGCCCGGCAGATCGGCGTACTGGATGCGTGCATACAACTCATCGCCCGAGATCCGGGTGTCCCCTTCATCGATGAAACTGACGACGTTCCCGTACTCGTCATAGTCAAAGGTCTTCCGGGATTCGCAATATCGATCCGCTCCCGGCTCGTACACCCGATCTGTCTCCTCGGTGACGGCGGGGAAAGCCACCTCGGAGCTTCTCACGACCCGTTCCTGGATTCGCCGCGTCTTCTGGCTCCAAAGTGCCATGGAAGGGCCGCCCGGGACAGGCCCAAGAACCAGGCTCTGCCACTCCATTCCGCGTGTGTGGTGGTCTCGATTGAGGTAGCGCACCTGCCGTTCGGATGCGTCCGCACGTGCGCTTCTCACGAGCGCGAATCCCCGGAACTCCCTTTCATGCCGATCGTAGTAGCCGTCGGCGTAAGAGAATGACTCGGTGTAGCGATGTGCCCCCCGATCCGAAACCACTGCGCCCAGCCGGTCATCGCGCGTGAGGCGCGAGAAAACCCAGCGGCTCTGGGGCATATCCACTGTATTGCCAGCCCGCTCGTAGTCCAGCTCATAGCGACCTCCCAGCGGTAATTGCACGGACTTCAGCAGGCCCGACTTTCCTGCCGCGTTCAACTTCACGCGGAGGAAACGTTCCTGCGGCAGCTTCAGGACATGGTCGGGAAGCCCGTCGCCGTTGATGTCCATGAACCTCAGGGAGGCGCTGGTTCGGGCAACGCTGCCGTTCACGCCCGCCGTGATGGTGAATGCGAGAAGAACGAACCTCAGCTCGAAAGACAGAAATGCGCCGAGGTTGAAGCTGGCTCCGGTGGAATAGTCCAGGACGTCCGCCATGCTGAGCGGATCAGCCGCGCCCTGGAATGGATTCAGCCCCGCGGGCAGGCCGGGGAAACCAGGAATTCCGAGGCCGCCCGGAATCGAAAGCCCCCCGAGCAACCCCGAGAGCGTGCCGAGATCGGTCGAAACCGCAGATCGAAGCGAATCCTCCAGTGAGATATCCCATTCGGGACGATAGAGGCGCGTTTCTTCCGCGGCAAATCGGTCTCCAAGGTTGAATCTCACCCTGAAGAAGGGTTCGTCCTTCAGCTTCACCACCTGGTCGAGAAGACCGTCCGCATTCATGTCCTCCAGCCTGCTCCAGGTCTGATTCAAGGTACCCGTGAATCCGGTGCTGATCCCGGCACCGACCGCACCGATGCTCCCTCCGGCGCCAAGGGAGATGCCGAAGCTGCCCGTGCCTGAATGACTCAGACCACTCGTCGTTGTTGAAAGCTCGTCGATTCCTGAAAGAATCGGAACGCTGATGCCGTTGCCCCAGGACGCCGGGCCTTCGAATGCAGAAGTGCCGGAGTTCAGGGCCACGCTGAATGCTCCCGAGCCTTGTCGCTGGATGTGGTCGGGAAGGCCGTCCCCGTTGATGTCGAGAAATCCTTCACTCTGGCACGTGGAACCCACCGTTCCGTTCATCGAGCCGTTCAGACTCGGATCCGTCTGCTTGATGATGCTCGAGACTTGCTGGCCAGTCGAGTCAGTCTGACCGTCTATGCCGCCGGAGTTGGCTCCCGCTGCGGCTCCGAAACCGAATACGCGATTCTCGTAGCACGCCAGGTGAGTGAATGGCGATGAGAAGGTGGACGCGTCTCCAAACCCCTGTCCGGTGCCGGGGATCACGGTGAAGGTTCCGCTCCCGCTCCGCGCGGGATCGAAGCTGACGAGGTCCGGATATCGATCGCCGTTGAGGTCTATCAGCCCCCGCCATTGCCAGGACGAGCCTGAGTTCGAGCTGAAATTGCCTCCCAGCGAAAATGAATCGAATCGAAGGGTGACCCCGCCGTTCACGTCGGTGGAGTCGCTGCAGCTTTCCCGGATTCCGTCCAGAACGCCCGACTGCCAGGCTCTTCCACCTCGGGCAATCCTGTGGTACGCATCTCCGCCGTTCCGGCGGGGATGGATCCGGTCGTCTCGAATGACAGCGGCAAAGCGGAATTCCCTGAACAGTGGAACGCCGTTGTCATCCATCGAGGGGATGGTGTAGGAGCTGACCGGGCCGACCCACGCGTCAGGCTGTACGGTCATCGTGGGCGCCGGGCCGTCCTCCGCAATCGCCTGTCTGCCCGCGGCGTCCACGTTCGGCTGCATTGGGATGAAATGCGGCGGAGGATTCACCTGTCCAGGTTGCGGCTGAGGCTCCGTTTTCCCGAGCAGGTACTGCTCGTCCCAGGGGTAATAGCCGACCCAGATTCCATAGAACCAGCCAAAGACTCCTCCTTTGAAGACATCTCCCGAGGTACTCTGCGCTTCCGCCGTGGGAGCGACGACAAGATCCTCGTCGGAGTAGTCCACCGCGGAATCGAACACATGGATGTAGCGCGGCCTCAATATTGTCCGTCCCTGCCCGTCGATGACGGGGATGCTCACGACTCCGGTCTCGCGGCCAGGTAGGAGCGGCCCGCTGCCTGCGGGACAGAATCTCTCCTCCACGGCTCCCGAGGGGAGTATGCCTGGTGTCACCGGCAACAGGGCATCAGCCCTGTACGTGATCGTTCTGGTGAGCGCGGTCCACGCGAAGAGCCCGCATGCGCTCAAAACCTGTTGAACGGAATCCTTCTCTGCTTGAGTGAGTCCCGACTTCAGGCGGCGGACGCCCGATTCCTGATCGAGGCTGTAGGAGGGAAAGATCTCAACGTCGCGCCGGAACCTTTTCATCACCTCGTGGAGCACGGAGAGCTCCTCGCTGCCAAGCTCAGCACGGGCGAAATACCAGGTCGAAGTGCCATCAACGAAAGAGGAGAAGCATGCAGGCAGCGTCGCACCCGAGGCGGACACCAGGGACGAATACTCGCTCGCCGTCAGGAGAACGATCCTCCTGGATGCCTGCGGATCCTGGGGGAGTGATGAGAAAATGGTGTCGGCTCGATGAGTGAGCTCATGTATTTTTTTCAGTATCGCCGCGTAGTCATCCGCGCTCACCGTGTCCAGGAGGCGCCTCAGAGCGTCTTCAAGAACGTAGCAGGATTCAAAAAAGGCCTTCTCTTCGCTCGAAAGCTGGGCGAGGATCCATTGCCAGGACTCCTCGGGGATTCGAGTTACCCCGTATGCAGAGAAGGACTCGTTTCGAAGGACGTAGTCGGTCACCTGCCCGTCGTACAACCCTGCCGGAAGGCTGAGCAGGATGGAGGTCTTTCCGGAAAAGGCAAAGTTTCTCCTCACACCGCGATCCGTGAACAACGCGACCATGGCAGGCCCCTGATCCATGACTGAGAGTCCCGGTGATGGCTGTTCGGCCTCTCCCGATTGATCCTCCCTGTACAGCCGCCATTGGCCCTGCTGATCGTGCCTCAGCCAGAACGATTCCAGAGGGGCACCGCCCGCATCGACGCCTGCATCAGCGCTCTCATCGCTGGCCCATACCCGATCCACGAGAAAGCCTTTCTCATGGACGAAAGAGCCCAGGGGCACGTTGACTGAAACGGCAAGGACCTCTGGTGATATCACATTCGCTGTCGGCCGTGATGTATGCGACGGGACACTCCCTTCCGCTCGAGGAATCACGAGTGATCCATCGAGCCAGCGGTAGGAGGCCATCGCGCGCAGATCATTCGCGGAGAAGGTCCGGGAAAGGCGTTCCACAATGTACTGGTCTGCATCCGATTTCACGCGATAGAACATCCGTGTTTCGGGAACAAACATGTAACTGGACGCGAACAGGTCCTGATGGGATACGCTGGTTGTGTCGTTCAAGTAAGGGTTGAACAACCCCAGGTCCCTCGCTGAGCTCAGCGCGGCATACAGTGTTTGAAAGTGGGTCTGGTCGAGCTGCCGGGGAGCAAAGAGTCCGTGCTCGATGAGAGAATCGTACGCAGCACGCAGGATGTCCGCTTCCAGACCAGTCCAACCCGGCCTCAGGGAATACACCCCGCCCGGCCCCGGGCCCGTGTAGATCGGGGCAAGGCGGTTGTCACTGAAGGGGAGACCGCCCTGCGAAGTCTCCGGCGGAAGAAAGAGTCCGCTCAGCGCCATGTCCTCGAAAAGCTTGATCCCCGTGTAAGAGATCTTGACGTTCCAATCAGTGTCCTTTCCGAGTTCATTGTTTCCCGTGGACAACCGGAAGTACAATTTGTCGTTCGCGTTGATGCTGGAATGGGAGCTCGCGGAACCGGACGCATTCGCATTCCCGAGCCGAAGAGCGGTCGTCCCATCCCTCGAGTGCGTGAAAAGGGCCACCCCCTCGTCCTGAATCGCGGAGGGGGTGACGAGGCTGGCGAGTTGCGCGACGTCGATCTCACCGCCGCGGTAGGCCTTCCACCTGCGCAGGGGTTCCTGGAGGAAGTACGTGCGCTGGTACTCATCTTCATTCGGGTCGGCGGACACCGGACCGGGGTCGGAGGGGGATCCGAACCGCCAGGGCGTAGACACCAGGGCCGTGCCGGTATTCAAGAGATAGTTCGATGAGCCCTTTTCCACCACGTCGAGAAAGCCATCCCCATTCACATCTGCGAAACTTCTCTCGGCTTCCGAAGTGGAAGCCTGCTTCGTGATCCCGCCGCTCAACGGGCCGAACGACGCGGACAGCCCCACGCTGCGGGAGCCTCCGCTTTCCTCGTCCATCCTGCCCACCATCCCGGGGAGCCTGAATGCGGGCACCACGTCGAATCCTTGACCGTTGTTCAGGCAGGCGACGAGGCCTGAGCCTTCCATCCCGACGGCATCGGGCAGACCGTCGCCATTCAGATCGAAGCATCCCTCTTTCGTGAATCCCGTTGAGAAGTCCAGGCCGCCGCGAACCCCGAAGCTCGCGATCACGTGCTTCCACCACAAGAACTGGACGGAGATCTCAACCCCTACGTAGAGGCTCCCGCCCGCGGACGTGTTGACGCTCGTCTGAAGGCCCCTGAACTCCGGGCTCGACGGTGTCTCCCACTTCTGCTCCACCTCCCCGAATGCGTCGTAGCCGATCAGCGCACCCTGTCCGTCCCGGCGCTCGGGGAGCGAGTGGTAGGTGAAAGTGTACGCGTAGAAGACGGCGCCCCCCGCGTCCTTCTCGGTGAACGATGACAGCAGCGACTGCCCGAACTCGTTTTGGGTGTACGCAAGCACGTACGATCGGACCACCTTCTCCTGGAAGCACACCTCGATCCTGGAGAGCCTGCGGGCCAGCCTCGATACGAATCTGCCCCGACAATCGATGCGGCGGTCATCCCTGTCTTCCAGGATGAAGCGGACGAGGTACTGCCCCGACTCGAAGGTCGTCCCTTCAAAACCTGAGTAGCGGATCTCGGAAAGCCACGTGCACGAGTTGGGCTCGTCATAGGAGTACGCGTAGTCCACCGTGTTGCCGAACGTGTCTCGGAACCTGGACAGGTACCAGGTGAAGGTCCGGCTCCTGTCCGCTCGAGCGGGACCCACCCACGCTTCGCCCTTGCCATATTCCCGCACGTCGCCGTTCTTGTCGGTGACCTCCCAGTAGTCCTCACCGCCGGATCTGAACCACCTCACGCGCTGGAAGCTTTTTTCGGTTCGAGACCGGAATCGTTGCGCAGGCCCATCGGTGCCCCACGGCACCAGCTCTTCCCCGTTCAGGATGTACGTATCCTGCCCGTTGTAGCGCGGCAGGCCGAAACGCGTGTCGATCGAGATGGCAGGCACCTCGACGTTGAACCCCTTGCCCAGCCAGCCGTTGGCAAGATTGCTGTCGTATCGAAGAGAGAGCGGAGGGGTCGCATTCCCGCGGCCGGGGGGCACCCGAAGGGCGATGCCGAAAGCGGCCGACCCGAACGGTCCTGGCTGCAGACCCTCCGGGAGGGGAACGCCCGCGCACGGGTTGGCTGCCTGCAGATTCTTGATGGAGTTCACGTCGAACTGGATCGGAGAGGCGCCTTGCGGAAGCGTGAGCGTGGCATTGACCATGTCGGTGAAGTGATGGGAGATGCTCGTGACGGCTGCCTGGTTCCTGTCGAGTGACTGGCGCTGCAGCCTCTCCCACCGACCCGCATCCTGGTCGAAGAAATAGGTGAACAGGTTGGAAAGATCCGTCTCCGATTCCCTGAAACCCGGCTCGAATGGGATCGTGATGCGTACGGCTCTCGAGAAGATCGCTCCATGGGGCTCGAACCGGTATGCCATCCCTCCCGAGGTGACATTCGACATCGAATCACCGAGAGGTTCGGTGAGCGGGATGCGGGTGATCTTGATCCTGACGGGATGAGCGACAGCACCCGGGGGGATTTCCAGCACGACGCCGTCCAGGGCGAGCTTGGCGCCCGCATCGGGCCGCACCAGAACACCGACTGTCACCGGCGTCATGGACAGGGGCGCAGTCGCCGGTCTCCCGTAGCTCACGGTGGGGAGCTGGGCTGCGACGGACAGCTCGCAGACGATCAGTGCAATGAGGCGCGTCCCGCGGAACATCGAAGACCTCCCACTTTTTTACTGTTCCTGAAATATCACGTGCACATAGCTTGACGGAAAGTTGTCCAGCGGCGAGATCACGACCATGTATCCGCTCCTCCCTCCCTGGTCGTGCCGGGGCTCCTCGTCGTCCCGAAATCTCGCGGCCTCCGACCCGTTCAGGAAAAGGCAGTACTCGCCGGCGGCATAGGTCACTCGCAGGACGTTCGACTGATTGTAGCCGGTCCTCAGCGAACCACAGCTGCTCCAGGGGATTATTTCAGTGAAGGCGGCCCCTGCAACTTCGCCGACGATGAACTCCTGCCGTGTGTTGATCATGACAACAAGCATCGTTTCGCCTGTTGCCGGGTCGCCCGTGTCATAGCTGCAGAACACGACGCCGTATCCTGCCGTGTCGTCGCCCTCCACCTTGATGAGCTCTACCACGAGCTGCCCGAACGGCTCCTGCGAGGCTCCTGAGAGAGTCCACAGCGTGGTTCCGTATGGCCCCCAATATGCGGGGTCGTTTGTGCGGAACACGCGCCTGGTGGGATTCTGCGCATCCTGCACGAAGAGCTCGTCCACCTTCTGGAGATCCCCGGGCGTGCCCTCGACATCGGGACCAGCCCCCGGCGGCGTCGACACCGGGCAGCCCATGGCGGTGAGGACGAGGACCAGAAGCCCCAACCGAGCAGGCCGTGTCATTCCTGGCACCCTACATGCCGGTGATGCTGAACAGCGACACCGTGTAGTCGATGAACGAGCCTCCTGCCAATGTCGGATCCGCGATGAACTCCGCGGGGTTGGGCGAGATTCTGAACAGGAACGTCTTCGTCGCGTAGGCCGGATTGGTGATGGGGATCGCCGCGTTGTTGACGATGACGGCTGGCGCCGTCCCCTTGAGATAGAAGATCATGTACGTGTTCACCGATCCACCCGTGAGACCGCTCTGCGTCACCACGATGTTGGCCGTCCGTCGCGGAGGGACGCTCACGGAGTACCAGTCCACATCCTGGACGACCGCTCCCGAGCAGGCGCGGTAGTAGTAGAGGTTGGCTGCGCTGTCATAATCCAGCGAGGTGGCGGTTTCCTCCGTATCGTTCGGCTCCAGCTGGTCGCGGCATGCCGCGCTCCCGATACCGACTGCCGGCTCCGCAGGTCCGAACACCCGTGAGCCGCGAACCATGCTGAGCCGGTAGAGGTAGCGGCGCTGGTCGGCGCACGTCGTGTCGGAAAAAAGAGTCGCTGCCCCGCGATACAAGGTCGACCATGAGGGGCTGACGGAATCATCCGCTCGTTCAAGAATGTATTCCTCCGCTGCCTTGTCCGGGTCCCAGGCAGCGTCGATGCAGTACTCCGAAACAAATGAAGAGACCCTCGGCGCGCTCGGCGAAGGATCCGCGAGCACTCTCCCCATCTGGTCCAGGAAGCCGGCACTGCAGGAAACCAGCAGGAGCGAAAGAAGAATCACGGCCTTATTCATTGCCTTTCTCCTTCGATGCCCGATGCGGCGTGAACTCGATATCGAAGCGGGGAGAAACGGTCACCAGCGGAGTTGCATACATGGCGATGTCGACGACGGCGGCGCAGCCCAAGGAGATGGCCTCCGAGATTGCATAACGATAGTATGCTCCGAGAGACACGCCCCCGACGGTGGTGACGGATGTGCTCGACGACGCATACAATCGGTCCTGGACGATCGCATCCACGATGAACAGCGGTCCTCCAAGAACCGCGATCACATGCCCGGTCGAGATCTCGGCGCCGAGCTCGACGGGGAATCGTACCCGCGCCTCGTGCAGCAGAAAGCTCTCGTAACCGGGCTGGTTCAGCCCGAGCGAGTATTCCGCCTGGATCCCCAGGGCCACGAACCACGGCCGGGCCAGAAACGTGAAGAGCGGATTCGCGGGAACGAACCGAGCCCCGAGACTCACGCTGGCCAGACCTGCGAGCACGGTGCTCCACTCCCCGCCGGCCGGCGTCCAGTACCCGAGGGACACGGGGATGCTCAGCAGGTTGCGCTGGGTTTCCTGTTTTCGCTTCGGAGGGTTCAACCCGATGTCCGCGGCAAAATAGTCCTCGATGCGCACCGCAAGGTTCTTCATCAGCCGCGGATAGTGGCTCGAATCGTCGGTGTTGAAGAAGCTCGCCGCAACCACCGCCTTCTCGGCGTCCAGCAGCTTCACCTCTGCCGTCACGGAGAACTCACCACGCTTCACGAACCCGTAGAGCAGGTAACCGTAGCCCCTGCTCTGGCAGAGTCTGGCCGCATCGAGATATGTGCGGATGGGCGATGCCGGCGGGTTTTCCACCGCTCGAACCACAAAGGCACTCCCTCCCGCGAATTCTGAAAGACTCCGGACCAGATCCTCCCCGGGGTTCAACGTCCCGGGGGCAGAGCCGCCCGAATCATCGATCACTGCAAGCGGGGCGACGTGGAGCTCAAGTGCCGCGAAGCAGGATGATGCAGCAAGAGCGAACGTCATAACGAGCACGCCTTTCTTCAGCGCCATTCTTTTGCTCCCGCCAACTCTGTTGCCTCCGCGTTTCTTCCAAGCATGTGCAGGCATCGAGCTGCCTGATCGCGAGCGCCGTGGTGACGCGGCTCGAGTTCAAGGCATTTCTCGAACCGCGCGAGGGCTTCCTCGTGCTGGCCTGCGGCGGCATACGCGCTGCCCGCTTCGTACCAGAGGTTCGAATCGTTTGGGCGAAGCGCAGCGGCCTTTTCGAGATGGTTCTTTGCTCGCGGCAGATCACCCGCGGCAAGCGCGCACGCGCCGGACTTCTCCAGCACATCGACGTCGGAGGGCTTCAGGGCGATGACTTGCGAGAGCCAGTCCAGCGCCTCGGCCCACCTCCCCTGCTCCATGCACAGTGATCCCATGATCTCGAGGGCGACGAGGCTTCGGGTGTCATCCTTGAGCACGGCCCTGAGGTCCTGCTCGACTCCTGCCTGGATGCTGGAGTCACCAGGATTGGCGCAGAACCTGCTTGCCGCGAAATAGAGACGCACCTCGGGGTTTTTCAACTGCTGAGGGGAGAACGGAGAAAGGACCCGCGCGGCCTCGGCGAACTCGCGCTCCCCGAAATGCCTCTTCGCCCGCTGCAAGGCCTGCACCAGGGCGAGGTCCCGCTCCATCACTTCAGCGGAGACGGGTGCGACGTCACCCGAGGCCGCGCGCGGGCCGGCACCTGCAGTCATCGCCTGCATCGGATCCGCGGCCGGGACAGGCTTGTTCAAGGCCACGGTCATTTCGGCAAGGTTTCCACGCACAGCCGAAATGTCCTCCGCGAGTCTTCGCTCCAGCCGCCTGACCGCGCCCTGCGTCCCGGAATTGCCTGCGGCGATCTCACGGCTGAAAGTCGCCGCGATGCGGTCTACCCGCTCAGAAAGCTGGGAGAGGCTGCGGTGCATCTCCGAGTCGCTGTGCTCGCGGGCCGCGGCCTGCTGGACAATGAGCGCACGAATCGCTGTCTCCTGCCGAAAGACAACGATCACGAGCGCCAGGGCTGCCGCGCCGGCGAGTCCCGCGAGAATGAAAAGGATTGTTCTGACTGCCTGTCCCACGCCTTGCTCCTGATGCGCGCAAAGGGCAGAAAGCGCCTCTGCACGCTGCAATTACGTCGTCGAGAGCGTTTTCGATTGTGGGAAAGCGATCAGCGGAAGACGGCTGGACTCATCGATGGACTCCCATTTTCAATCTTCAACTTTTTGAGTGACGCATTTTTCATGTCCGGATCATAGCCCAAGGCCGAACCGAAATCAAGTGCCGCGACAGGGTGTGTCCGCGGCAGGGTGCCGCGACTCCTCCGCTCACGAAAACCTGTGCACCGTTCGGTGGTGGTAGGTACCGCCCGGCCGCAGGATCGACGAGGGGAAGTGGCCGATGTTCACGCTGTCGGGGAACCACTGCGTCTCCAGGCAGAATCCGCCGTGCTTTGGGTAGAGCGAGCCGTCGAGGAAATTGCCCGTGTACAGCTGCACCCCGGGCATCGTGGTGTGGACTTCCATCGTGCGGCCGCTGGAAGGGTCCCGCACCGTGCCCACGAGGTCGAAGTCTCCGCCTCGCTTTCCGACGACGAGATTGTGATCGTACCCGCCGGGCACCGCTTCGATGTCCCGGCCGATCGGCTTGTAGCTGGAGAAGTCGAACGGATTCCCCGCGGTCTTCAGGATTTCGCCGGTGGGCATGAGATCCTTGTCGACGGGAAGATAGAACGGACAATTGAACTTCGCCTCCTGGGCTTCTATCGTGCCCGAACCCGCTCCCGCGAGATTCCAGTACGTGTGGTTTGTGAGGTTCACGGGTGTTGGCTTGTCCGAGATCGCCCAGTACTCGAATGAAAGCTCGTTGCTCTCGTTAAGCGCGTACTCCGCCGTAGCCTTAAGGGTGCCGGGGTAGCCCTCGTCGCCGTCCCGGCTGGTGTGCTGGAATCGGATTCCCTCGGCGTCGCCCTTCTTGAAGAGTTTAGCGGCCCAGACGGACTTGTCGAATCCTTTCACGCCGCCGTGCAGGTGGTTTTCCCCGATGTTGCGGGCAAGGGTGTACTGCTTCCCGTCCAGATCGAATCGGCCGCCGCGGATCCGGTTGGCCACCCGGCCCACGATGCAGCCGAAGAATGTTGAGTTGTTTTCCCAGCCCGCCAGGGAATCGTGGCCGAGAGTGACGTTCGCGGTCTTCCCCGAGCGATCGGGAACCATGACTGACGTCACGGTTGCCCCGAGGTCGATCACGGTGACGCGCACGCCGTGGGAGTTTTCCAGAGTGAACAAGGTGACGGCCCTGCCGTCAGAGGTCGTGCCGTACCGAGATTGCGCTGCCTTCATTTGCTCTCCCTATGAGACCAGTATGCATAGGGGACGGCAGTTGGTGAAGAGCGCAAGCGCAACCTGCACATGAGGATGGAGCGGATCAAACCATGGATCCGTCAGAGGGCGGATGGCGTGACGTCAGGGAGCCGGTGAGAACTCCTGGACAAGGCTTCCGACATAGTCGGTTACCACGAGGTTGCCAGTCGAGCTCACCGCAATGCCCACCGGCCAGGCGAAGGTGCCGTTGCCCCCGCCGACCCCTCCAAACGAAAGGAGGTATTTTCCGGATGAATCGAACTTCTGAACTCTGTGGTTCAACATGTCACAGATGTACACGTTGCCGATCTTGTCGACCGCGACCCCGACGGGCGTGTTGAACTGGCCATTGCCGCTGCCAGGGCTTCCCCACTTTGTCAGGAAATTGCCCATGAGATCGAACTTCTGAATCCTGTGCGCCAGCCAGTCGCTCACATAAACGAACCCGGCAGGATCAACCGCGATCCCATAGTCGCCACCAGAGCT
>Ga0187866_1002791_pt1 | contig 13886 bp, 15 predicted proteins | sample June2016WEW_11_1_3_FD_133013 | JGI IMG/M metagenome (GOLD analysis project Ga0187866, IMG submission 133013) | Peatland microbial communities from SPRUCE experiment site at the Marcell Experimental Forest, Minnesota, USA - June2016WEW_11_150 | ecosystem: Environmental > Terrestrial > Soil >... | reverse complement strand
GGCGCCGCGGCGCCCACCGTCGCCCAGAAGGTCGAGAGCGCTCTCCACGATGGACATTAGCTGGGAGATCGTACGGGCGGAGTTCCCCGCCCTGGCCCGCTGGACCTATCTCAATACGGCCACGTTCGGCCAGATGCCCACTCGCGCGGTGGAGGCCGTCGCGCGCCACTTCGCGCGCCGCGGCGAATTGGCCTGCTCGGACTTCCTTTCCTGGTTTGACGACGCCGACCGGTTGCGGGGCCTCGCGGCGCGTTTGATCCATGCCCAGCCGGGCGACATCGCGTTCCTTCCCAACGCGGCCACCGCGCTCGGGCTGCTGATGGGCGGCCTGGACTGGCAGCCTGGGGACCGCATCGTAACCCTCGAGAACGAATTTCCCAACTCGATTTACGGTCCGGCGCTGAGCCGACGGTGCGGCGTTGACTTCGTCGAGGCCCCGTGGGAGCGGTTTCTCGAGGCGATCGACGAGCGGACGCGCCTGGTGCTGTTGAGCGAGGTGAACTACACCAACGGTTTCCGCCCGCCGCTAACCGAGATCTCGCGGCGGGCGCGCGAGAAAGGCGCGCTGCTGTTCGTCGATGGCACGCAGAGCCTGGGCGCGCTCCAGTTCGACGTTCGCGCGGTTGAACCCGACATGTACGCGGTGCACGCGTACAAGTGGCTGCTGTCGCCCAATGGCGCGGCGTTCATGTACGTCGCGCCGGCGCTGCGCGAGCGTCTCGAACCACAGGTGGTCGGATGGCGGAGCCACCGCACCTGGCGCGAGGTCGCCAGCTTGCACCACGGCGCGCCGGAGTTCGTCCGCGAAGCGGAAAAATACGAGGGCGGCATGCTGGCATCCGCCCTGCTGTGCGCCATGGAAGCTTCAGTGGGGATGATCCTGGAGATCGGTCCGGCGGTGATCGAGCAGCGTGTGATGCAATTGGCAGGCTGCACGCGAGATCGCCTGCGCGAGCTCGGCGCGCGCCTGCTATACGACGAATCACCGCACTTCGATTCGCCGATCGTCGCAGCCCGCTTTCCCAAGCCGGCCGCGTTCCTCGCCCAGCAGCTCAAGGCCCGCAACGTGCTGGTCTCCGCCCGCCACGACAACCTGCGCGTCTCGACGCACTTCTACAACAACGAAGAGGACGTCGAGCGTCTGGCGGGGGAACTCGAACGGCTGCTGTAACGCTTGAGTTTCCACCCGGTTTATGTACATAATGTACATATGATGCGGAGTGTGAACGTCGCCGAGTTGCGGAGGGGGCTGAGCGGATACCTGAAACGCGTGCGCCGGGGAGAAGAGATCCTGGTCCGGGACCGCAACCTCCCCATCGCCAGGATTGTACCGCTCTCCGACGCCGGGGAGCACAGCCAGGAACTCCTCGAACTGGCTGCGGAGGGCATCATTCGCCTGTCCAAGAAGCCTTTCCGTGTCGAGGAGATCCTCGCAATGCCTGGTCCGGACATACCGTTGGACAAGCTCCTTGCCGCGCTCGAGGCGGTCCGTGAAGACCACTGACGCGTTTTGCGACAGCAGCGCACTGGTGCCGCTGTTTGTGGGCCAGAGCGGAAGCTCTTTCGCGCGGTCCGCGCTGAAGGCCGGCTCAGCCGCAATTTGGTGGGGGACGCCTGTGGAGATTGCCACGGCACTGGCCCGGCTGCGTCGGGAGGGAGTTCTCACCGCTCAGGATTCCGAGAAAGCCGCGAACCGGCTCGCCGTGGCCCGGCTGGCTTGGGACGAAGTACTGCCCTCCGAGCGGGTGCGGGACCTGGCTCAGGCTCTCGTTCAGCGACACCCGTTGCGGGCGGCGGATGCCTTTCAGTTGGCGGCGGCGCTGGAGTGGGCCAAGCAGCACCCCCGCGGCCGCCGCTTCATCTGCCTCGACCGGCGGCTCGCGGAAGCGGCGCGGGCCGAGGGTTTCCAGGTCGAGACCTCCTGAGGCCTCCGGCTACGTGAAAACCACCCGCCGGCCTTCGATGCGGAAGTGGCCCGCGAGTACCAGGTTGATCGCCTCCGTGTAGATGCGGTGTTCTTCCTTGAGGATGCGCGCGGAGAGAGCTTCGACTGTGTCGTCGTTCAAGACGGGCACGGCCGTTTGCACGAGGATCGGGCCGGAGTCGAGGCATTCATCGACGAAGTGAACCGTGCAGCCGCTGATCTTGACGCCGTGCTCGAGCGCCTGGTGCTGCGCGTCAAGGCCGGGGAAGGCGGGGAGCAGCGAAGGGTGAATGTTGAGGATGCGCAGCGGGAATTCGCGGATGAAGTAGGCGCTGAGCAGCCGCATGAATCCGGCCAGGCAGACCAGGTCCACGGAGTTCTTGCGGAGTTCCTCGACCACCATGCGGTCGTAGACCTCGCGGTCCAGGCCCTTGGAGGGAATGCACACGGCGTTCAGGCCGCGCTCGCGGGCCACGGCCAGCCCGCGCGCTTCCGGGCGGTTGGAGATCACCACCGCAATGGTGGCTTCGATGCGGCCGGCCGCGATGCTGTCGGCGATAGCCTCGAAATTCGAGCCGCGGCCCGAGATGAGAATGCCCAGGCGTTTCATAGGTAGAGTACGCGCGACCGGGCGCCGCGCTTGGCGGCGACCACCCGGCCGATCTGGTAATAGGTTTCGTTCAGGCCATTGAGGATCCGGCGCGCCCGCGAGAGGCTCCGTGGAGCGACGACCAGCACCATTCCGATCCCCAGGTTGAAGGTGCGGCGGTAGTCGTCCTCGGGGATTCTTCCGAGCCGTTGCAGCAGGTCAAAGACCGGCGGCGCGGGCCAGGCGGAAGGGTCGATCTCGACAGCCAGGCCGGCGGGAAGAATCCGCGGTATGTTGTCGGACATCCCACCGCCCGTGATGTGAGCGGCGCCCTTGAGAACGCCCTCGAAGAGCAGCGTCTGGATGGGCGTGAGATAGCTGCGATGCACCTTGAGCAGTTCATCGCCCACGGCGCAGCCCAGCTCCGGCAGGAAGGTCTTGGCTCCGTAACCGGCGACTTCGAACAGCAGCTTGCGGGCGAGCGAATACCCGTTGGTGTGCAGGCCGGTCGAGGCGAGGCCCAGCAGCACGTCGCCAGCGCGGATGCCGGCGCCGGTGAGCATGCGGTTGCGCTCGACAGCCCCGACGATGAACCCCGCCAGGTCGTACTCGCCCTCGGCGTAGAGTCCCGGCATCTCCGCGGTTTCTCCGCCGATCAGGGCGCAGCCGTTTTCGCGGCACGCCCGCGCGAGGCCGGACACCACCTGCCGCGCGACTTCCGCGTCGAGTTTCCCGGTGGCGTAGTAGTCGAGAAAGAACAGCGGCCGCGCGCCCTGGACGGCGATGTCGTTGACGCAATGGTTCACCAGATCCTGTCCCACGGTGTCGTGCCGCCCGGTGGCGAAGGCCACTTTGAGCTTGGTACCGACCCCGTCGGCCGAGCTGACCAGCACCGGTTTCTTCCACCCGGCAAGCTGGAAGCCAGCGCCGAACGAGCCGATGTCGGTGAGCACTCCGCGAGTGAAGGTCTTCCGGGCGAGGCGCTTGATGTGCGCTACCGCACGGCGAGCCTCGTCGATGTTAACGCCGGCGTCCTTGTACCGGATCGCCTTTGGGTTTACCATCGTTAGACTCTACAGTATAGCGACATCAGGCAGGCGAAACCGCCTGCGCCACGGGGGAACATGAAGAGAACCATCCTGCTGTTGCTGCTGGCGATGGGGGCGGCCGGCGTGCGCGCGAACCCGCCCTCGGCGTTCGCCATTCGCGGCGCGCGAGTGGTCACGGTGAGCGGAGCGGTGCTGGAGCGCGGCACCGTCCTGATCCGCGACGGGCTGATCCAGGAAGTGGGCGCGAAGGTGGACGTCCCGGCCGATGCCTGGGTGATCGAGGGCGAAGGCCTGACGGTCTACCCGGGTCTGATCGATGCTCTGGGTACACTGGGGATTCCCGAGGCGGCGCCGCCTGAGGCGCCCGCTGGCGGCTCGCGGCGGAGCGTGCCCGCGACGCCCGCTCCCGCGACAACGCCCACCACGCCGCCGGCGCGCGGCCCCGAGGACCGGCCCTCCAACACGAGTTGGCTCCGCGCGGCGGACCTGATCAACCCGACGGACCGCCGCCTCGAGAGCGCGCGCAACGCGGGTTTCACCGCCGCGGTGACCTTTCCGTCGCGCGGCATCTTCGCCGGGCAGGGCGCCCTCATCGAGCTGGCGGGAGAGAAAGCCGGACAGATGGTGGTTAGCGCGCCCGCGGGGATGTATCTCACTCTAGCCACCGGGGGCTTCAGGAGCTATCCGGGCTCGTTGATGGGCGTGATGGCGTATATCCGGCAGGTCTACCTGGACGCCGCGTACTACAAGCTGGCCAAGGAGCAGTACGCGCGACAGCCAGCGGGGACGAAGCGGCCGGCCTACGACCGCGCGATCGAGGGCGTGCTCGAAGCGCCCCGCATTCTGCTGCCCGCCGTGCGGGCCGTCGAGATTGAGCGCATGCTGAAGTTCTCCGCGGAGTTGAAGACGCCCACCGTGCTTTACGGCGGGCACGAGGCCTACCGCGAAACCGAGTTGCTGCGGAAGACCGGAACGCCGCTGCTGGTCAGCCTGAAGTGGCCGGAGCGCGGCAAGGAGGAAGACCCCGACCGCGTCGACAGCCTGCGCACGTTGGAGCTGCGCGACCGCGCGCCTTCGACCCCCGCGGTGCTGGCCAGGGCCGGCTGCCGCTTCGCCTTCTACACGGACGGCGTCAGCACCCGCGATCTGCTCAAAGCGGTGAAGCGGGCGCTCGATGCGGGCCTGTCGCGCGCCGACGCGGTGCGTGCATTCACCCTCAGCCCCGCGGAAATCTACGGGGTGGCGGACCGGCTGGGCAGCATCGAGAAAGGCAAGATCGCGAACCTGGTGGTCACCGACGGCGAATTATTCCAGGAAAAGACCAAAGTGAAACACATCTTCGTGGACGGCGCGAAATACGAACCCACGCCTGAGCCGCCCGCCGCCGAAGAGAAGGAGGCAACGCGATGAAGCGCCTGGTTGTTTTCCTGACGGCAACTCTCGTGGCGGCGCTCGCGGCCCCGCCTACGGTGATTCGGAATGCCAATGTGCTGACGGTCACCCGGGGCAGCTTCAAAGGCTCCCTCCTGCTGCGCGACGGCAAGATCGCGGAAATGGGCGAGACGGTGCTGGTCCCGGAGGGCGCCCTCATCATCGACGCCAACGGCCAGTACGTGATGCCGGGCATCATCGACCCGCACTCGCACATCGCGGCCGAGGGCGTCAACGAAGGAAGCATCTCGGTCTCCTCGATGGTGGCGATCGAGGACGTACTGAACCCGGAGGACATCTCGATCTACCGGGCGCTGGCCGGGGGCGTGACCACGGCGGCGATACTGCACGGCAGCGCCAACGCGATCGGCGGGCAATGCTCGGTGATCAAGATGCGCTGGGGCCGGAACGCGAGCGGCATTCTGTTCCAGGGCGCCAAACCGCTGCTGAAGATGGCGCTCGGGGAGAACCCTAAACGCTCCGGCGCCCCGCCGGCCTTCGGCGTCCAAGCCCCGCAGACCCCACGGCGCTACCCCGCTACACGCATGGGCGTCGAGGACGTGATTCGCGAGGCCTTCACCGAGGCCCGGGCGTACCGCGAGAGCTGGCGGGAGTACGAGGCGAAAGTGAAGCGCGGCGAACAGGCGCTCCCGCCCCGCAGGGACCTGAAGCTGGAGCCGCTGGTCGAGGTGCTGGACGGCAAGCGGCTGGTGCACGCGCACTGCTACCGCACCGACGAAATCCTCATGCTGCTGCGCGTCGCCGACGAGTTCGGCTTCCGCATCCACGCGCTGATCCACGTGCTGGAGGGCTACAAGGTGGCCCAGGAGATCGCCGAGCACAAGGCCGGCGCCACCACCTTCACCGACTGGTGGGCGTACAAGATGGAAGCCACCGACGCCATCCCTTACAACGCCGCCATCATGCAGCGCAAGGGCGTGCTGGTTTCGCTGAACTCGGACTCCGCCGAGCTGATGCGCCACCTGAACACCGAGGCCGCCAAGGTGGTCAAGTACGGAGGCCTCAGCGAGGACGAGGCGCTGGCCATGATCACCATCAACGCGGCCAAACAGCTCGATCTCGACAGCCGGATCGGCTCGATCGAGCCGGGCAAGGACGCGGACCTGGTGATTTTCGACAAGCACCCACTCTCCAACTACGCCAAGGTGCAGAAGGTCTTCATCGACGGCGAGCAGTATTTCGACCGGGAGCGCGATGGGACCGAGCGCGCGGAACGCGACAAACGGAAAAAGGCGCTGCTCGACAAGGCCAAGGAACAGCAGAAAGAATCCGCGCCGGCCGGCAGAAGGAGGCCGTCATGAAGAAGATCCTTTGCATGGTTCTGTTCTGCTCGGTCTCGTTGCTGGCGGGAACCGACGACAGCTTCCTGCTGCGCGGCGGGACGGTGCACCCGGTCTCGGGCGCCGACATTGCGAACGGCGCGGTGCTGGTGCGGGATGGGAAGATCGTCGAAATCGGCGCAAGGGTCGCGCCGCCCAAGGGCGTGCGCGTCATCGACGTCAAGGGGCTTCACGTCTACCCCGGAATGATCGACTCGGCCACCGAGATCGGGCTCTCGGAAATCAGTTCGGTGCGGGAGACCAGCGACACCGCGGAGATCGGCGATTTCAACCCCCAATTGCGCGCCATCATTGCGGTGAACCCGGCCAGCGAGCACATTCCGGTGACGCGCGCCAACGGGATCACCAGCGTGATCGCCGGGCCCTCCGGCGGCATCGTGTCCGGACAGGCGGCGCTCATTCACCTGGATGGCTGGACCTGGCAGGAGATGGGGATTCGCCCGTCCGCCGCCATGCTGCTTCAGTTCCCCGTGCTCCAGGTGGCTTCGCGCCGGTTCGCCCTGGAGGTCCCCGGAGAAGACCGGCCCCGCGCGACGTTGGCGGAAGCCAGGAGGAACTACGAGCGCCAGCTCCAGCGGCTGCGCGAGTTCTTCGAGCAGGCGCGGCGGTACCGGAAAGCGAAGGCCGCGGGGGCGCCCGGCTTCGAGACCGACCTGAAGCTCGAGGCGATGCTGCCGGTGCTCGAGGGCAAGCTGCCGCTGGTGGTGCACGCCGAGCGGGAGCGGGCCATCCGCGAGGCGATCCGCTTCGGCGAGCAGGAGAAGCTGCGCATTGTCATCGCCGAGGCGACCGAGGCCTGGAAGGTCGCCGCCGAACTCAAGGCCAAGAACATCCCGCTGATCCTGGGGCCGACACTGGAGTTGCCGCTCGAGGAGGACGACCCCTACGACAAACCGTTCACCGCGCCCGGCGAGTTGCACAAAGCCGGCGTGAAGTTCGCCTTTGGCAGTTTCGGCAACCAGTTTGCCCGGAACCTGCCCTACCAGGCGGCCGCGGCGGTCGCTTTCGGCCTCCCCTATCAGGAGGCGCTCAAGGCGGTGACACTAAATGCCGCGGAAATCTGGGGCGTCTCCGACCAGATCGGCTCGATCGAGAAAGGCAAGTGGGCGGACCTGATCGTGACGGACGGCGATCCGCTCGAAACGCGCACCCAGATCAAGCAGGAGTTCATCAAGGGGCGGGCCGTCGACCTCGACAACAAACAGCGCCGGCTCTACGAGAAGTATCTGAACAGGCGGTAGGATAAGGCTCCAGCCTTGTCCGGGGACAGGGCTGGAGCCCTATCCTACCCGCGTACCATCGGCTGAATCACCGCCACGCCGAGCGGCCGCATCGCGGCGACCAGGTCGCCGTACATCCGCTCGTCTTGGTAACAGCCCACGATGGCCCCGCCGGAGCCGGCGAAATTCGAGGTCGCGCCGGCCTGGCGCGCCGTGTGGATCATCTGCAAGTTGCCCTGGCTGATGTCGTAGATCCGGGCGCGCAAGTCGAAGTTCGCGTTGACGAGCTGATTCAGCGTGTCGTAGTCGCGGTTGAGCAGGGCCGCGCGGCCCTGCTCGGCATAACTCGCCCAGGTCCGCATGGCCTCCAGCACCACCGCATCCCCGCGCCGCCAGCGCTCCCGCACGTTGTTGTGGAAGACCTCGGTGCCCTCGCTGAGCGAAGTGCGGTAGGCCACGTAGACCTTGGGAAGCAGCGCCGGATCGAGCGGCTCGTAGTCGCCGTGGCCCTGGCCCTCCATCAGGTCCTTGGCGAAATCCATATAGACCAAGCCCTCGTAAACCTGGATGACGCGGTCCTGCAAGCCGGCCGGAACTCCCAGTTCCTTGGTCTCGGTCTCGAGCACCAGGTTGGGCATGACGGGGCGCGGAATCTCGAGGCCGTAATATTGGCAGAGGGCGCGCAGGGCGGCGGTAACAATGGCGCTCGACCCGCCCATGCCCAGCCGCATCGGAATCGTGGTCTCGTACTCGATGGTGAAGTTGCGGTCGGGGAGCGAAATGCCCGCCTCTCGGCAGTAGTCCATGAACCGCACCAGCAGGGCCTGGATGATCCGGATCCCCCCGTAGTACCCCCGCCAACGGGTGGTCTGGTAGAGATCCTCAAGGTTCTCGAAGACCGGCATGTCGGCCTTGGACGGCTTGATCTCCAGCCGCGCGCTGGGATGCAGCAGCACCCTGGCGCGGAAATTCCTGACCAGAAACGATATGGTTTTCCCAAAGTAGCCGTCGCTCGGATTGCCAAGGAATCCCGCCCGGGCGTATGCATAGGTCTCGATCACCACTGGTTCTCCCTGCGTAGCATCCCGTAGCGAAAGTCTCGCAGCCGAATTAGCCGCGACGGTGAATCACGCACTTCCCGCGGCTTCCGGCCCTAAGACCGACTTTCGCCACGGGCTGGTAGCATTACACTTATACCATATGCGGATCGTTGTGCAGCGAGTAACCGAGGCGCACGTGGAGGTGGACGGCGAGGCGGTCGGCGCCATCGGACGCGGCCTGCTGGTGCTCGTGGGCGTGGCCAAACCGGACACGCCGGCCGATGCCGACTATCTCGCCGACAAGGTGGTGGGCTTGCGCATCTTTCCCGACGAGGCCGGTAAAATGAACCGCAGCGTCCTCGAAGCGGGCGGAGCGCTGCTGGTGATCTCGCAGTTCACCCTGTACGGCGATTGCCGGAAGGGGCGCAGGCCCAGCTTCGACATGGCTGCCGGCGTGGAACAGGCCCGCGCCCTGTACGAGCGGTTCCTGGATGGCTGCCGGGCAAGGAATGTTCCTGTCCAGAGCGGCGTTTTTCAGGCATCCATGGCCGTGCACCTTGTCAACGACGGCCCGGTTACTATCATTTGTGAGTCCTCTCGCCAAGGGCTGTAAAAACCCGATTGAAGTAAGTCGGTCTTAATGGTATGGTGTAAGGAGGTGAACACATGCCAAAAGGCGTAAGATCGACCGTGAAAGATTCCGGCTTACTGCAAGCCGCGCTGGAAGGTCTCGAAGCGCAAAAGCAGAGAATCGAAGAGCACATCCGCCAAGTGCAGGCCATGCTCGGCCGGCGCCGTGGGCGCCCGCCCGCCAGCGCCAAGGCTGCGCCGGAGAAGCCGGCTGGCAAGCGCAAGCTGAGCGCAGCGGCAAGAAAGAGGATCGCGGCGGCGCAGAAGCGCCGTTGGGCGGAGTTTCGCAAGAAGGCGGCAGCCGCGGCGAAAGCATAACCGCACTTACTCGGCCGGCTGGATTCCCGCTTCCCCACCGGAGGTTGTTCCGGGGACCCATTGGAAGCGCTCCACGATCTCGCCAACGGGGCCGTCGGCGACGATTCTGCCTTTCTCGAAGAACACGGCGCGGCGGGCCAGCGCCCGGGCGAAGCGCGCGTCGTGCGTGACGACCAGTTTCGCCTGGGGAAGACGGCGGAGCAGCGCGGCGAGATCGCGTTGAGCCGGCGGGTCGAGGAAGGTAGTCGGCTCGTCCAGCACCAGGATCTCGGGTTCCATGGCCAGAATCCCGGCCAGCGCCACGCGTTTCTTCTCCCCGGCGCTCAGGTGATAAGGCGCCCTGCCGGCCAGGGCCTCCAGTCCGACGTCGCGCAACGCGTGTCGGGCCGTTTCGATCGCGGCCGTGGTGTCCAGACCGCGGTTCAGCGGCCCGAACGTCACATCCTCGAGTACCGACGGCATGAATAGCTGCTCGTCGGAATCCTGGAACACCAGCCCGATCTTCCTCCGGATCGCCAGCAGGTTGCGCCTTTCCACCCGCAGGCCGCACACCGAGACGAAGCCCTCGCCCGCGAGCAGCCCGTTCAGATGGTGAACGAAGGTCGTCTTGCCCGAGCCGTTGCGGCCGAACAGCGCCACGGTTTCGCCCGGGAAGAGCTGGAAGTCGACCCCGTCGAGCGCCAGCGTGCCGTCGTCGTAGCGGAAGCGCAGCCCGCGCACCTCGATCAAGGGTTCCACAACACCCCCAGGGACGCCCGGAGCGCCAGAACCAGCGAAAGCCCCGCGACCAGGAACAGGAGGTCCCGGAGCCCGATACGCGTGGAGGAGAGCAACTGGGTGTGGCCGGCGAAGCCCCGCGCCAGCATGGCCTGGTGGATTCCTTCCGCGCGCTGGTAGGATCGCGCAAACAGCACCGCGATTGCGCCCGCCGCCGCGCGGAAGTGCAGCGGACGCGGGCCTGAACCCCGGCACAGCGCCGCCAGCCGCATGTGTTGCGCTTGCTCGGAGATGACGAACAGGTAGCGGTACAGGAACTGCACCACCAGGGTCAGCAGCCGGGGCGCCCCCAACGATTCCAGCCCGCGCAGCAACTTGGCGAGCGGCGTCGTTCCCACCAGCACCAGCACCGCGGCCGCCGAGAGATAGCTCTTCACGAGCAGGCCCGCCGCCCGCGGTGCGTCCCCCACGATCAGGCTGAAGGCGGCGAAGGTCGCCGAGAACGGCAACACGATCGCCGCCCTCAACAGCAGGGGGCCCAGCGGGAGCCGGCCGAGCAGGATGCCGGCGATGGCCAGGGCCGCGTAACACGCACAAGCCGCCGGAGTGAGTCGCGGCGTGGTTGCGAGCGCGATCAGGAATGCCAGGAGCACGATCACCTTGACCCGCGCGTCCCGCGCGTGCAAGAGGCTCGCGCCCCGGCTCCAGCTCTCGATGACGACGTGATGCACTCAGGCGCTCCTCTGGCGCGCGATGAGCCGCCCGATGAGCAGGCAGACGCAGCAGATCAGGGCCAATCCGGCCAGGCCGGCCGCGGCTTTCTGCAACCAGGGCGAAGCGAAGAAGCGCGCCTGGTAGTCCGCCAGAGGTCCCGCGAACAGCCTGCGCGCGGGGCCGCCCAGCCGCTCGACGAGTTTCTCGATTGCGTCCGGATGCGTGGAGGCGACCAGAACGCCCACGGCCGCGAGTACCACCGACACCATCGCCACGCCCGCGAGCGTCCGCGGAGCCGTTCCCTCAGGATGCCGGACAAAGCCCGCGTCCAGCCCGTGGATGCCTTCCAGAACGGCCGCTGTAATCGCGCCCTCAATCGCCGCGTTCACCGCGAACAGCCCCAGAGTCACCGCCAGGACGGGCCGCGGCATCGGCACGCCGGAGAGCAGCAGTTCCGACAGGGCCAGCGACGCGCTCACCAGTACCGAAGACGCGCCTCCCGCGAAGAAGGCCAGGCGCCGGCGTCCCCAGAGGCGGTACGGCAGGTAGCCGGCCACGACGCCCGCAAACGCCATGTTCAGGACGTTCGCGCCCAGCGCCAGCACGCCGCCGTCCTGGAAGACGAACGCCTGGATCGACAGGATCGCCGTCATCACGACCACCCCGGCCGCGGGCCCCAGGGCAATCGCCAGCAGCGCGCCGCCGACCAGGTGGCCGCTCGTGCCCGCGCCCACCGGGAAGTTGATCATCTGCGCCGCGAACACGAATGCGCCCATCACGCCGAGCAGGGGAACTCGGGTCTCTTCCAGTTCCTGGCGCGCGCGCCGGGCGGCGTATCCGATGGCCGGCACGCACACCGCGTCCAGGCTGATCCAGACGGGGGTGGAGAGGAAGCCGTCGGGGATATGCATCGGAAACCCCACGGTAGCACGAATGGTAAAAGCGTGTCACGGTGGGTCAGACCGTCGCTTGGCAGACGACAAAATGCGATCGTCTGCCCCACGGTGCGGCATAATGATGAGGTGTCCTCCGCTGCGCTGATTCCCCCGCCGGAGCTCCTGGCCAGGTACGAGCCGGTTATCGGCCTGGAGGTTCACGTGCAACTGGCGACCAACACGAAGATCTTCTGCCCGTGCCCGACGGGTTTCGGAGCGCCGCCGAACACCAACGTGTGCCCAGTCTGCCTGGGGCTGCCCGGGGCGCTGCCGGTGCTGAACCGCGCCGCGGTCGAGATGGCGATGAAGGCCGCCCTGGCGCTGAACTGCCATATCGGGCCGTTCTCGCGTTTCGCGCGCAAGAACTACTTCTACCCGGACCTGCCGAAAGGCTACCAGATCAGCCAGTACGATCAGCCGCTGGCCGAGCACGGCCACGTGGACATCTCGATCGACGGCCTGAAGAAGCGGATCGGCGTGACCCGCGTGCACCTGGAGGACGACGCCGGCAAGAGCCTGCACGAGGGCTTCCGGGACTCCGACCGCCACACCTATGTCGATCTGAACCGCTGCGGCACGCCGCTCATCGAGATCGTGACCGAGCCGGACCTGCGGAGCTCGGATGAGGCCTACGCCTTCCTGACCGAGCTGAAGCAGGTGTTGCAGTACGTCGAGGTTTCGAGCTGCGACATGGAGAAGGGCCATCTGCGCTGCGACGCGAACGTTTCGGTGCGGCCGCGCGGGCAGAAGGAGCTCGGGACCAAGGCCGAAGTGAAGAACCTGAACTCCTTCCGTTTCCTGAAGATGGCGCTGGATTACGAGATCGCGCGGCAAATCGCTCTCGTCGAGAGCGGCGGGAAGGTGGCCCAGGAGACCCGGTTGTACGATGCCGATACCGGGGAGACAGTGGGGATGCGCTCGAAGGAGCACGCCCACGACTACCGCTACTTCCCTGAGCCCGACCTGCTGCCGCTCAGGATTAGCGACGTCTGGCGGACGCGGGTCAGGGCGGAGATGCCGGAACTGCCAGCCTCCCGGCGCGCCCGCTTCGTCGAGGATTACGGCTTGCGCGAGTACGACGCCCAGGTGCTGACGCAGACCCGCGGCCTGAGCGAGTACTTCGAGAAGGCTGCCGTCGCATCGGACGACCCGCGGGCGGCCGCCAACTGGGTGATGGGCGACCTGGCGGCGGCGCTCAAAGCCGAAGGCAAGGAGATCGCCGAATCGCCGGTCTCCGCCGAACGACTGGGCGAGTTGGTGGCGCTGATCTCGAAAGGAGAAATCTCGGGCAAGATGGCCAAGGAGATCTTCGCGAAGATGCTGGCGAGCGGGGAATCGGCCCGAGCCATCGTGGAGCGCGAGGGCCTTCATCAGATCCGGGACGCGGGCGCGCTGGGGGCGATGGTCGAGCAGGCGCTGGCAGCGAATCCCAAGCAGGTCGAGCAGTACAAAGCGGGCAAGACCCAGGTACTGGGATTCCTAGTAGGTCAAGTCATGAAGGCCAGCCGGGGGCAGGCCGACCCCGCCGCGGTGAGCCAACTCCTCAAAGACAGGCTCGGATAGCTTCGGTCCGCCGGCTCCTGCGTTTTTTTGTTGCGGCTGCGGCTCTGGATGGGGCATAGTGGGATTGGATCGTAATCCCAATGTAGAGCGCAGCGCAGCCGGCCGTCGAAAGAACGCCCGTGGCGCGCTTGGGATGCCTGATGGGCCAGGACGTTTTTCGATGCCGGACTTGCTGTACTTTACCGAAATCGTGGGTCTGAAGGTTTACGACCTCAAGGGCCGCCGGCTCGGCCGGATCGAGGACGCCGCCCTGGTTCCGATGATCGATCCGGTCCGCATCGACCGCTACCTGGTCGGAGGGGGCTGGAGGTGGCTTACGGTGCGCTGGGAGCAGATCCGCTCCATCTCCCTGGCGGGCGTTCATCTTCGCGACGAGGTGCTCACCCCCTACCACG
>Ga0187866_1002788_pt1 | contig 13892 bp, 13 predicted proteins | sample June2016WEW_11_1_3_FD_133013 | JGI IMG/M metagenome (GOLD analysis project Ga0187866, IMG submission 133013) | Peatland microbial communities from SPRUCE experiment site at the Marcell Experimental Forest, Minnesota, USA - June2016WEW_11_150 | ecosystem: Environmental > Terrestrial > Soil >... | reverse complement strand
GGATGTGTAGTCCACGATTTGGTCTGAGACTTCAGCAGCGCATGCGTTGTGGTCGGGAATTGGTGAACCCGTAATTCAATAGCAGAAAAGCCCCGAGACTTGGGGCCTTTCATTTAGCGTATTAGATGCTCAGTCTAGTGAGCTAGCCTGCCAGCCCCGGATGTGCATAATCCTCTCAACTTGCCATTCGCTGAACGAATGAACCTACTTCACATTAGGTCTCAGGATATGTGGGCTGATCATGGTGCTTGATCTGTACGCAAATCGATGGTACTCATCTTCACGACATGAAAGGAGACAGCAATGGCAAAGCCACAACGTGTAGTCTATTTCAAGACGAGTATCGAAGATAAGCCAGGGACCTTGCTTTCCATCACGAGTGACACGCTTTCGAGTTCTTACGCTTGCTTCTCATCTGGCGAAGGGATACATTCGACGCAGAGGTTGATGTAACCAAGTCGGAATGAGGCTTCTGATGTCGACCATGATTCGGCAGCTCATCAACGACACACCCATCTACCTCTAACCCTCGATAGATTCTTCAGAAGCCTCCGAACGACACAACCCCTCACTGGAACAAACGGGAGGACCTACCAATGAAGCCGCTCCATTCTCTTGCCGTGACAGTGCTCTTCTTGTGCAGCATCTGTCAGCTCGCTTTCACACAGCAGAGCCTCGAGTTTCATTTCGCTTACAGGCCAAGCGCCTTTGAAGCCTTCAAAAATAACATTGACCGGGTATCTATCGTCTCTCCGGAGCCCTTTATTGTTGACGCATCGGGGATCATCTATGGTGAGCTTGAGCCAAGGCTAGTGAAGCTGGCAAAGGACCATAACGTCAAAATCATGCCTCAGGTCAAGAACATCGATCCCAAAGTAGGACTCTTCAACAACGACTGGGTTCACAGTATCCTGAACAACAAGAACGTAGCAGATCGAGCGATTCAAGGGATGCTGGAAATATGCAGGCGTTACGGTCTCTGGGGTATGCAGATCGATTTCGAAAACGTGCATGTCAGTGATCGGGAAGCTCTAACGAGCTTTTATCGAGAAGCGGCTGAAGCCCTTCATAAAGAAGGATTCAAGATCAGCATCGCCGCCGTTCATCGCGCAGAAGAATCCGCTGGCCCGAATACTTACACGCAGTGGATGATGGAAGACTGGCGGGCAGCGTATGATCTGAAGGCGCTAGGCCAGATTGGCGATTTCGTCAAAATGATGTCCTATGGGCAACATACCCGAAGGACCACACCTGGACCCGCGCAGGGATTGCCGTGGCTTGAACAGGTCATCCAGTACTTCATTCAATACGTGCCGCCAGAAAAGCTCAGTCTCGGGATCACGATGGCGGGAGCACTCTATTACACGGCTGCGGACACTGCCCTCTACTATCAAAATGCTCGGTCATTGAGCCGGGGTGTTTCCTTAAACGAGGCTCGGTCTCTGATTGAAGAGTACGACGGACAGCCGCTGCAGTGGGATGATAAACAAAAGGTGCTTTACGGTTATATCGAGCAAGGAGGTGTGTTCGAGTGGTTTATGATCGACAACGACTTGAGAAGTTTGGACGCCAAACTCGATCTTGTGAAGAAGTATAAGCTTCGTGCAATCAATATGTGGGTGTCGGGCGGAGAGACCCCGGGGCTTTGGGATCGGGTTCGAGACTTCAAGTACTAGCATGATCACGAACGCGGATCTATCTGAAGGGGCATGGGAGAGTGACAGACCTCCATTCGTCATGGACGAAGTTGTATGATCACCACAATGCGCGTAAGAATGTTCTTTCTAGGGTGCTCTTACTGTTCAGTCGACCACTAGTGTCGGCGGATCCGATCCCTGTGCTCTGCTACCACGGGTTCGTTCATGAAAGCGTGCCAACCCCTCAGTATCCTGCAAACTTACCATAAAGGAGGTGTTATGTGTAACTTCCGCAGACTGAAAATGGTTCTCGGCTGCTTGACGTTGATTGTGGTTCTTGTTGTTCAAGTTGTGAGCGGGCAAGAAGCACAGAGGACCAATGCTACCACCGGCAGTGAGAATCTTTTCTACTATGTTAACAATGAGCAGTGTTTCGAAAGCCTGACCAAGAACATTGATAAGATCAGCATTGTGGCCCCGCAAGTGTACTCAGTAGACGAAGACGGAGTCGTTTGGGGATCTCTCGATCCACGAGTCATCGATGTAGCCCGGGCGCATAATGTTGGTGTCATGCCGTTGATCGTCAACCCTGGTTTTGATCAACGGATGCTTCATCGGCTTCTCGTGAATTCTCAGGCCCGATCACGGTGCATCTCAACTCTGGTCGATGTCTGTGTGCAGTATAGGTATCTCGGCATTCAGTTTGACTTGGAGAATCTAAATATGAATGACCGGGAAGCGTTCACGAAGTTCTATCAGGAGACAGCCGACGCATTGCACAAGAAGGGATTTAAGCTGAGTGTCGCAGTTGTTCATCGACCCGAAGAGTATGCGGGACCGACACCTTATCACAAGTGGTTGTTTGAGAACTGGCGGGCTGGTTATGACTTGGCCGAACTGGCAAAAGCCGGTGACTTTATTTCAGTGATGACCTATGACCAACATACGAATCGAACAACACCGGGCCCAAACGCCGGCTTACCGTGGGTGAAGCAAAATGTGGAGTACTTCCTGAAATTCATGCCTCCGGAGAAGCTCTCCCTTGGCATTCCATTTGACTCAAAGCATTGGTACACGATGCTCGACACAGCGGGATTCGCCGCGAAGGCTCATTCTTGGAGCCGTGGCTTGGACTACGTCAGTGCGATGGGATTGGTTAGCAGGTTCGACGCGAAGGTGGAGTGGAACGAGCAGCAGCAGGTGCCCTATGCAATGTTCGACAACAGCGGACTCTTTGAGTATCTGTACTTGGAAGATGCGAGGAGCTTCCAAGCAAAATATAATCTTGTGTCGACTTACCACTTGCGTGGTTTCTCGGCGTGGGTTCTTGGTCACGAAGACCCCGGAATCTGGAAGCTGTTGGCTCATGTCTCCCGATGAACTCATCGAGGCGCCCTATCTTCCAGGTCGATGGGCGCGATTGTTGTGGAAATGAAATGCGACGAGGCTGACCAGAAGGACGAACCTGGAAGGAGCAAATTGATGTAGGATATTGGCAGGATTCCTGTTTGTGTACACAAAAAATCCCTTTCAAGAGAGGGGATTTTCGTTTCGCAGTTTCTGCCCTGAGTCACAAAACTACGTTCTCGCGAAAGAGAAAGTGCTCAATTCGAAATGGATTGGGCATTTTCTTTTTTCAGTTTTGCGACGAGTAAGCGATTTTGAGCGCGACATGGTTACGATTTGGTTACTCGAGTATAGGATGTTAAAGAGTGTGATCCAGCGTGGTGACGATTTAGTTACTCGCCAGGCAAGTATTTCGGATGAGGGTAACAGTTACACCTTGCTTATGGAGTTTTTGTTCTTCAAATGACAGCTTGGTCGTGAAGCCTCCTAAGAGATTCGAGGCCACGACGTGAGGAATTAGGAGGATTGATCCAAGGTCGATGAAAGAAGTCCCCAGCGTATGGGGCTCTCTTTTTTACGCACTCAGAGGCGATATCTAATGCAATTGGTTTTCTGCACGGGCGCTTGATGCCGCCGTGGGGGGGATTGATGGGCAGCCAAGTAGTGCGACGAACGCCCGTGAAAGGGCGTCATTTCTTCGTGAGATCTCGAATGAGGGACAACATCACTAATCGGTATTCTGCGTAATCATCTGAAGGTTTCCAATTCTTGCTTGCCAGGTACCTCCGGATGAGTTGAGGATGAGGAATCGTTTCGGGATTGTTTTCAAAGATGTTTGTCAACAGCGTTCCAGTCGTTCCCTTCGGAGTGATTGACAGCGCGGGATCTGTGTGTCCAAGTAGTGAAGGGAGTCCCAGCATATGGGCAATCATCATTGCTATATCAGGTGTCTCAGCATATGGTATTGTTGCCCCCTTCTTGACACCGGGACCGTAGAAGTTCATGTATGGTTGCCATGAGCTGAGGACAGAGGCAGGGTGATCACTCTGCGCGGTGAGGCCCATCCCATGATCTGATGCGACAATAACGTACGTGCTGTCCCACACACCCTGATCTCTCAACGCATCAACAAGCTTGCCGAGCAACCGATCAACGACAAGAAGATAACGTTGGTACTTTGACTGAGGTCTTATTTTGTCCTCTGGCCCGGTCCAGTTACGCCGGGTTTCCTGAACATGAATGGAAAGGAGGCGGACGCCGTCCTTCTTGAGGTGATTGATCGCAAACGCGACCACCTCTGAATCCGCATTGTTGCGGGCGAAGCAGAAGTCGGCTGTATTGAAGACCTTGTAGTTTTCAGCGCTCCCCGAGAACACCGATCTGATGTGAGCTCTCCTCGCGGCAAGGAATACGTCGTCCATATCTCTGGACTCAAAGATGTGCGTCCCGGTATGCATCGCGACATTCGGTGGCGCGGCTGTGCCCCAGGGCATGGAATTGTCGGGAAGGTACAATCTTCCCGAGGGGCTCGAGCAATACGCCTCCTTAACCCACACCCCGTTGTCGAAGAAGTATTGGATGTTCCTCGCGCCGTGCGCCATTGCGACTTTGGCTGCGTCGCTCTGGAGCCCGTCCACGATGAATAAGAGAAGTGTGCGTTGTGCGCCGCCAGGTTCGGCGAGAGCAAGAGAAACAAAGAGCAGCCACGAAAGAAGAGCGTTGAAGCAGGTTCTCAGGATGGCGCGTCCTGTCGCCGGAAATAGTCTCTGAGTCATGAATAGTTTTCCTCTTGGTCAATTGAGTGCCGCGATCTTCCCTCCGTTTTCCCTTTGTCGTCTATCTTTCTGGCGGCCGAAGATATCAAGACTGATGACGAGGAGAGGGAAGCGTCACGGGGCAGAGCCGCTGATTATGATACGTCGGAACTCGCCGGTATCATCAAACGAGCCGAACCCGAGCCGGCCACAACAGATTGTCGTGTCAACAGCTTCCAGGACAGGTGCTTTGGCGCCGTCGGCGTAAACGGAGATACGATCGGTCCCCCCATCTCGTTCAACGACGACAGAATGCCAGGTTGAGTCCCTGAGTTGAGGTATACCTTGGCCTCCATCAATGCGAACGCGTTTAGCTAGACCTTCAGAATGACGTTGTACTTATACATCACGTACGCAATCAGATACAGTCCGAGCATGAAAGCAACTGAATGCAAGAACGAGGCGAACATCGGATCCCCGATCGGGAGAAACAGCTTCTGATAGTACCAGGACTGGAATGAGATAGGCGTTCCGTCAGGACTGGTTACTGTGATGATTCCTGTGAGTCGGCCGATCAGCTCGGCGAGGAAGAACAGCGTGATTGCGTTCAAGCCATAGATCTGGAGCGGCTTCGTCCAACCCCTATACCCTTTCACGTCGATGAGCCAGTAGCAGAATGTGAAGATGTTCAGAGCCATACCGGCCATGAACACCGAGTAAGAGCTCGTCCAGAGGCTTTTGTTGATGGGAAGCCAATTGTCCATCAACAGCCCCATGAAAATTAATGCGTTGCCGGAAACAAACATCCAAGCGGTTTTCTCTTCTTGCGTCCGGTTTGATCGTATGAAATGGCCGGTCAGAACCCCAAACAGTGTGGTAGCAATCGCCGGGAGGGTGCTGAAGATACCCTCAGGATCGAATCCTGGCACTGGCGCTACGCGCCAAGTGTGACCGCTCAACAACGTCGAATCAATGTACCATGCAAGGTTTCCCTTGGGATCCAGAACACCCACACCGAACCCAGGGACAGGCACGGTCTTGATGAGAATCCAGTACACAACCAGCAGCAGCACCGTCCAGCGAACCTGCCAGAGAGTGTTCGAGTACAAAACGATCAGACTGGTGAAGAAATAACAGATCGCGATTCGTTGCAGGACTCCGGGTATCCTCATGCCGGCCCAGTTGAAGTTGTGCCCGAAAATCAGGCCAAACGGGAATCCGTTGAGAAAAAGACCGATCGCGAAAATGGCCAACGCACGCTGGAATGCATGCATCAACAGTTTGTTACGGTCCGCTCCCTGCTCAACCCGCTTCGAGAACGAAAACGTCATCGCAACGCCGACGATCCAGAGAAAGAACGGGAAGATCAGATCCGTGAAGGTCCAGCCGTTCCATTTGGCGTGTTCAAAGGGGGGGTAAATGTTGGACCAGCTGCCGGGATTATTCACCATCATCATGCCGGCGATGGTGGCACCGCGAAATACGTCCAGCGAAAGTAGCCGACCGCTGGTCTTGGAAGTGGGAAGTTGTGCCATGGGAAGTTGTGCCATGGGAAGCTCCTTGTGATGTCGATCTTCAAGCGAAGACACAGAATCTTTATGTCCCCCGTAGAAAGTGTCGGTTGGACATAGCGCTTCTATCCCCACGACGTTCCGGAACGGAGAAAAACAACCACAATCCAGCCCACAAGAAGGGCGATGATTATGATGATGCGGAATTTCTTGTCTGAGGACATGCAAAATAAGTTGGTGGAAGATTCCAGTGAAAAGATCACAAAACCCTTGCGGATCAAAGCACTATGATCTGCTACCAAAGCCAAAACCAGTTGTCGATAGGAGAATTTCCAACACAATTTGAACTACGTCTCTCGCGCGAGAATCGGTGGGCAAAGCTCGCTACCGCCTTACCTTTGGATGCACTGGTGAACATTGATTCTCGAGCGCTCTCCAAGAAGCATGAACGACAGATGGTTGGTCCCCCATCGTAATCGGCGCCTTGCTCATCGAACACAAACCTTGAGTGACGGGCGCACGATTGAAACGATTCAAGAGAATGTCTATCAACAATATTTTCTTGGACTTCGATAGTATGCGTATACAGTCGTTCTTATGTTTACGCTCAGACGTTCCTTCTTCGGCGTTGCGTGTGCGGGGGCTGGACGGACAAAGGAGCGTCCGTTTGCGATCTGATATCATTGATGATTCGATATCCAATCACGTGTGATACCGTAGTCTCCCCCATTGTAAACGGTAGCTCTTCGACAAAGTTGAATCCGTGCTTCAGATACCAGGACAGAGCCGACTTGTTGTTAACCATCACACCAAGCCATAAGCGATCGAGGCCATACCGGAATGCCCTCTGCTCCGCCGAGCAGAGAAGGTCTTGGCCTAACCCCTGGCCTTGATAATGTGGGAGGATGTACAAAGAGGACACATAGTAACGGCCCTCCTCTTCGCGAAACATGTTCTTTTCGTATCCAGCCATTTTGCTTCCCGATTCAGCAACAAAGCCATCAACATGCTTGTCGCGAAAGAGAAGGGTAAGAGCTTCTTCGCTATAGTGCTCGTCGAAATAGGACTTGAGATCTTCGAGTGGAATGAAAGAAGAGTATGTATCCAGCCAAGTAATCCAAGTAATCTCTCTTATGGTTGGAAGGTCCGCCAGAGCCCAGGAACGTACTATTTTTGTCACCGTGCTCATCTTTGATATCTACCGAAGTGAATCGAGAACCTAGCCCTCTGGACGCCAGCCATAGGGTATAGGCTGATACTCGAATTTTCCATCTTCAAACAAATCAACGAGAGCGTACCCTGGTTCACCGTCGTGGAATTTTTCCCTTCCACCAATTGGTACAGACAGATCCATTGCAGAGAAAGGTTATACCATCGTATTCGACTCGATCGACGAGGTGAATGTGGCCACTCATACACAGCTTCACGTTCTTGTGCTTCAGGAAGAGTGACAAGGGCGGAACCGCGACTTGAAAGCGATCCTGTCTCCTGAGCGAATCTTTTGGACCCACCTGGAATCCATGCCGTTGATGCCAACGCTTTGGATCTCTGCGTTGAGATTTTTCCAAATGCAACACGGTGTCTGTGGGGTGCACTCCAAGGCGAGAGTACACAAATGAGTTGAGAAAGTCAACAGGCGGTACCAGAGCAAAGTCGCAGGGAATCAGGAGAGCTTTGGGAGCGGCATTAAGTGATCGGTAGACGGGCTTATTTGTGATTCGTCAATTAGTGATTAATGAATGCCTCCGCATGGAGCGGTCGGAGAGCCCTAACATCAGTGAAACCTTCGCTCGATTTCCGCCATTTCTTTACAGACTGCGCAGGATCAGGCACTGTTGGATCAGCGCCATTGATTTGTGAAGCGACAACTCGTGGCTTTCATTCAGTTCTCTCTCGGTCTGCGAGTACTTCTCGGTAACTCGCCACATTGAGACTTCTGAGGTAAGCCTTAAGGCCGAGGACGTTCTCCGGCCACGATTGGCTCGATAACAGTCTCTTTACTGCCGGAGCCGTTAACTTGTTCATAGTCAAGAGGTTGAAGAACTGTTCTCCGACTAGTGTGAATTTCATGTTCCAAGCTTTGAAAGCCGCTTTCAAGCGTGCTGTGAGTTGGGACCGCATCCGGGAAAATCCATTTGCCAAGTGTTCTCCACCGAGGATACCAGAGAAGCGACCCCTATCTCACTGTGAATCAATTCAGCATGCTGTATGAAGCTGTCGCGGAACCATTGCTTAGAGCTTGACACTCACTGCCTGCTGCCAGGATCTTGCGACATACCTCATACAATTCGACAATCACAGTGGCTCTCGTCAAGCCCTCGCAAGTCTGCTTCTGCCTTGTGAACGTGACCTGAGCCGTGAGTTCTTCTCCTTCGGCCTTTCCATGCGGCAGTTGCTTGACTTCGCTATCGACGTTTGAATGACTCTTCGCAGTTCGATGTCTATTCCTTTCAACGCATCCAATCAGTATGGCGATCGCTGTCAATGCGTGTTTTATGCAGTATTGACGGGGTGTTTTTGCACATACCACCGCAACAGCTCGAGTCAGCGATGGGTCTAAGTCTGTCACCACACCCTTGATCTGTATCGGCAGTGCTTGTACCTCTTTCAAAAAAGTCGCCGCTTCTGTGCTGCTCAGTTCCAGCACTGGACGACAATGCATGATATCACCCGTCGTTTCCAGCGCCAAATAGAACCACTCCCCCTTGCTTTCAACCGGATACACCTTCTCGTCCAGCAAGACCACACCATCCCATCTCAGTCGCAACTCATGGCTCAACTCCCAAGGCGTTTTGCATCGGAGCGCTACTTCTTCGACTAACCGCTCCAGTCATGTTGGCGATGATCTGCCTCTGGTGTGGCGCTTCATCCTTCGGGCAATCGCTCGGTAACTTTGTCCTCCTTCAACGTGCCGCCGTACAATCTCCTCACACAACTCATGATTCATTCGTCGTCGAAGAAATTGTCGCACAACAAAACTTCGCCGACAACCACAGCAAGAAATCGTTGAACCTTCCTTTTGTGTACTTCGCGTACACCTCGCTAAATGATCGTTAGATGACCGTTCATCTTCACACTCGAGGAACCACATCCATGACAAAACTGGCTTCGCTTTTTTCCACTTTAATCGGTCAAGTCTGGTACAATTCCTTATTTGTTCTTACTCACTCAAACTAACACACTTATAGAGACATCTGAAGAATAGGTTTTTCGATGTTCGGTGTGACATTTTTCGATTGACAGACAAGATGGATGATGTACGGTTTTGTTGTTCTTTGAGATAATCTCACTCGGCAGGATTGGTGTTGCACCTGCAGGGTGGTGTTATGTGCAGGCAGCCATCATGCCTTCACCACAGAAGTGAGAGTGAGCATCCGGCGAATGTTGTAGACAACAGAGCAAAAGGTGAACTGAAATCGGTTTCGCATGAGATCGTAGTATCGACAACGACGATACAGGAGGATCTCCTTCATGAAGGCGAAGGGGCGTTCGACGTTATTGCGGACCGCAGAGAGAACTTTGTTTCGTGCCCATTGTTTCTTCGTCAGCAGGTGGTTGCGGTATCCTTTGTCGAGGATGCCATCACGGATGCCTCGCGCTCTGAGTTTGGCGCGACGCTCCCGATTGGCGTAGCCCTTGTCACCATAGACGATGTGCTCGGAACCTGTCAGCAGTTGATCAAAGAGATGCGAATCATGGATGGCCGCGGATGTAAACTCAGTAGAGTGGATGATGTGGGTTTTGGCATCCATCCCTATGTGCCCTTTGTAGCCGTGAAAGGCTTTCCCGCCCCGACTGGTAAAGCCGGCATCACTGTCCCGGTGGCTGTTGGGGCCAGCCTGGGCTTCTTTCAGGGTTGCATCCACAATCGTTCCTTTGCCGACCAGCAACCCTTGCGCTGAGAGTTGCTCATTGAACGCCTTGAAGAGTTTCTTGTCCAGATGGTGCTTGGCAAACAACGCACGGTAGCGGCAGATCGTTGTCTCATCGGGGATAGCATCATTGCTGACGAGGCCAAGAAAAAGTTGGAAGCTTCGACGATCCGCGATCTCTTCTTCCAACCGGGGATCTGACAATCCATAGAGATACTGGAGAACGAAGCATTTGACAATGACAATCAAGTCCATCGGTCTGCGCCCTGCCGGCGAATCATTGCGATGGAGCTCTGACAACACGCAGTCAAGGGGACCGACTAATCCAGCCCAATTGACTTTCTGATCGATCAGCGTCAACGCTTGTTTGCTCTGCGTCTTGATATGCTTCTCAAAATGTGCGTTCGCTGCTTGGGTGAACAGATCAACATTATGAATTTTGTTGCTTCGCATGAAGTCCTCCAATGAGTAAGTTCTCTGCTAAACGCTCCTCACTGGAAAAAGTTGCTTCAGAAATCTAATTTTTCAGATGTCTCTTATAGCAAATACAGCAATCGATCTTAGGATACGCTTAGTAAGGTCGCTTCCAGTCTTTGTCAGTAATTGGAATGGTTGCTGAGCCAATGTGAACAATTAGTAACTTGACAATTGGTGTAAAAATAATTAGCATCTGCCTACCAGCGTATTACAAAGGGGAACTCTCAACTGCCTATGCCTTCCTTGAGAGGCGATTCGGCGTGAAGACGCGCAGCTTTGCCTCCCTGGTGTTTCTTTTTACCCGGCTTGCAGCCGAAGGTGTGCGTCTCTTCGCTGCCGCGATTCCGCTGAAATTCATCCTCGACATCAACTACCCCACGGCGATCCTGATCATCGCAGCAATCGCACTGCTCTACACGTACATCGGCGGCGTCCGCGGGGTGTTGTGGGTGGATGCCCTTCAGATGGTCATCTACCTCGGGGGAGCTATTCTCTCGGCGATCCTCTTGGTTTCCACCGCCGATGGCGGGTGGGCTGGCATCACCCAGAAGGGAATAGAGGCTGGAAAATTCCAGATATTCAACCTTGGATTTGGACCGAATTTCTGGGGCACCCCCTATACATTGCTGGGCGGATTGCTCGGTGGCGCCTTCCTTTCGATGGCTTCTCACGGAACGGACCAGCTCATTGTTCAGCGCGTGCTGACGACAAAGTCGCTTGCGGCGAGCCGCAAGGCCATGATCGGAAGCGGAATCATCATCATCTTCCAATTTGCCTTGTTCCTGCTCGTCGGGCTCCTGCTCTATGGTCACTACAACGGCGCGTCGGTTGCCCAGCTAGGCCTCGTCCGTGCGGACGAAATCTTCCCGAGGTTTATCACCCAGGGACTTCCAAGCGGTGTAGCGGGATTTGTGATCGCTGGTTTGACGGCGGTCGCTCTTTCAACGTTGGCCGGCTCGATGACCTCGATGGCTTCCTCAACAGTGCTCGATCTCTACAAGCCCTACTTCGGTAAAAACGTCACACCCGAGAAAGAGCTCAAACTCTCACGCCTCGTGACGGTAGGATGGTCGGTGTTGCTCGTTGGATCTGCGCTTCTCTTCATGAACACGACACAAACCGTCGTCGAGCTCGCCCTCAGTATTGCTTCGTTTACCTACGGCGGACTGCTGGGCACGTTTCTCCTCGGCGTTCTTTTCAAGAAGCCGACACAGGAGGACGCCCTGGCCGGATTCGTCGCCGGTATCTTTATCATGATTACGGTGATCGCCCTCAACCTTGTCGCGTGGACTTGGTACACACTTGTCGGTGTCTGTGCTACGCTGATCGTTGGCAATCTGTTGAGCTTGCTCAGCAAGAGATCAACCGCATAGGAGAGGATCACTATGCAGCGGAAAATTCTAGAATTGGCAGAAGGACGATTTAGCCCCTGAAACCCAAGACTGCGAATGGTGCCCCACCGCTTACCTAGTGGGCGAAGTGGTAGCGGTCATATTAGTGGCATCAAAGTCCTGGTGGCTGAATCCCGTGACGGTCGTGAACCCAAAATTCGACAGGTTCAGGGGTGAGGTATAGCAAAGAGGTAATGATGATAGACGATACCCTCATATGGCTCAAGAAAGCACTTCAATCACGATCTTGCAGCTGCTGCACCAGCTCCCCGGGCCTTCAACACGGCCATGCTGCGTCGGTTGAGATTGCCAAATGTGAGCTACGGTGAAGACTATGCGTAGCGCTGGAGATCTCGCGGCACTGTCAAATTGGGAGGCTGTACGAGCCTGCGTATCTCTGTTGACGATGGGAAGGGAACACGGACTCGGCGCTCTCGATTGAAAAAAGCAAATCGGACTGATCTCTACTAAGGCAGAATTCGACCCATCGAAATGTTGGCACGCCAACGTCTCAATCGGCAAGGAGCATAGCGTGACACAATCCGTTCGTCGTTGGACACTCGATGATCTGACATTCATCCAGGATGTACTTTGGAAGACCTGGCTGGATTCGCACTCCTCTTTCGTTCCCGAGGATGATCTCAGAAGTTATTTCTCGGAGCACTACGATCTTGACTCGCTCAGGACGTTGTTTCACAACCCGATGGCTGATGGTTTCGTGGCGATCGACGATGGAAAGGTAGTCGGGTTCATACGGACGGCCCGTGATCCCGAGGAGAACCGGTACTACATCTCTTCGATCTATGTGCTTCCGCACTACCAGACCAAGGGGCTTGGGAAAGCGCTGATGGTTCGCGCAGCGGAAGAAGCGAAAGCCTTTCACCTGGACAAGGTCTGGATTGGAGTGATGGTCCAGAATCACCAGGCAGTCGATTGGTTCAAGACCATGGGCTACGAAGTCGTACGGACGGAGCCGTTTACTATGGGAAAGTCGACTGTCGATCATTATGTTGGATTCATCAAGATCGAATCGGTACACTGAGAGCTATTACTCTACACGAAGAGAGCCTATCCTACGTTGCACAAACGCGTCACTGAAAAGACCCGGAATCCTTTAATCCCTTCCAGGACTTTTGCCGTCTACAATCCAGGGTCACCCACCATCTCGCCTGGTGAGCTCTCCGCCAGTCATCTTGATGAACAAAAGGCTTCGTGGCCTCATTTCAACGCGGGATGGTCCTCGCTCGCTTCCGTCCAGTTGCGTGAGGTGCGGTGCGAGGGGTATTCTGTGTGGCTTCAGTTTAATCCAGGACGCATCGTCAGTACCAGCGCGAAAGTCAACTTGACTTTGACGACATAAGGGATTGTATATTGACACTTTAGTCATCCGGGACAAGGGGGTGATTTCGGCCAATGGACTCGGCGCAGTTGAGTTTGCCCGAGAGATTTTCGCCGAGTTGGGTGTAATTGGCGATGCTGACCTCCGGTTATACGAAGAAATGTACCGGCATGGTCGAGATCCATCAGCTTGAGCAACAAAGCAAATCGCAAAACAACAGAGCCTAAGAGCAATAAACCGACGCTCGCCGGCTAGCATGGGGAGTTCAAGGACTGGCTTGGACGGAACAAATTGGTATAAGACTTTGGTAAGATTTTTGATTGGGTACACAAAAAATCCCCACTAACATTGGGGATTTTCTATTGACGTCTTCTATCCTGAATCACATAAGGTCGTTGAATGCGATAAGAAAATGCCCAGTTTGAAACGAATTGGGCATTCTTCTTTTTCGGTTTTGAGGCGCAAGCACTCTTTTAGAGACAAAATTGTTACGATTTGGTTACACGATTATTGGATGGTAGGGAGTGTGATACAGTGTGGTGACGATTTGGTTACACGGGTCGC
>Ga0187866_1002774_pt1 | contig 13941 bp, 14 predicted proteins | sample June2016WEW_11_1_3_FD_133013 | JGI IMG/M metagenome (GOLD analysis project Ga0187866, IMG submission 133013) | Peatland microbial communities from SPRUCE experiment site at the Marcell Experimental Forest, Minnesota, USA - June2016WEW_11_150 | ecosystem: Environmental > Terrestrial > Soil >... | reverse complement strand
CCGATTCGGCCGCCCGGACGCAGACAGTAATGGGCGATTCTTAAAAGCTCCTTTAACGAACCGAGTTCGTCATTGACTAATATGCGTAGCGCCTGGAATGTGCGGGCGGCAGGGTGCAGCTTGCCGAATTTGGCGAGATTTTGCTGCCTCCACGTCTTTGGGGTCAGACCCTTAACGCTGAAAATTATCCGGATGAGTTGCTCGGTCTGCGTAATCGGCTGCACCGCTCGCTGGGCAACAATAAACTGCGCTATTTTCTTATGGTCCGGCTCATCCGCCAGTTCCAAAAACGCCTTCGACAATTCTTCTTCGGAAAGCTTATTTAGCAAATCCGCCCCGGTTCGCTTTAGCCGGTCGTCCATACGCATATCGAGGGGGCCTTTATGTTTGTAGCTCATCCCGCGGTCGGGATTGTCTATCTGCATACTCGAAACGCCCAGGTCGGCGAAAATTATATCGCAGCCGGCGAGATTTTCTTTTTTCAGGACGTTGGCAATGCCTGCAAAATTGCTGTGATAAAAACTGATTGGCGCATTGTCTTTGCTTAGCCGATGGCGGGTGCGTTCGAGTTCCGCGTTATCCACGTCCATCGCAATCAGTTTTCCCGTTGGCCCGATATGTTTGAGGAATTCGGATGCGTGCCCGCCGTAGCCCACGGTGCAGTCAACTACGATTTCTCCCGGCTTGGGCCTCAGGCAGCCCATAACCTCCTCCGTCAGGACGGGAATATGACTGCCCGCCGGCGTTTTGCCTTTCGCTCGCAGATGCTCTTTTATCTGGGGATAGGCCGAAAGATTGTGCTCCTTGTATTTTTGATGGAAACTCTTCGGATGCGTCCCGCTGTACCTGTGTCGCCGTTGATGCTTGGCCGGCTGTTGCTCGTTGTTACCCTGCTGCTCAAACGCGCTCATATCTATTGCCTGGTTTCGTATTTTTTGTTGTCAGAACCAGTTCGTCGAAATTCCCAACTATCCTGCCTTCTCGCGCCAAATACTGTTTATATGTTCTATGGAATCGGCGGGTAAGCTCCAATAAACGGCTCACCGGTTTTGGGCTGCCCAAGAAGCTTGCTGATTTCAGAAGGAAGCGGGGCGGCCGTTTTGGAGCCGGGGAACGCCTGCAGCAACTGGTAATTGTGGTAACTGCCCGGTTCGGCGCTCTTGAATAAAGGCCCGTTATAATCGGCGAGATAGCGACTATGTGCGGAAAATTCCGGATGCAGTTTTCGCAAATCCTCAAGCGAGGCGACAGGCACCTGGCATCTGCTGCCCCCGGCGGGACTCCAGAAAATCAATGGTGAAGACGCCGTTTTCGAGCGTCGCACATACGCGTTATAATCGAGCTGCTTGACCTGCGGCTTGCTTAGCCGTTCACACAGCGAGGGCGTCTGCGAAAAAGCCAGAAGGGGCCTGTTGAAATTTTCGTCCCCCGTAAGCAGGTTATTTACAAATACGTGTCCTTCACGATCGTTTATGTCGGGGCCGGTGCTGGCATGCCAGCCGAAGCGATCACCGGCGGCAGTTCTGTCCGTGCGCCCGATACAGGCGACGCTGTTTACAAATGTGTTCTGGCAGATTTGAACGTTCGAGCTGTTGAGCACGAAAACCCCGTGGTCACAGTTTACAAACACGTTTCCGGCGCAAATCGCTCCTTTTGAGATTTCAAAGAAGAATCCGTTATCGCTTGGCCAGAACCGCTCGTTGGAGAACGGGCTGTTGATGTTGCCCACGTTCTCGAACCAGTTGTCAATGACTCGCCCGTCAACGTTGCCCACGTCATACCAGATGCCGTTCGAATTGGCTAAGTCGGTGACAAGGTTGTCTCTGCACGTTACACGGTGGCATTGATTGAATATCTTTACCCCCGCTGGAAAGTATCCTGTGATGTCCTCGATGTTGTTGCGTCTGAAGATGTTTCCTTCCAGCAGGACGTCGGACGAGCTAATGACGTAAATCCCTTCGGTACTCGTATCACTCACTAAACAATGCCGCAGCGTTAGCTTGTCACCCCTCAGGTAAGCCGCGACGCGGGAACAGAAAGAAATGGAGCAATTCTCGAAAGTCGTCCCCACCACGTCCTTCCCGAATTTGGACTCGTTAGACAGCCCCTCCGGCTCCGTTCCCTCAATTTCAATTGCGCGGTAGGCGTACTGGGTGAACGTGATTCCCCGAATCACCGGCCCTTTGCGGTCCGAGGTCTTGCCGTGGCAGCTTCCTTTTGTCCGCGTAAGAGCGCTGTCGAAAGCGGTGATTTCCACTAATCGGTTTGTCAGGTCAGCGCCGATAAAAACTGTCCTGTCGTTGTAGTCGATGAAATAGGAATTCTCGTTAACGTCTCCTTCCGAGCCGGCCGATTGCAAAAACTTGCCGTCCACGAACACCATATCATTGTTAAAGCGGTGCAACGGAGTTCCTTTGTTCCTGTCCGGCTGCCACCAGTCCGCGGGCTTTGCGGGGAATAAACGGGTCCACGAGGTTTTCCATAATCCGTTGCTTTGACGCTCCCACTTGTCCGCTACCTTGGTTCCCTTCACAACGGGCTGCTCGTCCGCGTAGGGCTGTATAGTGATTCCCTGGTTCAATTGCAGGCCGCCCGTTCTATAAGTGCCGCCTCGCATCACGATTGCGTCGCCGGTTACTACCCGCGCTATGGCCGACGCCAGTGTAGTTGGCTTGGCGAGCGTTTCTCCCGATTCCATTGCGTTTCCATCGGGCGCTGCGTAGTAAATTTTATTCGCGTCTTTTGGCAAATCGTATTTTTGCTGAATAGGGCCGTAAGGTCCCCCGGATGGGGCCGCTGTTACTGGCAATGAACAAAACAGCAAAACAGAATACAATACACAGAAGGTAAAAAGCGTAAAACTGCTTTTTGCTATTCGTCTTCCGTCCTCTGTCCTCTGCCTTCCGTCTTCCGTCTTCCGTCTTCTGTCTTCCGCTTGTTCGAGATTAGTTGACTTCATTTCATTTCCCTTCATAGGTAAAGGTTAATCAAAGAATCTCTGGACCGCTTCTGGTTCAGGGCTGGTTTCTAATTAAGTATCAAATCTTTTATGAAAAATCAAGACCTTATCGGTTAGCCCCCAGGTTTACCCGCCGTCTGTGTGGTGGGCCTGCCTGGGGGTTTACCCTCCGTGGTTCGCAGAACGAAGGAGGGTCATTCCCGCGAACGCGGGAATCCATAACTCAAAACTCAACACTTAACACTAAAAACTAATTTTTCTCAACCAGCTCATTAAAATAATTCGGCATTCTGGTTTCAAAAGTCATCTGCCTGCCGGTGGTCGGGTGTTTGAAGGAAATCGATTTGGAATGAAGGGCTAATCGCCTGAACACGTCCTTGGGTTTTCCGTATTTGCGGTCGCCCACGACCGGGTGTCCCTTATCAGCCAGATGCACGCGTATCTGGTTCTTCCTGCCGGTCAAAAGATTTATCTCCAGCAAACTGAACTGCCTGCTCTCTTTAAGCACCTTATAAGCGGTGCGTGCCAGTTTGCCTTTTGTGGTGTCCGTTGTGGAATATACGATATATGCCTTGTTCTCAGCTAAGTATGAGGTAATCACATCCTCTTTTTTGGCCAACTGCCCGTAAACCACCGCGACATATTTCTTTTCCGTGTCTTTCCATTCCGATTGCAGCCGGAATTTGGCCTCTTCGTTTTTTGCGAATACCAGCACGCCGGACGTTGACTGGTCCAGCCGATGAACAATGAAAATCCGGCTTCGCGATTTTGAATAGCCCTTGCGGACATAATCGGTCAGCTTGTAGTAAGCCGTCCCCGTTTTATTGTTATCCGTCCCCACGGTCAATAGCCCCGCCGGCTTATCTACTACGAGGATGTCCTGTCTTCGTAGAGTATTTCCAGCCCTCTCGGCTGATGTCTTTTCTTTGGCATATTGACTATTCTACTATTACGTGATTGTACTAAATACTTAATATTAAAAAATTGGTGTGCCGTCCCTATATTCTTGATTAGTCCTTCAAGCTCTTTATTACCTCTGAGTATTTCATACCTTCAACATATTCGTTGTTGCATATTGGCGCATGACCAAACCTGCGAATATGATGCGTAATCAAAGCGACTTCCGCAGCTTTTGCTAACTGCGACTTCTTAAATATTTTGTAACCAATTGTCCAACCGTCTATTTGGGGTTTGCTTTTCTTATAGCGCCACCAATTCTCTGGATAATATTTTGCATTTCCTGTTGCTTTTTTGATGTGTGTCCTTAAACGTTTCTTAATGGATTTGCCTGAACCAGTTACGCCTATATAAATGGCCTCACTCTCAATTCCTTTTTTCCCATTTCCCCAAATACAATAAACACCAAACGCATTATAGATGTCATTATAAAGGCATGGATTAAGCTTGTTTTTCCTAATGAATCCCAGCCATTTTCTTTTCTTAAAGTTACATATTTCTGTAATAGGTATCATATTCATCATATAACCCTCCGTATAAACTGGGTCAAAATCCATCGATTTGTCTACGCAACCAGTCAATTTTTATTTCTCTCTGCCTTTGGTAGAGAAGCGAAGCAATCTTATACTTGCCGTTTTACGCCGGGTCGCTGGCAAAAATAGGCGACTGTTACCGGTTTCCCTCACTCAGTGGGGCTTGAGGCCCTTCTCATCAGACAAGAACTTTTTGAGGTCGTCACTGGTTATCTTTGGATCGTATTCTCTCATTTCATGGGCAAACGTTTCGAATTCTCCGAACAGCGATTGGTCATCACCTTTTCGCCTACGCTCCTCATCGACATAAGGTTTGGCTGCTTCCCACCACCGATTTGCATACCAACTGAAAGATGATTCAGCAAGGTTCTTGTTGAGAAGGCCCTCATTATAGACAGTAGCGATTGACTCAAACAACTCCAAGACCTCCTCGCTCATCTCGTCATGACGTAAAGGATTGTAGGGGTCACACTGCTCTGCTAAAAGTTTGCGTGCTTTCTTCATGTCATTGGAGTCGAAACGCGCCTCTAAAGTCAGCCAAGTTTGGACGCCTATCTGACGAGAAGTTCCTTTGTGGGCTTCGAATGCGAGCCATAAGGTCGCACAAGCAAGTACGCCTGTAAAGACCACCAAAATCCATGTTGGTTCGCACATAATTGTTTCCTCATCGTGCCATAATTTTATTTCGTTTCGCCGCCTTCGGCGATACCACAATTCTCGTCCGCCATAGCTTAAAGCGACGGCGGATTGCAATTTGCACTTTTATTTTTGCATTACTTATCGATTCTACCGACATTCGCGGTGAGTTTTCAACAAGATTTATCCGCCTCCCGTAAGGGATGCCAAACGGCAGGGGGCAGCGTTCAGCGGCCGGTCATTTGCTCCAGCTTTTCGGGATACCGAGCCCCTTGCACTTTGATCTTTGACGAGGCGCTATCGATTTCACGGAGATCGTCCGGCGTAAATTTAACATCGGCGGCTCCAATGTTCTCCTCAAGGCGATGAAGTTTCGTGGTGCCCGGAATCGGAACAATCCATGGCTTTTGGGCAAGCAGCCAGGCGAGCGCTATCTGAGCAGGGGTTGCCTTCTTATGTTCCCCGATCTTTCCAAGCAGATCAACCAGGGCCTGATTCGCTTTGCGAGCCTCCGGTGTAAAGCGAGGCAGAATGTTGCGGAAGTCGGAGCTGTCGAATTTGGTTTTTTCGTCAATCTTGCCCGTGAGAAAACCCTTGCCCAGAGGGCTATAGGTAACGAAACCGATCCCGAGTTCCTCGAGAGTCGATATCACTTCCTTCTCGGGCGTTCTCGTCCAAAGCGAGTATTCGCTCTGGAGGGCCGTGAGTGGCTGAACCGCGTGAGCGCGACGGATCGTTTGCGCGCCTGCTTCAGAAAGACCGAAGTGCTTGACCTTGCCTTCCTGGATCAGGTCCTTCACCGCTCCCGCCACGTCTTCAATTGGCACGTTCGGGTCAACACGATGCTGATAGAGCAGGTCGATTGTCTGGACCTTGAGTCGCTTGAGCGAGCCCTCGACGGCCTGCTTGATGTGCTCTGGCCGACTGTTCAGACCTGGTGAACCCTTCATCCCGCGGGGATCGAAATTTGGATTGAGATCGAATCCGAACTTGGTGGCGATCACCACTTGCTTGCGGAAGGAGGCAAGGGCTTCGCCTACAAGTTCTTCGTTTATGAACGGGCCATAGACTTCGGCGGTGTCGAAGAATGTGACGCCCCGTTCCACGGCCGCCCGGAGAAGAGCGGTCATCTCCTGCTTGTCTTTGGGCGGACCGTAGGAAAAGCTCATCCCCATGCAGCCGAGCCCGATAGCCGAGACTTCCAGTCCGCTTTTTCCCAATTTACGTTTTTGCATTGTTTATCCTTTCCAAATTTATTTTTACTTTATTTTCTGATTCTACCGACATTCGCGGTGAGTTTTCAACAAGATTTATCCGCCTCCGGCGGTATCCAAATTACGATATACGAACGACGAACTACAAATTGCTATGAACAACGAACTATGAACTACCTCCACGCTAGCCGCGCGATGCAGCCACTTGACATATTCAGGTGAAAAAGTTAATCTATCGGCAAGTGTGACGATAACAACTTTAGTAAATTTTTATTGGGAGGTTGCTGAAATGGTTAAGTATTTGTGTTCCTGCCTGCTTTTAAGTTTGCTTGTGTCATTTGCGCCGGCGTTTGGTGATACCAACCTGCTGACAAATCCCGGTTTTGAAAACGGCACCGAGGGATGGTCGGACAGGTCGTGCAAAATCGAGGTGGTAACAACGCCGGTTCACAGCGGCACAAAAAGCGCAAAGGTGTCCGGTAGGACTGCGGAGTGGCAGGGCATAAAGCAGTCCCTGCTGGGTAAAGTAACAAATGGACAGACATATAAGGTTTCAGCGTGGGTTCGGCTGGAAAACTCAGAAGCCGATACCGTAACGATATCCATCGAACAGGCCGATGACAACGGGACCAAATATAAGAATGTTATCAAGGAAGCGTTGAGTAATGCTGAATGGGTCGAACTTTCGGGAGAATTCAAACTTGACGCCAGCGGGACACTGAAAACATTAGACATTTACTTCGAAGGCCCGTTGGCAGGTGTCAATTTCTTTGTTGACGATGTTGTCGTATCTGGTCCGGACGCGGCTAAGGTCGCGCAGGCCGACCCGAATGCGGCTAAAACTGAACCGAATGGCGTCAAAGAGCCAAATGACGTCAAGAAGAAGAACGCTAAGTAGGCCTTATCAGGGTCGAAAAATTTCTTAACGCCGGGTAGATGGGGCAAAATAAAAGCCCCCCGATAAAAATCGGAGGGCTTGAAAAATCAAACTACGAACTGACTACTTGCCTTTTTTCTCTTTCACGGGTTTAGGCGGTTTTTCCTTTTTGACCTTCGGCGGTTTTGGCGGTTTCGGCACTTTTGGTTTCTTCTCGCCGCCCATTGTCGCTCCGACAGCCAGAATGAGGAGCGACGCGACCGCCAGCCCGATAACGATATACCAGATGAAGCCCTGCGACATTTTCAAAATCGCCGGGTTCAAATTGCTGAATCCCGCGATTGCCACCATTGCGGTATAAATGACCGCGGCAAGGGGTATAAACAGCATAACGCCCAGCGCATTGCTCATCGCGTCCGGTGCCGGCTCGCCATACGCAATGGCCGCCGCTAATGCCGGTGCTTGTGCCTGTGGTTCGGGGAATTGCATCTGGTCTGCTTCAGCAGCTATTTCCATTGCCGAACCCGCCGCTGCTGCTGCCGCCGGCTTTGCCTCAGCGGGGGCCTTGCCCTCTCCGCCGCCCGTGCCCGGCGTGTAAATCTCATCGAGTATCCCGCCTAATGATGTGTCATCGGCCTGCAGTGACAGGTCCAGAAGACCCGAGCCGCTGCCGAAGGTGTCCAAACTCACGTCTTTTTCGATTTCCTCAAGCGACGCCTCTTTTCCGGGTGATGCCGGTGTTTCGCCGGAACTCTTGAATGTCTCTTCGCTGCCTTCTTTGGCTAATGAATCGGTATCGCCCAGGACCTTAATGCCTTCATCGACTATCTGCGTATCGGCATCGGTCAGTTGAAGCTCTTTATCTTCCTTGCCCGGCGTATCGGGCGCCAGCAATATATCTTCGGCCTCGGCTTCCGCGCTCTTCGGTGCGGCGGGTTTTTCGGCTGCCGGCGTTGGCTTGACTCCTGTGAAACTCGTGTCTGACAGCAGTGAATTTACCTCATCCACCTTAAACAGCAGGTTTGGCCCGTCGCGGAACTCGCGCAGCTGACCGCTTTTTACTATCTGCCTTACCTCGTCCTCGGTCTTGCCGAGCTTTGCCGCAACTTCTTGAATTGAATAAAACATACCGGCCATAAGTGTTTATTCTCCAACTTTCGGAGGAGTCCGAAAAGTGTTTATTGTGCATCCGTGCGTTTTGCCAGATTCACGCGACTTGTGGATTTCTATTTGCTATCCGCTGCCCGCTATCCGCTGTTTCTATCATTATAACCCTTTTGAGGGCTAAATGCAAGCCATTTTACGGTGAAAAACAGGTCTAACTAATTGGCGATTTCCGATTGCTGATTGATGATTTGATATGTGGAGTTAAAAGTAGTATTAGGTAACACTTATGATTTTACGATTTTCGGAAAAAAGTTTGGGAAGAAATGTGCGGATAAACGTTACAGTTAGCCCAGATTAACGAATATGGGAGAGATGGATAAAATAAAGTATGGTGAAAAAATATTTTACATTCAAAAAGGCCTCGAAAAGTGGTCTAAAATAGGGTCAAAATGATAAAAGTGAGGGCGTTTTGAACGAAAAGTGAGCCGAAATGCGCGCGTTTTGATGGATTTTGATACCCTTTTTTGAGTTCGATATATTAGCGGAATTAATTGTATAACTGGGGGGTTTTGATTTCCGATTGGCGATTGTAGGATGCGGAAAAGGGCGGGGAAAAACGATAGCAGGCCCAATTATTCCAAACAAAAAAAGCGTAGCTTTGTAAACTACGTTTTTCTGTTTCTCAATTTTATTAACACTTATTTATTTGGTTTGTTTGGTTCGTTTGGTTCGTTTGGTTCTTTACTACTTGAGTAATGGCTAGCATGTGACGCATGCGATGCATGAGAAGAATGAGAAGAATGAGATGCATGAGCCAGATCAATAGCGGTAGCCACCGAAGAAGGTTGAAGGATAAGTTGTGTATTTTTCGTAATCTGACTTATTTTCTTTATATTATTGGTGGCTGAAGCAGTTCTAGCAGGTATAAGCAAAAAAGCCACAGAAGTTAAAACCGAAGCAAGCCACTTTACATATTGGTTATTCTTCATACTTTTCACTCCTTAGTCCTTATTAAAGTACAAGGTAGTTCTAAGAGGAAAACGTGCTTATGTCAATAAAATAATACAATTTTCTTTGCAAACCATAACTATCCCATATTAAAGGAGTTATATCATAAAAGGTTGAATGTGCTTACTGTGTATTTCCGCAGATGATTCAAAGAATCCGCCACAAAACTTTCTTTTTGGGCATTGTTGGCATTCGGGAAGACAAATGTTTTTGCATGTTCGCCGCCAGCGAAAAGTGGGACAGTTTTGGAAGGGAAGGTCGCAAAGCATGTATAAACAAAAAGAGCGTATCTGTATAAGCTACGCTCTTCGGTTTTTCAAATTTATTAACCCTTAAGCTCTTGATGAGTAATGACTAGTATGCGATCCGTGTGAATCGTGAGAGCCATGATCCAGATTAATAGCGGTTGCTGCCGAAGCATGTTGAAGGATTAATGGTGTATTCTTCTGAATGTTTTGCTGCTGTGTGCTCGCAGAAAGACTATTTGGCATGATCAATGCCGCAGCCGCAACTATGCCAGAAGCAATTGACTTTACTATTTTATTCATAAACTTCTCCTTTAGTACCCTCTATAATATATAGCAACTGATACAACATTTCAAACAAAAATCTCCCTTTTTTGAAAAATATTTGACTATTAAATATTGCTCAGGACAAAATAACTATAACGTATTATATAATATGCAGTTACGTCATATGGCAAGAATGCCGAAATGCCTATTTTTTAAATATTTTTTTGGGCAAATAGCTTAACTGTCACACAACCTGAATTATTTGGACCCGCAGCTTTTTCCTTATAATAAAGAATTTGGAAAAATGGTTCTATCTTGGCTCTAATATGCCCCTTTGGCGGCAAATCAATAAAATTATTGCCATAATTTCCTGGCGTTTCAAAATAAAGGTATCCACCCGGAACGATTGATTTTTTAAAGTCATCAAGAAGATTACTTTGATAATAATGAACATTAACGATTGCACCAATAGAATTGTCACTAAAAGGCCATAAATCTTTGGTCAAATCTAAATATAATGTTGTTAATTGCTTCTTTTTTAAATGGTATTTTTTTTGGGAAATTAATATAGAGGCCAAGGCATCCTTATCAATATCAACAGATATGACATTGCAGCCCAATCTGCCTAATAAAAAAGAATGTCTGCCGTAGCCGCAAGGAACATCAAGCATTGGGTAGCTTTTTATTGATGCAATTCGTTCAGCGAATTTCAAAAATGTAGGAGATACATTTAGCTTTAAATAGGTATCTATATTTATATGGTCCTTCATATGATTTGCTTATCTATATTTTCATTGCTTAGGGCTTTAATATGAACGCTATGTATAATTTTAGAGGAATCAAATAGCCCGCCACATATTTCTCGGCATATACATTTTTGACATTCTTCAAGATAAATATTCTTCCATGTAGAAATAGATTTTCTGGAATATGGCCAGAGTATTTTTGGCAATACGCACAACTGATGATTATAAATAGAAACATTCATTTGGCGCAAAGATAAAAATTCGACAGCTTCGCTCAAGTAACTTTGATATTCATAGGGATCAATCCATACTTCATTTAGGTTTTTCATTGCAAGTTCTTTTGTCTCCATGCCCATAAATGCTATATGGATCACAAAAGGGAAATTGCGATAAATAAATTCTGCCAATTTTGGGAGCCTTTGATAATTCAGTGCCGTAATAACAACACGAATTTCAACTCTCTGTTTAAATAAAGCAAGGTTTTGAATGCCCTTTAAAGTTTTATAAAAACCATTTGCCTGCACGATATAATTATGCTCCGTGTCAGTATCCGCGTATAAAGGAATACCAATTTGTATATCGGGATGACCAATCAAAGCAAATTTTTTGGCAAATTCAAAATCTTCGAACTTAATACCGTTCGATAAAAGATGTAAGGCAGTTTTGGGCAATATTTGTTTGCATGACTCAAGAATTCTAAATAAATTATCCCCAAGTAAGGTAGGTTCTCCTCCGGTTATCCCTAATGACCTTGTCTTTTGGGGAATTAATCTAATCAAAGCTAATATTTCTTCAGTATAATCAGTCTTATTGCGGGTAGTATACTGGGGGCACATCAAGCACGAGCAATTGCATTGCTCTGTTACAAATAGAACGTTATGCTGAGATTCAATTTCGTATAAAACGTCTATTTTGCCTTCGGGGGTTAATCTTACAATATCTCCAGCGTTCAATTCCTTAATGTTTGAAACTCCATAGTAGATAGTATTATCACCTGATTTTAGGTAATCATCAATATCATTAATGTCTGTTAAAACTGCCATATGCCGTAATGACTTTCTATTCGGAGAACTTGTCACTATGACAGAGTTGCGACCACAAAAAAACCAAGGTGAATTCAAGGCAATTTTCCCTAATAGCCGTTCTTTTGCATTAACAGGATGCCCTAATAGGCTTCGCAATTTATTAACTCCTTTGAGGGCATTTTATTTATCCATGACCAGAATATTTTGTTTATATTTTTATCATTTCGCTCAAGCAATTCAAATAAATGTCGTAAGATACCCTTACATTTTTTGCATGTATTGCTTAAACCTGCATGACATATAATATCACCATGTTCAGCATAATTTCTAACCGGGTCTGAACCACAATATGGCTGAAATACACAATGACAGCAAATCGGCAAACATTCTATACACGAATTCGTGATTAATTCTTTAAGTTTGCTGCTGGCAAAAATTTCTTTATGAGAATTTGCATTCACGTTCCCAAGCAAGAATTGTTGATCTCCCATTGCCGCAAGCATTCTGCCTTCATCAGAAACATACACATTACCATTATAGTCGTACACCGCCCCTTCAATTCCTGTACCTGCCGGAGATTGAAGGTCAACGAATCCTGTCGCAAAAGGGGTTAGCATTCTTTGTAGTAAAAGAGCCGAGAAGGATTCAATAATGTAGATTCCTTTTAGATTAAGCCCAATTATATAATCGAGTGTTTCCTTATATTTTTCGACAAATTCATCTATCGCATAATTTATGGCACTGCTTTCTTGTTTTGCCCCGCCGTATGGATTCAAGCTTCTAATAAATATATACTGAAATCCCATTCGCACATATTCGTCAACAATCTCTTTCATATGGGCAAGAGTATAGCGAGTAGTCGTCATTAGTGCAGAAACACTACCTAGCCCTAATATATCTCTGGCCAATTTAATGTTGGAAATGACCTTCGTATAACTAACCTCATTATTTTGCAAGGGCCGATTTCTGTTATGCAGTTCATAAGGGCCATCGAGAGAGGTAGAAATTGAAATGTTGTGCCTTTTGAGAAATTTTAGAATTGCTGGTGTAGCCAAGGTGAGGTTTGTACAAATGACAAAACTTAGCTCTTTTTTATGAATCTTGTTAAGCTTTTCAGCTTCTTTTACAATATATTTTACAAGACTGAAATTCAATAAAGGTTCACCGCCCTGAAATTCGATTTTAATCGCTGGAGAGGGCGAAGCAAAAATCATTTTTACTGTGTTTTTGGCCGTTTTCTTGTCCATGTCGAAACCAACTGCTTCAGGATTTTTCTTTGAGACCTGACAATATATGCAGTTGGAATTACATCTCAATGTCGGGACAACCATATGCAGCGATGTGAAATTGTAGAGAAATGCTTTTTTGGTTCTGTATTTTATTGCCAGCATGTCAATCGCACTGGTTATAGAAGTATCAGTTAAAATGTGCTTGGCCTTTAAATCCAAAAAAGCCACAGACTGACTTTCTAACGTATGATTAACAAGCTTTGCAAAATTATCCTCCGATAAAAACGTGTACTCACCAACCTCATTAACGACCAAACGTTTATTATCATTTAGTCGCATAAACCTAAATGGAAGTAGTTGGTAGGGTTTACCATTGCTCATATCTTTACTTCACTCTGTATATCTTCGATAGGCTGAAAAGCTTGTTTGACAATTAAATCTCGGATATTTCCATAACTTTTTTCAACGTTCAATCTAATTTGTTGATCTAATAATTCGTTACAAAATTCGAGAGCAATATTATCAAGCTGAATGTCTTTGTTTTTTTGGCGAAATGAAACATTAATACATTTTTCTGATGAAGGGTCTATATCAACATAACATCTATCAATGAATGTATGTGCCGCAAATAGAATAGCTTCCTTCTGATATAGTTCCAGAGGGACCTCAAAAATCAGAATACCATTTTGAAGCCGTTTAAGGATACCGTTCATTTTTACCTCCCAAAATTCAAGGATGGACTGTCTTTTGCCAAAAAATTATCCTCCCATTCTCCGTCAAACGGGGTTAGGAGTCAAGTGTGCGATTTGGGAGAAAGATAGAGTTACTGGATCCCCGGCAGAAGACCAGAGGAGCTAACCCCGAGGACGGGCGGGCGGATGAGGAGGGCCTACAATGTTTTATCGGCGGTGGTTTTTTTAAGGTAATTAACTTCGGCGTGAGTGAGGAGTCGGAATCTGCCAATTCCGAGGCCGTGGTCGGTGATTTTGCCGATGCGTGTTCGCTTGAGGGATTGGACGGGCAATCCGACGCGAGCTAACATTCTTTTGACCTCTCGGTTAAGCCGTTCGGCAACACTGATTTCGACGAGCGAGCGTTTATGCCCTCGTTTGAGTATTTTGACGGCGGCGCGAGAGGT
>Ga0187866_1002765_pt1 | contig 13972 bp, 11 predicted proteins | sample June2016WEW_11_1_3_FD_133013 | JGI IMG/M metagenome (GOLD analysis project Ga0187866, IMG submission 133013) | Peatland microbial communities from SPRUCE experiment site at the Marcell Experimental Forest, Minnesota, USA - June2016WEW_11_150 | ecosystem: Environmental > Terrestrial > Soil >... | reverse complement strand
CCCCCGCCAATGATATAAGCTACTTCGTCAGTAGTTCCCAGCGGCCCCTTGATAACCGGTTTTAGTTCGTCTCCAACATTGACATCTTCCCAATATCGTTTAACATCGCCCCTAATTTCTTCCGAAAGCACTTCTTCTTCTAGCCTGGCCAATTCTTCATCAGTCCAGGGATACGGCAATGTCAAATTATTTTTACCTGATTTCCTTCGGGCTTTAGCTCTGGCAAAATGCACCACCCACCAATGATATCTGGCAATCAAATCACCTTTTTGGTTCCAGTATTTATTTTGGAAATGATCAATGATAGTTTCATCCGCGAAATTACTTTTTTTAGGCCCATCAAAACTGGTAAATACACATTCTGCGGTTACTTTATCACCCAAATAAACCGGTTTTAGGAATTCTACATCACAACCCGCATGAAACCCTCCCAACCCGCGCCACCCAAATTGTACTTGTGCGAAACATGCCCAAATAAATGAAGGAGGAGCCACAATATTGGCGTAACAAGATTTTTTAGCATAGGTTGCATCTGACCATAGGGGATTGGCATCACCAACACCGTCAGCGAATTTTCGTATTGCCATCCTGGTGGCGTATTCGTTATGTGTAGAATCTTCTATACGGAGTTTTGTTCCCACCTTAGCCCGCATTCCATCAATCATTTCCTGAGTAATATGAGTTTCAGTCATTCTAACTTGTTGGTCTGTCATCGATGCTTCTTTTTTATCTGGTGGATAATATTTTCTATCGTTCAATGAGATACTTGAATTAAAAAAGATAATACGTATACGTACATGTTTACGTTATAATATCTTATCCTTAAATATTTGTCAATTCCTAATAATGGTGCTGACACCGCAGTGTTAATGTTACTGCAAGAAACGCGGTTGAAGCTTGATTTTTCTGGCAGTTCATTTTACATTGTATTCAAATGCTTATTTATTATATGATTTAAGAAAGGAGGATGAAACCATTACTAAGATCGAAGATAAAGAATATGATATCTGGATATTGCTAAGCCGCGTATATCATCTTATCGCTATGCTTAGAAAACTTGAGCTTTCCAAATTTAATATACTTCCAACTCAATCATATATATTATTTATTATTAAAGCGCTTGGAGACGATACTACACCGTCAAAAGTTTCCGAATTTGTTTACCAACAGAGAAGTTCCATCTCCGATATTCTTAATCGGATGGTAAAACAAGGCCTGATAAAAAAGACAAATAATAAAGGAAGTAATAAGCGAGTAATCGTTACCCTTACAGAAAAAGGGGAAAAAGCATTAGTGCGCTCTAAAAACAGAGAATATCTGCATAAGGTAATGTCTTCATTAACTGAAGAGGAAAAACGGCAACTTGAATCAGGTCTGGAGGTATTACGCGATAATGCCATTAACGAGCTTTCGATTACTCAAAAAACTATCTTGCGTCCTTCGCAAATATCCAGATACTACCGTCAGAAAAATCTGTTATAATCCCAGACACAACGATAAAATAAGTGGGAAATCCTGAGCATAAAAAGCAATTTATTGAAAAAATTGAATCACGCTTCTATTGAAGAAGTCTCTGTATTGAAACAGCAGCTATTGCACCGTCGTTAACTCCAGTTACTACCTGCCCTAACGAACCGCTTCGAACGTCACCGGCGGCATAAATATACGGAACGCTGGTCGCCATTTTTTCATTAACGATTATATGTCCGGTGGTATCAAGTGGCACAATAGTTTTCAAAAAACCGGTATTTGGTTTCATTCCAATATCTACCAGGACGCCATCGACTTTTATAACATCCTTCTCCCGGCTTGCTGCCTGCTCCAGTTCTATTCCCTCAACGTAAGTATTACCCAGGATTGAAGTAACTTTTGTATTACACCTTATCTCTAATTTTGGGTTGTTCCGTGCCCTATCCTGTAATATAGCACTAGCGGTGAGAGAACCGGTCGCTTCGAGTAGCACCACACTGGAAGCCAGCTTGGTCATATAAATTGCTTCGGTAAGACCGCTATCTCCGCCCCCACAAATAGCTACTTTTTTGCCTGTGAATTCAGCTCCGTCACACAGAGCGCAGCTAAAAACGCCTTTATTTTCAAATTCAATTTCGCCGGGTATACCGAGCTTCATTCTATGGCAGCCATTGGCTATTATTAACGCCTTTGACATTATATTTCTGCCGTCATTGAGTTGAAGGCACCTTGATTGTGAATAGAGTTCGATACGCTCGACTTCTCCCAGGTCAATCTGTAACCCAAAAGACGTTGCCTGAGCCAGCATTTCGGAAGCGAGCTGGGGTCCAGCTACACCCTTGGAAAAACCAGGATAATTTTCGATCCATTCCACTTTGGTTATTTGTCCGCCAAGATTTTCCTTTTCGACTAACAGAGTTTTATATTGCCCCCTGGTCAGATAAATGCCGGCGGATAATCCTGCAGGCCCACCACCGATAATTACCACATCATAATCGTACATGAAAGATTTCCTCTTGCTAAAAGACGTTTCTAAAAACCCGACAATACGTATACGTATTATTTAAGCTTAAATATAGTATAAGGTATTTCTCGTGTCAAGGTAAATTTTCACTTTAAACTTCCCTTGACATTAATCATTAAATGATATAAATTGTAGCAAAAAGATTGTACGTATACGTACTATTTCTTGAAAGAATCTTTATTATCAAAATTCACCCATTATTTCGGGTTGGATAAAATTCAGTATTTGGGTAAAGATAATATAATCAGGATGAAATTCCAAGGATAAGACGGTTTACCGTGAAAATATGGGAGAATAAAATGCCAAAAAGTAAGTTTGAATTGAAAGTACTTAATCCTCGCGGCGAAGCCCAAAGTAGCGTGAAAATACCCGCTTCTCCTCGCCTCAAAGACTTGAATGGGAAAAAGATAGGAATAATCGGTTTAAGGATGCCCGTGGGAGAAACATTTTTCCCACGTCTCGAAAGTGCTTTGAAAAATAAAGTTCCCGGCGCTGATTGGCATGTCTGGGATGTGCCCTTTAGCGGGGGACCTGAAACCAGAATAGCTAAACTCAAAGAAATAGCTGATAACAGTGACGGAGTAGTAATTTCTTTGGCAATTTCAGGCGGCAGTACAACCAGGATAACGCCGGACGCGATCCAGATAGAGAAATTCGGTAAACCCTGCGTTTTAGTACTGGCGAAGGCATTTCAGCCAACGGCAAGATTTATTGCCAGCGGTCAGGGTCTGGAAGACCTGGCTTTAGCACCTCTGGATTTTGATTACGTACCACCCGCCGAGGAAATAATAAAGTTCAATGTAGCCGAGAAAGTAGCAGACAGAGTTGTCTTGGGCCTAACAAAATGGAGACCCCAACCTCCAATAATTCAAGAGATAGCCGATAATAAACTAGCCTTTATTGGAAATGATTATCAAGAAGCTTATGAAAAAATGGAGAGGTTTTTCCTGCAACACGGCTGGAGCGATGGAATACCTTTGGTACCACCCACCGAAGAGGCTGTCAATAGGATACTCGAAGGTTGCGAATTGCCGAGAAAGCAATTAATAGCAATATTTCCCCCGGGACAGGGAAAAGCGACATTGGAGAAAATAGCCATCAATGCCGTGATAGCTGGATGCCTGCCTCAATATATACCGATTATCTTAGCGGCCGTGGAAACCATCATCGATCCTGCTTTTGATCTTGTGGGGGTACAAAATACGTCCGGACAACTGGCCCCGTTATTCATCCTCAGCGGTCAAAAGCTGGCTGAAGAGTTAAACATCAATGGAAGTTTCTGTGCTTTGGGGCCGGGCTGGAAAGCTAATACCACCATCGGACGGGCACTTAAGTTAATTATGATGAATATCGGTCATACCTGGCCAGGTGTAAATGACATGAAAGCATTTGGTAATCCTTTCAGGTACGTAACTTTGATTGCAGAGAACGAGCCCGCTTATTCTGGCGTCTGGGAGCCTTTCCGGGTTGCTGAAGGCTTTGCCGAAGACCAGCCGACGATAAGTGTGATGCCGGCGATGTCCTGGCAACCGGATCTGGTATTACCCACTCCACCAACCCTTGAAAGAATAATATACCATATCAGTTTACAGGCAAAAGTCAAGTATGACCGGTATGCCAATAGTGTGGCGCATGATGGGCTGGTACTCATTTCGCCAACAGCTTTTGAGGCTATCCGCCGCGAAGGAATCTCAAGAAAAGACCTCCAGAAAGCGCTCTTTGAAAGCATTAAGTTACCCGGAAACTTGGTCTTTGATGGCCGGGAAAGGGGCGGGGGACTATTTCCCGATTGGGTAAAAGAAAAACACAAAAACGACCCTGCAGCGCCGGTCCCTCTATTTTTCAAACAGGATGACCTTAAAATTTGTGTTACCGGCGGCCCGGGGCCTGACATGATAGCTTATGTCGGTACCTGGGGGTATGGGCCTTCTCACTTTATAACCAAACCAATCAAATTACCGGCAAACTGGAGTAATCTACTAAAGAAATACAGTGGCTGGACAAGCCCAACCATTAAGTAGAAAAATGCTATGTACCGGTCACCAATTTTGTCATATACCAAGGTGTTAACACGCTATACATTCTCGATAACATCATAATTTAGACCGGCGTTACGAATACGACCGTAAAAGGAGAACAATGTTGCAAGAACCCAACTATAAAGTAGTCTGGCCGCTGGGCAAGCTGGCCTACGAGCCAATGACCTTACAACCCCGCCCGGCGTCTCTCAACGGCCTTACTATCTGCGAATTATCCGATTACGGTTTTAAAGCGGAGATAATCTTCCCTTTTCTCAGGGAACTGCTGAAGCAGCGGTATCCTGATATCAAATTCGTTGAATATTCAGCTTTCGGCAATACCCATGGAACCCATGAGGATGAGGTAATCGCCAAACTGCCAGAAAAGCTAAAAGAATATGGTTGTAATGCCGTTATTTCAGGAGTCGGGGGCTGAGGCAGCTGTACGCCCGCAGTTGTGCGGGCAAGTGTGGTAGCAGAAAAAGCCGGCTTTCCCTCAGTTTCAATCGCCTCTTCCGGATTCCTGGGACAGGCACAGGCAGTAGGACAGGCACTGGGAATACAGAATGTATCTGTGGCCGAATACCCGGGCGTAGTGGCTACGGACAGCGACGAGGATGTAAAAAGGAAAGTTACGGAGATTGTAGTAAACAATGTTATCGAGGCAATGGCCAGGCAGGTTAAACAAGTGCCAAAACCCAAAGAGCCGCAACGGACTGATATTGTTTTTGAAGGAACGCTAGATGAAGTACAGGAATTTTTCTACAGGCGGTTATGGTCTGATGGCCTGCCCATCATTCCGCCTACTATCGAAAGAGTGGAAAAATTCTTAAAATTTACCAACCGGCCTGCGGATCAAATAATCAGTAACCTGCTTCCTGAAAAGCGTGACGCGACGGTTTGGAATATCGCCGTAAACGGAGTAATGGCAGGTTGCCGGCCGGAATACATGCCTATTCTTTTGGCTGTAGTGGAAGCCATTGCCGATCCGGAGTTCCGGATTCAGGATGCCGGAAGCACACCGGGCTGGGAGCCTTTGATCATCCTGAACGGCCCAATTATCAAAGAATTGAACTTTAATTATGAGACCGGGGTCATGCGCGTCGGCAGGCAGCCGAATACCAGTATCGGCCGTTTCTTGAGGCTTTACATGAGAAACATCGCCGGCCTTCGCATACTACCGATGTCGTCCGATAAAGCGACAATCGGTGACACTTTTAACCTGGTACTGGCGGAAAATGAAGATGTTGTCGCCGAACTGGGGTGGGAGCCATTCAGTGTTTCCCGGGGTTTTAAAAAGGGAGAGAACGTGGTTACGGTACAGAGCGTAGTGTATACTTCACCCCCCATCGCCAGCGGCGGAGATAAAGCGCGCGAACACCTAAATACATGGGTTGAAGTAATCGGGAGCACGGCATCCCACTGGACTCACATGGCCATCAACTGGTGGAAATACTATCCGGTGATTGTTACCAGCCCGAGTATAGCCCGCGTGATAGCTAAAGAAGGTTTGACCAAGAAAGATATCGGCCAATATCTCTATGACAACGCTAAAGTGTCAGCAGGATCAACGGAAAGGTTAGCCTTGCAGGGCGGATTTACATGGTTTAACCTAAAAAGGATGGTTGAGGAAAAACAGATACCGACGATTTACCATGAATCATCTGATCCGGACCGCATGATACCGGTGTTCATTAAACCGGAATGGATCGGTGTCGTGGTGAGCGGGGATCCGGGGAGAAACCGAAGCCGAGGCTACATTCAGAACCACGAACAAGGGGCACCGGTAAGCCGTAAGATAGAACTGCCGGATAACTGGAAACAGATGCTTTCTTCAAATTTAAAATAATTGTCGTAGTATATTTGTTAAACGTAAATGCAACAGTACAAGATACACCCTATTGCTTTATGTGAAGGACCTCGAGACAGCTCGCACTTCGCATATCGTTCTGAGTCCGGTGGTATCTGTAATACGGCCTGTTATACTTGGTATATCGAAGGCTCTGATGCTAAAATACTGGTTGATGCCGGTGCCGACGCCGCCGATTTTACGGCAAGAGGTGCACCTGAAACCGATATCATCTCAGTAAAAGACGGACTCCATAAACTTGGCTTAGCGCCGGAGGATATTGATATTATTATCGTTACCCATCTCCATTGCGACCATATCGCACTCGGCCGTCTTTATAAAAAAGCTAAATTCGTTGTTCAAAAAACGGAGCTCGAATATGCTCAAGACCCCCACCCTATTGATGCGGTATTATATGACCGCGCTTCCTTCGATGGATTGAATTGGGAAGTGATAGACGGAGATAAGGAAATCACTTCCGGTATATCGGTTATCACTGCTCCCGGACATTCTCCTGGCGGGCAATCCGTGGCAATCAACACTTCAGCGGGGAAAGCCATTATTACCGGGTTTTGCGCTACTCAAAACACATTTATTCCTACGGGAGAAATGAAACGCCGCGGATGGGAGGTAACAATACCGCTGATCCACCATGACGCTTTACAAACATATGACAGTGTTATTAAGATAAAACGCCTCGCGGATATCATTTTACCTCTACACGATCCGGCGTTTATAAAGAAAAAAGTGATACCCCAATAACACGTTTTTACTTGAATAATAAAGCAGAAGTATTTCAGTGTTTAACGGTTTTTATCACCATATTGTTTAAACCGAAGGTAGGTATAAAACATGAATGCCTGCCTGCCCCACCAACTACCATGACAACAATATCTTCCTTTTTTGCTATCGGTATCATCTCACTGTTAATGAATTTACCGTAACGTTCCGGTTGCTTTGCCCGGTACTGGATATGCCCTTCAGATATTTTATCAATAGGTAGCCGCGCATGGTTAAAAATATATTCTTTAACTTGCTCTTTTGAAAATCCATCACCGGCAATAGCGGCGGCATGCTCCGGCCCAAGCATTAACACCGGCTCACCGCTAAAGAAGATGAAATTGTTATTTCCGGCTGTAGCCATGGTGGCGGCGATGGTCTTTAATATCCCAAGACCGGAAGTACTATCATGGTCGTTAATGTTGTGAGGCCCTTCCGCAGCGAAGACCGTCACCGTACTTTCTTCATGATTAAATCCTTTTTCAACATGGAAAGGCTGCCAGGGATTCGCTTCTTCGTTTTCAGCGATACAATATGTATATTTACACGGACTACCCTGGGTTGATTTATCAATCTCCCTAGGGATGCCACCACCGATATTCAGTAAAATCAGACTCAGCGCCCTTCCGATTGTGGCGTTAGCCTTATTGCCCGGGCCGAAAGCATTTCCTCCGCTATTTAGTCCGAGTCTCTTTGATACAGGGCCATTTACTACAATAAGGACTCCGCAAGGATGGGTCGTCGCCTGGACCCCGAGGAGTTTGAATTTTTCATCAGCCACTGCTTCAACCGCCGATATAATTACCGGTAAGTATTCAGGCAGACACCCTGCCATAACCGCATTGATTGCTATCTTTTCTATCGTAGCGGAGCCCATTTTGGGAGACAAAACAGCTATCTCCTCCTGTGTATTGCGTCTGCATCCCGAAAGCATCCAGCTGACTCGCTCCGCAGTAGGCGGAACGACCGGCAGGCCGTCCGTCCAGCCACGTTCGTGGAATAAGTTATTAACAGCCTCAACAGAATCTTCAACCTTTATTTTTTCTGAAACCGGTTCATTATCAGACATTTGAAGCCACTCACTTTTATTATATTTAAGTCTTAATCAAGGCCCAATAAACTTGCGGGATTTACTTTTACCATCTGCTCCACCTCTTTTTGCGTAATCCCATGATGAAGCAAAGTAGCTATGAATAACCTTAATCCTTCTACCGGTAGCGGATTTTGAGGTTGCCCCAAATCGGTACTAATAATACAATGCTCCGGGCCGATGGCTTGTATCGTCTTAACAATTTTTACCGGGTCGTGGCAAAATTCATTAGGCAACATTCCGACGAGGGTAAATTCACTATACGCCCCCATTTTCGCCATTTTTTGTAATTCTTCAATCGTATAAAACATTTCCAAAAATTCTGCGTCAGTAGGATGGGTGACAATCATTCTTTTTATCCCCATTTCTTGCGCCCTATCGAAAAGAATGAAGGCTTCCTGTGGGGAAATATGCCCGGTGGCTAAAACCATGTCAAACTTCTTAATTATTTGCAGAATACGCTCTACTTCCGGTACCAGTGTTCCTTCTTTGTTAAGGAGCGAGATTCCTTCACCTTGCAGCGGCAGCCCCTGCTTCCTCATCATATTGATGGAATTTTTTGAAGAGAAAGTGGGCATCCACACTACTTTAGCGCCCAGGTTGGCTCCGGTCATAACAGCATTTGGATTTAGACCGCCAATTTCATAATCGAGGCAGACACTTCCTATGGTAATAAAACCGGGTACTATTTGATTAACCATAACCGCCACTGCTGCAGTATATGAATGGCTTTTAAGGACAATGGCTTTCATACCGGCCTGTTGCGCCTGTCTGGCTGCTTCGATTGCATCAAGGCGGCAAAGTCCTCCGGGCCCTGGGTGCATATGCATATCAATTGCATCTTTTAAAAGGTGGTCCAAATTAATGAAATCCATAATGGTGCTCCTTTAAGGAAAATAGCTACTTACCCTTTAACCAGACAACGGATTATCTCTTCAAGCGCATTTTCAGCTTTAGCCCTGACCTGATCTGCCGGTATACCGGCAATGGGATGGGGCACAACTACCATACGCAGGGAAGATATCCCGCGGGAGGCCGCGATTGTTTTGGCCAGAATGTTAAACGCATCACTGCATATTGTTACTGTGGGTTTCCCCTTCTTTTCCAGTTCTGCCGTATCGTGGATACTCCACGTTGTACAGGACCCTCAATCGCAAATGCCGTTGAGGACAATATCACAACTACTGATTAACTTTTCCATATCCACTGAATTTAGAGCAACTCCGGTATCCTTTTCCTTTTTTTTCACAAGGATAGTTCCAGCAAATTTGAATCTCTGGTTAAGTAGTTCCATTAGCCTGGTAAGGAAAATATCATAATTCGGTTTACCGTTATCGATAAATCCGATGAATTTTCCATTAAGATTGCCAACACCGGAAGATAATTGAATATTTTGCTGTTTAGTTACACCTATTGGGTTAAGTACTTCAATGTATTTGGTCATCATCTTGCACCTTCAAAGTATTTTTTCTTAGTATCATCGATTGATATTCCTTAGCGACCACTTCAGCTAATTGTATTTACCGTATTTTAAGGCTACTTCCATAAAGGCATGGAGATTTTCAGGTTTTGCTTCGGTGACTACGGTACCGCCGGTTAAAACATAGCCACCGCCGGGGGCGCAATCTTCGATCAGCTTTCGAGAGTATTCTTTGACATCTTTTACTTCACCAAAGGACAACAATGACCCAGGCACGTTACCTACGATGCAACAATTATTCCCAATCATACGTTTCGCTTGAGCCATATCAGTCTGATCAAACTGCCATACGACCCAACCTTTAGGAAAGTCACCGATATATTCCAATCTTCTATTGTAGCGTCCTTCACAGAAAAGCGAAACTATGATTCCTTCATCGACAAGAGTATCGATCAACCTTTTCAAACTCGGCCAGTAAAATTTCTCGAATTGTTTGTTGGACATGAAGGTATCATCGCCCTTATGCAAAGCGAAATTCACGATAAAAGCACCGGTGGCATTAACGCTGTCGATAGTACGCTGTATAGTCTGTTCCAGAATCATCTCAGTGGCTTCCAGAACTTTTTCTGGATGACGGTACATGTCTATGGCAGTTCCCTGTGTTCCTCTAAGATGGTCAGCAATCATGTCAAAAGGAGCAAGAGCGCCGATTCCCATACCCATCGGAAAACCGGCGGTAATTGCATCCAGATTAACCAAACGCAATTCTTTCATGAATTGTTCTAGTTCCGTACCCGCTTCAATTAGTTTTTGAAACGCAACCCGGACTTCCGGACGGGTGAAAGGAAAGGCAAATACCAGGGGCATGCCCATCAAAGAATTCAGCGACGGAAAACTTTTTAATGGTTCGAGTGCCCCTATTGCTTTAGGCATCAACACCCTGAACCCAAAATCAGATGGGTCTTTAATTAAGTTATCGTACTCATTTTCTCGCATCATGATTGTTTCAACATATTGCTGATATTGCACATTATCAGCAAGCCCATGCCCGGGCCACTTAAACATTTTATAATCTAATATTTCCATAGCACGGCCGGAGTTAATTCCTGCCGGGCCAAGAAAATCGTCCATGTCATCATAAAAATCCGCCATAAATTTTTTCCAGGTAGGGCGGATGACCGTGGGATCATACATTGCCTGCTTAAGTGTCTGGCCGGAATACCAGAGTGGGAAATTCCCCGCGGGCACAATCACGGGGACACGGTCCGGTTTGGTGCATAAAAAAGCCCTAATGAAACGATCAACCCGCTCTTTATACAATTTTTCCGCTTTCGTATCGCGGAACTTTATTCCAGGTGGCGAAAGCCATCTTTGTAATCTCTGTTCCCGCTTCTGTTCTTTCGTCAACCCGGTTTTCTGGTTTTCCATTTGTGCTCACTCCTCTTCAACAACTATATTAACCGGTACCAAGACAAATATTTGATTGTTGAAAAATATGTTTAAAAAATATTATTCGAAGAGAAAGAGAAAACTTGACATTCTTGCCAGTATATTATATTATTGGGAAACTAAAAATCAAGTACGTATACGTATATTGGTACCAACAATATTTATCGGTATTAGATGTATTTCATGTTAGATAAAAAATATAGGAATATGTAAAGTGTTTATATAGGAGGATTGAATGGCACTGGAGTTCACCAAAGCGGAAGCAAAAAAATGGGCTAAAAAACATATGAAAGGACTGGAAGTCCCTATCTTCCCGTCCTTTACTCCTGATTTGGAAAAGCTTGATGAAGAGGGGATAAGTTGGGATGTCAACCATATCATTGCCAATAAATTTAACTCCATTTTCGTGGCGGTAGAAGCCTGCGGTTTGACTTTCGAAGAGCGGAAAAAATTCGTGGAAATAGTTTGTAATGAAGCTAAAGGTAGAGTCCATGTTTCAGTCTCTGTAATGCAGGATACCGTCGAGCAAGACATAGAAATGTTAAAACATGCGGAAAAAGCTGGCTGCACATTTGCTACGGTTGGCCACCCTATCCAGTACTACCCCCGCTCGGTAGAGGATATCTATGGGGAGTTTAAATATATATGTGATGCGACCAACCTCGGAATCGTGTTTTATCCGGGCAGGCTTCATGTTCGGAAAATGCACCCGAGCTTTTTCCCGCCGGAAATCCTCCCCAGAATTGCCGACATACCTAATGTAGTTGGCATGAAAATCGGCGGCGGCAGCTCCATGGCGATTACAGTAATGTCTTTCCGGCTCTGCGGCGATAAAATCCTGGTCAACGACCCCATGCCGGACAGGTGGTTTATCACCGTTCCGGAATACGGTCAGCAATGGTCGGGGGCCGGGCCCTTCTACTCAATGCAGACTCCCGAAAATCCCCGTATGGTTAATCTGTTTAACACGTTGGTCAAGGGAGATATTGACAAAGCACTGGATATGTATTGGGAAGGCCAAAGAGGGATGGGAGGGGGCGGAGGTTTAGAGGGTTCTTATTTCCACACCGGAATTGTTTCTGCCCTTAGTGATAAATACGCGCACTGGTTAGTTGGAGGTAATGGCGGCAGTGTAAGGCAACCCACGGGCAGATTGTATGATTATCAGAAAGAAGCAATGAGGGCCATGGTTAAGGCAATGGGCGTTACGCCACGTGAACCTGAAGAGGAATTTTATGTTGGCCGGGTAAATTACGCCAAAGGCGCCAGGCTAAAGAAATACGAGGCTTAACAAGTCTCTTAGTTTATATGGTACCCGGGTGAGTTTAAAAAAGTAAGGAGTAAGAAATGAAAAGACTAATTATCATTTTAGTCGCGTTGATGACAATTTCAACGCTAATCCTTGGTTGCGGCACGTCAAAAACAACCACGCCGCCTGCTACGACGACCACATCAACTACTACTAAACCACCAGTAACCACCACAACTCCAACTACAACTACATCTACGCCTACAATTACAACTACATCTACGCCTACAACAACTCCAGCCGCAGCTCCCAAAAGCGGCGGCACATTAAAGATGATTTTATGGGCCAGCCCATCGGGGACGGGCGGCATACCCGGGGAACTATTCGGCAATGATTTCCTATCGTCCCAGCATATCATAGAACCCTTGCTTCACACGGACAGCAAAGGTAATGCGATCCCTTGTCTGGCTGAAAGCTTTACGGTCGCCGATGATTTGAAATCTATTACTTTTACTCTTAGAAAAGGCGTTAAATTCCATGACGGGACAGACTTTAATGCCACCGCTGCCAAATGGAACCTGGATAACATCATCGCAACCCACACGCAACCTCGTTGGGCTTCGGTTGATATCGTTGATGATTACACCATCAGACTTAACTTGAACGCGTGGAGCAATCTTATTGTAACGGGCCTTGATAGCACCGCTTCCTGGATGGTATCGCCTACGGCTTACGAAAAAAATGGTCAAGACTGGGCGAGAAACAACCCGGTGGGAACCGGCCCCTTCAAATTCGTCAGCTTTGTACGAGATGTCAGCTATAAAGCCGTAAAAAATCCTGATTACTGGATACCAGGCAAACCCTATCTGGACGCCGTAGAAATTGACTATGTCGGCGATACGATGACGCAAAAAGCTGATTTCCAATCCGGAGGCGCGGATGTCCTGCAGATCGAACCGGCAAAAAATGCTTCCGACCTTAAAGCATTGGGCTTTCCGGAAGCTGTCACTGTAACCTCCACCTTCTGCCTGCTGCCGGATACCATTCATCCTGATTCGCCTTTTGCCAAGAAAGAGGTACGTGAGGCGGTTGAATATGCGCTTGACCGTGATTCTATCGCGAAAGCTTTCAGTTATGGCTTCTGGACCGCCCCTTATCAGATACCTGCGCCATCCAGCGTTGCTTATAACCCCAACTATGCACTGGCCAGAAAATTTGACGTGGCTAAGGCCAAAGTGCTCATGGCGTCTGCAGGATACAATGGTTTCAAGGCTACTCTATCGGTAATACCTGTCGGTATTGATAGGAATATCGCTGTTGCCATACAACAAAACCTCGCTGAAATAGGCATTACTCTGGATATCAATATCCCGGCTGCCATTCCCAAGTGGCTGGGAGATTCCAATACACTTCAAAATGCACTGGTACTGGAACCCGTCTTCGGCCCGGCTAACTGGAACGGCGCTCTCGGGCTGGCGTTTGACCCCAACATGAAGTACCAGAACCTCGTATGGCAGAGAACTCCGGAGTTTATTGATTTATACAACGCAACCCTGTCTTCACGCGATATGGATGTCAGCCTTATCCAGGCCGTAGTCAATTATTTGGGGCAGGAAGCCCTGG
>Ga0187866_1002762_pt1 | contig 13978 bp, 6 predicted proteins | sample June2016WEW_11_1_3_FD_133013 | JGI IMG/M metagenome (GOLD analysis project Ga0187866, IMG submission 133013) | Peatland microbial communities from SPRUCE experiment site at the Marcell Experimental Forest, Minnesota, USA - June2016WEW_11_150 | ecosystem: Environmental > Terrestrial > Soil >... | reverse complement strand
CGGCAATTTTAACGTCACCGCCAGCACTTTCACCATTTCTTCCGGCACGCCAACCATTAATGTGACTGGTAGTCTCAATTTCACCGGTGGGGCTTTCAGCGCCGGCAGTTCAACCATCAACTTTAACGCCACTGCTGCCGGTCAAACCATCACTTCGGCCAGTCAATCTTTTAACGCTATAACTTTCAACGGCACCGCTCCCGGGGCGTGGAAATTGCAGGACAATCTCACGGCCGCATCGCTCACCTTGAACACCGGCGTTCTCACCGACAACGGCAAAACCGTGACGGTGAATGGCAATATTTCGGTGGCTAACACTGCGAGCATATTAACTTCTACTGGTAGCTGGATTCAGGGTGCACCAGGGGGGAATATTAGTAATCCGGCTGGTTATACTAATGCCTTTAGAAATCTAACTATCGCTGGCACAAATGTAACCACGACTTTCGCTGGTAGTGTTTATTCAGGTAGTTCTGCCAGTGGTACTAATGCTGGTTTAACAATTGGTCCGGGTACTCTCTATGGCGCTACTAATTATGCGTTAGTTTTCTATAATTATTCTGCTTCTAACGACTTGACGGTTAATAATCCCCAAATGGGAAGTGCTCTTAGCCAATTTGTATATTATAACTATGTTAATCAAACGCTTAATGCCTTGACCTTCCCGAATGGTTTTGCCACAAAAATAGCTTTTAGTACCAATGTTTCTAGCAATTCTAATATAACAGCCGGTGGTAATCTTAATTTTGGGAATAATAATGTGTATATATTTAGTAACCAAACTGGCACCACTCAACCTACTACCTATGTTGATATGGCGTCATATAGCTTAACAACCACTGGCACTCTTTCCCTTGGATATACTACAAGTTATAATGGTTATCTCAAATTGGGAACCAATGTTAGTCATTCGGTGGGTGGTATTAGCTATAGCGGTACCGGCACGGGCAATGTTTTAGATATGAGCGCTACCTCTCCGAATCCGCCAACCATCACGGTTTCCGGCAACGTTGATTTCACCAACTTTGCCTCTGTCTCCGCCGGCAGTTCGACGCTGATTATGAATGGGGCGACAAAGACGCTGGTGGGGAATTCGAAAACATTAAATAATTTACAAATTTCCGGCAATACCACCGCCCAGACAAGTCATACTTATATTAATGGCACTTTGACGGTGGATAATTTGATAACTTTAACGATTAGCGATTATGTCTATATGAACGATGGTTCGACGACGACCTTAGCCAGTGGTAGTCCTGGCGGCACGATTGGTGGGGCTGGATATTTTTATATTAAAGGAACAGCGGCCAATAATCTCTCGACGACTGGAACTTTGAGTGTTCCAACCTATTTTGATTTATCAACTAACAATGCCACTATTCCCGCCAGAATTTACGGTTATGTTCGTACCACAAATTCTACTGCTACAGTTGATCGAACGGCGACGATGGGAGCCGGAACATTTACTTTTAGTAGTTTAGCTGTCGGAAGCTCTGTAGCCCACAGTGTGATTCTTGACGCCACGGCGCATAATCCGACAGTTAATATCACCGGCGGTCTTACTTTTATAACTAATAATGGCGGCACACCCTCGATTTCGATGTATAACAGCACTAGCCCGAATCCGTGGACGGTTGGTAGTACTCTCGCGCTGTCGGGTGGCTCAATCAATATGGGTACCACTACCGTTACTTGTTCAATGGATGTGAATCTTACCGGTGGCACGATTACACCAGGAACATCAACGTTGATTATGAATGGCAGTGGGAGAACGCTGACGCCGAATGGACAATCTTTAAATAATTTTGAAGTGGCAGGCAACACGACCTTGGGCGGAACTTTGACAACGACTGGGTATGTGAAGATCGATTCCGGCAAGACTCTGACGGCTACGAGTCAAACTTTAAATATCGCCGGGGATTTCAATAATGCCGGCGGGACGCTCACTTCGACCGGCTCGACGGTCAATTTGACCGGGGCGGATTCATCAAATCAAAACGTCCACGGCTCGACAGGATTTAATAACTTGGGAATATCCACGGCAGGAAATGGTGCTGGTCGCACTATCACTTTTGACGGAAGTTCGACGCAGACGATTGCGAGTTTGGCATTGACAGGAGCCAATGGCAAAGTTTTGACCTTGCAGTCATCGAATAGTTCCAACTGGACAATCAATCCGACGGCCGTCACATCATCAACATATCTAAATGTTTCGCATTCGACCAATTCCGGCGTAGCTTTTTGTGCTACTTACTCCACCCACGATACGCCGAATACCAACACCAGCTGGCAGATTTCCCGCGGCGCGGCTTGTGCGGCGCCAACCGCGCCTTCTGGCTTTACCGGTACCGCCGCTTCGACCTCACAAATCAATTGGAGCTGGACGAATAATGACGACAATGCTGATTATTATGTCGTTAAAGACGCCGGCGGAGTAGAGAAGTCATCGCATTTAGCGGTGGGTACAACGACATTTAACGAAACATCCGGCCTTTCGGCCAACACTTCTTACAGCCGCCACGTCACCGCTGTTAATGATTTTGGCTCAAGCGATTCCAACGCGGTTTCTAAATACACTTGGATTGAAACGCCGACCGGGATTACGGCCAGCGCCAATGCCAACACGACCGAGATTGATTTGAGTGTGACCAATTCTTTATCAAATCTTGCCGCCGGTTCTTCCGGGATTCAGTTTGCTGAAACCACCGGCCACCTCGGAGGTGGCGGCGAGGGTTGCTTTAGCGACGGCAGTCCCGGCTGGACGAACGTCAATTCCTGCGCCGACACGGGATTATCGCCCAATATTTTGTATACCTATACGGTCACGGCCAGAAACGGCGACGGCGTCACTACTTCAACCTACTCCTCGCAGTCAAAATATACTTTGGCGGCGGCGCCGGGGGACCCGACAGCAACGGCTCAAAGCTGGAGCGCCGGCAACGGCAACGCGATTAATATCACTTTGGCCGCCAATGGCAATCCCAACGGCACTTTATATGAAACTTATTACGATACCAATCCGGCGGGCACTTTTGTCACGACGGTTCAGACTTTTACGGCTCACAATGACGGCGACAGTATCGCTCACAACAATTTAACCGCTGATCAAACTTATTATTACAAAGTCAAAGCCAAAAACGGTGATGGCGTGGTCACCGGTTACAATCCGGCCAGCCCACCCGTTTCGGCCTTAACGGCGCCGGCGCAAGTAGCGCTTGGTCCTTCACACAACGGTGTCACCGGGCATACGGCTAACACGACGACATCGATTACTTGGGCGTGGACCCAAAATGCCACCGCCCCCGACGGCTACAACATTTATCCATATTCTTCGAGTACTTGCCAGACGGGGCAACCGGCGGTGGTCACCGTGACCGGCTCGCCGCCGGCCGGCTCGGGGACGGAGTCGTCGGGACTAGCAGCCGACACTTCTTATGCTCGCTGTATTCAAGCTTATCGTGGGGCGATTACCGGGCAGCCGTCGACGAATTTTTCCGCTTACACTTCGGCCAATGACCCGGTAAGTTTAAGCGACTCATCAATTACAACGACGGGAATAAATTGGAATTGGGCTTCAGGTGGCGCCCAAAAAGATTTCTATGCTTCGGACTTGACCGGCAATTCCGGCTATATTGCCGGCACTTCTTGGAATGCCAGTTCGGGTCATTCGGCCAACACCCAATATACTTTGAGCGTTTATGCTCGTAATGGTGACAACGACCATGGCAGTACCGTCACCGTGGCCAAATACACGGCCATTGAAACGCCGACCGGGATTTCCGAGACGGCAATTACCACGACCGAAATTGATTTAAGTGTGACCAATTCGCTAAGTAATCTTTTGGTCGGCTCTTCTGGCATTCAGTTTGCCGAAACTACTGGCTACTCGGGCGGCGGGGGCCAGAGTTGCTTTAGCGACGGTAGCCCCGGCTGGACACAAACCAATGCTTGCGCCGACACGGGTCTTTTGGCAAACACTTTGTATACCTATACGGCGACGGCCAGAAACGGCGACGGGGTCGTTACTTCCACTTTTAGTTCCCAATCGTTTACGACAACCGCCAATCCGCCGACAATGGCTACCCCGACAATTACCAATAACACTACCGGCACGAGCGTGACTTTGAATGGCAATATCACTGATACCGGCGGGGCCAACGCGACCGAGCGCGGCTTTAAAGTTTATACTTCCGTTGATTGTTCGGGCGGATCGATGATGAATCCGCACGACAGCGGCAGTTACGGCACCGGCGCTTTCAGTAAAGCTTCTGACGTGGCACTTACCGCCAACACGACTTATCACTTTACCGCTTATGCCATTAATCCTGGCGGGACCGGGACGAGTTCCTGCCAATCGTTTACGACGCCGACGTCGCCAACCGTGACCGTTTCAGCGGCGGATGGTATTTCTGCCACCGCGGCGACTTTGCACGGCAACATTACCAGCGTTGGCGCCGGAACCCCGGCCGATAATGTTAATCCGACTGAACGCGGTTTTAAAGTTTACACTAACAACACTTGCACGAGCACGATTTTGCAAAATCCCCACGAGAATAATTACAGCGGCGGATACAGCGCCGGCGTTTATTCGCTCGCGACCACCGACGCTCTTTCGCCACATACTGATTATTGGTACACCGCTTATGCGATTAGTACCGTCGGTATGGGCACCAGCGCCTCTTGCCAGAAATTTACGACAATTGATACGACGATTACGATGAGCGCCCAGGCGGCGACGGCTGTTACTGAAACCAGCGCGGCGATGAACGGCACGTTGGTTTCGGCCGGCGGCGTTAACGTCACTCAACTCGGCTTTAATTTATATTCAAGTGATCAAAATTGCGGCGGGGCGCCGACCGAGTCACACCAAACCGGCAGTTATGGCGACAACACGGTTTATAATTTGCCAGCTTCGAGTTTAACACCTAATACTTATTATTCGTATAAATCTTACGGTTTAGATTCCGGAGGTAATGAAGTCGACAGCCCGACTTGCCAGTTTTTCTTGACTTTGGCTAATGTGCCTTCGGCGGTGACGGTGGTAACCCAAAGTTGGGACGGCACGGGTAATCCGGCGACGGTGACAATTCATTCGAACAGCAATCCTGACACGACCGCCTATTATATTCAGGCTCAAGAAATTGCCGGCACCGAAACTGCTACTGATGCACAAAACACTTGTAACACCACTAATAATTGGTTTCAAATTGGCGGCGGCGACGGCTGGAATGTGCGTGCCGATGGTAGTTCGTTTACCGACTATCGAACGGCCGATATCTATGTTTGTTATCGTCTTAAAGCGCGCAATGCCGTCAAGACCGAAACGGATTATTCATCAACCTCGGTGGTTGAAATGACGGCGCCAGCCCAGCCGACGTGGGCTGCAGGTGTAACGAACTACGCCCCGACGATTGCCACCAATTCAATCACTTGGGCCTGGAACACCAACACCATTTCGCCCGACGGCTACCGCTTATTTAATGCTTCAACCAATGATCAGGTCTGCGCCGACACGGCGACCACCGGCTGCACTCAAACTCAGAGTAGCCCAGGCTCAAACCTTCAAACCAATGTTTCTTATTTAGTCAACTTAGAGGGTTTCCGCGGCGGCATCACCGGACAGCCTTCATCGAACGTTTCCGCTTTCACGGCCATCGAAGCCGTTTCGGGCGTGACCTGGGGAGCATTTACGACCACCTCGCTTTCGGCCACACCGACGAACTCATTTAGCAATTTGACAGCCTACGGTTCCGGCCTTCGGTATTGCAATACAACCACCAGTGTCTGTTCCGCTTGGCAGCAAAATCCCGGCTCTTGGACGTCGAGTAGCCTTGGTATAAATACTCAAAACACTCTGACGATTCAGTCGCGCAATGGTAACAGCCGGACGACGACCGCCGCCTCGGCCCAAAAATATACGCGGGCCAATCCACCCAGCAATGCCGGTCATAACGTGACCAATTTATCAACGACTCAAATCGAGTGGACGTGGAGTGCCAATAGTAATCCCGGCGGGACGACTTTTTGCGTCAATGATGATAGTTATTGCACCACCGCCACCACTTTGGATCAAAACGACCCGACTCGATTACCCAACACGCAGTACACGGTTAATATCTACGCTAAAAACGGCGACGGCGTTCGAAGCGACGACATTGGTAATCCAGTTAATACTTCGGCTTACACGGCGATCGAGTCACCGTCCGGCGTCACGAGCGGCCTCATTACCCCGAATTCCATTGCTCTCAATATGACCGGCTCGTTTACCAATCTTAATTTGGGTTTGTCGGGTCTCGAGTTTGTCAAAGATCCGGCCAATGACGGCGGCGGCACTGGTGCCGGTTTTACCACTTGGACGGCCAGCCAATCAACCGTGGATACGGGGCTTTCCAGCAACCAGACTTATAAATACTCGGCCCAAGCCCGTAATGCCGAGGGAGTCATGGCCGGGCCTTCGGCTGAATCTATCTTTAATACCACTTCAGGCACCCAATTACTTCTGCGGCTGCCGAATCAGAGTTTTACTAACGGTACTGGAGTGACCGGCCCGCCGCAAGATCAATATGCTGGGACGCCGTTTGCCTTGCGGGTTTATGCGACCGATGCTAATAATTATCAAGATTTAAATTACACTCACGTCATCACGTTAAGCTCAACAGCCGGACAAGCAGATATGCCTCAACCGGCCGCTATGGTTGGAGGCATCGAAGATACAACCATTACCGTCTATTCAGCCGGGAGTTATACCCTCACGGGTTTGGGGAGCGGGGGAACTTCGGCGCCGTTTACGGTTTTGCCTTCGACTTGCTCGGCCACGGTTTCGACGGCGACGGCCAGTCCGACAACGTTAAATACCGGCAGTGCTTCGACTGTGACCATTACTTTGACGGATGCTTATGGCAATCGCTTAGCCAATCATGAAGTTTCGGTGAGTTCAAATCAAGGCAGCGATATTATTACGATCAGCCGATTCTCGACCGATTCTAACGGGCAGATTTTGGCCACCATCCGTTCAGGAAGCGCTCATGTTTCCAATATCACTATTTCTGATATCACTGACGGGGTTACGCTCGATACTCAACCTCAAATTACCTTTAATGCGACCGCGTTAGATAAACCAACCAATTTTGCCGTCCAAGCGGGCGATGCTAAAGTTGATCTTGCCTGGACGAATCCAAGTAGCCCGAGCTTTTCGAAGGTCAATATTTATCGCACAACTACCTCGGGCGAACTGGGCACCCGTCTTCAAAGCACCAGCGGCCAAAGCTACACCGATTCGGGCTTAACTAACGGCACGGTCTATTTCTATACCTTAAGAGCGGCTGACGCAGCTGGCAATGAGAGCCTTTCGACCGATCAACTCTCGGCCAAACCGGCAAGCGCTAAACTGACTGATAGCCAGCCGCCGAGTGTGGCTACCAATCTTCGGGCTTTGGAACTGGGGTCAACAAGCTTGACGATTACTTGGGATCCTTCCACTGATAACGTCGGCGTTGCCGGCTATCAAGTCTATAACTCCGACACCCAAATTTTAATCGGGGTGACGACCGGCCTAACTGACAATTTTGCTAATCTCACTCCTCTGACGACCTATCATTTTTATGTTCGCTCTTATGATGCCGCCGGTAACTTCTCGCCCTTTTCAACGATTTTAGATATTACGACCCTTAAAAATCAAGCCGGTGTGGCCGGCGGCGAGACGGCGGCATATTTAGTCATGTCTAATGTGCCGGATGTAGTAACCGTCAACCAGCATTTTAGTGATGTTAAAATAACGGTGGCTGATGCCGGCGGCAAACTTATCACCAGCTATAATAAAGCAATTTTCTTTGCTTCGACTGATCCGAATGCTCAATTACCATTTACTCAAGATAACCCTTATACCTTTACCGCCCAAGATGCCGGGGTTCACGAATTTACTAACAACGAATTTGCCTTTAAGACCGCGGGTTCGCAAAAACTGACCGTCAGCGACTCCACTTTGAATTCTTTTAAAGATGTGACGGTTAATTCCAATGTCACGCTTACCCAAGCGGCGAGCAAAGTCAGAGATTTCTTTGGCAAAGCGACGAATGTCTCGAAGGTGAATACCGGTGTCGTGGTGACTTCGGCGGCGGTCTTGTTGGCTCCGATCGCCATTAACTCGGCGGTCAGCGCTTCCAGTATTTTACCTCAACTGATTTATTGGTTCATTCAACTTCTTCAGGCTGTCGGCGTCAGAAAACGGCGCAAATCATGGGGTCTCGTCTATAATTCGCAAACTGGTCAGCCGGTGCCGTTGGCGATCGTTAAAATTTTTGAAAGACGTTATAACCGTGTGCTGGAACAAATGGTAACTGACGCTCAAGGCCGTTACGGTTTCTTGACCAAACCCGGGGAGTTTTATCTCACCGTTTCTAAAGCGGGTTTTTCTTTCCCGCCGAAAGAAAAAACATCGAGTTTCTACGAAAAAGTTTATATTGGCGGGCCTTTAAAAATCTCTGCTAAAAATCAATCGGTGGCTTTCAATATCCCTCTTGATCCGACGACCGGCCCGCAACTGAGCGGGAGAATTCTCGTTGGGTTGATTCGCGCTAATAAAGTCTTGCAAAAAGTGAGATTGCCTTTACTGATTTTAGGAACAATTTTTGCGGCGGTGATGATTTTTGTCTCTTATAATATTGTCTATGTTCTTTCCTTGATCTTTTACTTTTTAATCATCGCCTTGGAAATCTTAAGAGGACGGAAAGCGAGGCCGTATGGGTCGGTCACCGACGTTTTTGGTCATCCGCTCGATTTGGCGATTGTTCGAATTTATCATAAAAGCACCAATCGTTTAATCGAAACTGATGTTTCCGATTCTCAAGGCCGCTTCAAATTCTTAGTCAATCCCGGTGTTTACTATCTTACCGCCACCAAACCTGGCTTTCTGGACTTTAAGTCGCATCTGATGTATCTTGAAAAAGAGCGTACTTTAGTTTCATCAACGATTAAACTTAAAAAAGTAGAATAATTTGATATAAATGAACATGCCCTAAAGGCAAAAGATCTTCAAAGGAGAGATTTATGGAACAACCACAACCAGCGCCGGTCGCGCCGGCGCCCCAGCCGCCAAAATCGGGCGGCGCTCTAAAATGGCTTTTAGTCATTTTAGTCATCTTAATTTTGGTAGCGGTCGGCTATTACTATTGGACGACCACTCAAACGTCAAGCACAACAACAACCGTGACACCCACGCCGACGGCCACCATATCGACGACTCCGACAATAACGCCTACTCTAACTGCAACGCCCACCCCGACGATTTCCGCATCATTAAGTACTTCACCGACGCCGACGACTTCACCAAGTTTATAGGAGTGAGTGATTGACGATGGTCAGATAATTTTAAATATCAAAAAGTCCTCCTGGAGAGGACTTTTTGAGTCGTATCAATATTATCGTAAGATTAATAGTGGATATAAACCGGCGTGCCGATTTGGACGAAACCGTAGACCCATTCGGCATCGGCATTGGTGGCATTGATACAGCCGTGCGACATCACGTGGCCGAAATTGTGATGCCAATATGTCCCATGGATGCCGTAATCGCCCGAAAACCAGCTGACCCACTGAACACCTGGCAAATCATATCCCGGCCCCTTCATCTCGGTGACCCGGCTTTGGCTATAGATATAGAACTCGCCGGTGGGGGTGGGGTAAGCCGAGATGCCCGATGAGATTAAGAAAGTATTGACTTGGGTTTCGCCATCAAAAGCATAGAGTCGTTGCTGGCTTAAATTGATATCGATGTAATGTCCGGGATATCGGCCGGGCATGGCGTCCGGATAAACGGTTTGTTGGCCGCGAGGAATAGCAAAGGCCGGTACGGCAATCGTGGCGCCGCTGGTCTTGGAAGCCAGGGCATTTTTAATTGCCGTCGTCAAGATTCCACTATCAACGCTTAATCCGTCTTGGCCGGGGTCTAAAACTTGGCCGGTACCGTCTTGAATCTGAGTATCTTTTTCGGGAATGGAAACTTGATCCGAGATTTTTTTAATAAAGGCACTGGGGTCAACGGAGACGATGAGATTGTTTCCTAAGACTGAGTATTTTATCCATTGGCCGATTTCGGTGCGGTCGGCCGTCCAAGTTTTATCGCTGTAAGTGAAGGTAATAGGGGAAGCGGCCAGATAATTATTGGTTTGACCAACGGCGCTGGCGGTATTGGCCTCCAAAACTTGAGGTTCGGTATTGGTCAAAGAAAGCGTAATGGTTCGATTGGAGTTTGGTTGATTGATAAAATTATTAATGTCAGTTAAGACTTTGGTGCTGTCAAAACCCAGTCCGGGTTGTTCCGGCGTAACGGTAACTTGACCATTGACCACCGAAATAGAGGCATTAACCGCCGGTTTTGACATCTTGGAAGCCAGTTGATCGACGTAGGCTTGAGTTTTTATTGGGTCGACGGACGAAGTGAGATTGACTTGGGCTTGGTTTTCCAAAATTTTAAAATATGAAATAATCTTACCTTTAAGCGATTGATTCCGGCCATAATTGAAGGCAGCCGAAATGGCGGTGTCGCTATTAAAGCTGACGCCTAATTCATCTAAAGTTGGGCTAAGCTTTTGGTCTTGATAAACCAGAATGGGACCGTTATTTTTGAGTTCTTGAATCCGGCTATCAACCACCTGTTTGGCCTGGTCGATGGTCAGACCGCCCACTTTGACGCCAGCCACCGTCACATTGGGATAAATCTTATTTTTGTAGGCTAAAGCCCAACCGCCGGGGCTTAAAACGGTGAGGATAATTAAGAGAGAAATCAGAATAAGCTTCAATAAAAAACTGTGTCTTTTGATGAAGGCACTGGTTTTAGAATGACTTTTGGGAATCGATTTAGTCTGAGCAACCGCTTGAGTTGTCATGAACCCCTCTTTGATTCTGGAAAAAGAAAATTTCTTTACTTTTTGTTTTAAGATTATCTAAATTTATTATACTATTATACCAATTTTTTAGCTTGAAGTCAAGGGGTGAAACTGATATAATTTTGCTGGTAGATATCTTTCAACAAAGCCGGTATCAATTGTTTTAAAGATGCGCGTGTAGCTCAGTGGCAGAGCACCTCTCTTATAACGAATCTGGGATCGTAGCTCAGTGGTAGAGCAACACTCTTATAAGGTGTCGGCCGGTGGTTCGAATCCACCCGATCCCACATAAAATTATAGGACTGACAGACATTGTAGAAGCTCTTAGAATATGCTATTATTTGATCATGAGAAAAGAAGAAATTAAGGAAAAAATTATTGAAGCGGTAAAATCGAGTCCTTACCGAGATTATATCCAAAGCATTAGTTTATTTGGCTCTTTTCTGCGTGGTGATGAAAAAAAAGACAGCGATATTGATTTACTGATTAAGTTAAAATCAGGCATCGGATTTTTTGAACTATTTGATATCCAGCAAGATCTAGAAAAAAAATTAGGTCGGAAGGTTGATTTAGCCACACCAGGCGGATTAAGTAAATATATCAAAGATGAAATCATAAGCGAAGCAAAGAAGGTTTATGATGCTAATGTATCAGCATTATGAAAATAAATAGAGACAGATTAAACTTATTACATATTCGCGATTCGGTTACGCAAGTCATTAAATACACACAAGGAATTAGTTTTGAGGATTTTAAAAGAGGCGACAAGGACTATGACGCGATTTTAATGCGAATAATTGTCATCGGCGAAGCGATAAATGATTTAAGCAATGAGTTTAAAGAAAAACACTCTGATCTTCCCTGGCATAAGGCGGTTGGTTTGCGAAATAGAATTGCTCATGGCTATGTGACTGTTGAGCCGGAAGTGATTTGGCAAACCATTACTGAAGATTTTCCGGAATTTAAAAATCAGTTAGAAAAATTACTAAAGTAAAGGACTTGACTTTATTTGCGCTCTCAATTTTTTTTTGTTAACTTAAGGTCTCGCTATGGTTTTTGATAGTTTATCAGTTTTTCTGATTTGAGAATGATCTTACGCGAAAGGGTAGGGTCGTGGCAGAAATTATGGCGAAATTTAATGGCAATTTAACAATTTAACCCCGTCAGACGGTCATCGTCAAACGGGGCACAGGAGAAACATGACATCACCTAAAACTTTGAAAAACTATCTTTTAAGAATGTTTTTGATCATTCTGGCAATGCCGGTCTTTCTGGGCTTGATATGTCTTAGACCCGCGCAGGCACGAGCGGCCGGGGCCACTTTGCCCCTAGAGCTTCAAGGCCAAGCGGGCGATAAAGAAGTCACCCTCAACTGGAACGATCCGAATGATCAAAGCGACTTAGCCGGTTACAGGATTATCTATAGCCGAAAACCTTGTCTTTCTTTTGAGCCGCCGAATTATCTGGGACTACTTAACACTGAAGTTACTTCCGAGCAGACGATTGGCGGGTTGGATGATGACACCCATTACTTTTTTGAAATAGCCCGAGTCGAAAGCGGGGGAGTAATAAGCGGTGAATCAAATATCATCGTCCTTGAGCCTCAAGATTTGAATCCTCCAATTACCAACCTCACAACTGATCCAAATATTCCCCAAGGCTTGGCCGGATGGTTTACCGTGACGCCCAATATCTATCTTCGAGCAGACGAAACAGCCGTCACTTTTTACCAATGGAACTTGGTAAGCGATGACGGATGGCAAAAATATAGTCAGGCTCTGGTGGCGCCGGAAGGCGAGAGTACTCTTTACTATTATTCGGTTGACGCGGAGGGTAACACCGAGAATGTTAAGTGGCAGGTTTTTAAGGTCGATACCATTGCTCCGCCGGCACCCGGGCTTTCTGGAACATTGAGTCAAGGAAATTCCGCCTTGCTTTCTTGGACAGAGACCGATGATGTTTCGAACTTTGAAGTCTGGCAGATTTTGCCCACATCCGTCTTGATTGCCCAAGTTCCGGGGGATCAATTAAGCTATTTAGTGGGCAATCTTTCGGCTCAAACCGGCTATCAATTCGAAATTGTGGCCTACGATTTAGCCGGGAACAAGACCGATTCGAATATCATCTCGATGGAGGTACCCGCGCCCCAGGTGGTCACGACGGTTTCTTCGCCCGTCTCCTTGTCCAGCCCTTCCAGCGTCGCCGTAATATCTTCCCCTCGGAAAATTACGCCCGCGATTGGCGAAGGAATCTCCATCGTCGCTCAAGCCCCCACACCCACACCCCAAGCCATCGAAACTCCCCAAAAGGTTAAAGGGGCCCAGACCACCAGTCAGGGGAATAGTCGCACCGGCTGGAACAGATTACTAATTGCCTTAAGTGTTTTAATTATCGCCGCCGCCGTGGCGGTGGGCGGATACTATGGTTACGAATGGATGAATTCAAAACCGGATCAGCGTAAGGATCGGCCTAAAAAAGATAGCCGTTGGTAGAAAAAACTCAAAAACCCGCTTTAAGCGGGTTTTTGAGTGATGGCAAGCCGGCTCGAAAAGGGCTATACTATTAGGTAGCCATGAATAATAATCGGCGGGATCAACTGATTTCCTATCTCATTAAAGCCGGCTCAGTTTTGGTGGTTATTTATGCTCTTTTTTTATTGGGCAAATCGGTTTGGACAAACTATGATCTTAGGCAGACAATCAAGGAATTAAATGGACAGATTGCCACTTTAGAAGAGCAAAAAACCGAACTTAATGATCTAAATTTATATTACAGTTCTGATGCTTATAAAGAACTAGAAGCCCGGCGGGAGCTCGGGATGAAATTGCCGGATGAAAAAGTGGCCATTGTTGGTACCACTCCCACCCCGACCAATTTTTCTTCTCAACTTTCAAACGACCAATCGGTTTTAAAAAGCTCGAGCCCAGCCTCGACCGAGCCGAATTGGCACTTTTGGTGGGACTATTTTACGAAATGACTTGACACAGGCTGGATTAAGGTATTTAATGACCTTACGAGTAAATCACCCAGGAGGTGAGTCCGGATGACGGCTATTGCCTTGTGTGCTCAATGCCAACGGCCCATGCCCAACTGGTT
>Ga0187866_1002758_pt1 | contig 13986 bp, 12 predicted proteins | sample June2016WEW_11_1_3_FD_133013 | JGI IMG/M metagenome (GOLD analysis project Ga0187866, IMG submission 133013) | Peatland microbial communities from SPRUCE experiment site at the Marcell Experimental Forest, Minnesota, USA - June2016WEW_11_150 | ecosystem: Environmental > Terrestrial > Soil >... | reverse complement strand
TCAATTGATGTCAGCGCAATTTTCGGGTGAAGGTAACTTCAAATCAACGGTTATTTAGCTAGAGAGGAGAAACAAGATGATGAATTGGATTGCCTGCCGGTTTTTGTTGTCAGTGGCAATGACGTTGAGCCTGAGTGCACAAGTCGCGATGGCGGCCGCTCCCGCTGATAAAGACCCTAGTTTCGAGAGCATCGCTAGTCTGGGTCCAGAGGGACGTCCTCGCTATGAGGAGATCGGAATTAAGGAGCATCCGCTGGAGACTAAACTCAGATACGGGGTCCTCAGCCTCGTGGAGGAGTCGGTAGGCGGCACGGGCGGGCTCCAAGTTATCCCGGTGGTAGGTGACCCCTTCATTCATTTGGAACAAATGCCGGACCTGGAGAGCAGCCTTCAGGAAGGGTTCCTGCCCATTATCACTTACCGTGGAAGCTATCAAGGTTGTCGATACGAAGAAGAAGTATTTGCCAGTCTACTTGAAAGCTCGAGAGTCGTGGACGGCACTGAAGCCGTGGTCGATTTCGTGAGGTTAACCGCTACCAACATTTCGTCGACACCGAAGCCAGCGACCTGGACCATCATCTTTGCCCAGGGAGGAGGTGCCATTGGCGAGGCAATGCCGATCAACGTGTTGCCTCCCAATTTGGGGGAGGTTCTCAATTACTGGCCCACTGATAATTCTTTTGTGGACGAGAGTGACCGGTTTTTGGCGCGCATAGAGGTCAAAGGCGCTGTCAGTTCCAGGTTTCATAGGAATTTCGGAGAGTTTGACCTAGCCCATTGGAAGGCAGGGTCGGCATTTCAGAACGGCTTTCGTGTCGTCTTTAGCCTACTGCCAAGTGAAAAGCGCCAGATCATCATCAAGATACCACGACAAAGAGTTGCCTTTCAATCCTATAAGAGCGCTGTGGCACTACTTGACTATGAAAGAGCGAAGCAACAGGTGGCCTTGGAATGGAAGGGCATTCTCGACCGAGGGACGAGATTCATAGTTCCTGAAAAAAGGGTTCAGGACATGTACCGGGCCCATCTGGCTTACATCTTTATGAATGTCGATCGCCAAAACAAGATAAATAATCGGACGGGATGGATGCCCAACAAAGTTTACGATTATCTCCATTTGTGCCCCGGTTCCTACGAGGCTTTGTGGCCCTCTGAAGTCGATCACATCTGTAACTATTTAGATCAAATGGGATATTCCGAGGAAGTTGAAAATTACTTGGAGGTCTTTTTCGCGCTCCAGGGGACTGGCCCGTATACTTTGGTACCGTCTGCACCGAGGCTCAACCTGCCGCAAACGAATTTTGTCGGAACGACTCAGTTGCGTTGGATGGACGAAACGGGCTGTATCTTGCATGCCATCGGAGAACATTACCGCTTTACGCGCAATAAGGGTTGGTTGCTTAAACATGCCGATGCGACAGCGAAGGCCTGTGAATGGGTGGAAGCGGCGCTGGGAGTGGACGCGGATGGCTTGCTCCCCGCTGGATACCCCATCGATGGCGGATATTTTGGCAAAACTTATTTCAGCGACTACACGACATGGAATGGGTTAAAGGCGGCCGGCGAAGCCCTGGTCGACGTGGGCATCGATGAGGGGAAGCGATGGGTTGAAAGGGCAAACAAGTACCGACTCGACATCCTACGCAGCACCGATCAAGCCATCCTTCCCGTGGACGAATTCCATACCAGTTCGGAGATGGCGAAATATGATTTTTCCTCAGTTCTGCCAGCGGTATGGGATGAGGTGGAAAATCCCCGGGAAGACAAAGATGGGGATGGCATACCAGATTGGCTGCAAAGCCCCGGCGAGCCTGGAGTCATGAGTCGTGAGAAGGCAATCAGCCTAGGGATTGTTGGCTATTTCCCGATGGGACCGGCGCTTCGGATTCCCTTTGAGGGACCTGAATTTGGGTACAACTTCAATTTGATCTTTCCGGCATTTGCGTTCTCTACGGACCTGCTGGACGGATCAAGTGAAGAGCCCCTGTTTCACGGAGCGCGCTACTCCGGATCATCGTTAGCTAAGCTCTATACGGGCTACGAGGAAAAGACCCACCCGACAGTAAAGTCCTATCTCCACCCGCCGCTGTATTACGGTTACCATCTAGCGATTTGTTATCTGCAACGTGACGAGATTGAAAAAGTGCTTTGGACATTTTACGGGATGATGGCGGACAACATGTCTCGGACTACTTATGCGACGTCCGAAATGCTTCTCGATCCGAAATGTCCCGCCAGCCACACAATGGCATATGTGGATGAACTCCTTCGAATGATGCTGGTCCGTGAAGATTCTTTTCGAAACCGTCTCCTTCTGGCATGGGCTGTCCCCCGCGCTTGGTTGGAGGACGGAAAGACCATCACGGTAGACCGCGCGCCAACGTGGTATGGTACCGTTTCTTATACGATCGTCTCCAAAGTTCACACTGATCGTATCGAAGCAACCATTCGTCCTCCGACCAGCAAACCGCCGGACGAAATCATGTTGCGTCTCAGACACCCGAACCAGAAAGCGATTCGCAGCGTGAACATCAATGGCAAGAGCTACTCGCGGTTTGGCTCGGATGTCGTCACGATGGCGGGAAGCGTCCTGGGGCAAGATCATCTATCAATTGAGGTTCTATATTGACGCGGACTTCTGTCTATAACGGCGGCGGCTCCGTCAAGACGCAAGCTTCGCCCCTCGGAGAAGGCCGCGGTGCTGCTGTTTTTCGGCTAGTTCCCACCTGGGAGGTGGAGATGCGTCGGCGCGAAGCGTGGCGCGAGATGGTTGGCATCGTAGCTGCGGAAAAGAAATCCATGGCCTCGCAGGAGAAGGGGCTCTATTTACATTTCCACAGGAATCGGGCCGCCCCCAGGTCGGAGGATTGAAGTCCGGTACTCTTGCTCTTTTTCTACTGCGAAGTAAGACTGCCTCTGCACGCGCGGTATGTTTGCCGTCAGTTCAATTGATGTCAGCGCAATTTTCGGGTGAAGGTAACTTCAAATCAACGGTTATTTAGCTAGAGAGGAGAAACAAGATGATGAATTGGATTGGGCTGAGAGGGGGACTGGCTTTGCGAAGACTCGTATTGCTGGTTATCATACTTGCCATGACGGCTGCTTCTATGGATGCTGCGGCTTCGCCGAAGATTCCCATCATCCTTGATACCGACATCGGCACGGACATCGACGACGCCTTTGCCCTGGCGCTCATCATAAGCAGTCCGGAACTGGAACTCCTCGGCGTCACCACAGTCAGTGGCGACACGCAGGCGCGAGCCCGCCTGGCGGCGAAGATGCTCTGGGAAGCCGGCGGCAAGTGGCGGCAAGTGCCGGTGGCGGCGGGCGAACCGGGCTCACCCCAGCCAATCGATCAGGCACGTTGGGCCGAGGGCTTCACCAGCCCGGCCCTGCGCCCGGAGAGGGCCGTCGATTTCCTGAAAGCCGAATTCAACCGCCGGCCGGGGGAGATCACGCTCGTTACTATCGGCGAACTCACGAATGTGGCCGCCCTGCTGAAGCGCGATCCCTCGGTGGCCAAGAGGATCAAACGCATCGTCATGATTGGCGGGTCGGTCGCGCGCGGCGAGGCGCCGGGCTCCCGGCCCGAGCCGGAATGGAATATCATATCCAATGTGGCTGCGGCGCAGGCGGTGTTTAAGTCAGGCGTGCCGATTCTGATGCTGCCGCTCGACGTCACGGCGATGCTGCAACTCGATGACGCGGGCCGCCACCGCATCTTCACTACTCTTTCGCCGCTGACGAACGCCCTGACGCTCCTTTACTACCTCTGGAGTCGGCCCACGCCTGTCCTCTTCGACCCAATGGCCGTGGCCATGCTCATCGAGCCGAGCCTTTGTGAGACCAAGCCGCTGGCCATCGAAGTAGACGCAAAGGGCTACACCCATGTCCGGAAAGGCCAGCCACCTAATGTTGTCGTGGCCCTCAAGACAGACCTCGGCAGGTTCTTCGATTTCTACCTCAAGCGTGTTGCACCGTAGGATTGCAGGCCCTAACATGCGTGTCTTAGATGGAGGGCCGAAACGTGATTGGAGCCGAGCGGCGTCTTACAGTCGCATGCCTTGCTTGCGTTCTCTTGACGATCGCCGCCGCAACTCTCGCCGCCCCCCCGGGGATGCGGCTAGCGAGATCGCTCTCACGCCTCTAGAAACTCGCGTACCGATTTCTCTTTCCGATGTTCAGGGACGGACGACCGGCGAGGGAGATTTGGCCCTTTACCCCCGCGAATCCATGCGGGTCAGAGCTTTCACTCCCGGTAAGGTCAGCGACATGGCTTGGCGTCTGCGCTTGATTGGCAAAGTGGATATCGATCATGAACACAATCAAGCAACGTCTGCTTTTTCTAATTGTTGCTGTGGCATCATTCACCTTAGTCGGATGATGCCAGGGAAATTTCGGAGGCATCACGGGGCGCGTTACCGATCCATCCGGGGCGGCCATTCCGGAAGCCGCGGTGGTGCTGACGAACCTCGACAACGGGACGGCACTCACGGTGGGCACCAGCGGGGACGGGCTCTACTCGGTCTCCAGTGTGGCCCCCGGACGTTACCGCATCACCGTAACCAAGACCGGCTTCAAAGTATTTTCGCAGGAGCCGGTCAATATGAGCACGGCAACCGTAATGAGTCTCGACATCAATCTGACCGTCGGCACGGTGACCGAGACGGTGAGCGTCACCGCGCAGGCCGCGGCCCTGCAAACCACTTCGGCGGAAGTCGGCACGGTCATGCCCAATCAGGCCATGCTCGATCTGCCGATCTCGTTGGGCGGTAACGCCACCATCGGCGCTTCCGGGCGGCGGCAAATGGAGAGTTTCACCTTCCTCACCCCCGCGGTGCAGGGAAACCAGTGGAATAAGTATGTCAACGGGTCGCCTGGCTTCGCCCAGGAGTTTCTCGTTGATGGCTTCAGCATGACGCAAATGGGCGCCCCGGGATTTGCCGCCAATGAGAGCCCACCCTACGAAGCCATCTCGGAATTCAAGATGCAGAACACGCTTTACCCGGCCGAGTACGGGCAGGCGTTTGGAATTGAGAACTTCACGTTGAAATCGGGCACCAGCAAATACCACGGCGACATGTTTGAATTCCTCCGCAATGACAACGAGGACGCCGGGGGATTCTTCGCCACGCAAAAGGCCATCCTTCGGCAGAACGAGTTCGGCTTCACGATCGGCGGACCGCTGAATATTCCCAAAGTTTACAACAGCAAAGGAAAGACCTTCTTCTTCGTCGCCTACTCCGGCTTCCGCTTGAGGGGAGGAGTGCCGAGTCGAGGCCTGGTTAGTCTCCCCACCGCGCAGGAACGGGGCGGTGACTTCTCCGACTATCCCTACCCGATTTTTGACCCCCTGTGCGGGAGGGGTACGGCGGGGGCGCATAGGTGCAGCAACACCGAAACCCGCCAGCAGTTTAGCTATCAGGGGACGCTCAACCGCATTGATCCGTCCCTGCTGAGCGCCGTCGCCCTGCGAGCTACGGCTTTGATCCCGCCGGTTGATTTTACAGCAGCGGGGTATATGAACAATTATACGGATCGATCATACCAGCCGACTAGTGACGACACCGAAAGCATCAAGATCGATCACACGATCACTGAGAAGCAGCACCTCTCGGGGGCTTTATGGGAGGTTCGAGGTACCAGCACGCTCCACGGACCTGTGGCTGGTCCATTTGATTGGGGCTACTACATCGCCCCCACGGTAGCCGCGGGATTCCGGCTTAACCACACCTACACCATCTCGCCTACGCTCCTGAACCACATCGGATACGGATACTCTACGACCACCCCCCAGTGGTCTCACTGGAGTACGGACCCGCGCCATAGAAACCAAGTCCTGCAAATCCCTGGTATTCCTGCGGATGCCCCTGGCTACCCTGAAGTCAACTTTTCCGGCGGTGGTGTCGTTTACCCCTCCTTTGGGAACTCCGCCAACAACGGCTTCGATCCCACCTTGATGCAGCACTATAGCTGGGCTGAAGACCTGACCTGGGTTAAGGGCAGGCATCAGGTGAGGATCGGTATCCAGCCCTCCATCCGAAAGTTTGAAACCCGGGACGGACGCGCACAGGCTGGCCGGTTCTACTTCAGTGCAAACTCTACCTCGCAACCGAATGACGCGACCAACTTCGGCGCCTGGGGGAACGCCTATGCTAGTTTCCTGCTGGGCGAAGTCTATAGCGCAAACCGCCTAATAGCTCCGCCGGATCGTTATTGGACGGACCAACTGTATGCCTCGTATGTGGAGGACTCCATCAAGATAACCCCCAGGTTGACCCTCACCCTGGGTCTCCGCTACGAACTCCCGATCTACGCTACGGAAAGGAATGGTAACGTGTCTTACCTTAGTATCACCGCGCCCAATGCGGCAGCAGGCGGGATACCCGGAGCGTTGGTCTTCCTGGGCAATGGCGCGGGCCGCACGGGAACCCTTAACATGTTCGGCCACTATAACAAGAGCTTCTCGCCGCGTACGGGACTGGCTTATCAAATTGACAACAAAACCGTGCTGCGGCTGGGGTACGGTATCCTCCGGTTCGACCAAACCTATGGGAACGTGAACGAAAATGTCTATTGGGGTAATGGTTTCTCCGCCGTTCCCGGGCTCGCTACATCCGACTCCGGAATTCATCCGGCGTTCAATCTCGACACCGGGTTCCCCGCCACGAACGTCACTATACCGAATCTAGATCCGACAATTGCAAACAATATTAGGGTAGCCACCGTCAATTCGCATGCCAACGTGCCTTCTACTACCCAATCCTGGGCGGTCGGTTTCCAGCGCGAGTTGCCGTACAGCATCCTGCTTGACGCCACCTACGTTGGGTCCAACTCGACCGGACTGTGGAGTTCCATGGAGAACCTCGACCAGGTAAACCCCAAATGGCTGAGCCTGGGCAACGATCTCTATGCTGATATTAGTTGCCTAAGGGCGGGAACCTGCCCGCACGCCGCAGCCGCGGGCGTCCACTCGCCCTATCCCGGCTTCAGCGGCTCGGTAGCGCAGGCGCTGCGGCCCTATCCGCAGTACAGCTCAATCTATGACATGAACCAGCCCACCGGGTCCAACACCCACAACGCCTTGCAGATCCGCTTGCAGAAGAGATACTCCAACGGTCTTTCGTTCTTGGGCGCTTACACGTTGTCCAAGAACATCGGCGCCGTCGCAGGGATGACCTTAGGCGATCCCTACGCTGGCGGAAATTACGATTCTCTCGACACGTTCAATCGGAAAAGGGAAAAGGCTCTGATCAGCTTCGACCAGACCCACTTGTTAGTTTTCTCCTGGAGTTACGCGCTGCCCTTCGGTCAGGGGAAGAAGTATCTCTCGAAGGCGAGCGGCGTGGTCAACCAAGTGCTGGGCGGCTGGCAGATCAACTCCATCGAGACTTACGGATCGGGCAACCCCATTGCCATCTATGGCGGGCCAAATCTTCCCATATTCAACGCCTACGGCAACCGACCCAACTGGATCGGGGGAAATGGTAGGAGCGGGGTCAGCATGAGCAGCTTTGATCCTGCCGTAGACCGGTATCTTGACATTAGTGCAGATATTGTTGCGTACTCGTTATGTGCCGCGAGTGAGCCACCGTCTCAGTTTATGGCGGATACTTTCGCGCGAAAGGTGATTTTCTGGGACCAGCGGCGCTCCGGAATCGGAGTCGAGTTTTGAGTAATCATCAAATCACTGCGCCACTTGGTTATCCAGCACGATGGGACTGTTCCTCGCGTGAAAACCGGCTTTTAGCAAGACTTGTAAGTGCCTTGATGGGAGAAAGCAGCTGGGGGTGGACAGGCACTGGCGGCATATCACAACGACGGCTGAGGGAATAAACTCGTGTGAGTTACCCGGGGTCGCTACAAAGTCGGGGTTTAGACATTTTCGACATAATCCGTGCTCGCTATGGCACGTAAAGGTTTCGGCCCAGTGCTCAGTTGGCTGGGATAACGTCAGAAAAGCAGAGGGGGAAATGGGTGCGATGACTTCTCGCGAGCGAGTGAGCCTAGTGTTAGACCACAAAGAGCCGGATCGGGTCCCTGTAGATCTAGGGGGGAGTCTTGCGACGGGAATGCACGTCAGCGTTGTTTACCAACTGCGGCAGACATTGGGATTGGATAGGCCCGGGACACCCGTCAAAGTTATCGAACCCTTCCAGATGCTGGGCGAGATCAAACCTGACCTACAGGACAGGCTGGGCGTGGATGTAGTCGATTTGGGAGGGCTAAGAACTCTTTTTGGATTCAAGAACGAAGGCTGGAAGGAGTGGACGTTCTTCGACGGCACGCCGGTCCTTGTACCGCGTTATTTCAACACAAAGCCGGAACCGAACGGAGAGATACTGATGTACCCCGAGGGAGACCGATCTGCTCCGCCTAGCGGCCGGATGCCCAAGGATGGTTTTTATTTCGACGCGATCGTTCGCCAGCCCCCCGTTGACGATAGCAAGCTGAAAGTAGAAGATAACCTCGAAGAGTTCGGCTTAATCTCCGAGGAGGAGCTCGAGCATTTCAAACGGAACGCCGGGAGACTGTACGCCGAAACCGACAAAGCGATTTTAGCCGGTTTCCCTGGAACTGCATTTGGGGACATCGGTCTCGTTCCCGCTCCTTGGCTCAAGTATCCCAGAGGGATACGTGATATCGAGGAGTGGTACATGAGTACAATCACCCGCCCTGATTTTGTGTACAAGGTCTTTGAGCGTCAATGCGAGATCGCCCTCCAGAACTTGCAGAGAATTCACGAAGTCGTTGGAAGTCAGATAACGGTCGTTTGGTTGACCGGCAGTGATTTTGGCCAGCAAACAGGACCCCTCATTTCCCCGAGGACCTACTGTGACCTGTACAAACCATTCCATAAACAGCTAAACGACTGGATTCACGAGCAGACACCTTGGAAGACCCTCATCCACTCGTGCGGATCGGTCCAGGCACTGATGCCGGATTTCAACGACGCGGGATTCGACGCCCTGAACCCCGTTCAGACTTCGGCAGCACAAATGGACGCATATGAGCTCAAGAAGAATTTCGGTGACCGAATCACGTTCTGGGGAGGTGGAGTAGATACTCAACGGACGCTCCCCTTTGGGACACCGGACGACGTCCGCAAAGAGGTTCGCGACCGCATCAAGATCTTCGGTCGAGGTGGGGGGTTTGTCTTCACTCCGATCCATAACATTCAAGCCCGTACTCCGTTGGAGAACGTGTTGGCGATGTATGAAACAGTTCAGGAGTATAGCCACTACCCACTCTGATGGATGAACGCCTGAGGGGCGAGAGCGCAATCTGTACCTTCAGTAGCCAGTCGGGAAGATAAAGTATGGCGGGAAGAGGCCACCTCGCTGTGGATCGCACGAAGATCCGACGCTTGTGCGTTGTCGTTTTCTCTTTTAACGGGCTCGCGGACGTAAGGCGGCAAGCTGAAGGCGCGAGGGAATCTTGGGGTCCTGTGGTGCTGCCCTGTTGGCTGACGAAAGTTCGTCAGGGACGAGGCGCCGCCTAGTCGTGTGGCAACTGGCGGGTGACGCTCCGTATTTCATCTCTAATGCTTCCGCGATCCGAGGGCGGCTATGTCTATGGGGGAAGGCCTGACAACCGAGATGCAATATCTTCCGACAACTGTTCCTCGCCTGCGGCGGGTTCTGACCCTTTGGGATCTGATCTTTTACGGTATTGTGCTCATCCAGCCGATCGCAGCTGTCCCGATCTTTGGACTCGGTCAGAAACTCTCGAATGGTCACTTGGTCACGACCATCTTGATTGCCATGATGGCCATGATGCTTACGGCCTTCAGCTATGGCCGCATGGCCAGCCTGTATCCCTCGGCAGGGTCTGCCTACACGTACGTGGGCCGTGGTTTGAATGCTCACCTCGGTTTTTTGACTGGCTGGCTGACGCTCCTCGATTATCTCCTCATCCCGGTCACGTTAATCATTTTCGGCTCCCTTACGGTTCAGCGGCTCGTCGCGCCCTTCCTGCCTCAACTGTCGCCTAGAGCGCTGTATGCGCTTATTGCCGCCCTCATTACAGTGGCCATAACGGCATTGAACATTCGAGGTATTCAGTCCACCGCCAGGGCTAACGTGGTGCTTCTATTCATTATGTGCACGGTGATCGGCATTTTCATCATCATGGCAATTTCTTATGTCTTCCGACTGCAGGGCTGGCACGGGCTCTTTTCTTCAACGCCGTTCTACGATTATCGGACTTTTCACTTGCGGTCGATTGCGACGGCAACTTCCTTTGCGGCCGTTACGTATATTGGTTTTGATAGTGTGACGACGCTTGCCGAAGAGGTTCACAACCCTAAACGCAACGTTCTATTGGCTACGGTATCTGTCTGCTTGATTACGGGGATCTTCAGTAGCTTGCAGATTTATTTGGGCCAACTCGTATGGCCCAACTGGCGGATTTTTCCCAATCTGGAAACCGCGTTTATGGACGTGACCCGACGAGTGGGAGGGCCGCTCTTGTTTGGGGCCATGGCGTTCATCCTTATACTCTCGAGCCTGGGGTCGGGTCTGAGCGGACAAGTGGGAGCGGCACGCCTGTTGTTTGGCATGGGACGAGACAACGTGCTACCCAAAAGGGTTTTTGCCTATCTTGACCCAAAGAAGAATAGTCCTACCTATAATCTCTGCATTGTGGCTGTGCTGGCGTTCCTGGGAACTCTGGCGTTGAGCTACGAACTCGCCCTTGAGTGCTTGAACTTCGGCGCCTTTCTCGGTTTCATGGGCGTGAACCTCGCCACATTTCGGCAATTTTACCTTCAAAGAAGTGGGGAAGAACGGCAAAAGCTAATCCGCGACGGTGTACTGCCGATTGCCGGTTTCCTGTTCTGTCTAATAATTTGGTTGAGTCTTCCCTTGCCAGCAAAGATTGTGGGAGGCTCCTGGCTGCTGGTCGGTCTCGTCTACAATGCCATTCAAACACGTGGTTTTCGTAAACTGCCGACGGTGGTTGATCTCAGTGATCTGGGCGGTTCTGAGTAGAGCGCACGTTGTGACGGCTGCGCTGGTCGCTAGTTAAGCGGCTCAGTCGGTAGATGCCGTAAGGGTTCTCACGTCTTGGCGTTTATGCTGCGTCCTCAGGGTACCGGCGTTTGAGTTCCGCCAGCACGGGCCGGAGCAGCAGGTAGTCCGGGATGCAAGCAATGAGAGCAGCTTCGGCGACACGACGGACAAACACCGGCGTATTGCCGCTCTCGGATGCCCAGCGGAGCCAGTCGAGCAATTCGGGTGGAAAAGAACCGAAATCGCCCTCGATGAGTTCGATGTGGTCGCGCACTTTAGTGAGTCCCGCGTCTCCATAGAACATGACGTCGAACACCCGGACGCGATAACCCGCATCGAGAAGGGCTGGCACCAGCCTGCAACCGATATATCCTGCGCCGCCGGCCACCAAGACCAACGGTCCCTCATGATTACTCTTCATTGGGTTCTTTCCTCTCGTGCTAGTTCAGTTCTGAGGTTTCCTTACAATTGAAGTCTTCCGTCCGAGGCCTGTTTCACGGTTCTACTGATAGCGGAAGCAATCCGATGCAGGGGATTGCAACCATTGCGACAAAGACATGGCCTTTCGATCGCGCTCCGAGATATGTGGATTGGAAATCGGCCAAGGGATGGCGATATCCGGGTCATCAAATCGGATCGCCACATCGGTCTTGCCGTTGTAAATGCCAGTCGTCTTGTACTGCACCTCGGCCCAATCACTGAGGACGCAAAAGCCCCGCGCGAAACTGGCGGGAGCCCACATCATCTTCTTGTTCTCTGCCGAAAGTTCGGTGCCCCACCACTTCCCCAAGGTCGGTGACCCCTTGCGGAGATCGACTGCCACCAGGAAGGCCCGGCCGTGGGTGACTCGCATCAGTTTGCCCATGGGAGGGTCATACTGGAAGTGCAGGCCCCGCAAGACTCCCTGCGCGGAGCGAGAGTGGTTATCTTGGACGAAGTCTGTAGGCAGCCCAAGAGCTTTGAATTGATCAGCGCGATAACTCTCCATAAAGAAGCCGCGCTCGTCCTCAAATACCTCTGGGACGACGATGACGACTTCACCAAGATGCGTGGATTCTCTTTTGATCTGGCCCATGGGGAAGTTCATCTCCTTTGTCGAATATTCCCGAGAATGCGAGAACACGAAGGGCGAACTGACCGTGCATTTGGAGGGCCAAGCAGGCTGGGTCGGGCAATGCCCTGTTCGCTTCCAGCCTGGATTAACGCCGCGGTCAAAGGTTCATTCGCACCTCCGACGTTTCGGCGGCCCCACACTACAGGCAAGGAACTCCGGGATTCATTACTTCTGCAACCGGTGGACTTCAGCGATCGGACATGTTCCTTCTCCCATGGATCACTCCCAACAATCACCAGTTTCTTTTCCGTCCTAATACGCTCGAATGCTTTGATCAAGTGATGAATGTTGTTTTCAGGTACCAGTCGGCCGACAAAGAGGACATACTGGCGGCTCCCCAGACCGAAGCGTTCCAGCCACTCACGCCCTTGAGGTTTCGATTCACGCATGCCGTAGCCGATGAGAAACGAACCAACTCTGTATCTCTGGCCATAATAGCGCATCACCTCTCGCGAGTCAGCCACCAGCCCGTCGCAGAACCATGCCGGCAGCCTTTCCGATAATCTCAAGTACCACCGGGCGCTGGCCCCCATTTGCTACGCTGCCAGTCCGTGCCATCCACGGAGCAAACTGTCTTCATTCCCAGTAGCCTGGGAAGTGGCGCAAATATGCTAGTGCCGGTCGTGAAGTAGTGAACCACATCAACGGGGTGAAAGAGTACGTGCAAGGTCGACAGAAGAGCATGCACGATCGTGCTCAGGTTCTTCGATCGCAGCGTGGGTAAGCTTACGAGCCGGACACCTTCATATCGGGCAGACCCAGCATATCAAGCCAGCCCACGCTCTGGCCATAGGTCAGGAAATAATCCCGCAGGTATCCGATGAGGCTCAGAACCACGATGGCCGCGCCTCCCAAGCCGAAAAGAAGGAAGAGCGTGCTGCGCTTCTTGAGATAGTGAAAGATTAAGAACACCGTCAGGAGCTCAAAAAATGCAATTCTCATCCTGGCCGGGGAGGTCCTCCACTCTATGTGCTGCTCCCGCTGCCAGTCAACTGCTTAACTCTGTGGTCGGCCAACCTCTCACGGCGGGGCGAGACCGGCCCATCCATACTCGATGTATGTGGCAGAACAATCTAGACTTGCTGGATTTCTCCGGGACCAAACAGCGGCAGGCGCGCCATTGAACAAAGGCGGTAGCTCTGTGGACGCTGTCCACGCGCTGCCGAAAGTGAGTATAATGTCAGAATTCTTACGAAGTGAGCAATTTTGAACAGCCAATAAAGATTCCATCGGATAAATTGTCTGAATCATATGAGCGGAGGCACCCTAGTTTTGCAATTCGGACCTTTAATTCGTAAGCTACGGATGATTCTCCGCAACCTCGCTCGAATGCTGCAAGCTTCAAAATACAGTCACCAAAGCCAAATGGGCACTTCGGTTTTGGTCGAAGTGCCCTCCCCCTTTGTCGGACCTTCAGAGGATGGTTGTTCACGGCTGGAATGGTCAGGCTGTAATGCAATCCGCATACACGAGAAAGAAGCGACGAGAATACCGGCGGCCGGCACAGGGATCGTTTTGGAAGTCTGTGGCCTTACACGAGCGGCAGATCGGGGTTCCGAAGTGAGGTCCCGCAGAATGAGCACTTTTGAGCAGACACGCCGCCGAAGATGCTTTAATCGTTACACAGGGCACACAAATGTAAACCCTGGGTCTACCGTCACCCACTCGGGGACCCAAAATGGAAATCCGTGCGCCGGGATAAACCGGCATGAGCGTGCAAGTTTGACAGGCCAGAGAATGGAATTATAGACTTATTATCGTCCCCTGTTCGTCCAGGAGAAGCCGCTCTTCGCGGGGCGGGCCTTTTTTGGGGGGGATCCCATTACGCTGGGAGGTTTTGTATGTTTGCGGGAGTGGATA
>Ga0187866_1002757_pt1 | contig 13989 bp, 11 predicted proteins | sample June2016WEW_11_1_3_FD_133013 | JGI IMG/M metagenome (GOLD analysis project Ga0187866, IMG submission 133013) | Peatland microbial communities from SPRUCE experiment site at the Marcell Experimental Forest, Minnesota, USA - June2016WEW_11_150 | ecosystem: Environmental > Terrestrial > Soil >... | reverse complement strand
CTGGCGGAGGCCCCGGACCGCGCCGCGTTTCTCGAGGGTTTTCCGGTGCGCTACCTGCGCACCCATTCGGAGGCCGAGATCGCCGCGCACCTGGAGCTGGAGCGAAACAGCCGCGAGCGCGGCGTGGCGCTCGAAATCCGCAAGGAGAACGGCTTTTACCGCCTCACGCTAGTCGCGCGCGACCGCCCGTTCCTGCTGGCGTCGATCGCCGGCGCCCTGGCCAGTTTTGGGATGAACATCCTCAAGGCCGAGGGCTTCGCGAACCGGCACGGAACCATTCTCGACACTTTCGTGTTCGCGGACCCGCACCGCACGCTCGAGCTGAATCCCAGCGAGGTGGACCGCCTCCGTTTGATGCTGCAACGGGTGACGCTGGGCAAACTCGACATCAAGACGCTGCTCCAGAACCGGCCCAAGCCCGCCCCGCCCAGCCGCCGCGCGCACATCCGGCCGAACATCTCGTTCGACAACCAAGCCTCTGAAGTCGCCACGCTGATCCAGGTGGTGGCCCAGGACCGCCCCGGACTGCTCTACGACCTGGCCTCCGCCATCTCCTCGTCGGGCGGCAACATCGACCTGGTGCTCATCGACACCGAAGCGCACAAGGCGCTGGACGTGTTCTACGTCACCGCGAACGGCAAGAAGCTGGACGCCGCCGAGCAGGCCGCCCTGCGCGACCGCCTGGTCGCGGCCTGCGCCCAATAGTCCCGGTTACGCCAGGCGTCGCAGCAAATCCTCGGCCCGGGTGTTTCTTTGGGTGATCGGCGTGTCACGGGAGTGATCCGCATCGGGCTCTGGTTGAGGCATGGCCGGAGACAAGCCGACTTATGGGGAGTGATTCGATCTTGAGAGTTTGCCCGCCTCTGCTCAAGGATCACGGCTCTCTGACTTGACCGGAAGCGGGACGAACTGCAAACCCACCCGTGCCGCGTGCTCCCCGAGCCCGAAGTCAGTATCCGCGTACTTCCACACGCGGAAGAAGCCCTGCACCGCTTCAAGCGCCAGTGGCGAGGCTAACGGATCATTCTTGAAAAAACGCTGGTGCACAAGAATCGTCTCGACCGCGAGCGCGTGCGTCGCCTTGAGCGTGTTGTGCATGGGCGTGGGCGACTCGCGGGACAAGTGGCGTGTGCCGAAATAGGTGGGATGGATGTACTTCGACGGCAGCACGAAAGCCTCGAAATGCAGATACTCCAACCCCGTCTTTTGCGCCAGTTCCAGCGATGAGCGCGGCGTCCAGCTTGTCTGCTTGCGCATCCCACACTTGTCGCAGGGCTCCTGCCGGAACTTGTCACGGAAGTCCTTGACCGCTGCCTCGATGCGCGTCAACGTCTCGGCCTCGGCCTTTATCCCATACCGCTTCTCGATACCGCTCAGTACCGCCTTCCAGTCCACGGCGTCAAACGCGACGAAGGCTCGCACCTCTTTCGGGTTCTGAGCCAAGTATTTCACCGTCACCGTGCGATCGAACACGCTGCGCAACAGCTTGAGTGCGCCCCAATGCCGGTCCTTGCAGCACAGCAGCATAATGTCATCAAGGTCGTGCAGGGATGCCATCATCAGCTGGCACACCAGCAGCCCCGCGTCGTCATTATCGGCCGGCGTTGTGTCGAGCACGAGTTGCGGGATAGTGCGAAACGCCGTGTGGAACACATCTACGAACTCGGGCATGGCCTGCGTGAAGCTCGCCCAGTTGTTGATTTCCGGCTGCACGGTTTCAGGACAACACAACGCGCACGGGATCGTCGCCACCCTTACTGGGGCCGTATTAGGAATTCTTTGCCGTATCGATCCCGACAGACGCCCTTGCAACCGCGTATCGCGTCCGCACGGTCGTATCGTCTCGTAGATGTGCCTTCTCTCCACGGCTTGGCCTGTGCGCGGTCCACACGGCTCCGAACGCTCTACTTCCGGAGCAAGGCCCTCAAACTCACATCGCTGTCCTCAAGCACTTCCAGATCCCTGTGCCACTCTGCTCCATTTGGGCCCCTCACTTCAATTCTGTGAAGGCCCGTCGGGAGGCTGAATACTGCAGGAGCATTCCCAACGAACCTAGCATCGATGAAGATGTCCGCGCCATCGAGATCGGCAGTGATTGAGATCTTTCCTTTGCCACGATGGTCGGATGCCTGCGCTGTGCCCGCGACGGTCATGTTCGGATAAAAGCGGCCAAGCACTGAAAGCAAGTCATTGGAACTGATGGCGAATCCGATGCCCTGCAGTGGCCAACCATCGTTCGACACAAAGGGCTTCTGAGTAGTGACTCCAACTACTTCACCAGCACTGTTTAGCAAAGGACCCCCACTATTCCCCGGATTGATCGAGGCATCTGTTTGAATCCAGGTTCCCGGTTCACCAGGCATCGGGCCTATGCCTCCAACCACCCCCTTTGTGACAGAGTTCTGAAACCCCTTGCTCGGTGTGCCTATGGCGACGACTGGGCTCCCTGGCTGAATCGAACCTGTGTCAGCCAGTTGAAGACGCGGGAAATCGGTGCCTTCCAATTTCAGCAATGCAATGTCGAGAGCGGTGTCCACGTACACAACCTTCGCCTGGAAACTCTGACCGTTACCGCAAGTCGCAATCAATTCGCTTTGTCCCCTCGCAACGTGTGCATTTGTCACTGCGATGCCGCTACTTCCCACCAAAAATCCTGATCCACTTCCTCCGGCAGCTCGAAGCACTAACACCGCGGGGCCTGCAAGACGAACGATCTCCTCGGTGGTGATGGCCGGCTTGAGCGTTGCCGAGGCGACGTTTGAAAGAGTCACTTGGACATTGCCGGTGAATGTCGTTGCCGCCTTTTCTAGTATGAAGTTAAAAGTGTCTGACTTTAAGATCCAGATATCTCCGTGATTAACTCCATTGAGCGTGATGAATGGCGTTGGTCCGTTTGCAAGGTCGACTTCTTTGGGCAGATAGCCACTAAGGGTCAATCGTAAGTGAATTTGATGGCGAAGGAACTTGGTAAAGACAGACCTGCCTCCCCGGACGTAGCTGCTCGGGATCTCCGCGCTGTAAGGAGTGGTGCCGACCACAATGCCGTCAAGTTCCACCGACGCACCCGGAGGCTGACTGGTGATGGCCAGAAATGTCTTGGCAGTACCTGCGGTCGCGGCAAGCAGGAAGAGCAGACCGAAGAGAAACGCACCCGGCAACGGTGCCTGGCGGAGACGCAGAAAGAAATCGTGCCGCATAACGCTGCCCTCCTTTCGGTAGGCTACCGTATCGTCGCGGCAGTCAATCGCGGTGCCTGACGCAACCATTCTACACACAGCGGCTGTTTCTCGTGTTCGGCGGAAACGATTTATCTTAGAGATCTCTGGCAGCATCACTGTTCGGCCGTAGTGCCCAGGCGTTGATCTTGTTTTCGCTTGCGCTCAATCGGCTGCGCCGGCCGGACCGAATTACGCCCGAGCAACGCCCTAGCCTCCTGAAAACACGCTGGTTCCCTGTCAGACCCGACATAGGTCCCGCGATGTCCCCGTCACACCAACATGCAGCGATAGGAACGACAAGCCTGGACGGATCCCCCTGAACACGCGACTCTACGAACCAACTCGTCGAGAAAACCGTGGATCTGGGAAATGTGCCCGTTCTCCACCGTGAGTTACGTTAGCGCTCAGTTCCGCGCCGCCTGGGCGCGGCCCTTCCAGGCGCCGCCGCGGCCACGCCAGTAGCGCAGGGCGGAGTGTACCGTTGCGCCGGTGTAGAACAGCGCGACCAGCGGCAGGGCGGGCGCCCACAGGAGCGAGCGCCGGTAGAGGCGCAGCACGGACATGTACGCGGCCATCATCATCAGCCACGCCAGCGCTGCCAGCCATGCCCCGTAGCCAAACAGCAGAACCGGAGGCAGCAGGTAGATCGCAGACATGCCGAGCAGGGTTCCGGCGAGCAACAGCGCCGAGTGACGCAACTGCGTGAAGGCGCTCCGCGAGATCATGCGCCCGACCGCGGCGAACGAGCCGTAGTCCCGGATGCTGTGCGTCGCCGAGGTCAACCCGAGCCAAACCCTCCCACCGGTCCGCTTCACCGCTTTGGCTAGCGCGCAGTCGTCGATCAGTTCGCCACGAATGGCGGCAATCCCGCCGATGCGCTCGAGCGCTTCCCGGCGGATCAGGATGCAGCCGCCCGCCGCGCCCGCGGTCGAATGCTTCGCGCTGGCGATCCACCGCGGCGGGCAGAGCTTGAAGAAGAAGAAGACGAAGGCCGGAATCAGCGCCCGCTCGGCGAGCGTCTCGCAGCGCAGTTGCACCATCAGCGAGGTCAGGTCGTACCCGCCCTCTTCGGCCAGCGCCACTAGCCCCTCCAGGTTGCCGGGCGCATGGACGACGTCGGCGTCGGTGAGCAGGAAGTAGTCGGGGCTGAGCCGGCTGGCCTCGCGAACGCCCTCCGAGAGCGCCCAGAGCTTCCCCGTCCAGCCGTCCGGTACTGGCGCGGCGCTCAGCACGCGCACGCCCGCCTGATGTGCGATCTCGGCCGTGCCATCCGTGCTGTGGTCGTCCACCAGAAAGATTTCGAAGGGGCCGGCGTACTCTTGCGCGGCGACGGAGGCGAGCGCCGGCCCCACCACCCGCGCCTCGTCGCGGGCCGGAATCACGACGGCAACGCGCCGCGGCGGCACCGGCCCGCGGCCGAGGCTCAACTCGCGCATGCGCCAGAAAAAGCCGCGCCCCAGCAACAGGTAGATCCAGAGAAGTACCGTGAGCGCGGCGGCGGCATCGGCTGCGCGGAGAGCGACTCCTAACACCGGCATGTAGGTACGATATCATGAGCATGAAGATCCGGTTCGCAGCCATCCGCGATGGGGTTGATCACGATATCCGGCCAGCCGGGCTGCCGGCACGAAGAAGTGGCACGCCTGACCGCGCAGATGCTGAGCTTCGAGCTGGTGACCGATTCCCGCCTGCGCGGGATGATCGATCAAGAGTTCGGCGGCGAAGCCTCGATTCCCGATAAGGCCTTTCCGGACGCCGTGCTGTCGCTGGTGGCGCGCCTGGCCACCGAGCATCACCTGGTGGTTTCGACCGAAGGCGCCGAACTGCTGTTCAGGAGTCTTCCCGGGGTGCTGCGCGTCCAGGTGGTGGCGCCGGAGTCGCGCCGCCTGGGCACGCTGATGCTCGAGCATCGCCTGGACCGGCCAGCGGCCCGCGCGCTGCTCCGCGATCTCGAGCGGCAGCGGAAGGACTACCGCAAGCGCAAACTCGGGAAGGTCTCCTCCCCAGTGGACTCCTTCGACCTGGTGTCGAACATGGAGTTTCTGGAGGCCGAGGGCGTGGCCGAGCTCATTCGCGGCGCGGTCAACGCCCGTGGGCTGGTCGAGCAGGGCCTGCTGTCGGCGGCCGCCGAGGCCCACCTGCAATTCAAGGCGCGGCTCAAGCTGTCCAAGTACGGCATCGTGGCGCCCGCCAAGGCCAGCCTCAAGAAGGACGCTTTCATGCATCCCAGCGAAGAGATCTTCGCCAACCTGCTGGACTTCTACCAGGTGGCCTGGGAGTACGAACCGCGCAGCTTTCCGATCCAGTGGGACAAGGATGGCCGGGTGCTGGAGTCCTTCACCCCGGATTTCTACCTTTCCGAGTTCGACCTGTATGTCGAGCTGACCACCATGAAGCAGTCGCTGGTCACCAAGAAGAACCACAAGGTTAAGCTGCTGCGCATGATCTATCCCAACGTGAACATCCAGGTGTTTTACCAGAAGGATTTCGAGAACCTGATCTTCAAGTACGGCCTGGCCGAGCGGCTCGGCAAACAACCCGAGGGGCTGGCCGCGCGATGAAGCCGCCGGCGCCGGAAATCGAGCGGATTCTGTACACCGAAGAGCAGGTGTCCCAGCGGATCGCCGAAGTGGGGGCCGAGATCTCCGAGAAATACCGCGGCCGCGAGCTCAAGCTGATCGGGGTATTGAAGGGATCCGTCTTCTTTCTGACCGCCCTGGCCAAGCAGATCGACATTCCGGTGAAGATCGATTTTCTGGCCATCTCGAGTTTCTCTACGCAACCCACCGCCCCGGGCCTGGTGCGCATCGCCAAGGATCTCGACGACAGCATCGAAGGCCAGGACGTGGTGCTGGTGGAAGACATCGTCGACACCGGGTTCACCGCCCGCTACCTGCTGCGCACACTGGCCGCGCGCGGTCCGAATACGCTGGCGCTGTGCACCCTGCTCGACCGCACCTCCCGCCGGATCGTCCAGATTCAGGTCGATTTCCGCTGCTTCGAGATCCCCGACCGCTTCGTGATCGGCTGCGGCCTGGACTACAAGCAGCTCTACCGGAACCTGGGCTTTATCGCCGTGATGAAGCACGAGAAGAGCTCGTAGCCCGTAGCTCGTAGCCCGTCGGCGGCGCCTGGTTGCGTGCCGTTGTTCGGTTCCTCACCGCGCCGGAGGCTCGCCCGCGAAAGCAGGGTAGCGCCAATTCCAGGGGCGCCGGCGACAAGCTACAAGCCACGAGCCACAAGCTACTTGCCTCAAACCGCGATCGGGTTTACCATGAGTTACCAGGAACGGGAGGTGGTGTGTATGAGCGGCACCATACTGTTCATCTCTCCCCGCCACGCGGATGCTGGAACCCTCGCGGCGATGCTTCAATCGACGGCCCTCCGTCTGGATCACGCCCACGGCATCCAGGAAGCGCGCGACAGGCTTTCGCGGGATTCCTATGGCGCCATCCTGGTGGAGGCTCAGCTTCCGGACGGTGACTGGACGGACGCCCTGAAACTGACTCACGAGGTTGGCGTTTTCCCTGCCGTCGTGGTGACCGGCCGGCTGGCCGACGACCGATTCTGGGCCGAAGTACTGAATCTTGGAGCTTACGACCTCCTGGCGCAGCCGTTCGAGGAGGGGGAGGTTCGGCGCATCCTCGCCCATGCCTGCTCGCAGGCCTGCACCAAGCCGGTCCGCAACGATTGCGGCGAACCCAAGCCACTGCCCCAGGCGATGTAGCGGCCTGCGGAGTGTTCTCGCTTCTATAATGGTTGTTCCGGACCGGGAGACCCCATGGCACACCCCATCGATGACTATGTCGAGCGCAACAAAGACCGCTTCCTGGAAGAACTGACGGCGTTCCTGCGCATTCCCAGCGTGAGCACGGCGCCGGAACACCGCGGGGACATCGAGCGCGCGGCCGAGTTTGTGGCCGCGAGCCTGCGGGAGGCCGGCCTCGAGCACGTCGAGCTGATCGACACCGCGAAGCACCCTCTGGTTTACGGCGACTGGCTGCATGCGCCGGGCAAACCCACCGTCCTGTGTTACGGGCACTACGACGTCCAGCCGCCCGATCCGTTGGAAGCCTGGGTAAGCCCCCCGTTCGAGCCTAGCGTGCGGGATGGCAACCTGTACGCGCGCGGCTCGGCCGACGATAAGGGGCAGATGTACATGCACGTCAAGGCGGTCGAGGCGCTGCGCGCGGTCCACGGAACGCTTCCCGTGAACCTGAAGTTCCTGGTGGAGGGCGAAGAGGAGATTGGCGGCGCGTCCATCACTCGGTACGTAACAGAGAACCCGGAGAAGCTGCGGGCCGACGCGGCGCTGGTGTCCGATACCGCGCTCTACGCCGAGGGTATGCCGACCCTGTGCGTCGGGCTGCGCGGGCTGGTTTACCTGGAAGTGGAGGCGGGCGGACCGGCGCGTGACCTGCACTCGGGCCTGTACGGCGGCGCTGCCCCGAACCCGATCTTCGGCCTCATCGAACTGCTCGCGAAGGTCAAGGATGCCGAGGGCGTGATCCGCGTCCCCGGCATCTACGACGACGTTCAGCCCCCCGCGCCCGCCGAAAAGGCAAGCTGGGAGGGCCTGCCCTTCGATGAAGGCGAGTTCCTGCGGACCGAGGTCGGTTCGGACAAACTGACGGGCGAGCGCGGCTACTCGGTGCTCGAGCGCATCTGGGCCCGGCCGGCCTTCGAGGTGCATGGCATCGCGGGCGGCTTCACCGGCGCGGGCGCCAAGACGGTAATTCCGGCCACCGCCACCGCCAAGGTCAGCTTCCGGCTGGTGCCGAAGCAGGACCCCGACCAGGTCATCGCGTGTTTCCGGAAGTTCGTCGCGGAGAACACGCCCGAGGGCATACGCGCCGAGGTACGGGTGCTCAGCGCCGCTCCGGGGGTGCTGGTGGATCCGGAGCACCCGGCGATTCGCGTGGCCGCGCGCGTGTTCGGCGAAGTCTTCGGCCGCCCCACCGTGTTCATCCGCGACGGCGCCTCGGTGCCGATCGTCGGGGATTTCGCGATGCACCTGGGGATTCCCAGCGTGATGATGGGGTTCGGATTGCCCGACGACGGCCTGCACGCGCCGAACGAGAAGTACCGCCTCGAGAACTACTATCGGGGCATCGTGACTATCGCCCGCTTTCTCGAGCAGTATGGGCAGCGGGCCTGAGAAGCACTGATGACGGAGACCCCCGGTTCCGAAGATGCCAGCAGGGAGGAGCAGCTCGTCCGCACCGCGGGGGTAGTATCGGCGGCGGTGCTGCTGAGCCGTGTGAGCGGCCTGCTGCGCGAGACCGTGATGGCCCACCTGTTCGGGGCCGGCCGGATTTACGACGCCTTCTCCCTCGGCTTCCGCATCCCCAACCTGACGCGGGACCTGTTCGCCGAGGGCGCGCTCTCCTCCGCCTTCGTGCCGACCTTCACCGAGTACCTCGCGACCAAGGGCAAGCAGGAGGCGGCCGAACTCTCCAACCTGGTCGGCACGGCCGTGATTCTGATCGTGGGCGCACTGTGCGTGCTGGGGACGGTGTTCAGTCCCGCGCTGGTCGGCCTGCTGGCTCCCGGATGGGAGCTGGCGGACCCAGGCAAGTTCGAGCTGGCCATCAGCATGACCCGCATCATGTTCCCGTTCCTGCTGGTGGTGGCGCTGGCGGCGCAAGCGATGGGGATTCTGAACGCCTGCGGCCGGTTCGCGGTGCCGACGCTCGCCTCGACCTTCTTCAACGTCGGCTCGGTGGTTTTCGGCATCACGCTCGGCTTCTGGCTGGGCCCGCACCTCGGCATCACTCCCATCGCCGGGATGGCTTGGGGAGTGGTGCTGGGCGGCACTCTGCAACTTTTCTGGCAGCTCCCCAGCTTGCGCCGGCTCGGGTTCCGCTTCCGCCTCCGCTTCGACTGGTCGCATCCCGGCCTGCGCCACATCATCTACCTGATGGGCCCGGCGATCATCGGCAGCGCAGCCGTGCAAGTGAACGTGGCGGTCAACACCAACCTGGCCTCGACGATCGTCGATCCGTTGCGCGGAGTGAACGGCCCGGTGAGCTGGTTACAGTTCGCCTTCCGTTTTATGCAGCTTCCCCTGGGTCTGTTCGGCGTTGCCATTGCCTCCGCCATGCTGCCTTCCATCTCGCGCAGCGCCGCCTCGGGCAACCTGGAGGAGTTCCGCAAGACCGTGTCGCGCTCGGTGGGGATGGTTCTGCTGCTGACCGTTCCCTCCTCGGTCGGGCTCATCATTCTCGGCAATTCGATGATCGGGCTGATCTACCAGGGCCGCAAGTTCGAGGCCTACGACACACAACAGACCGCGGTGGCGCTATCGTGCTACGCCATCGGGCTGGCCGGGTACGCCGCGGTGAAGATCCTGGCGCCGGCCTTCTATGCGCTGGGGAGCGCGCGGGCGCCGATGCTGGTGAGCATTGCCTCGATCGTGATCAACTACCTGGTGGCGTGGTCGATGACGCGTCACACGAGCCTGGGACACGCGGGGCTGGCGCTGGCGACCTCGGGCGTGGCGCTATTCGCCTCGGTGGCTCTGTTCTGGATCCTGAGGGGACGAATGGGCGGCATTCACGGCCGGGCGCTGTTGCGCAGCACGCTGAAGATCGGACTGGCCTCCGCCATCATGGGAGGAGCGATCGCGCTGGCCAGCACCGGGATTCAGGGCTGGCTGGGGGTTTCCCGGCTGGCGCGCCTGGCTGAGCTGGCCATCTCGATTCCGCTCGGCGTCGCGGTGTTCGGCACGGTGTGCCGCGTCCTGCGCGTGGCCGAACTCGAGACTGCCGGGCGTGCGCTGATAGAGCCGCTCCTGCGCTGGCGCGCCGCCCGGGCGTAACTGCCGGCGGATCGAAGTAGCCGCTGTTGCCCGGCCGCGGGGTCTCGATCATTCGTAGCGGCGCAGGATGTCCCAGTAGGCTCCCCGGCAACCGCGCCCGATGGCGTCGATGAGGCGCTGGTTGGCGTTGTAGTTGTAGTTGCGCTCGGGCCGCGATGGGTCGAAGAAGAAGAACCGCTTGTCGTCGCCAATGAGCGTGTCGAGCAACGCAAAGACGAAGGGTGCGATCTCCGGCTCGAGATAGAAGAGCGGCTCGGTGTGCTCCGCGGGTGTCACCCGCGCAGCCAGTTCGGTGCCCGGATAGACCCGCACGCCGACGGAAACGCCGACCCGGTCTGGGTCGGCCCGCCTCATCAGTTCCACGGTCCGCACGAGGCTTTCCCTGGTCTCGTGCGGCGAGCCGAGCAGCAGGTCCAGCATCACGGCCATGCCCGCGTCTTTCGACCAGCGGGTGGCGTTCCGGATGTCGGAGGGGGCAAAGGCGCGCCCCAAACGCCTCAGCATCTCGTGGTCGCCGTTGTCGGCGCCGAAGTTGATGCCTGCGCACCCCGCGCGGCGCATGGCGCGAGCCAGTTCGGGCGAGAACGGTGCGGGCGAGCAATAGGCGTACCACCGCAGCCTGTCGCCGAGACCGCGACGAACCATCTCGCGGCAAACATCGAAAGCGTGCGACACCGGCAAGTTGAACTCGCCGTCGCAGGTGTGCAGGTGGTCGATGCCTTGTGCGAGCAGCTCCTCGAGTTCGTCCACCACCGCCTCGGGCGGCCGGAGCCGCGTTTGTTTTCCTTTGGCGACTGGGTCGGCACAATAGACGCACTCGCCCGGACAGCCGCGCTTGGTCTCAAAACCGGCCTGTCCCCCCTGGCGGTAATAGCGCCGATTGTCGACCCAGCTCCGGCTCATGGGGGGAAGACCGGCCAGGGGCGGGAAAGACGGTAGGTTGCGCTGCCACGCCGTGCCGCAACGCCAGACCAGATTGGGCAGGTCGCGCCACTCCTGATTGCGCTCCAGTCTGGTGGCCAGCTCGGGGAGCACAAACTCGCCTTCCCCCCACACCCCGATAGCGGCGCCGGACAGGGCCAGAACCGCCTCGGGCATGACCGAGAACCCAACGCCGCCCAACACGATCACACCGTCGGTATGCGTGCGGACCGCACCCACCAGGCCGGCAAACTCGGCCAGAAACGACTGGCCGCTCGTGAAGGCGCAGTCGTCGGTGTTACGCAACGTAATGCCGGCCAATCCGAAGTCCGCGGAGTCCAGAAATCTGGCAACCGCCGCGTGGGGATCCGGCTCCCAGCACAGGTCCAGGAGTTCCACACGATGTCCGGCGGCGTGCAGCGCCTCGCCCAGATAGTCCAATCCAATGGGGGCGATCGGAGGCTGCATCCGGTTCGTATTCACCAAGGCGACGCGCATCGGGATCTCTACTTTATACACTGGCTGAGGCAGCCCGCGGGCGCGGTTCTGGGCTACACTGATATGGATAAGGTGGGTTCTCTGTTGAATCGTGGCGTCCTCTCGGTTCTTTTGCTCACAGGCTGCTGGGCTATGTTGGTGGCTCAGACGCCCATTGAGCACGGGCAGCTCGACGCCAGCCCGGCGCTATTCACGGTGATGGCTGCCATCAACGCGGCCGGTTACGACGCGGAACTCGATGCTCCGTCCAATGCCCCCCTGCGCGCGATGGTGCGCCGGGAGGTGGCGGCGAGGAATCCGGCTTGCCTGCCGGCGTTGAAGACCTTCTTCGCCACCCACCATCAGAAAGACGCGACCGCCGAATTGAGCCAGTACATCTCGTTCGCCCTGTCGGTGGGCGGCCCGCCGGATTTCGAGTTCCGGTACAGGTCGAACGAACTCCCCCCGGACGTCCTGGATCTGGATGGATTCCAGGCGCTGATCCGGACGTTCTACCAGCAAGCGGGCGTGGAGCAGTTGTGGCGCGGGTCGCAGCGGGCCTTCGAGGAGGCGATCGCGCGGTATCACCGGCCGGCGATGGAGGCCCTGCTCAAGGTGAACGCCTACGTTCGATCATCGACCAGCCCCGCCCTCGGCTCGCGCTTCCAGATTTACGTGGACTTACTCGCGCCGCCGAACCAGATCCAGACACGGAGCTACAAGAACGACTACTTCGTGGTGGTGACGCCCTCCGCCGAGCCGCAGGGCGAGGACGTGCGCCACGCGTATCTGCACTACGTGCTGGACCCGCTGGCGGTCCGGTACTCCGAGGAGTTGAACAAGAAGAGGGCGCTGCTGGAGTACGCGCAGCCCGCTCCGGCGCTGGAACCTTATTACAAGTCGGATTTCCTGCTGCTGGCCACCGAGTGCATGATCAAAGCGATCGAGAGCCGGCTGGCGCCGCCTGGGAAGCGGCAGGCGATGGTGGACCAGGCGTTCCGCGAGGGTTTCGTCCTGACACCCGCGTTTGCCGAGTCGCTTCCCGCCTACGAGAAACAGGAGCAGTCGCTGCGGTTCTACTACCCCGAACTGGTGAATGCGATCAGCTTGAAGCGCGAGGACGAGCGGCTGGCAAAGGTCGAGTTCCTCGCCGAGCGTCCGGCGCGGAAGGCCAAAGTGGTGCCCGCGGAGAAGCCAGTCGAGCCGACCGGCGCCCGGAAGACGCTGGAAGAGGCGGAGCAGCGATATCGGGAGCGCGACTTGGAGAAGGCCCGGGCCGCCTATCTGCGCGTGCTGAAGGAAAGCGACGAGAAGCCGCTGCACGCCAAGGCTTACTACGGACTGGCGCGGATCGCGGCGCTCCAGAGCGACCCGCAACTGGCGGTGCAGTTGTTCCAGAAGACGCTGGAGTCGGCGCCGGATCCGCGGGATGCCGCCTGGGCCTACGTGTACCTGGGCCGGCTGGCGGACGGGGCCGGGGAGCGTGAGCAGGCCACCCGGCACTACCAGGCGGCGTTGAACGTGCCGGGAGGCTCGGAGGCCGCGCGCAAGGCCGCCCAGCAGGGCCTGGGCGAAGCGTTCAACCGGAAGATGCAGCAGCCATAGGCAGGAAAAGAATACAATCAGCAGAGCACCCAAAGAAGGAGTCAGTGGATGAACAACCGGAGAGTGATTCGCGCCTTATCGGCACTCGTAGCCGTCTCGATGGCATTCGCCGCGGTGCAGGGCCAGCCCGCTGCGCCGCCCGCCAAGCAGCCCAGCGTCAAGTCGCCGGCCGAGGGACAGGCGTTGCAGGCGATCTTCCGGGCCGTGGACGCCGAGACACGCATCAAAGCGGCCACCGATTTCATGGTCAAGTTCGCGGACTCGGATTTCAAGGCTCTCGCCCTGCTGGCAGCGGCAGATGCATATCAAAACAGCAACGACTATGCCAACATGGTCATCTTCGCCGAACGGGCGCTGGAGGCCGATCCGGCATACTACATGGCCATGCTGATGCTGGCCCGCGGCATCGCGCAGCACACCCGCGAGCACGACCTCGACCGGGAGGAGAAACTGGGCCGGGTGGAGAAATACGCGAACGGGGCCATTGAGCTTGTGAAGACCGCCAGCAAGCCCAACCCGCAGATGAGCGACGAACAGTGGACGCAGGCTAAGGCGATATTCAACTCTCAGGCGCACGAGGCGCTGGGGATCGCGGCGGCGGTGCGCAAGAATTACGACCTGGCGATCACAGAGTACAAAACCGCCGTCGAACTGTCCAAACCGCCAGACCCTGCCACGCAGGTGCGGTTGGGTGCGGCGTACAACCAGGCAAAGAGGTACGACGAGGCGATCGCGATCCTGGATCAAGTGATGGCCGCGCCCGACGTCCACCCACAGGTGAGGTCAATCGCGCAAGCCGAGCGGGCGCGCGCGATCCAGGCCAAGGGCGGCCCCGCCAAGCCGCCTGCGCCTGCTACGCCCCCGGCTCCGGCGGCAACTCCGGCGCCTGCTACGCCCCCGGCTCCTGCGGCAGCCCCGGCCCCGACCGAGCCCAAGAAGCCGTAATAT
>Ga0187866_1002756_pt1 | contig 13998 bp, 10 predicted proteins | sample June2016WEW_11_1_3_FD_133013 | JGI IMG/M metagenome (GOLD analysis project Ga0187866, IMG submission 133013) | Peatland microbial communities from SPRUCE experiment site at the Marcell Experimental Forest, Minnesota, USA - June2016WEW_11_150 | ecosystem: Environmental > Terrestrial > Soil >... | reverse complement strand
GCGTTCCTGCATGTGGCCCTTGTCCACTCCCGCGCGGGTGAGTCTGTTGGCATATTCCTTTTTCGCGAGCTCGAACTCGATGGGTTCCCCGCGGTTGCCGGGCAAAAGTGTTATGGGCACATAGTCCGCGAGGAGTTCCAAATGTGCACCGTTCACATCATAGGAAACCGAGTCCGCTTCTTGCCCGCGCATTTTGTACTCGCTGGCGAGGATGCCAAGGAGTTCCTTCTCCTTCGGGTCCAATCCAGAAATGATCTGTTGGATTTCCTCGGGCTTGAGGGTGTACTTGTGATAGGGATGATCGCCGTTGACCGTGCCGTACCCGGCCTGAAGATCGGCCAGGTTGTCCGGTCTCTGTGCGTGTTGCCACATTTCCAGCACTTCGTCGCGGGTGAGTTTCACACTCCTACCGCCTCCGAGGTCGAAAGACTTCGGTTCCAATCGCCACCTGTCCAAGTTCAGGTTGTGCTTGGCAGCGAAGTCGTCCAGAGGTTTTCGATACTCGGCGTTGTACTTTGCCTTCACTTCCTCATTGGCAAGTATCTTGCCTTGGAACATTTCATAGCCGTTGGACTGCTCCCCACCGAATGCGGAATTGATCGCAATGTCGGGGTCGTTCACCAAGTCCTTGAGGAACGTTGCGGCCTTTATCCTTGACTTCTCAAACTCACCGGCCATGGTCGGGATGCTGGACTGTATGTTCTCGTCGATGCCCTTTGTCGGGCGCATTTCAGCCGTGATCGTCTTCACGGCAACATCACGGTCCACCACCTGCCCGCGCAAAGTAGCCTTGTTCGCTGTCTGCGCCAATTTCGCGTACATCATCACCGCATCGTGGATTGTGCGCAGATCGTCCACCGACAAATCCCGAAGCGGCGTCTTGCCAAGATCGGCAAGTCTGGCCCGGTCCTCCTTGTTCACGGGGAAGTAGGGATCTTTTTCAAGTGCGGCCGCAATGTCCTTCAAATGACCGAGCGTTTTCTGAGTGTGCCGAACCGTGGCGAATGCATCCTTGACTTCCTCGATGGCCTTTCGGTACTCGTCGGGCATCCGCACACCCTTGGTCTGTATGCCGGCGATATCCTGGATCATTCTGTTGACTGACTTCCGAGCATCGCTCCTGGCACGGTTGACAGCGATGCGGTGTTGCCAATCCTGCTTGACGGCATCCGCAACCTGATTCGCCCGGTCCGTTGCCGATTTCAGTTCGGCGTTCAGATCCTCGATGCTTCCCGCCTTGGTGCGAATCTGCTCTTCCACTCTTCTTACTTCCGCCACGGCCCGGTCATAGCTCGGGTCGTGGATGAGGAAGTTCTCGAAGTCTGAAGCGGTCATGGGTTCGTTGCCCGCAGGCCTCACGGCTTCCGGCACAAAAGGTTTGATCGGGGGCAACTCGGGTGTCTCGGCCTTCGCGGCAGTCTTGACGGGAGCCTTCTCGGGTGCGGTAGTCGCTGTCTCCAACGTTCTCGTTATAGGTGCCGCTTCCGCAGACAATCCCGCCTGCTGGCGCAACTCCCGCACTTTGGCCGAATCCGTGTACCAGTTCGACCAGTCCGCGATCTGTTGCTCGAGTTCGCCGATCCGTGTCTCGACCGCCGCACGGTCGCCCGTCTTGAATCCATATTTCTCAACAAGCGCCGCCCGTTCTTTGGTGGATAGGCGGAGAGCCGACTTGAGAGCCGCATTCTCGTCCCGGAGCCCCGCCATCTTGCGGGAGGCTTCCTTGGCGACTGCCGCGGCCTCGACCATCACGGTGTCGTCACGGCCGAACAGGTCGAGATTGACACCCGATGTCGTGGACTGGATTTTTAGGATGTTGACGTAGTTGGAGAGTTCGTCGGCGGTCAGTTCCTTCGCGCGCTGGATTCCCGCATTTTGCAGGCCCTCGTCGCGGGGAGCTGCCGCCGCTATTGCTGCGGCTTTTCCTTCGCCAATCTGATCGTTTCGATAGAGGGTATAGAGACCATCGGAGGCATACTGGCCAATTGCGAAGCCCTTTCGTCCTTTGTCGCCCGCCAGAAGTCCTCGGCTGGATGCTTCTTGTTCTGTGACTTGGTTGGCTTTGAAGTAGGCCGCATAGTCTTTTACACTTCCTTGTCCATCACGGATGTTCGACTCTGCATCGAACGTGGCCGCCTGGACCGCCGTGAAACCGTCCGCCTCGCGTACTACCTGGGCGGGGATCGTCTTCTCTCCTGAGCGTACCGCAAGATCGTAGCGGTGTCTACCTGTGATGACTTCCATCCGACCGTCGGTCCGTTCCCACACCACGATGGGGGCCGTCCCGAGGCGTTCGTACTGCTTGCCTGCCAGGGGTTCAATGATGCCCTGCGCATTCGCCCCTTCCTTGAAGTTGGGGACATCCTTGGAGATTGTGATCTTGTCGAGAGGGACTTCTTGAACCGGGATCTTGTTGGGGTCGAATTGCGTCACCGCAGGAAGCGGCTCGCGGGGGGCCGTCTCAGGTGCAACGATGGACGCCTGTACTTCCTTGGCGACATCGGCGAGTCCCCACCCGGCCCCCACCATGTCACGAATAGCCTCTTCCTTCGTGGCGTAGTCCATGTGGCCGGTGGGTTCGTTGGTGGCCCTCTCGAAGTTGGTAATCTGCCATCCCCCACCCTCGCGCGTGCTCGGATGTAGGATGTCGTAGTAGTCGGGCTGGTTACCCTTCGTCCATTGCGAAGCCGGTTTGTCCGACAGATACGCGATGACTTCCTCTGGCGTTTTCGGTTTCTCGAACGATTGAGTCGCACGTCCGGTCAGTAGAACGATTTCCGCATCTGAATACTTGACTACATCATAGCCGTGTTTCCGGGCAAAGGAATCAACAGCATTTTTCCATTCCAGAGGGTTGGTCCGAATGCCTTTGATTTCTTCGGTAAGAAACGCCTCTTTTCCGCGCGCCTTCGCTCCTTCAATCGCACGATCGTAGTAATCTGATGCCACGGCATCGACAAGACCTGCGGGTGCCTTCTCGGGTTTCAGAGATGCATTCAGGACTTTCGCTTCGGGATTAAGTTTGATTTCACTTACCGTGTTCCCATACCCCTTTGCATATTCGGGTTTGGTAGCTCCATAAAACCCCTTGCCGTAGAATCCATAGTCCCGTTGTTGTGTTTTCGAGAGATCCACGGATTCAATTTTCTTTGTACCGGCATGATAGATTATTCCGAGTTCGGAACCCGTCATATCCCATGCGTTTTTCGTGGGTGCCTCGAACATGCGCATCTGCTGCGCTTCATCCTTGACTTGCCCGGGCGTCATTTCTGCGAAACCAAACTTCTCCTGCACCGCTGGCGCGGGTTTGGGAACCGCCGGCGTCTCTTTCGGTTGTTCGAGCTGGAAGTCTTCCGAGTGCAGTACATCCCCGACGTTCTGGTCACCGGGTTTTTCGGAGAACCAAGTCACGGGCATTTCGCCAAAGGTAGTCAGAAGTGTCTTATTCAAGTCGGCAAGATCGGCTTCGAGTGCAAGACGTTCCTCTGGTTTTGCCGTGGCCAGCCGCGCCTTGATCTCCTCCACACGCGCCCGAGCCTGTGCCATACGCTGGTCGTAGATCGTCTGTTTCTGCTCGACGGTCATTTCGGGCCGGGGCGGTTCGATGGGGACCGTCTCCAGGGGTTTCGTGGTGGGTGTCACAATGTTCCGCACCGTGTCTCGCACCTGCGTTTCAAGTGCCGAATCCTTGGCGATGCGGTATGCTCCTCCCACGGTGCTCGCCCCGGCTATCATGGTTCCCATGATCGCCATCGGTTGCGCTTCGATCCCCGCCTCTTTCAGCATGTTCAAAAATTGTTCGTGTGGAAGATTGGTCCCGGCCCACTGGTTGCTCGCCTCGACCGCCGCCTCATTCACGGCTTTGTTGGCGAGGGTCATGCCGTAGGCGAGTGCCTCCTGCTGGGTGGCTTCCAAGCCGAGCCGGACTACGGATTTGCTCAACAGGGCCTTTGCAATCGCGGTCCCCGCGATCCTTTCTCCTGCGCCGGCCGCCGCCCCGATCTGCAACGTGTTCATGGCGTCAAAGATGAGTGCCGATACCCCCGCTTGCACACGCGCGACCGTGGGATCCATTCCTGCGTCAATCGAGGCTCGGTAACTGGCTCCGATGGCCTGCTCGTTCATGTCCTTGATGATCCTGCCGCCCTGGATCGGAACGACGCCAACGGGTGAGAGGGCGAGAACGGAAGCAATCCCCGCCACAACCTTGTCAACGGTCGATGCCTTGGGATCGGTGAGAGCGCCGGTGTAAGCCTCTTTGGGAAGTTCAAAACCGAAGGAGTAGATTTGCTTGATAAGGTCACCAGGAAGACCCTTGATGGTCGTCTCAGGGTCGGGAAGTAATTTTTTCTGTTCGTCTATCGCCACTTGCGTCTCGGGTGAGGTATCCCCGAATGCCTGTCGAGCGGATAACTTGGCAATCTGCCTTCCAACCTGTTCCGTCTTGATCGTGTTGCCGAGCCGTTCAACCGCATTCGGCGTCTTCTTCCCGTAGAACTGGTCCGCCACCGAGTCGAAGTTCTGGTGAATGAACACCGGGGACATCCCCGTTTTTTCGGCGAGGTACTTCGAGAGATCCATCTTCGCATCTTCCGTCTGCGGATCAGGGGACACATTGAGAATGTCCTGTCTCGCCTCAGCGGGATCAGGAGGAAGTGGTTCGATTCCTGGAAGCGCCGGGGCGTTGGTGTTCTCAGGGAAGGAAAGGTCGGACATTATCTCCACACCCCGGGCCGTCCGGCCTGCGCATCGAGCCACTTCCAAGTTGTCTGTTGGGTCTGCGGATCATACACCGGGGTCCACCAGATGCCCTTGGTGTCCTGAATCCGAATCTGCGCCGAAGAGGTATTGACGCTTGCGATCTTGTTGCCAGTTTTCAGGAAATCGTCCATTGCCAGGGTCTGTATTTTCTTCTTCGTGGCGATCGCGGCCTTGTCACCTGCCGCCGCCGCCTCATCGATCTTCGGCAATTCACTCATGACCGTGGCAAACGCCGTTGCAGGTTCGTTGCGTGCGCCCAAGACGCCAAGTATTTTCCCTTGGGTCTGCGTGGTCCCGTACCACTGGTTCAACTTGTCGGTGATGTACTGGTTCTTGTTGAAATCGAGAATCCTCTGCGTACCTTCCTGCAACTGTTGGGGAGTCATGGTCTGCGCCTTGGGAGAGTTTAGGAAACGTTCGACATCCGCCGTCGCACTGGCATTCCTCTGCGTGTTCTCGGCGGGATCGTCCTTTCCCGTAGGTAGAAGAGTGCCAGCATCATGGATGAGCGTTGATCGAATCGGATCGGGATCGAGTTGCAATCCCTGAAGGAGCGAGGTCATGTGTGCGGCGGTGATAGAGTGATCGACTGTACCCGCTTTGACGATCTGATTGGAAAGTGCCGCCGCTGAAACCGGGTCTTTCTTCCTGTCGAAAGCATAGACTTGGGCCGCAAGCGGAAGATAACCCGTGGAATCGTTCCAATTCTCCTTGTCCGTTGCCGGCTTTTTGAACGAATCCATCGCAGACCTCAGACTTGTTTCCCACTCCTTCTTCTTCTCACCAGAGTCTACCTGCGGCCACTGACCGGACTGGATCATGTCCAAGGTCAAAGCACCGGGTTTTCCTTCCAACAGATTGATGAGGGCCGTCCCCATCTGGCTGTCAACGGTGGACGTTTGAACCTTGTCGGCACGAGTCTGCATTTCCCGACGAACGGTGAGGTCATCGGTGAACCACTTCAGCAGACTCGCCTGGTCCGCAGCGGGCATCTCTTTGTCCGTGCCGTCACGGGACCGATACTTGAGGTTCTCGGGATTGACAAGGAACTGGCGCCCGGTGAGTTCGTCCATTCCCGCAACGTGCATTTGAATATTTTGCTTGGTGATGTCCTTGCGCGCGAGATCGCCGTACTCATTCTGTTTCGCCTCGGAAATCGTGCCGTCCAGGGTTGCCGCCTGAAGGAGGTCATCGACCTGGCCGATGTTTCCCTGCTCGATCGCACTTGATACATCGCTGGTGAGGTTGTCGGCCCTGACCTCTTTCGCCTTCGCAAAGTCGAACCTCGCCAGACTGTCCTTCTGCGCGATCGCTCTTTCATCGGACCAAGCCTGGAGGGCCTGCCTCACCTTTGGGATCTGCACATCTTTCATCACCGTGTCGATCCGCGCCTGGCGCTGTTGCTGGAAGAGCCAGAGGTTCGGAGTGGCCTTCATACTGTCGGGAACATCGTTCATCCGGGGATCCCGGGAGGTGATCGGCTTCTCCTCGATGTTGCGCAGGTCCGTGGTGTCCCCGTCGGAGATCTGCTTCATCTTCGCGCTGTACTGGTCGTTCTCGATCTTCGTGATGGTGGAGTCTGCGAGTTGAACCGCCCCGTCGAAGAGGGTGGAATAGAAGTTTTTCTGCGCGTTCTGGAGGGCAGCGAGACCCTGGAAGGAAGGGTTCGGCTGGTTGGGGGCCGGCTTCTCGACTTCCTTTGCCTCGTAGGTGGGAAGGTTGATGATACCCATCAGAGGAGCAACTTTGCCAGGCCGGCGATCTTAATGCCGGCACCTAAGATCGTTTGCCAGGAGTTCCAGCTCGCCGCCTCCTTCGCGTACTGCGCATTCACATCGTACTGCTCACCCGCCTTCAGCATGGACACGGCTGTATTCTCCCCGCTTCGGAAGAGGGTGCGCTTGTCACGTTCCATCTGGTCGCGCGTGCTCACCATCGTCAGGAGGTCACTCCCGCCGGCGTGAAGGAGGGCATCGGGATTTTTGATATCCTGGAGTCCCGCTCCGCCCGAACCCATGGGAGTGAGTTTCGTCTGGACGTCGGTGAGTTTGCTCTGAGCGTTCTTGATCTGCGTCTGGAGCGTGTCGTACTCGGAAGGCCCGTTTTGGCCTCCCTTCCCTCCCTCCACCTGTGAAGCGGTGGGAAGTTTCGAGGCCATGGCCAGTTTCGCCTGCGCGTCTGCGATCTGCTTGTTGAGATCCGTGGCCTGGTTCTGGAGGTCGGACTGTATGGAGGAGAACTCCGTCGTGTCCTTCGGCCCGGTTGCAATCCCCGACTGCATCGCGGTTCCCGTGTCCACGGAGAGGTTGCCCGTCTTTGCCAGGACGGTCATTCCCTGGGCGAGTTGCTGCTCCGCCTTCGTGGTGAACATCGCAGCGTTCGCGGTCGCCTCGGTCATCAGGTTGCCGGCATCCCGCCGGGACATATCAGCGTTGTACTGTGCCTGCTGGACCGCGGCTTCGTCAGCCGGACTTGCGCCCATCGATGTCCTCCCTGATGCGCGCGTAACGGATCATGTCGCGGCCGAATATGTCGTAACTGCGCATCACTCCTTCAGCCACGAAGCCGAAATGCTCGACGAATCGGCAGGCGACCTTGTTGATGGAAAGTACGTCCGCCTGGAGCCGCCTCAGATGGAACTCCAACTGGAGCCAGTCCAGGATGTCGCGCGTCCAGATGACCACCTCGAAGGCGTAGGATTTCAACAGTGAGGAACACGCCAGCCACGCCTCCGCCATGCCCTTCCAGTAGATCGTCGCCCCGAAGCAGGCCACCACCAGGTCGTTGACCGTGAAGGTGAGCGCCGGCCCATGACCCATGCGGGTGCGTGCCGTGCGCGCGTTCAGTTCCTCCATGCCGGGTGCGGTCTCGTTGAGGATGTCGATGAGGTCCTGCTCTTCGAATTGACGAATCTTTCCGTCGAAGACGAATCGGTGGTGAAGTTGCCGCAGAGGGATCATGAACCCACCTGCAATTCGTAGACGAGTTCCGCGACTGTCTGCGGGAGCGGTTGCGTACTGGTGATCCGAACGTTGCCCTCAAAGTCGGAGAATCCGTCGAAAAGGAACCTCATCCCTTCGGTCTCCTCGACGGGGTCTACGTCCATCGTGGGCACCCCGTCGAAGACGATCTGCTCATCCGCATGTACCCCGTCCCCCGCCTGGGCATCTCCTGTCTTGTAGAAATGGGCGAAAACTTTCTTCACACGTTTCAGGTGGTTGCCGCCAACGGCGACCGGCATCGGCTGGATGATGGAGGTGAACGGAAGACCCACCCTCACCTTGTTGGCGTACTCGGCCAGAGTGATCGCCCCACCCGTGACCACCGCATCGGAAATGACTGAGGCATCCCCCAGGGTCTTCACAGTGCAGCCCTCGAGATGGTCCAGGCCCGTGATGTGGTTGTACACCTTCTCCACAAGGCCACCGCTGCCAGGTACGGGCTGCCCTGAGAAGTCGATCGTGGTGCTTCCGTCTCGGGTCCAGAGTTCGAAGGTATCCGTTGCCTTGTTCTTGACCGTGTAGACCTGACCGTTGGCGTCAGTGATCCCTGCCACACCAGAGAAACGCACCAGGTCGTTGTTGGCGAATCCATGCGCAATCGCAGTGCAGACCGCGGGATTGGCCTTCGTGATCCCGCTCACCGTCACCTGCGCTCCGCCATCCCACACGATTCCTGCATCCACGCCGTGGTAGTCTTCCATGTAGTCCCAATCGCGAGGTGCGAAATGCTCGATATGCCTGACCAACACTCCTCCGATGGTCCTGGCAACAGAGACCCAAACTTGGTCTTCTACAGTGGTCGGGATGACGCAAGCGGATTCTACCAGGCCGGTGAGGTCGTGCTGGCTCCATCCGATGACAATGGTGCTCGGGTGCACCGTGGTCCCGTAGATCCCGCTCTGCACCATCGTCTCCGTCTGCTCAGGAATCCTTCCGTAACTCCCGCTGATGAGCACACCATCCTGCGTCCAAGCCCAGAGGATGGTCGTAGGATCGCGCTGGTGAACCATCCCAATGACCCCATGCCCGGTGATGTGACCGGCGAGAAAGGTGATCTCATTGGGCAGGTACTTCTGAGTACTGGCCTCGAACTGGAACCGATAGATTTTCTTTCCGGACTTCCCGACAAAACATGCGAAATCATCGACCATGATCGCAGGCACGTCCCCGCAACCGACTGCGGCCTGGAGTTGCGGCCACCACACCGCATCCCCGGTGAGAGTGCTTTCCTCGCCTGCCACTCGGTACGGCCCGAGGGAGGTTCCGAACAGGAACGCATCACCGGCAAGAAGCCAGAGGATTTCCGCGTTCTTCTGGACCAGGGGCGTCTTCTGCCAGGCGTCGGTAGCAAGAGCGGGAGTCGCATATCCCGTATGAGTTCCGGAGGTCGAACCCGTGAAATTGATCGGAGTCCCGCTCCCGGCAACCGCGCTGACCTGGAAAGTGTCCGCAGTGATGGAGGAGCCAATGATGTAATACTCCACCCCGACCAGAAGGCCGGTGGGAAGTGCGCCGGTGGTGGTGAAGACCACTGACTGATTCGCCGTCAGTCCATGCGCCGTCCAGTAGACCACGCCAGGGGAAGCCACCGGGCAGGTGACAACCGCCGATGTTTCAAGTGAAAAGTTGTTGTACTGCGCCGTCCTCGAACCCCAGAATGTAGAGAGTGCAACCGGAGTCTTTGCCAGTATCTTCCTGTCCTCATAGAACTCGATCAGCGCAGGGTAATTCGTCGCGAAGTTCTCTTCACCCGCACCCGCGGTGTTCGTCACGTCCGCCAGGGTCCATGAGTTGTCCGATACCCTTGTGAGCATCGCCTCCTTGTGGCCTTTGCAGACGATGTACATATACGATGAGACCTGGCGCACCCTGATGAGGGGAAGGTCGCTTTCCGTGTAGGTGGTACTCGTCTCTACCGGCGTCCCCGGTGGGTTCTCGATCCGTAGCCCCGTGACTCCGCTGTAAAAACGGATGTAGTTGTGGCCGAACTCCAGGACGCGCCCCTCGGTGGGAGAGATGACCCACGGAATCAGAAGGACTTTTCTGCTCAGGGTCTTCGCGCTTGCGGCGTAGAGGGTGCCGCTTCGTTTCTCCGCCGGTCCCTGGGAAAGAGCGAAAGCATTCCTGAGCTTTCGGCATCCCTGCTTGTAGAAGGCGGAGTCGGACCTGCCGACGTACTTTTCCGACAGCTCCCCGTAGGCGAATGATGCGATGGGGTAATCGGTGGCAGGCATTAGAGCCTTCCCCGCGGATTACCGAACCTCCCTTGGACCCAACCCTCATCCTTCAGGCGAGGTTCCTGTGCTCCCTGGGAATCGGCCCCGAATGCGGCGAGCACCGATGCCTGATACATCTGCAACAGGCCAGGATCGAACTCCCCATTGATCGGTTTCGCGAGGTTGGAGGCCAGCAACCACGCCAGGGCATCGACAAAGGTGGGCGGGAACTGGGTGGGGTCAGTGATCCTCGCCACGTACTTCAACCCTGCGACTGCCAGGTTGGTAATCAGCGTCCGCCCTTCTCTCTTGAAGACGTAGCCGATGAGTTCAAGATAGGACCCGGAGCCGAATGGATCCTCCCATAGACCGCTCTCGCCTTCCGTGTCGGACATCAGCAAGAAATTAGAGATCGGGCCGAGAAGGACGAGGGGCCGCAGGCAGTAGGGTTCCTCCGGCAATTGATAGATGTACGTTTTCGATGTCAGGTTCACTCCCGTCACGACTGAAAGCACCTGACGTTGGATGGCAAAAGCCCAGGGACGCTCCTCGAGAAGAGCATCCCTGGTCGGTTCGTAGAACGTTCGGCAGAGCGTGGCCGACTTCGTGGTGTCGGACACCAGATCCGTGATCGGTTCTCCCTGCACTCTTGCCAAGGCGATGTTGCAGATCTGGACCTCGCTGTCTGCCATCTGACTTTCTCCTTACGTGGTCGTTCGCACGTCGCTGTCCTCACCGAGGGTGAGGAATGCGGTGATCGTGCCCGCCACCAGTGCCGTGGTCGCCAGGTAGTACAGGCCCAGTCGCTCGTAGGGGATTCCTTCCGGAAGCGCCATGCGCATCAGAAGGCCCGTGGTGAGCATGGCCGATGCCAGTCTGGCTTTCATCACTTCCATGAACACGTCCGAGGACCCAGGGTCGGCTCCTGAGGAGCAGACGAGCTGGATGGTCAGGCCGTTCGCTGAGGTTGTGAAGACCGTGGTGAGGTAGATGTTCAGGAAGATCGGATTCCCCCTCGCCATGTCCCTGAGTGCCTTCCCGTCGATGATGTTCGTGGAGATCGCGGAGGCGGTGATTGCCTGGTCCTTCGAGAATCGAAGGTTGCTGTCTTGTAGTTCTCCCATTTCCTTCTCCTTCTCTTACGAGACCACGGCTTCGACGTTGGTGAGGGCTTCGGTCAACACGATCGACGTGTTGTAGAAGTTGTCCCTCATCTCCCCGTACTTGTCGGGGCTCATCCCCAGGAGGGCCTTGTTCACCGTGTTCTTCTTGAGCTGGTACTTCGCCTGCCTGTTGCAGAAGATGTACCGCTCACCCTCGGGATCGGGCAGGGACTCGATCATCCAGATCACCATGTCGGGATCGACTTCGCCTGCGCCCGTGGTCGTGTTGATGTTGCACAGCCTTTGGACTGCGCGGTCATCGTAGGGCACCATTCCCATGAAAATGTCGAAGAGGGTGATGTACTTGTGGAGTCCCGCACCCGTGGCCGCCACGGTGATGCACCACTCCAGCCCCATGTCCTGCATCCGGATGAATCCGCCGCTCCACTCCCCAACGGGCTTGGCCGGCTGTGCCGCCTCACCGTAGAGGAGATTGAACTTCGCGAATCCCGGCTGGATGACCCAGAGGGAGGTGTTTGCGGATGAGACCGCGCCTCCTGCGTTCTTCACGCTTACCGTCTGCGCCAGCGTTCCGTAGCGGACGTTCAACCCGCGTAGCTTCCCGGGGGTTCCTGCCCCGTAGAAGATGCGGGATGCCATTCCCTGGCCGAGACCTTCCGAGTGGATCATGTCCATGGCGTAGCGGTACTCGGCAAACGCCGGGCCCTTGATGCGCTCCAGGATGATGTCCTGCTCGGACCGGCTTTCGATGTAGGACAGGGCCTCCGTCCCCTGCCCGACCTGGCCCTTGCTTCCGACCGAACCTTCCCCGATGGCCCGCTCTGCGGCATCAGGGAGGCCGACTTCCTTGCTGTAGATGTGGCTGGTCAGTTGGTTCGCCTGCTCCCAGCCGGTGAAACGGAGCACCCCGTTTTTCCGGTGGAGGTTCGTGGAGATCTGCAACTGGACCTTGTTGTCGTGGGTCTTCGCGATATCGACTATCGTATAGACCGATGAGAGGTCAATTCCTGCCATGACCTACCCCCTCAGAATCGCTCGGTCCCAGCCCGTGCGTTCCTGCTACCCAGTCGAGGGGGTCGGTCTTCCCGAAGTGGTCGGGCCAGACGGCCTTGAAAGGTTTGCAGCGAACGAGGTAGAGGTCCCTCAATCGCCGGCGGGCAACGCCCGCCTTAGTGCATCGCGCCTGTAAGATAACTCTTCTTGTATACTTCCTTCAAGTCGGGTCCTTCGTCAGCAGCGCCCGTGCCTCCGCCCGAGGACGATGCGGTTATGCCCTTCTCGGTGAAGAGGGTCCCGATCTTCACCAGCATCTTGATGAGCCGCGGGTTGTTCCCGAGGCCGGTGGCGTCCAGCTCGTCCTTCAGCTCCTTGCCGCCGAACTTCTCCACCAGCGTGAAGGCACCCGCCAGGCGCTCCTCGGCCTTCTCCTTGTACTCGGTCTGGAGTTCGTCGCGGACTTTTTTCGCGTTCTCCTTCTGAAGGTCGGCGTATGCCTTGCGGGCAGAGACAGTCCGCGCCGTCTCGAAGTCCACGAGGCGCTGAGCTTCCTTGCCGTCGAGTTTCAACTCCAGGGCCAGGGCAGCGAACCCCTTTGTGTCCTCGGGTCTCTTCAACTCCTCGGGGAAGTCCTGGGGGAAGGTGAAGGCGTAGCCTTCGGGTTTCTCAGGGACTCCCGGTTTCGGGCCGACCTTCGCCTTCAGCTCAGCGTGCTCCTTGATGATGGTGCGGACGTTCTTGGCAAACTCCGGGAAGGTGCTGCCCAGTTTCGCGAAGTCCTCGCCTCGGTCCCCCACGGGGATCTGCGCCATCCACGGCGCCCGCTCTTCAAGAGTGGGCGTCGATGCAGCGTCTCCCATTACTTCTTCGCCGCCATGATGAGCCAGTGTTTGATGAAGAGCTGGAGGAAGTACAGGTCGTCCGAGAGCTTCGTCCTCGTTCCCGCCAGGGCGGTCTTGTACTTCGCCAGGAACTTCGACTCTTCCTTGCCCGTCGTGTAGACACCCAGCACCATCTTGTCGATGATGCCGTTCGTCTGACCGACAACCACTGCAACCGGGTTACTGCACAGCATCGTTCACTCCTCCTGCGCCCATTTCGGCGCTCTTTTCCTTTCTCCACTCCTCAGTTTTCGGTTCCACCTCCGGCTCCTCCGTCGGCTCCGGCGTGACGTCTTCGATCATCTTGTCCAGGTCCTTTAGGCGCTTGTCCAGGCTTTTCTCCAGGTTGACCCGATCGAGTGCGCGGAGTTGGTTCTCTTTCGCCCGGATCAACTCACGCTTCTCCGCGATGCGAATGTTCTCCGTACTTTGTCCTCTCCGCTGCTCCAGGCGCTCCAGGAGCATCGTCTCCCAGTTGTCGGGGTACACGGCGAAGAACTGCCGGCCCAGGTCGTAGGCTTCCTGCTCGCCCATCCCTATTTCCTTAGCCAGCGCCAGGGCTTGCTCACTCAGTAGCATTTCACGCTCCTTTCTCAAATGCGGCGATATCGCCCTTCCATCCCATCTCGGCGACGTGGGGGAACTTGCAGATCCTCCTGTAGCCGAGGTCCGTCTCGTAGAACTCCTGCTCGTCGAACCAGCAGCGGTGCCGCTCCAGCTCGTTGCCCTCGACTTTCTCCTGCGGGTACTGGAAAAGAGGTGTCGAGACGATCATACGTCCGGGCAACTCCAGGAGGCGTAGTGCCGCCTTCTTCTCGAAGTGCTCGACGACATCCATGCAAAGAATGAGATCCGCCTTCACTTGGATTGTCCCGTCCAGAACGTCCTCGATCTTCGCGTAGATGAGGTCGGCGTAGTACTGTCGCACCTGGTCCTGCATGAGGTAGGGAAGGAAACCATCGAGGCCGATCCACTTGCACTCGTACTTATACCAGACGTGGGCGCAGGCGCCGTACAG
>Ga0187866_1002754_pt1 | contig 14000 bp, 7 predicted proteins | sample June2016WEW_11_1_3_FD_133013 | JGI IMG/M metagenome (GOLD analysis project Ga0187866, IMG submission 133013) | Peatland microbial communities from SPRUCE experiment site at the Marcell Experimental Forest, Minnesota, USA - June2016WEW_11_150 | ecosystem: Environmental > Terrestrial > Soil >... | reverse complement strand
AAGCCAACGCTTGATCCGTCAAGGAAATATCGGACACCGCTCTGAACCGTGAACGGCTGCCACATTTTGCCTCCATTGGGGAATATTTTCGAGCCCTGGACGTAAATATCCGCATACGTACATCGATCTGAAGCAGGAAGACTGATAGTGTAATCAAGCTCAATGCTCCAGGAATTATCTGCCGCTACAGAATTTCGCGCCCCCACATAGTACGTCCCCGGTGCCAGGGTTAGGTAGACTGTTCCAATTTGTTTATCAAAAAGACCATAACCGGAAAACGAAGCGTTGTTTTTGAAATTGTTGACCTGATCGGATCGCATGATCGCTGCTTGCGCCGAGGTCTTTGAAGCAAATCGGAATACGAAGCTCGTGCTCGTGTTGATAGTGAACGACTGAACCCACGACGAACCAAGACCGCTGACCGAATAATCTGACGAAGAAATATAGATCGTCTCCGGAGCCGTGACCGTCGGCGGAGTGACCGTCGGGGACGCGCTTCCATTGTTGTTGCCTGCCCCATTGTTGGCGTCGATGAGACTGGCCGCTTTGTCGCAACTCTGCAGAGTCAGGGAGCCTGCAGTCAGAATTGCGGAATACACAACAGAGAGCAGGATCCGTTTGCTCGCTTGGTTCATACACACCTCGTATTGTGTTGTTGGGCGTATTGAAGCAATCACTAAAATCAAGACAGCAAAAAAAGCTCAGAAGGAGGGGATCCGAACTGATCATCGATGCCTATGCCAATCCCGGCACACGATGCATCAACACTGCTAGAAAAAAGGTTCGCCGAATGCCCCTAGAAGAAAGCACATGCCAAAGGTTATTACCTCTCCCTTGTCTGCATCCTGCAACGGAAAGACCGCAGTGCCTGCCGCCGGGTACTTATTCCCATATTCCATGTAGCCATACATCCCCCCGGGCCATATCAATGCGGCATGCCAGACGGTTGGGAGCTTTTGCGCCGGCGCGAGATAGTCGGGCTTGTCATCGAATTTCATTAGCTCGATGTACGCATGTTCATCTATCTTAAATGCAATCCCGTACCCCAGACGGTTCAATTTGTAGCTGCCACTACCGACGCCCTGCGCATCTATTCCGATGTTCGCATTGTCGCTGGTGGTCACACCGGACCGGGGACCCATAGAGATCTCACCAACTGCTCGAATAGCTTCAAACCCAAGAAATCCTTTTCCGCCGTAGTTTCCCGAGAACACCGAACCGCCGAAGTTCCCTCCGGTCGCTGCGCCGTATGCGAAATTTCCAAAAGCACCGATGCCAATATTTCTCCCGTAGTAAGGCCAGACCTCGAGCGTCAGCATTCCCCCGATGCCCAGAGCTCCACTCGGTGCGCTATACGAATTGATCCCTGACCCTGAATGACTCTCTATGACAGGGATGGACCCCATCCACAGACCACCCCCGAAAGCAACGTACCACGTGTCGCCGTTGAATGTGCCATGCGGTCCTTTCACTATTGCGCCACTCAAGTCCGAGAAATCCTTCACTGTATTATCAACTTGAGCCTGACCAGTCTTCTCCCGTTCGGCGGCTTCTTTCATCCGGCGCTCCATCTCCGCTCTCTTTTGCCTTTCCTGTTCACGGAGAAGTTCTTCCTGTTGCCGCTCTCGTTCTTCCGCTTGCCGCTTCGCCTCTTCCTCCTTACGCTTCTGCGCCGCAAGCTGCTCATCTCGTTTCTCCAGCTGTTTGATTTGATCCTGTCGTTCTTGAGCCAACCTTGCTTCTTCGTCCACGTTCTTTACACTCAGATTCATATTCCAGTGGGTGATTTTGACCCCCGGGTCGAACGGATAATCACAGAGATCGAGATCGCCTGCAAACACATTGCCGCTCGCGCTCGCTCCCGGCTTGAGATCAACACCAATCGCATCTACAGTTTTTACCATACCTGTTGATGCCGTATAGGTCTTGCTGAATTTGCAGTTCACATTGAACGAATTCGTGTTCGTTAGCTTCCAGCGGATGATATCCCAGCCCATCCCGTGCGTCTTGAAGGAATACATCTGCACGCCATACACTGTGCCTAAAAGTTGCCAGACGACAGGCTGAGATTCTTGTGCCGTTGCCTGGCTGGCCACGTTCGGTATGCCATTCATGATAAGAAAGGTGAAAACCCCGTAAAGAACATGCTTCATGTATGCCTCCAGCCGATCGTGTGTGTGCGAATGATGGACCGTTTGATATCGGATCCTCCGGGAGATCTCATGAGTTGCTGCAGAATACTTAATCGGCCGCGTCCTTTCAATCACGCAACCACGTGGTTTTGCGGCGCCTGTCTGCCGCAAATGATTTTCAGTAGCAACAGTTGGTTGCAGAGGAAAGAGTTTCCAGAAGAACATCTGGAAGGTATGGACATGTCGGGCCACCGCGCTCCTGAACTTATCGGGGCGCGAAATAGCCGCTCCCCGCCGGCGGGCGTGGCCGCGTGCCGGTAAGGCTAAACACCGTTTGTGACGTATTCGGATCGATGATGAAGACCATCATCGTGTAGCCGGATCTGTTCCTGGTAGCATCCATCGTTTTGAATTCTTCGACGGATGTAGTCATCCACTGCTTAGTCTCACTCAGCACTGTTGCAATCGATTTCTTTGACACGCGTTCACCCTGATAAGCGGCGAAAGGTGACCTTGCATTGGGGAGTTGACTCTGGGCATAATTCTTGATCGCATCCCAATGCTTGTTTCGGATTTCGTCAGGAGCAAAGACAAACGTCAGACCTTCATCAGGAAAACTCTCCGGTGCTGTAGCGACATACATCTCCGTTTCGCCTGCCGTGAAATGATTTGAATAGAAAACAACGTACGTTCCGACCTTCTTATCACTCTGCCCCACAGAAGAGATCTGGTTTGCCACAGGACCTCTGTCACTGGAAGCCACAGATTGTTCCACTTTAGGGACGGTCGGAATATCTTTGTCATTTCCCTTCTGTCCACTCTGGCTACCGGTATAATTCGGGTTCACCATTCGGCCTGCGTCGCTTGAAGCAGTGGATTGTTCTACCTTGGCCGTACTCTGAACGTCCTTTTCATTGTAGACAAATTGTATCTCACGATTCGTGTAGCCCAACGCGGCCTGGTCTGAGATCACGTGACGCCGTTCACTCATTGCATCTTCAGATGAAACATGATAGAAACTAGAAACGTCATAGAAGTTCATGAAATCGTCAGGCCGTTCTGACTTGATCCGATCATTCCACTGATTCTTCACGAGGCTCGCGCCGGTAACCCCATTCACCATATTCGCGTACTTTACGACCGGGCCATTCAGGGCCAACCGTTGATTATCCTTCGTTGTCCCAACAGCGCCGGTCGTGGCATAGTAGTACTCTTGCCGTGATCCTTGCGCGGCGCTCGCAACGACACGGGCAGGTCCTGAGCTCATTAAGAGAGTAGACGTGATCACGACGATCATCAAACCTGCGTCTTTGACGATGTTCATTGTGAGAATACCCCTTTTGAGTACTTTTGTTATGGCTTGTGCGCGCAGAAATGAAACGAGTGGCTTGTCGGAAATATACCGGGACACCTTCCCCTGCACAATCACGCAACCACGTGGTTTTGCGATCACATTTCACCGACGATTGTTGTCAGTGACAACTATTGTCAATAGCGTTGTGCGGAGACGCGACTTCACTTCGGTCGGACGCAACTTAGAGAGGAGCTATGGGAATCGGATGCGGGAGGGTTGACAGATTCAGAGCAAGTGCTCTTTCAATGACTTCGCGACAGCTGAAGTGCGGTTTTGGACGTGAAGCTTTTGGTAAATGTTGCGAAGATGTGAGTCGACGGTATGGTAGCTCAGGAAAAGCTTGTCGGCAATACGCTGCTTCGAAAAACCGTCGGTCAGCAACTGAAGAATTTCTTTTTCACGATCAGTAAGACCGTATTCGGGCTTTGGTGAGGAGGTCTTTGCGAAGGCGTCAAGGAACTTCCTCGCAATCAGGGGGCTCATCGGTGCCCCTCCTTTCAAAACCTCTTCGATCGCGACGATAACCCCGTCCGCCGTTGAAGCCTTCAAAAGATAGCCCGATGCACCATTACAGATAGCGTTGAAGACCTTGTTTTCATCGTCCTGGACGGTGAGAATGATGACATGGGTCGACGGTGAAAGGGCTTTGATCCGGCCTACACCTTCGAGTCCGGACATTCCCGGCAGGCCGATGTCCAGAAGAACCACGTCCGGAGGTGCTTCTCCCCGAAGCGACCGGAGAGCATCTTCGCAGTTGTTAAACGAGAAAGGACAATACATCCCCTCTGCCTGATTGATCAGATCGTCCAGGTCTCTCCTGAAGAGCTCGTTGTCCTCAACAATCCAGACAATTGCTTCAGGCGTCTGCGCCTTGTCTCTTGCATCGTTCATAACGCTTATTCGTCCGTTCAAGGAGAAAGTATCCATTTCACATTCAGGACGCCATCACGCAATCACGTGATTTTGGCCGTCAACGTGATATTCGTCCCTTTCCCCGGACAACTCTGAATCTTCAGCGTTCCCCCAAGGTCAGACGCTCTCTTTCTCAGGTTGTGAAGCCCTTCCCCTTTCTTCACAACCTGCTCGTCAAAACCCACCCCGTCATCGCTGACGGACAGAATGAATTGACTGTCCACTATCCAAACCTCGATTTCCACCTTTTTCGCGCCCGCATGTTTGACGATGTTATTGATGATCTCCTTGTAAATCAACAGGACGTTGCGCCGGACATCCGGTGTCAGACGTATGGGGATAGTCGTATCCGGGGTACGAAACTCGTAGTCCATATCTTTCATTATCCCCAGAGTGAAATCCTTCATCTTTAATAAGAGATCGTCCACATTGTCGTGCTCGGGATTGATGAACCAGACAATATCGCGCATCTTCGATGCGGTATGCAGCGCAGTTGTCCCGATGTCCGACAGTTTTTGCTTATCAGCCATGTCGAGTGAGGCGCTCTTGTTCATCATTTGACTCGTCATCACGATGCTACTTAGGTCGCTTCCAATCTCATCGTGAAGGTCACTCGCAATGCGGAGACGCATCTGAGCAAGACTGACTTCCTTCTGCCGTTGTCTGGCAACATTGAGAGCGAGAACACCGAAAGCAACAAGATGAGGTGTAATATCTTCAACAAAAATGCTCCGAGTCCCCCGTGTCCACCAATCATGTCCAAGGAACGTCCGAATCCCGAGGTTCACAAGAAGCAGCGTTACCCCATATCCTGCGACCGGATACAAAATCAGTTGGCGGTTGTTCAGTCTCAACGGCGGCAAATCCCTTCCAGCCCTTTGCAGACCGGGCAACGGAAGCGTCTCAAACATTCCGATGGCAACCAGAAATCCTACCAACAAAAGAAGCTTGAGTATCTCGAGATGAACATCGCGGCTGAGCACGAACCTGTTGAGCCATTTCACGCCCAGTCTCAGGGCAGCCTGGGGTCCCTCCAATTCCGTGACCTCGATCCGCGCGCCGGGCCTGACATTTATTCTCTTTGTAATACCGCTCGCCGGAAAGCTGACCTCAAGAGTGTAAATGCCCGACGTGTCCCCCAAACCGAAGTGCTGATCCTTAGAACTCGTGCTCACATAACCATAGCCATCACAGATTTCCCGAAATCCTACCAACGTATCATTATGGAACAGCGACAGCTTCGCCCCGACAGCATCACGATTGGTCTTGATCCCGACGACTTGAACAGTCAAGAAGTGCGGTCCTCGATTTGGGCTGTCGTTCAGGATGTTCTCTAGCTTGTACGTATCTCCCCCATACTGGCCCGCCACAATGTCGAGATCGCCATCATGAAGATCGTCAAAGGTTGCCAGACCCGTATTATAGCCCTGAGCTATCTGCTGAATCGGTGACTCGATCATTGACGTTGCATCTCTGAAATGCGGTATTCCCTGCTTGTCAATGCCGGTATTCAGCAGCAAGCGAACTCCGCCCAGAAACGAAACAAAGATGTCAAGCAATCCATCGTTATTGAAATCGCCAAATACAATGCCATATGTTGCCACTGGGAATACCAATCCCGACTCTCGAGAAACATCCCTGAAGTGTCCCTTCCCATCGTTCAAATATAGACGAAGCCCGTCGCCCCGGGTACCGACGAGCAGGTCGAGGGCGCCATCATTGTTGAAATCAGCAAAGAGTGATGAGTTGACGAGCTTTGGGAGGGGTTTGGCGAGTCCGCTCTCTTGTGTAGCATTCCTGAAAGTCCCGTCTCCGTTGTTGAGGTAAAGTGTATGACCGCTCACCGCATAACCAACATAGAGATCGAGCTTTCCATCCCCGTTGACATCACCAAAGACTGCTGTTGTTGTCCTCCCTGCGGATTTGAGACCAGCCTCCACTGTGCGTTCTCGAAAAGTCCCGTCCCCACGATTCACAAAAAGCTTGTTACTCCCAAAAAAACTCGTCATGAAGAGATCCAGATAGCCGTCATTGTTGACATCTCCGCCGACGATCACCTCGCAGCGGTCCATTTCCACATCAAGCCCGGATCCGCTCGTTACATCCCGAAAATAGCCCCACCCATCATTCTTGAACAGACTATTCGAACCGGCAAGATGTCCAACAACGATATCCTGGCTTCCATCCTCATCGAAATCACCAAGGAGCACACCAGTCTCAACAGTCTGCAGATTTTCTCCTGCGCCTGAACCTTTCCCCTGCAGGCCCCGCTCCTGAGCAACGTTCAGAGAAGTTCCAAACCGAGCAGGGTGGCTTTCACGCAGGTACAGCCGGTCATTCCCTTCTGCATTAATCAAGAATATGTCATCACATCCATTGTTGTCGAGGTCTCGCAATCCGATGCCATATGTGGTTCCCCTGCCCAGGTTATGGACCAGAAACGATATCGAGGGGGGAACATCTTTAACGTGCTGCACGGGATTACGGCGAAGTGCCTCTTTATCCATTATCAGAAATGAATTGACGGCAAAAAGGACATGGTTGGAGTCTATGGGGGTAATGATCATGCCTGTCATCCCAGCATGCAGTGGAAGCGCCGCCTCCTGCCTCCAGGGCTTCGTCCCCCAATTTTCGCATCGTTCGGTCGTGCGGAACACGACGCCGTCCGTCGTGACCAGCCATGCTTCGTTGCGGCTCACCGCCAGAACGTTCGCGATGTCACCTGCCGGGAGAACAGTTGATGAATCCACGATAAGTTTCTCGTAATCATCGACGTGCAGTCCATTATCCTTCTCCCCCCTTTCGAAGAAGATTATCCGATTTGATGTCAGAATCGCGCCAAACGTGGAATCGAATACGCTCACATTGTGACGATAAGGGATTTCCCCTTGCCACTTTCGGAGATGATGCAACGAGCGCAGTGACAGCAGGACATGCACGTCCGCCTTTCCATGGCGAAGAGTCGCATTAGCGACCCGTTCGAGCGACGACAATGTCAGGTTTCCATTTGACCTGCTATGCTGAATACCGAAGCTTGTGTAGTCAACGAAGTCAAGAAAGGGGTGTCGTTGAAATTCATACTCTATCCCCCTCGATGGGCCAGCATGGCGCATCGATAGTATGCCATATTCCATACCCGATAAGAGAAGCGCCACGCCGGGCTGGAAGAACCCAACGGCATTAGGTCCACTGTTCAAGTCTGTGGAAATGACCCGGAGATTCAACAGCGTCGGAATTCCATTCTTGAACACAACGCTGCAAACAAACGTGGTCGGCGTCGAGTAGGCAAGACGCTCCTTGATTGAGTCGAGGACCATTACAGCAAATTCACCGTCGGTGTCAAAGGAGATGATTTGTGCATTGTTCACCTGATGGATGACCCGGATGACTGATCCATCAAAATGAAAGATCGCAGAGGCCCCATACGAGAAAATGCTGTTCGGCGAAATTATCGACACAGCATTAACAGTGGCGTTGCCGGGAATCTTATACTCTTTCCACGGTTGATCCGCCACGCGGTCCGATCGAGCATCAAATCTTTGCCCCCCCGCTCTGTTTGCCGGCAGATGTGAAGTTCCGTGGAAGGACTGTGCCACAATGACTGACGGGATAAACGCAAGAGCAATGAGGGCAAACAGGTCGTTGATCAGTGCGCTTCCGAATAGGATTTTGAATGGAGTTTTCATCGGTTTGATTGCCCTCGCCAGAATTCGAGATTTGATCCTCGCTCTCGGGGAAGATGGCTACCCGGGAAGCTTGACGTATTGATGCAAAGGAGGATTATGAACACCTCCTCGCTCACGGCGCGAGCGGGAGAAGGTTCATTGAGTCAAGGATCATATGAAACCGCTTCGTACTTTTCAACACATGCAGGCAGTCTCGTTTTCGCATTCTACGGGCAGAGTGAAGAGATAATTGTAGGAGAGTATGACGACAAAGTCAACGTCCGGACAGTCAAATAGAACCATCAACTAGTACCGATACTGCAGCACCGCTCGGAACGTGTTTTGTGAGTAAACGGTCGATCCGAGTTTCTCGTACTCGACCAGTACTTGTGAAAACGTCGAAGGCTTCAGCGTGATCCGGCCGCGGACATTGTTCGAGAAGACACCTGCCTGCAGCGTGTACAAATACGCCCCCTCGACAGTCACCCATTCGGTCAGATCTTGCGCGGCATCAATCCCCAACGACGTCGTGGAAAGTTGTGATGGAGTCCAGTACGGAATTGAAGTGCGATAGATAACCCTCGAATCCTGATAGGCGTAATTTGCGAGGAGCATGATCAACGGTGCTTCCAAACGCAATTTGTACGTCGTAAACCCTGCAGCCGTCGTCTTGGTATTATTGTCAGAGAAGGAATTCACCTCCGCCGCCCCCGAAATACTGAGCCTGTCCGTTGTCTGGTAAAACATCTCCCCTGCCACCCTGTTCACATAGATTCTGGTTCTGATTGCCTGGACGCCCTCGGTCGTTTCGAAGCGTTGCAGTTTCAGAGAGGAGTTGATACGCGACGTCAGCACGTTATCGATTTGTAGCGACAAGGATAGCGGAGTCCAGGTGGAAGCATAGGAAGTAGCCAGCACTGAAGCTGAGAGTGAGAATCCCGGCTTCACGAAATACTCCCCGGTCATTCCAAGACCGTAGCCGATTTCTGTGAGCGCAAGTCTTCTGTCGAGGACACTCTGCCGAAGAGCATGAACGCCCAGGTTCCAGTTCCTTCCTTGAATCATTCCTGCAGCGAGGGGAACTTGTTCGCGCACCAGTTCATTCGAATCCTCGGTCCGCTCATAGCCTGATTTCAAAAGGAGTCCATGTTCACGACGAATATCCTCCAACCCAACCCGGGCGTCCTGGTTGTTCGGATCCATCGTGAGAATTTCTTTATAGCGTGAGTTGGCGGCGTACCACTCTCCTTCACTTCGCTCAATGTCGGCCAGCAGTACGAGCGCTTCCTTGTTCCTGGGGTTCCGTCTCAACACTTCCAGAAACTCGGCTTTTCCTGCCGCGGGATTTTTTGTCCATACCTGAAGACGCCCCAGCATAAGGCGGGATGGAATGCTATCTGGTTCAGCCTGCACAATTTTCTGATAGATGGGGAGCGCTTCCTGCTGACGTTCCTTCCAGAGATAAAGTTCTCCCAGACGCTTCAGCGAGGCAATATCATTCGGATCATCACGGCTGATCCGCTCGTACTGAGGGATCGCTTTGTCGAGAGCATTGTTCTCCAAGTACATTCGTGCCAGGCTTTTCCGGGCTTCACGGTCCTCCCCATTCACGGCCACGATCGCTTCGTACTGTTCGAGCGCTTTGTTTCCAGCATTATTCCACAGGTAGAGTTGAGCAAGGTGTTTCCGGAGATCGGAGTTCGCGGAATCGTATGTCAGGAGTCTTTCGTACGTCCGGATCGCATCAGGTTGACGGTTTACCTCGAGGTACTTTTCAGCGAGAGCCCTCATTGTTGCTGTGTCGGATTTCTCGATCTGCAAAATCTCCTCATACTGCCGGATACCTTCGTCGTTCATAGAGTTCCAAAAACACAGATCCGCCAGCGTCCTATGTAGACCAATGTTCTTAGGCTCACGTTTCACGAGCTTCTGGTACAAAGGGATAGCGTCTTTCTGCCGGTTTGCCCAGACGTAATTCTGCGCCAGGGCTTTCATTGTTGAAATGTCCTTTGAATCAGCCCGCACGATTCTCTCATACAATGGGATCGCTTCTTTGTGCCTGTTCGTCCCTACATACCGCTGCGCAAGGTTCTTCAAGGCTGCAAGATCGTTCGGTGCGAGCCTGACGATGTTCTCGCTGGACTTGATGGCCTTCTCCGGAAGGTTGTTCCAATCATAGAGCTGTCCAAGCTTTCTCCATGTTCCCAGGTCGTTCGGAGCTTCTCGCAGAGATGTTTCAAGCAAGACAATCGCATCACGCTGTTTCCCTGCACTGATCAAGTCCTCCGCCCGTTGAATCAGCGTCTTCGGTTCAGACGGCACAGAAACTTCTCCGGCCAGGGCAGGGGGTGAGACGTCATTCCTTCCCGATCGGTCAATGGCGTACAGGTTCCCTTGCTCCGGTCCATTCATGGTTACACTGCCAACCGGATCTTTCAGAGTGAGCGTCATCATCGTCCCGTTCGATGCAAGGACGTAATACTTAGTGAAGACGAGATTCTCCGAGTGAAGAATTTCTCCCCCATCAATACTCTCAATCTTGTTTTCGTCCGGAAGATAGAACATGTAATACGCGGAGGCCAGGTTGCTGGTGAAGCGAACACTTTTTTCTTCGGAGGTCACAGTAGCGGAGGCAGACGAGTAGCTTTTGACCACTTCCCAGCTTTGCTTCAGCGATAAGCTACGAAGCCAGGGATAATGTTCCCTGACAAACTTCAGCCACTCCTGGAAACGATAGTACAGCCCGTCTTTCGTCGGTTCATTGTACCAGCCTGCGACATCCACATTTTGGTCTTCGCGGACGCTTTCCTGGTATCGTCCCGATGTGGGGATCACGTCGTCAGGGTGTACAAAATGATTCCAGACACCAACGGAATGAATCATGGAAATCGTCATCATTCTGTTGAAGTCATCCATCACGTATCCGCTCGTGGTCCGGGGAATGTCAGTCAGATGATCGTTCCATGGCTCGGGGCCAAACTCGCGCGCCTGGCCAAGCTCAAATCTACCCATGAACTGACCACCAACGGTCTGTAAACCGGGGAAGACGTCTGTGAGGGCGCTCAGTCCGACAGAATCAATGATGTTCATCGGTGGGATGTAACTGATCGGCTCCGGACCCAGGTTGTCCATCTCCCAACGCCTCTTCGCAGCCTGAAGAGCCAGGACCATGTTGTCTTTCGTTCCCCACCTGGAAAGGGTAAGCGGCTGATGGTTATGACCGTGGAAAGCTAGTTCAACTGTACGCGCAGCCTGACGCGCAATCCAGACCGAGGAATTCATCGGCTTGCCGGCAAGGAAGATTTGGCTCCGCGACCACTCACTGAAACCGTATGGCGGCTTCGTCATTTCACTGTAATTGAAGATAAGCCCGGCGGTGTAATGCAGATTGAATTGTTTTGCCAGCTTTGCCATGTCCGGGAACCAGCGGAGGGAATAGAACTCTGACGCTGTTTCGTTGAACTCCGATTTGATCGGCTCTACTTTTTCATTCGGGGATGGGAGAGGAAAATCGTCGAGACACACATTCGAAACATTCAACATCAGTGCCGAGGTCCAGGGTTGGACACAGCCGATCGAAGCAAGGATATACCCGCGATAGATTCTCGTCGTAAGGAGTGATGAATCCCAATAGAGCATTTTCCCTCGCCCATACCGGCGGAACCAGGCAGCAGGATAGTTGCCGACAAAGGTTGTGGCGAACACCGTGACCGAGCTATCCAGTTGGACATCGAATCGGGATATATCCGAGAGAAGCTTCTCATTAATAGTGAGATTGTTGATTCCCGGCAGGAATTCTCGCGTGAACACCAGCCCACGACTTCTTTCACCGATGACGGTGGGGGCTGTGCTATACCTTATACCGAAGAGATCTTCAAGATTCGCGTTCCAACCTCGAAACAACACCACCACCGCGCCGCCGTCGCGAACATAGCGGCTGAGATTCTCACACGCTCGTTCATTCAATTTCCACACGGTCTCTGTTGTGATGAGGACCGATGTGTACTCCTCAAGTGGTGGAAGGTCCCTTGATTGACCCAGATTGTAGGAATGATAAGGGATGCGTGCATACCGAAGTGAAATAAGCGTTTGCGCGTAGCAGTACATTCCGTACTCTTCCGACGTATCATACAACACCAACGCCGAAGTTTTGTATGGAGGGGTAGCGCCGGGACCGGTCAGGGATTGTGCGAGACAGGTGTTCCAGACAAGAAGAGCAGTGTGCAGGGAGAGGTACCAGATGCCAATGGATCGAGCTACGCGCATTGCGCAAGACCGTCTTCTGATCACGACTCAAAGCTTTTTATTGCTTCACCAATCGTCGAATGAAAAGAAAGGTGTTTGTCCGTCCGCGTCAGTTCGAAGATTTTCCGCACCTGTTCGCTTGATTGCGCGAACTTTATTGCCGCTTTCAGCCCGACAGCCATTTTGTGGGCATTGACCATGACGCCGAGGCATGAACTGTCGACAAACAACACATTTTTCATATCGACAACGATTTTCTTGTGCCCCTTTTCCAGCGTTTCCTTCAGCAAGGCTTTCAGTCGTGGCGCGAGCGCAACGTCCAGTTCTCCATTGAGAACGACGATTGCGACGTCTCCTTCCTGGTGTACAGTAAATTCCATCATATTCCTCAATTATTCAGCTTAAACGTGGCGATGTCACTCCAGATGCGTCGTTGACTGAGTTCAGCGTTTCTGGAGAACCTGTTTCAAAGCACCAATGACCTTAGGGTCGAACTGCGTTCCGCTGCGGGTCTCAAAATCCTCTTCCAGCGCCTGAGGCGTTCGGAGTTTTTCGTGAAGTTGCCCTGATTGAATTTCTTCATAATATTCCGCAACAGCAAGGATTCTTCCGAGCAGTGGAATCGCCTCCCCCTTCAACCCTTCCGGATATCCCCATCCGTCATGCCATTCGTGGTGCGTCCGGATGGCTTCTGTGACATCGGAAGAGATCGGCAATACCTCGACCAGGCTTGCTCCAATGGTAGGATGGTTGAAATCGGCACGGAATCCCGTTTTGATTTCAACAACACCGCACATGCCGACATCGTGGATTTGCGCCGCCAGCTCGAGATGGCCGAGGTCTTCTTTGCTCAGACCGAGGGCCTTCCCGATTTCCACTGCGGTTACAGCAACCCGTGTCGAGTGACCGGCACCGTACGTCGATCGCACGTCATAGGATTCACTCAACGCCCTGAGCGTTCCAAGATAGCTGTGAGTGAAATCTTCAAACAGCTTTGAATTCTGGAGGACGAGCTTTATCTGTTCACAGAAACTTCGGAGAATGGTCAGGCTTTGGTCTTCAAACGTCTTGCTCGATGTGAAGTTGATCAGCGCAAAAATTCCATGCAATTGTTTGTCCTCGACGAGGGGTACAGCGAGAATCGATCGGATGCCGAACTTTGCGATGAACTCGAGGTCCTGCAGGATGAGAACATCGTCTGCGTCCAACGACCATTCAAACAATCCCCCCTCCGAAGAGAGATTGACCTGGGAGAGGAATGCATCGGGGAGGTTTTTTGATGCGCGGATCGTGAGCGTGTTGTTCCCCGCAATAGCGACGAACCCGGCCTCCGTCTTGCTTGCGGTCAGGGCGAGATCCAACAGGAGCGCGACAAACCGGTCCACTTCAAGCGCTGATCCGAGGACCCGTTGCGTGACACGGGCGCGCGTGGCCGCGATGCGAAGGTCCTCATGGAGTTTTGTGATTTCGCGGATCTTCTGAACACTCGCGCCTATCGCGAGCGAGTACTCATTGAGCAAGCCGGCGATGGTCTTGTCGAGCGTATGGGCCAATTCTGGTCCCGCAAATACACATCCTATGAACGTTCCGTCCTGTCCGACAAGAGGCAGGTTTAAGAATGGGCCCGCCCACACGTCGACGAAGCAGAGGGACTTGAAATCAGAGTCCATACGGATTTGCGCTTCGGGGTTT
>Ga0187866_1002741_pt1 | contig 14038 bp, 15 predicted proteins | sample June2016WEW_11_1_3_FD_133013 | JGI IMG/M metagenome (GOLD analysis project Ga0187866, IMG submission 133013) | Peatland microbial communities from SPRUCE experiment site at the Marcell Experimental Forest, Minnesota, USA - June2016WEW_11_150 | ecosystem: Environmental > Terrestrial > Soil >... | reverse complement strand
GGATCGACTGCCGCGACGACCTTTCGTATCGCCGGTGCCAGGGCAAGCGCGGGCAGGACCGACCGCACCTCAAAAAACATGCTGCCTACCGGATACTGGCTATAGGGGAAATACATTGTCGGTGGTATCTCGTTTCGGAGATTGTTGTACTTTGCGTCCCGGCACACTCAGACGATCTGATACGTGTTGCCGCTATTGAACTCCTGGCCCACCGGGTTCTTCTTCGGGAGGAACGAATGAACAAAGGCCTCGTTTACGATCGCAACCTTTGGGCTCGTGGCCTTATCGGTGGGGTCGAAATCGCGTCCGAGAAGCAGGCGGATCCCCATCGTCGAGAAAAAGGAATCGCTCACGATCAACTGGGAAGCCTGCAAATCCTCATTGGGTCCGGCAGATCGCCCCGGAATGGAAATGCCGCTCGACGAAAATGATCCTCCCACCCGCGCCAGGTCCGAAAGAGCCACCCTGCGGACGCCTGGAATGGCAACCACCGATTGGCGCACGCTCCCGAAGAAACTCTCGAGTTGCGTGTCCTTGTACCCGGCCTGCCCGGCATTCAAACGGAACACCAACAGGTTTTCGGGGTCGAAGCCGGGATCGACGCGGCTCAAGTTCGCGAACGTTTGAATCATCAAACCGGCCACGACGACCAGAAGCACTGAGAGCCCCACCTGCACAGAGACCAGAACCTTTCCCAGACGGAGTCGCGGTGAGCCCAAGGCGGAGCGATCCTTGAGTCCTGCGGCAGGGTCAACGCGGGATGCCCGCAGCGCGGAAGCAGGCCGGCCAGGTTGGCGCACGCGATCAGAAGCACCAGCCCCACCACTGCCAAAAGTGCCCAAAGCGGTTCGCCGATGCTCTGGCGCGACATCAAGGGGCCGCGGCGTCCATCTTCGAGCCAGATCCCTGATTGCTCCATCTTATTGTCTGAGGCCTGGAGCGCCCGCCTGAAAAGAACATCAAGGGAGAAATTACGCACAGCGATTTGCAGGATTCTGGCGAAGTGTTGCGACCCGGAAAGGGGAGTTTCTGGCGCTTCATTTCTGTTTCAGGGTATTTATCGAAGTGGTCAAAATTGCGATCGAGACCGAAACAGAATGTGTTGCGTAGGACCTGCGGGCGCATTCGATTTGATCGATGGACCATCATCAAATCGTCACAGCCGCGCCCCTACGGGACGCAGATCAGATGAATTGATGATGGTCCATCGAATAAACCCGGCGCGCCTGCGAATCCTACGTCATACATTCTGCTCGGGTCTCGAAAGTACTTTTCCTCACCGCGATAAACACCCAGAGCCAGATATGAAATGGCAGAAACTCCTCTTTTTAGCCGTCGGACCATTGCCATGCCCCAAAATGGCCGGGCAAATGCATTTCGCGGAGGCGTTGCGTACGAGAATTAATGGCCAAACTCCAGAACTCTGTTGCCCTACTGGCTTTCGACCGATTGAGTTGCCGCTCCGGCCTGATGAGTGCGGTGGCAGCGTGGACATTGAATAGAAGGTAATTTGAAACCGGGCGGGATTTTGAGCGTCACGCCGCAGGGACATGCGATGAAGCCATAATTGCTCAGCTTCCATAATGCGTCGGTCGTCTCTCTTACGCGCTGCGTATGGTCGCCGGTTTCCTCGCTTGCCGCGCGCAGCGGCACGGGTTGTGCGTCCTTGACGGCGTCTTGCGGAATGACATTCTGTTTTCCTGTGATCTGCCGGAAGGCCTTTTCGTAATCGATGAAGCCGGCGCCGCCGGCCATGCTGCGCAGGATTTTGACTCTCTTGCTGATCGGCGGATGCGTCGACGTAAGGTCGACTGCGGCCCGTCCCTTCTCCTTGAACGGGTTGATGATGTACATGGGCGCTGTGGCGCGGTTCGCCCGCTGAAGAGTTTCCGTGGATGCAGAGATTTTTTCGAGAGCCGATGCCAGCCCTTCGGGATAGCGCGTGAGCTGCGCGCCGCAGGCATCGGCCAGATACTCTCTTTTCCTCGATATGGCAAAGTAAATCAGCTGCGCGATGATCGGCGCCAGGATAGCCAACACAATGCCCGCCAGCATCAAGATCGCCTGGATCTGGCCGCTGTCCCGGGAACCTCGCCGCGTCTGCCGCCCGAGGCCGCCGTACCACATGAAGCGCGTGAAGAGGTCGGCGATCAGCACGATTGTTCCCAGCATCACCCCCACCATGATCATGAACAACACGTCGCGGTTGTGCACGTGCGACATCTCGTGCGCGATCACTCCCTGAAGTTCGTCGCGATTGCACAGGGTCAACAGGCCGGAGGTCACCGCCACCGCGGAGTGGTAGGGATCGCGTCCGGTGGCGAAGGCGTTCGGCGCCGGGTCGTCGATGATGTAGATGTCGGGCATCTTCGGGAGGCCGGACGCAATCTGCATCTCCTCGACCACGTCGAACAGTCGCGGCAGATCCTTTTTTTCGATCTTCCGCGCGCCGCTGACGGCGAGCATGATCGAACCGCCGGCGAAGTAGCTGATCAGCGAAAGTACGATCCAGAGTGCGAATGCGATGAAGAGTCCGAAAAGCCCGACTCCCGGCGCCACGGCCTCGCCTACGAAATATCCGATCGCAAAGAGCAGCAATGCCATGACCACTACAAGCAGGGCGGACTTGCGCTGATTGGCACGAATCTGTTCCCACATGGTTTTACCGGCCACCCCGATCGAGGTTTGCTGTCTGGTTTTGCGCGTTCCCGTCTAGGTGAATTTCACCTGTGGCACTTCGCGCTCGGCGGTGTCTTTCAATTCGAACATTTCGGCGGCCTTGAAATTGAACATGCCGGCGATGATGTTGGAAGGGAACATCTCGGTCTTGTTATTGAACCGCATGACGCTGTCGTTGTAGAACTGCCGTGCGAACGAGATCTTGTTTTCTGTCGAAGTCAGCTCTTCCTGGAGCGCCAGGAAGTTCTGGTTGGCCTTCAAATCCGGGTAGCTTTCGACCACCACGAAAAAGCGCGACAGCGCGCTCGACAAGTCTCGCTCCGCCGCGGCGGCATCGCCGACATTGCCGCTCTCGCGAGCCTGCGACGCCAGGTTGCGAGCCTTGGTCACGGCTTCGAACGTCCCGCGCTCATGCTGCATGTATCCCTTTGCTGTTTCGACCAGATTGGGGATCAGGTCATGCCGCCGCTTGAGCTGCACGTCGATCTGCGCCCAGGCATTTTTCACTGCATTTCGCATTTGCACGAGGCCGTTGTAGCTTCCGACCACTACGAGCAAAAGGAGAAGGACAGCACCGATCAATACCAGCCCAAACATCAGAATCATGTCTTTGACCTCCCATGTTTCCAGCCGGCCCTGCATCAGGCTCACGGCCGGTGAACTTCCAGCACGGCTGCGGCAGCCGCTGCCACACTTCTCTTTGGCCTGGAGTACCAGGGTGACCAGGTCTCCGTCGGTTTTTACGCGCGGCGCGGCCAAAAAGCCTCAGAAAAACGCCGAATTCCTCTCATTCCTGCTTAGCAGAATGGCTCTTGAGGGTTTGCCCCAGAAAGGAGACGACCCTCCCGCCTACTCCCGGCTCGTCCAACAATTGCTGGATGACCTGCTCGACCTCGCCGCCGTCGAACCACAAGCCGTGCCCCCTGACACAGCTGTCGATCATCACCTCGGGTTCCCGGCCGATCATCATCTTATGCATCTTTTTCCGGCATCTCGGGCACCTGCGGGGAGCTTCGGCGGGCGGCCGTTTCGGCAGTCTCATCAGGGAAGCCAGGTCATGACCTTCGGCCAGGCCAAGCGAGCGAAGCAGCAGATCCAATTCAGTGGCATCGAACCAGACGCCTTTGCAGTGCACGCAGTAATCCAGTTCGATATCCGCGTGCTCGACCACGATCATCAGCTCACGGCATACGGGGCATTTCACGGACCGCAACCTCCCGCACGAGTATATAACAGAAATCCTAACGAACGACAGGATCAAACCTGGGGCGTTATCTGAATATACAGAGAGTCATATGTAATGGCGAAAGCGAAAAGTCAATTGGGTGTGGGAAGTTTTGAGGGTGTCTTGAAACAATGGTTTTTGAGGCCCGAAGGCCCGAAGGGCCGGCAGTTCGTAGGCCCGGCCGTAAGGCCGGGATCCGATTCCGGATGAAAATCGAGCGCCGAAGGCGCGGCACTCTTAAAATTTCAGGTGCCGCACCTTCGGCGCTTGATCCCTCTGCAATCCTTATCCCGGCCTTACGGCCGGGCCTATTCATTGCCGGCCCTTCGGGCCTGAGGAGTCATTCACCGATATTTTGCCGTCACTGACCGAAAATCGCATGCAGCCGGATTGCAGAATACGTATTGTGAGTCGTAAGCAAGAAAGTGCGCAACAACCTGGAGGCTGTCATGACAGATAACACCCACATGAGGATGAGTTCGCATTTGGTTTTCGGACTTTGCGCGATTGGCTTCGGCATTCTGCTGACGCTGGATAACCTGCACATGGTGCACCTTGGCGACGTCTGGCGATACTGGCCCGCGATCCTGATTATTGTGGGAGTATGCCAGATTATCGGCGCCTGCTGCACGAGCGGAATTGTGACCGGCGTGATCATCACGGGAATCGGTTCTCTCTTGCTGCTCGACAACCTCAATCTTGTTCGATTCTACGTCTGGGATCTCTGGCCGCTAATCCTGGTGGCAGTCGGGGGAAGCATCGTCTGGCGAGCGATGGACAGAGAGCACAGTTTCTCAACAGTCTCGTCCAGAGACGTCAACGGCTTTGCCTTCATGAGCGGCGTGGTCAGAAAATGCGACAACCAATCCTTCCGCGGCGGCGACCTGACGGCTATCATGGGAGGTTGCGAGATCGATCTCCGACAGGCATCCATTAGCGAGGACGGGGCGGTGATGCACGTGCTCGCCTTCATGGGTGGGATTGAACTCAGGGTTCCCGAGGATTGGCGTGTCAGGTCGGACATTCTTCCTTTGATGGGCGGATTTGACGACAAAACCCGGGAGCCAAGAGAAGGAAGCGGGAAAACGCTGGTTCTCAAAGGTCTCGCATTCATGGGCGGGATCGAAGTAAAGAACTGAGATATGCATCCGATACTGGCAGAGAGAAAAAGGCTGGGATTGTATCTGGCCGCATGGCTTCCCGTGGCCTTCCTGCTGGCTGTGCTTGTGGCTCTTGCCGGCCGCGCGCCCTGGTCGGAGGCGCTTGCCCTCGCCCTGCCGCTCTCCGCGGTGTACGCATTTCAATGCCTGCCGTCCTGGTATCTGTGCCGCAGTTTTCCCCTGCAGCCGAACGGCCTGCTCAACGCCGCCGCCGTCCTGGGACTTGCCGCGGCCACCTCGGCAGGCCTCTGGCTGCTGGTTGGCGGCCAATGGGCGGCAATTCTCTCCCAAAACCCGGCCTTTGCAGGAGCCGAAGTTCTCTTCCGCAGCTCCTATCCGCTCCTGTTTGCGGCCGGCGCAGCATTGTTCCTGATGGCCGCTGCGGCAAGCTATCTATTGATTGCGGCAGAAAAGTCACGGGAGGCGGAACAGCAGACGCTGCAATTGAAGGTCCTTGCCAAGGAAGCGGAGTTGCGCGCCTTGAAAGCGCAACTCGACCCTCATTTCCTCTTCAACAGTCTGAACTCGGTCATGGCACTGATCGGTTCCGATACCCGGGAAGCACAGCGGCTCTGCCTCCTTCTGTCGGATTTTCTCAGAAAAAGCCTGAACACATCATCCGTGGAGGTCATTCCGCTCGAGGAGGAATTATCGCTTCTGAAAGGCTACTTGGACATCGAGCGCATCCGCTTTGGATCGAGATTGAGCGCAAAGATCGCCATCGACGATGACTGTAGAGCTTGCCAGGTACCGCCGCTGCTGCTTCAGCCTCTTGTGGAAAATGCGATCAATCACGGCATTGCGCAGCTCGTTGCAGGAGGGGAGATCTCTATAATTGCCGGGTGCCGCGGTCAGGAGCTGCTCATCAGCGTTTCGAATCCCTTCGACCCCGACAGCCGGCGATCCCGCCAGGGCGGGATCGGACTGGCGAACGTCCGGAGTCGCCTGAAAATGCTTTACGGAAATGAGTCCAGGTTGGACATTATGAAGGATGGCGGTGTGTTTCGGGTCGAAATCAGGATGCCCGCCGTCAGCAAGGAATCAGCGCCGCCGGCGCTTCAAACCGGCGCCGCGAGGACACGCGATGATAAACCACCCGCACCATGAGACTCCATCCCAGGGAAAGATCGGCGTGCTCCTGGTGGATGACGAGGAGCCGGCGCGCAGTATTCTGAGGCAGCAGCTCTCCGCTCATGAAGATGTTGAAATCCTGGGGGAGTGCGTCAACGGGTTTGAAGCCGTGAAGAGCGTGGCCGAGCTTGAGCCGGATCTGCTCTTTCTCGACATTCAGATGCCCAAGCTTGACGGGTTCGAAGTGCTCGAACTGATCGGAAGGCAAATCGCGGTGATCTTCGTGACCGCGTACGACGAATTCGCTTTGCGCGCCTTCGAGGTGCACGCAGTCGATTATCTGTTGAAGCCCTTCAGCCCCGAGCGGCTCGCGGATGCGCTCGCACGGGCGCGCAAGCGCATCCGCGCAGGCGGCGAAACCGCAATCGACGATCTGGTTGCTTTCTCGCGAGAGCGCCACAAACCGCTCGAACGGATTCTCATCCGGATTGGAACCCGGGTGCATGTCCTGGCCGCCGCAAATATCGACTATATCGAGGCTCAGGATGATTACGTCAACTTCAAATGCGGCGGCAAGAACTACCTCAAACAACAGCGGCTGAATGAGCTCGAGAAGCTCCTGGATGCGGCGCGGTTTATCCGCGTCCACCGTTCCTATATCGTGAACGTCGAGCGCCTCGCCCGGTTGGAACTACGGGCCAAAGACAGCCGCGTAGCCATCCTGGCGGACGGTACGGAGCTACCTGTGAGCCGGGCCGGCTATACCCGCCTCAAGCCTCTGCTTTGAGCCGCGCGGATCACAAGAAGACAGGCAGAATGAAATAAGGTCAGGCGACTGCCATCGCAGGTCGGCGCATGGAAGCAAGCCCGGGTTGGAAGTAATGGCGCAGCTGATGATGCATTTCCTTGCGCGCGCGTGAGACCCGGACTCTGGCAGCCAGCGGAGATATCCGCAGGGCCTTGCCGACGTCGGTGTATTCGAGTCCCTCAAGCTCCCGGAGCACAAAGGCATTTCGATTGGCGGGTTTGATCGCCGCCAACAGCGACTGGGCCACTCCTCGCAGTTCCGAAGGATTCAAGGAGGAGTGCTCCGGCCTATGGTCCCACACGCAATTTGAGAGCGTGTCTTTGTACTCCGTACAAATCCAGGGCTGGTGCGAGCGGCGGCGCAAGACATCGATGCAATAATTCGTGGTGATGCGCATGACCCACCGGTCAAAGGGACGACTGGAGTCAAACTTGCGAAGAGAAGCGTAGACGCGCATGAAGATCTCCTGCATGGCGTCCTCGCACTCGGAATGATCGCTGAGCCGGCGGCGCACGGTGCGCCACACAGCTGTCTGATAACGTCCTACCAGCTGTGCGAATGCCAGTTCGTCTCCCTCCAAGGTTTTCTCAATAAGATCATGATCTGTTAAGGTCGTTGTTTCCATCCCCGCACCCGATGCCTTTCCTGGTTCATTCTTGAGAGAGGTCTTTCACTACTCTCGTTGAATTCCATGAACCTTACTAAACATTACGGCATTGCAGGGCCGGACGAGTTTAAATCGAGGTAAAAACTCTTTTACATGGTCTTTACATCATTACTCGGGAAATACATGCGGTCTTGGCAAATTGGTGACAGCCACCTTTTTTCGCAGGGAGAATTTCTGCAGATTCGAGGAGGAATGGCGAAAAAAGGTGGCTGTCACCAATTTCAGCCGGCAAATCGGTATCCGAGCTTGTGGACTGTCAGGATCCATTGCGGCTGCTTGGGATCGTCCTCGATCTTCTGCCGAAGCCAGGCAATGTGAACATCCACGGTGCGCGTAAACGGCGTGGAACCGTACCCCCACACTTCCTGCAGAAGCTTTTCGCGCGACAGGGTGACGCCTCGATTTTCGATGAAAAAGCGGAGCAGCTGAAACTCCATGGCCGAAAGTGCCAGCACCTTGCCGTCGCGGAGAACCTCGGTTTTGCGAAAATCGATGCGGATGGTGCCGAACTCGTAGACCGTGTGCGATTCGAAGACCGGTCTCGCCGCTCGTCGCAGCAGCGCTTCCACCCGTGCAAGCAGTTCCGCCATTTCGAATGGTTTGGTTACATAGTCATCGGCACCGATCTTCAGCCCCACCACCTTGTCGACGACTTGATCTCGCGCAGTCAGCATCAGGATGGGCGTCACTCTCCCCATTTGCCGCAGGTCGCGGCAGATATCGAAGCCGTTTTTCTTGGGCAGCATGAGGTCGAGAATAATCAGATCGAAATTCCCGGATGCCGCCAGCTTGAATCCGGCTTCGCCGTCCGAGGCGGCATCGATCTTGTAGCCCTCTTTATGCAGACGGTCGCTGAGCGTAAGACGCAAACCAGGCTCGTCCTCGACCAGCAGGATTTTCTGTTCCATCACCAAATCCTTGCTGCTGTGGCCAAACAGTTACGATGGCTGCGATCCGGCCAATGAGACGACGGCATCCGGCGGCATTGCGGGCAGATGGATCGTGAAGATGCTGCCCTTCCCGGGGGAGCTCTTGACGGTAACGTCCCCTCCCATGGCGGTCGCGCTCTTGCGGACCATGCAAAGGCCGAGCCCGGTGCCGTGGATCTGCGAGGCGAGCGCCCCCTGTCCCCGATAGAACGGCTCAAAAATGTGCGGAACATCGGATGGATCGATACCGATGCCCTTGTCCTCGACCGTGATGAGGACCTCCAATCCGTTTTTGCCCTCGGCGGTTCCTGTCCTGACCGCCAGCCAGCGGCGGTCCCCTGAGTATTTCAAGGCGTTGGCGATCAGGTCCTGGATACATTGCGACAGAGCGGAGGCGTCTGCGTTGACAAGGGGGAGCGCGCGAGCAATGTCATTCTCAATCTCAAATCCGGCAGCCTGAATCCTGGGAGATTCCTTTGCAAGCGTGTCCTCGCAGATTTCCTGCACCTGTATCGGCTGAAGGTTGTACTGCCGCCGCCCGCGCTGAATGCTGGCAAACTGAAGCACCTGATCCACCACACCCTTGAGTTTCCAACCCTCCTCGCGGATCAGTTCCCCGTATTGCCGGATCTGGCCGTTCGAATCTGCCACCACTCCATCCGCGAGATTTTCCCCTGCCGAACAAATCACGGCCAGCGGGGTTCTCAACTCGTGGGAGACGCCAGCGACGAAATCCATTTGAAGCTGGGCGAGCCGCTGCGTCCTCTGCGAGTAACCGATAATCAGAGTCATGCTGGTGGCGAGTAACAGCAGGATGCCGAAACTGATCCCGAGGTTACGCCGCCTTGAATGGTCTACTACCGCTTCCAGTGATCCCTGGCGATTTTTCACCACCAGATCCCATTCGGCACCATCGCTGTCTGAGAACAATATCGGCCCGCCCCGTCCCCTCCCCTGTCGCGGCTGTGGGGGGCCGGTGAGAGCCATCGGCGGCGGACGCGTCCCGTCCGGCGCCCTGGCGTCTCCTCCGATAGCCGTGGGCCAGCGGCCTGCGCGCGTGCGCACCGCGTCAAGCAATGGGATCCTTGCATCGGGCGCGGTCAGCGAGGACGGCACAAGCTTGGGATCGGACTTGTAGATGATCGAACCGACATCCGGCCCGCTGACAATCGCTACATCGTAACTAAAGCCTTCCGGGCCCCCGAAATACCTTTGTCCGAGCTCGGAAAGCAGATCCTCGCGAATGGCATCCATGCTCAGTTCGAGCATGAGATATCCGACGAGATGCGAATTTGCCATGGGGGGGCCAGCCGGCTGCTGGAAGACGAACAGCGGATGAACCAAAAGGGGAATCCGGGCCAGCATTGTCCATGCGAAAGGACGCACATCGGACGGCAAGCGAGGCTGATTGATGGCTGTCCGAGGATATCGCTCGCGCACAGAATCGAGCGCAGGGACCCATCCAACCGTTTCGAAGGATTTGGTTTGCCGGTCGAATTTCAGCAGTTGCTCGCCATCATCCCAGGGACTCACCCAAAGATAGACAGAGCTGACGATGCGGCGATCCGTGTTGTTGAAGGCGTCGTCGAGGTTGCTGGCGTACCGTCTCCAGTCCTGGCTCGAGATAACGGCTGCGTCCGGCTGAAACGCAAATACGAGCTGTTGCAGGTCGCGGTTGAACTCCTGCCGGAACTGGAGCGTCGATGTTCTGAGGCTGGCTTGCATCCGCTCGCGTTCGGCCTCGCTGACCTCGCCACTCCAGATGTACTGCAGGACGGCGAGAACGGCCAGAATTGCGACAAGGCACACCACAATAATCACCGACCAGGTCGTGCGGCTCGGCAAGAATCTCATGACGGGAAGCATAACCTCGGTCTCCTCACGCTGCAAGCGCCCTCTGAGGCGCCTTCTGTCACTGCCGGCATCTGTTTAGCCCCTAGACTCCAATCGATTGACCTGGTCCTGCAGGGGCAATTGGAGAAGCGTGGTCAACCATTCCCCATGCCTTTTGATACGGGTGAAACGCAAAATCGTTACAGGATTCTCATCCGTCGCCGGAATCGTTTTGCCACCGGCATGGCGAAGTTGTATTCTGTCGCAACCCTGAGATTGAAGTCCTGTCTCTGATAACCGAAATGCGGCAGGAGGTGTAATGAAGCCAGCGACACAAAACCAGGCAGCGCAGACGCTTCCCGAAAACGCTTATACTCCTCTGGAAGAAGGCGCGGTCTACTCACCCATGGTCCCGGCCAACGCCGCACTCCTCGAGATTACCTGGCGATCCGCGGTCTGGGGAGTCGTTCTCTGCGTCATATTCACCGTGGCGTCCGCGTATTCCGGCCTCAAGGTCGGACAGGTCATGGAGGCCGCCATCCCAATCTCCATCCTGACGATCGGCCTGGCCCGCATGTATCACCGGCGCTCCACGGTGCTGGAGAACGTGATCGTGACCGGCATCGGCGGTGTATCTGGCGGCGTCGTGGCTGGGGCCATTTTCACGCTTCCGGCGCTCTACATCCTGAAACTCGACCCCCATCCCGTTCAGACGATCTTCATATGTCTTGCGGGCGGCTGTCTCGGGATCTTGTTTCTGATTCCGCTGCGCCGCTACTTCGTCCGGGAAATGCACGGACAACTTCCTTACCCCGAAGCCACGGCCATCACCGAGGTTCTCGTCACCGGCGAGAAGGGCGGCTCGCAGGCGCGTCTGTTGCTCGAGGCCACGGCCATCGCCGCCGTGTACGATTTTTTCGTTACCACCTTCCAGGTCTGGAAAGAGTTTGTGAACTTCCAGTTTGTCCCGGTGGTGCGCATGCTGGCGGACCGGACCAAAGCAGTTTTCAACTTTGATGCCATCAGCTTCATCCTGGGCCTCGGCTACGTCATGGGTTTGCGCTCATCCATGGTGCTTTGCGCGGGCGGCGTATTGGCGAACTTTGTCCTTGTGCCCCTGATCTGGATGATAGGCCGCCAGTTCCCGAATGTCGCAGTCTATCCCGCAACGATGTCCATCACCCAGATGACGGCGGTGCAGATATTTCGCGGCTATGTGCGCTTCGTCGGCGTGGGTGCAATCGCAACCGCCGGAATCTTCGGCATCATAAAGTCGTTGAAGATCGTCGCAGGATCGTTCGCCATCGCGCTTCGTGCTTTTCGCCGGGGCGAGGAAAAAGGTCTGGCCCGAACCGATCGTGACATCACCGTCATGACCATCCTCATCGGGATTATTCTCAGCGCGGTAGCCGAGGCGATTTTTCTTGCAAAGCTCGGAACCTCATTGCAGGTCGTGGTCATCGGGCTCGCTCTCTCCCTGGTGTTCTCCTTCTTTTTTGCATCGGTAGCTGCCAATGCCATCGCGACCACGGCGAGGAACCCGGTCTCCGGCATGACCATGCTGACCATCATCATCTCCTCCGTCGTTTTCCTCAAGTTCGGGCTTTCGGGTACGACCGGAATGTTTTTCGTCATGGCGATTGCAGGCATGGTCTGCACAGCCCTGTCTGTCTCCGGGCAGACCATCACCGACCTCAAGACCGGTTATTGGCTGGGCTCGACACCGGCTGCGCAGGAAAGAGTCAAATTCTTGGGTGTCATCGCCGCCTCGATTGCCGCGGGCCTGACGATCGTCCTGCTGGCGCGGGCCTATCAGTTCGGGGACGCGACACCGGGCGATCTGCGGGTTGTGCTCCCGTCGCCGCAGGCTTCCATCATGAAAGCGCTGGTGGAAGGATTCATGAGCCAGCAGCCGGTAGCCTACATCCTGTTTGGAGCGGGCGCCATGATCGCCCTGTTGATGGAGATGTTGGGTGCGCCCGCACTCGTGTTTGCCCTGGGCATGTACTTGCCCCTGGAACTGAACACGCCGGCGTTGGTCGGAGGGTTCCTGGCTCACTGGATCGGGAGGAAATCAGACAGGATCGGGGGCCGCCGCGGCGTCACCATGCGCGAGCGCGGCGTCATCATCGCCTCCGGGTTGATGGCCGGCGGCGCTCTGGGAGGAGTCTTCGGCGCGGCCTTTCGTCTTTTCCCGTGGTATGCCGAGGACAAGATCAAGACGCCTTTCTACGACCATGAAATGCTGTCGCAGAGCCTGTCCGCGCTTCTGTTCGTCGGGCTGTGTCTCTATCTCTGGTTCAATTCAATCCGTAGCGTGAAGGAAGAACAAAGCTGACCGGCCCTAAGCTCGTTCCGCACTTGGACCTCGACCTGGACCTCGTCGTGGAAGAAGCTTGAATTCAAACCTCCTGACATACTCTCAAATATATTGGGGAGATTGACAGTTTTCCGGACATGGGTGCGCACCAATAACGGTCCGCTTTTATGCGCCGAAGGCGCCATGGAGTGCGGCGTCATGACGCCGCACTCCATGGCGGCCGGCGACGAATGCCTCAAGATGACGTGAGTTTTTCCCGCCGGTCGCGCACAACGGGCCTTAATGAAGTGGGGCTGGAATGTGGACTGCTGTGGATCAGGGAATACCAAGGGTCCGTTAGGCATGGGGGCTCGTTTCGAGTGTCTGAATGACAGGTCAAATTACGCGAATCTTGACAGGCTTATGTTCATCATGACATCTTGGATTCATGACAATTCGGACTACCGTTGACATTCCCGAGCCGCTGCACGAAAGGCTGCGCCGCAAGGCGGAGCGTTCGGGCACGTCGATCCGTGCTCTGGTTATCCGTGCGCTCGATCAGGTCTACAGCGAGGCAGGGAAAGAAGCCTATGTGACCGGCCCTCTTATCAAGGGACCGGGCGAGCTGGGCAGGAACTTTCCAAAAGACGAGAACCCTCATAATCTCGTTTTTTCCTGATCTGGTGGAGTTCTATCCGGAACCCCGTGGCATGGAGGCCGCGTTCCGAGAAGCCACCGCGCCGTTCGCCGCCAAGCCGGCTTCGAAGTGGGTCGGCGACTGCTACCTGCTCGCCTTTTCGAAACAGAGCGGTGCGGCTCTGGTCACCTTCGACAAAGCCCTGCACGAGGCCGCCCGCAAGCACGGCTACGCCGCCATCATTCCAGCCTGAGACGCCTCGGGTCAAGACCTGCCGAGGGACTGTCATCCGCAGCCATTGTCAATCCGAGTTAACGACGGGCCTGAGTAACCACGAATGGCGCCCAGAAATAGGGATGGCGATAAGCCGGAATCGGGGAGTCGAAAAAGGCGCGCCTGGCTTCACGAAGCGCTCGCGCGGGGGAGCCGGTCTTTGCCAGATTCTGGTAAAAGACTTTCATGAATTCCAGGCTCGCTTCGTCGTCCGTTTTCCATAAACTCATGACTACATTGTGCGCGCCTGCTTCCATAAATGCGCGCGCGAGACTGAGAACGCCTTCACCTGATCTTATCTGCCCTTGGCCGGTCCGGCATCCGGAGAGGGTAACGAGGTCAGCATTCAATCGAAGTTGACTGATCTCATCCAGACAAAGATATCCGTCCTGTCCCTGCCCGGGACTTAAAAAGACGCCCGAGCTCCTCGGATCGCTCTCATCCACATAGGCGTGGC
>Ga0187866_1002739_pt1 | contig 14049 bp, 11 predicted proteins | sample June2016WEW_11_1_3_FD_133013 | JGI IMG/M metagenome (GOLD analysis project Ga0187866, IMG submission 133013) | Peatland microbial communities from SPRUCE experiment site at the Marcell Experimental Forest, Minnesota, USA - June2016WEW_11_150 | ecosystem: Environmental > Terrestrial > Soil >... | reverse complement strand
CTTCGGATTGGCGAAGCTCTGTTTCGATAAGGGCGAGCCAAATGAGCGAAGCCTATGCTGAATACTCCATTGAGTCTGAGCCGAAGCAATTTGTTCCGTCGCGAAGAACATGGTGAATGCGACGGAGAGCATCTTCTGCGTGACTGTGACCATGGTCTTCGCCTCGCTGACCATGGTCGGCGTCGGCGACACCATGGTATTCGTCTTGGACAAGATGATTTGCGAGGCGGAGACCATGGTATTCGTCACGGAAAAGATGATTGCCGCCTTTGACAAGATCATTTGCAAGGCGGAGACCATGGTGTTCGTGACGGAAAAGATGTTCTCCGCCTTGGACAAGATGGTCTGCGAGGCGGAGACCATGGTCTTCGTGACGGGGACCATGGTATTCGTCACGGAAAAGATCTTTTCGGGGCATAGCCAACCCATTGCTTATATTGCGGTTAGCGCGACGACCCATTTCTACCATGGTCTTTGTCACGGAAAAGATCTTTTCAACGCCGGAGACCATGGTCTCCGTTATCGAGGCAATCTTTTCCGTCGTGGAGACCATGGTTTCCACGACGAAGACCATTTTCTCCGACGTGGAGACCATGGTTTCCGAGACGGAGACCATCTTCTCCGTCACTGAGAACATCTTCTCTGCGCCGGACACCACTTTCTTCGGCACGGAAAACATCTTCTCTGTGCCGGACACCACTTTCTTCGCGACGGACACCATCTTTTCCGTTCCGCAGAAAACCGTCGGTGAGGCGCCGGCGGTGTTTTAGCCACTCAATCAAACACTGAAAGGAGATACGACTATGCAGCAGCACGTTCGAATTGCGGATGGTTTCAGAAGCCAGTCTGCGGAACAACTGGCACCTACTGCCGGGGGCATTATCACCGGCCTGACCGGCAACCCTGCTTTCCCATCTCCGCCGGTCGAGCTCAAGACGGTGCAAGGGGCCGTCGACGAGCTCAAAGCGGCCTTGGCCGCGCAGGCGCATGGAGGGACGGCCGCAACGGCGGAGAAAAGAAACAAGCAGGAAGCCCTGAAGAACCTGGACACCCACTATTCACTTCGCATCCTTTGTGGTTGTCCAAATCTTTTCCGGCGTGTTGCCAAACAGGCGCGAGAGCCGAAGTGCCATCTCCGGGCTTACGGCGCGACGCTCCCGAAGCAATTCATTAATAGTCTGGCGTGAAACCCCTAGCGCCCTCGCGAGGCTCGATACGATCAAGCTGTAGTCCGGCAAGAAATCCTCCCGAAGCATTTCACCGGGATGGGTTGGACTGATCTTTCTTTCTCGCGTGTTTTCAATCGTCATAAATCTGCCCTAATGATAATCCGTGAGTTCGACATCAAAAGCATCGCCGTCCTCGAAACGGAAACAGATGCGCCACTGATCGTTCACTGAGATCGAAAACTGCCCTTCAATTGGCGCGTGTGTTTTTATAGACCTTGCCGCCTTTCATGACGAAGACTACATGGCGCAGCGCGGTCATGTCATGGATGGGGTTTCCTTCGATCGCGACGATGTCCGCTTCCAGGCCGGGCGCGATCGATCCGATCTTGTCTCCCATGTTCAAGGATTGCGCCGAAACGGATGTCAAGGAAACGATCGAGGCCATCGGATCCATGCCTCCTGTCTGAACGCGGTAGATCGCTTCCTCGGCATTGTGGCCGTGGGCGCCGGCCACGGCGTCCGTGCCGAAGACAATCTTGAGGTTTTTGACGGCCAGCGCGTGTTTGAACATGGCCAGATCCGTCTGAATCGCCTTCTCCATGGCAGCGAACCCTTCGTCATTGAAGTTGCTGATTCCCTGATATCGGTCTCGATTCTGCAGATAGTTTTGTTTGACGAGACCAATGTTCGGATCGAAGTAGGTGCCATGATCTGCGATGAACTGGAGAACCTCCGGGCTTAGGAGCGTCCCATGTTCGATGCTCGTGCAGCCGGCCAAAACGCAAGCGCGCACGGCATCGTCGCCGTAGGCGTGGACCAACGTCCTCAAGCCCACCTTTTTGGCCTCTCCGCACGCCGCCTGAATTTGCTCGTCGCTCAGAGTCTGGCCGCCGCCATCACGAATGCTACGGGAAGCGAAGATCTTGATAAGATCAGCGCCGTTCTTCGCCGTCTGGTCGACGTACTGCCGGATCTGTTCCGGGGTCATACCTGCATTCGACAATGCCGCCAGAGAGGTCAGCACTCGCGGGCCGGGCAGGACTCCGCGCGCGATGATGTCGCGCAGGTCTTTGTCCATATTGGCGCCCACGCATTGGACGGTTGTGAAGCCCGCCATCAGATCTGCGTAGGCGTTTTCCGCTTCGGCAGCCATGGTCAGCGTTTGCGAATCTCTGGGTGCATAGCGCCCGTCAAGGCCAAAGTGCCAGTCCAGGTGGACGTGGGTGTCGATCCAGCCCGGCGTCACGGTCAGATTTCTCAAATCATACGTGACCGCCGCTCCTGCTGGCGCGGTAGTCCCGACTTTTGTGATCTTCGAGCCCTGAATCTCGATGAACGCATTGCGCATCGTGCCGCCCTTGCCGTCCAGCAGGACGCCGGCGTGAATGACAACCGGTTTCTCCTGGGCTGCGCACAACGCTGCCCCAAAAAGTAAACCGCAGATAAGCGGGAGTGCGAATCTCATTTCAGACCATCCTTTGTTTGCGGCAAGCTCGTTGCCTGCGTTTGCATCCGCGTACGCGCCGCGTCTCAAAATCCGCGGGTGGTGTGTGCTCTTACCAAGTTCGGATTTTTCCGCCATTCGTGCTGCTGATCTGGGCACAAGATAGGTGTTTCTCCCGGCAGTTGCAATCTATTTCGCGTGACGCCGCCACCCACGAATCTCCGGCATATTTTGTGAATTCCGGCACTGTCTGCCGATAAGGAGAGAGGATAATGGGGTTTGCGCAGAAACCCGGTTTAACGAAGGTGCGGCAACAATTATTGGCCAGGTTATAAGGAGCGTGTGCATGCTCAGGAGAACCTTAGTCGTGATCGCAGGACTGTTGCTTGTAACTATTATTTCATGCAGCGGGTCAAATCAGAACCAGACTCAGAATCAAAACCAGCCCGCGGCCACACGGCCACCTGCCACACAATCCCAGGCCGAACAACCTCATGGACAGGCGCAGCCACAGACGGTCGAACCTTCTCCCAGATCGAAACCCGCGCCGTCCCAATCGGAAGCTGAGAAGGCTGCAACTCGCCATCCAGGAACATACCGCGGGAGAGGACCTGGCCCCGAGCCTGAAACTTCCGCGCCCTGACTCAGTGTTTATCTCTGTGTCTGAGGATTGGGCTCGATTACGATGTCCCGCCAGTTCAACCAGTCGGCGACCGTGTTTTTGCCCGGATCGTTATAACACTTCAGGATGAGATCCGCCTCTTCATTCCAGTATGCTTGCAAGTCGACGGCGACCTCCTTCCATGGATGACTCTTTTCTTTCGGATTAAGGCGCATGTACTCGCGGAAAATAACGGATTCTTTCCCCTGTGTACGCATCGCCGCCTCGGCCCAGCCGCCGTCTCCTTGATCGAACATCCATGAGATATCGAAACGAAGGCGCGACCCGTCCGGTATCTTGTGCAGCGGGATGACAAGCGTGGAACCTCCGATTTGGGTCAATATTTCTTTTTCAGGGGTTGGAAAGAACACCGGGGTACCGCTCGGTGTGGCAAAGTGGCTGTAATCCGGATAAAACTCCGCACGGTTGACGCTGCTCTGGATGCCCTCGAGCCCGTGAACGACACGCTGTGAATCCTGCCTGCGCCTGCCTTTGTAATAATCGGTCACATCAGTGTAGCGCCCGCACATGTACTGCACAACCCACAGGTCCTGCCGCGCGAAGTAGTCGCCCGGGAGGCGGACCAGTTCATCGTACGACAAAAAGAGCATGTGGCTTTGAGAAAGTCTGGGAGCGATGGCCGGATTCTCCTCCAGCAGATGCAGAGGCGGAATCTTGCCGTCGATAGTCGGCAGCAGCACCATCGTCTGGCTCCCCCCGTTTATGTAAAGTCGAGTGACATCGTTGAAGTGACCTTCCAGGTACTGCAGGATCCAGATGTCTGGCCGCGTGAGGTAATCCTCCGGCAGCTGGGCTCCCTCGTCTGCAAACGACAACTTCACGTTTCCCCGGAAAATCTTAATGCCGCCTGCAGGTTCCTTCTTCAGCAGCGGCGGCGCCTTCCCCTCGGGAGTGGGAAGGACGTAGAGTGTCATCAGGCCGCTGTTTTTGAAATGATCAGTCACATCGTAAAGGTGATGATCCAGATATTGGAGGATGTATGTGTCGGACCTGCTGCCGATATCCGCGGGAATCCGGGCTCCCTTGTGTACGAACCTCGCCTGGACACGCGATGCAGGATAGTACAACTCAAAAAGCTGTCCGCCATCGATCGGAGGCGCCGAAAGAAGGTCTGAGACCCCTTCCTCAAATGCGGGAAGGAAATACAGTGTGACCCGCGGTGGGAGCGCGGGGTGTGCCTGCCGGAAATCGGTCAGGCAGGATTGCAGCAAATCGGACTGGTACTCGGAATCCGACGCCGCCACGTAACTGCGCGTCTGCACGGAAGCAGCGAAACCGAGTATGCCAATGAGCAACCCCGTGATGATCGGACCTGCATATGAGCGAATTTTCGCCGGCATCGATGCGCGCAGATTTTCCACCACGACTCCGAAGGCGAGCGCCAGACCCATCAGGGGGAGATAGAGGTACCACTTTGCCAAGCGGCTGGACAACAGCAGCGCCGGCACGTTCAGTCCCACAAACCAAATCAGGCCTGACCATTCCACCGCCGACAGTCCTCCTTCGCGCCTCAGCAGGTCAAAGAGCCACGCCAGGAGAATGCCTCCCATCAGGACGAAAACCAAGGCGCGAATCTCCTCGCCATAGTGAATGACAAGCGCATCCGGGAGATTGAAAGCCCAGTAGATGTACCTGGATTTGGCGAGCAGATTCGACGAGAGATTGATGTTGTACGCAGCGTTTGTGCCTTGTGTGTAGATGAGCCCGGCACGCAGCCAGTGTACGAAAAGAGCAGCGAACGCGATTGCCATGGCGAGATAGACACACGTCAACGGCAGAGTCTTCTTAAATGCCGTCCAGGCCCGCGCCCTGCTAACCGGTGCTTCGAGGGCGCGCAGATCAGCCAGCGCCAAGGCAATCCAGACAGCCAGGGGAAAGGTAGTGGCGGCTTCCTTGGTCAGCAACGAAAGCAGGTAAACGCATATCGACGCGGCCGTCCATGGCCACTTTTTTCGCCTGTGCCCCTCGACCGCCAGGAGCAAGGTAAGCAGAAAGAGAAACGCCAGCAGGAAGTCCGAGAGGTAGGTGATGTCGTAGGTGATCCAGCCGGCGACCGAGTGGAGACCCCAGAATGCAGTTGCCGCCAGGACGGCCGTCGAGCTCGTCAGGATGCGGCGCGCCAGGAGGAAGAATAGCAGAGTGTTCACCACGTGAAATGCGATCGGGATCCAGTGATACGGGTACGGATCCACGCCGAAGAAAGGCCGCACAAGCGCGATGAAGCCCAAGTTCAGCGGGCGATACGATTTCTCATCGGAAGGCGCCAGGAGATAGACCTTGAATTGTGCCCAGGTGCGCGGCACGTGGGTCATGTAAAACAAGCTGTCATGCGTGAAAAACTTGTGAAAAGCGCCCGAAAAAACCCAAAACTCAACCACCAAAAGGAGCGCCAGCAGTGCGTTTTCAGGAGTAGCAAGGACCCAGGATGAGGCTCGGGCGCCCGCGGCCGGCTGTGCTGGTTGAAATTGAAAACGATCTCTCACGCGATGCGACACCAGTTCTCTGCCCGTTGTCAACGTGCAGGAATCATATTAGAATTAGCTAATTCAGTTACTTCAAGCAGCGTATTATGTTAAAAAAATAGGGAAAAATCGCAACAAATATTCAGAATCTGGGTTTGACCCATGAATAGGCGCCCGCATTCCATTTCAGCCTTTTTCCCTGCCTACAATGATGTCGGCTCCATCGGGAAGATCATCCACACCATGGCCTGGCTGCTGCCGAAGCTGACCGAGAGTTACGAGGTCGTCGTCGTAAATGACGGGTCGGTGGATGGAACAGGCGATTTGTTGCAGGTTCTTGCCCGTGAGTACCCGTTTCTCAAGGTCATTCATCATGGAGTGAATCGCGGTTATGGCGCCGCCCTGATCACCGGCTTCGCCAATTGCTCAAAGGACCTGGTTTTTTACACCGATGGGGACGGCCAATACGATGTCGAGGAGTTGCCGCTGCTGCTGAGTGCTTTTGGCGAAAACGTCGACCTGGTCAATGGGTATAAGATCAGCCGGTCCGATCCCAGGCATCGGATCATTGCGGGCAGCATCTATCAGCATCTCATGCGGCTTCTTTTCCGGCTGCACGTGCGCGACGTCGACTGCGATTTCCGGCTTTTCCGGCGCACGCTTTTAGATCGCACCCGGCTTACGTGCAACAGCGGCGTGATTTGCGTGGAGATGATGAAGCGATTCCAGGACCTGGGCTGCCGCATGGTAGAGATCCCCGTGCATCACTACCGCCGTTATCACGGAAGCAGCCAGTTCTTCCGGTTCAGGCACCTGCGCCGGGTTTTTGTCCAGCTGTTTGTTGCCTGGTGGAAACTCGTGATCCGCGGCAGGCGGCCGCAGCCCTCGGTGCCGGCCGACTTGGGAGTCGAGATGCAAAACGTAGGGAATCCTCTCTAGGCTGGTTCAGAAAACCAAATGCACCCGGCTCGCTTCTGACGGATCATTCCAAATAAGTGAAGACATGAACGTCCCCTTTCTTCAGCTCAAACGCGAGTCTGCCGCCTGTGGTCCCGAGTTGGAGTGCGCAATTTCCAGAGTCATAAAGAACGGGTGGTATGTTCTGGGCCCGGAGCTCGAAGCGCTGGAGTCGGAATTCGCTGCCTACCTGAAGGTTCCCTTTGCAGTGGGAGTTGGTTCGGGCACGGATGCGCTGACCCTCGCCTTCGAGGCTTCAGGGGTCATTGAACGCGGCAAGAGCCATGAGATCATAACAAGTGCGCTCTCAGCCGCCTTCAGCGCACTGGCTATTTGGCGGGCCGGCGCCATCCCTCGATTTGTGGACGTGGATTCCGGCAACCTGCAAATCGATCCGGCACAGATAGAGGCGTCCATCGGAGAACAGACACGCGCGCTTCTCCCTGTCCATCTGTATGGAAATGCCTGCGATCTGCAACAGATCGATGATCTGGCAAAGCGACACGGACTGCTCGTGATTGAAGACACCTGTCAGGCGCACGGCTCACGGCTGAACGGCGCGGCGCTCGGGACCTGGGGCCGTGCCGCCGGATTCAGTTTCTATCCGACCAAAAACCTTGGAGCGCTCGGTGACGGCGGCATGGTGGTCACTCATGAGGAAGAGATCTGCCGGCGTGTGAAAAAGCTCCGGCACGGCGGACAGGATCGCACCAGCCACCACGAAATGTTGGGCTGTAATTCACGCCTCGACGAGATTCAGGCCGCAGTGCTCAGATACAAATTGAAGACGCTGGAATCCCGCAACGAGGCGCGCCGGCAAATGGCGGCGCGATACGACGAAGCATTTGCGGACCTGGATCTCACCGTCCTCCCTGTCGTACCGGGCATGATTCCGAATCGGCACATTTATGCGGTGCGGACTCCACGACGCGAGGAATTGCGCCGTCATCTGGCGGAACACGGTGTGGAGACCCTGGTCCACTACCCGATTCCGCTGCCTTGCCAGCCGGCGCTTCAACGATTCGTTCTGCCTGGACAGAGATTCCCCGTGGCAGAAAGGGCGGCGCGCGAAGTCTTCTCGCTCCCGCTCTACCCTGAACTCACAGAGGCGGAGCACCAGCATGTGATCCGTGCGGTTCGCCGGTTCTTCAAAAAATAGGCTATGGACGAGCGCGAATACCTCCACATGTATCGGGAGGAGGAATGCCACTGGTGGTACGTGGGCATGCGCGCCATTGTCTTTTCGTTGCTCCCTCAAGCCGCGCTTCCGAAAAACCCTCGCGTGCTCGATGCCGGTTGCGGCACCGGCTTTACCATGGCATGGCTGCGCCGCCACTACGGAGCGCGCGTGACCGGCATTGATTGCCACCCAGCCGGCCTGGGATTTTGCCGCCGCCGCGGAGAGCAGAGTCTTGTCCTCGGCGACGTGGCGGCTCTCCCGTTTATCCATGACAGCTTCGATCTGGTGGTGTCGTTCGACGTGCTGTCGGAAGTCCGGGATGCAGCCTCTCGGACTTCGGCGTTAGCCGAATACCGGCGCCTGCTCAGATCAGGAGGTAAACTCCTGGTTCGTGTCCCTGCCCATGAGTGGCTGCGCACCAGCCATGACACGGGGGTCTCGACGAATCACCGATACGGCGTCGCCGAATTGCGCGCTGCAGTCAAGGCTGCTGGATTTAGAGCCGAGCGGTGCACTTTTGCGAACAGTTTTCTGTTTCCGCTGGCGGTGATCTGGAGAATCAGCAAGAAAGCCGGATTGGCGCCGCCGGGATCCGATGTTCGTCCCACCACCAGAGGCGCGTACTGGCTTAATGGTCTTCTGCTGCGGATACTCAAGCTGGAGGCCGCTCATCTGCGCCGCCACGACTTCGGTTTCGGTCTTTCTTTGTTTGTGGTTGCCGGCAAATCGATGCCCCCTTATGATTCTCCCTGACCCGTATGGGGAGGTCCTTCATTTTCACGAACTCTATGCGCAAGTTCAAGATCGAGATTCTGCTATCCCTGCTCATTGCGGGAATCGTCTGCTGGAACTTCGCGGACACGTTTCACAATCCCGCTCTTTTCGGCGACGACTACATGAATATTTCCCGTAGCCGGGATCTTTCGTTCGCCACGCATTTGAAGGGTTTTCTTGCGCCCAACAACAGCTACGATAACAGGCCACTGGGGAATGCTCTTTACCGCTGGCTCTATGTAATCCTTGGTGTGCACCCGCTTCCTTATATTTCCATTCTTCTCGGATTGCACCTGGCCAACGCCGTCCTGGGATTTATCCTCGCTTTGCGTCTACTTAGAGACCGGTTTCTGGCGACCCTGTGTGTCCTGACATGGGCTTTGAACTACAATCTTGCCAACAATGTGTATTCCTTTAATGTCGTCTACGATAACCTTGCGTTTTTCTGGTGGACCGCAGGCCTGCTACTTTACCTTTGCCATCGTGAACATCGGAATGCGCCCGCTTACGCGGGTGCGCTGATCTGCTTCCTGATGGCCACACGCAGCAAAGAAGTGGCGGTCATGCTTCCGTTTTCCTTGTTTGCATATGAAGTTCTGTTCCTGGAATGTAAGGCGTTGAGGAATCTCACGAAACTCAGAGAGTCCTTGGCTGCGATCGCGAGGAGGCTGTGGCCGTTTTTTTTACTCGCCGGGTTATATGCCGTTTTCTATCTGAGAAAATCAGCCTGGGGCGTCAACTCGGGTCCGCGCGACCCTTACTATATGCAGTTGAGTTACCATACCTTCATGGAAGGACTGCAATATTACTTGTCGTGTGCGGCTCTTGAACACGCCCTATTTCGGAATCCCGCGGCGGTTTATCTCTGTTTTGGCACAATTATGCTGTGGGCAGCGGTTTTGAGACAGAGAGTGATAGGATGGGCCTCGCTGACCTTTATTCTGACACTCCTGCCCGTCCTATTCTTTGTCAATTTGCGGCAACAGATCTATCTGTACTTGCCGCTATTCTGCATGAGTCTGATCGTAGCCGGCTTGATTGGCCACACCTTGATTAGTGCTCTCGGTTACTTTGGAAGGACAGGAACTCGATTAGCCTATGTTGTCGTGACCGCGCTATTTCTTTCTTACGGTGCCGAAAACGCCAAATATAAGGCATATGCCCAGGATTACAACACCAACGCAAGATCCGAAGCCAATGGGATCGTCGCTCGCCTTGTCGCATGGTATCCGGAAGTGCCTGCCGGCGCCCGATTTTACTTCTTAGGTCTGCCCCAGGATCTTCCCAACCCGGACTTGTACGTGCTTTTTATGCCCCGCCTCCTGTATCACAACCGTTCGATCTCAGTGTTTAGAATATCGAACCGGAACGAGCTGCTGGATCTCGAGGTGTTTCTCAAAGACGGCAATTTCTATTGTTTTGAGTTTCCAGATTATGGTGCTCGGCTTGACAAGAATCACTCTCAGGATGTGATTGAGGATCGCACCATTGAACTCAAGAAGCTCAAAAAGACGACGTTGGCATCGTGGGCGCCCGGCGGTTGGCCTAATCGATTGAAGGTCGAGGGCGTGCAGCTCCATGCCTCGCTTGCGGAAGTGCGACCAGGCTACGACAGCATCGAGTATCAGGTGACCGGCATGAAGGCATTGGCGGTTGACATGCTCTATACGATCGATGGGAGACTTATGCCTCCGGTTACTAACTGGCATTTGGACTTCCAACAGCGTGCGCGAGTGTTCGTCGGTGCCGACAGCCAAAAAGGGCTGTATCACATCATCGGAATCCGCGAAACAAACCCCGTGAATCCGAACAAGTGGATCGAGGCGAATGTAACCGTCCGCGTCAAGTGAGAGTCGGACCCAGGCCACGGCTCCGGCAACATCGCCGGACTAACTTGAGCTACATCCCGGGCATGGACATGGACTTAGATCTAGTCTTGGGCCTGGACGTTCTGGTAGTCGACACATTTGTGAGAGTATCTTGACGGACAGCTGCCGGGTAGACATCAAGCTTGCGAAAGTTTACGTCGGGCAAGGCAGTCCATGTCCACGTCAAAGTCTAGATCTAAGTCCACGTGCGGCAGCGATGGTATGCCAGTGCATATGGGATTTACACCATACAATTTCCTGCGCCGCCCCCTGCGGGGCTCTGCGCAGGTTACTTGCTGTGATTGGCGGTGATCAGAAGGAACTCCGTTTGCCGGCTGTCTCTGCGGTGGACCACATTCAGGGTTGAGCCTTCAGTTTCCAGCCGCCTCATGATGTCGAAGATCTGCGGCTCCCGGTTAAGCCAACGAATCCAGCTGGGATCCCAATCGTTGTTGCCGCAGTACCGGCAGGCGATCGCCGCCTTTGGATCCATTTTGGTCTTTTGAAAAAGCTCCTCGATTTTCTCGCGAGTTAAGTCGGTCCATGCCACATCTTCCACCCTGACGGATCCTCTTGAAAATACGTAGAACGAATAGGCCAAAGAGTAGTTTATCGTGTAAACCGTTTTGACGTTGGATGCAGCAATTGCCTTATAAATGTCGTAAACGGCCGGGGAGGTTAAACATGCCCCCTTATATGCATCGACCGCATTCAGCATTCGGATGCCGTGCGACGCACTCAGAGCAACCCCCAATAAAAACACAATTGAAAATAGGAAAACGACAATTCTCCCGAAACTCCTGAATGCAATCAGACAATGAGACAAACAATTGGCAGCAGCGATGGCGCAACAACAGATAAATGTCGGCGCCAATACGTAGAAGTGCCATGGTCGATCCAACCCTCTGAAGGCCGGATACAAGAGAAAGCTGCAGGTGCCCAGCCCGATGCACACCATGGTATATCTTCCGTATTTCTTGTCGTCGTTAGAAGTGAAATAAAGGAGAAAGGAGCATGAGATAATCGCGATCCCGGCTATCGCCCAATAAGGAGGCACAGCTAAATCAAACGCGGTATCGAGGGTAATCCTTCGATACCAGTCTGACCCGTCAAACATTCTGCCAAAGAAAGAAACGCTATAACTGAGAGCGGAAAAGTAGGGGGCGCGCCGGCCATCTGCGGTCATGGCATACAGGTCATGGAGGCCGCTTTTGAGGAAGTAAATCAAGTGAGGAAGCAACGGAACCAAGAACAACGCTGCTGGAAACGCAACGAAGCGAATGACTGCCCGCTTAATTCCCAGTGAACCTGCTACCCGGAAGAATTGCCTGCAGGATAGTATGATGATAATAATCGCAAAGCTTATTACAATTGGAATTGAAGTAAGCTTCTGAGCCAGAATGCACCCGGAAAAGAACCAGGCCATCCAATAATATTTGAGCTGATAATTTCTCAAATACCTGAACAGTGCTCCTATCGCCAGGCTGATGAATATATATTGGAAAACAAATATGCCATCATCCAACGGCGCGGTGAGCAAGTAGTTTGCATCGATAAGAGGGAGCAGAAAAACCAGAGAAGCCCATGTCTTATCGACGACCGGCAGAAGAGCCCAGTAAAGGGCCAGCAGATAGATCAGGCCAAACAGAACATTCAGAGCAAGAACAACCTGAGGCGATGTCCCCAATAGCGCCAGAAGCGGCGCCAGGATCCAAATCTTTAGGGCGCCCGAATAGGGGCCACTTACAAGCGGCAGCGGGTAGCCAAATATCTTGATCTCCTGAGGACCTGAAATGGAATGAGCCTTAAGCATGCCTACCGCGGGAAAGAAATCCCAAAGCCCATCCTGATAGAGACCGATATTCCTTCCTATAACACCCGAAGCATGGAGCATGAACAAGAGCGATGACAGGCAGAGAGCGATAGAGAGCGCCTTTGAGAATCTACTTGGCATAGGGTTCAGCCGTTTCCTTGTAATGCCGATTTTAGTCGAAAAGCCGATATTTGATGATGAAGTAGATAGCCGCGATTCCGTCTTTCCACCCTATCTTTTTGCCCTGAACATAGTCGCGACCGTGGTATGAAATCGGAACCTCGTAGATACAGCATCGGGCTTTGGCAACCTTTGCGGTGAACTCGGGCTCGAATCCGAAGCGGTTTTCTCGTAACTTGATCTTTCGAAGCACTTCCGTACGGAAGACCTTGTAGCATGTTTCCATGTCGGTGAGATTTAAGTCGTTCAACATGTTGGAAAGCGTGGTCAGAATGCGATTGCCAACCGAATGCCAGAACAGGAGAACACGATGTGGGCCGCCAAGGAAGCGGGATCCGTAGACGACGTCTGCCTTGCCGGCAAGAATGGGTTGAATCAGGGCGGGATACTCAGCCGGATCGTATTCAAGGTCTGCATCTTGAATCACGACAATATCACCGGATACCTCGGCGAACCCCCGGCGCAGTGCGGCTCCCTTTCCCTGATTTGCAGGTTGAAGAATGATTTTCAGATCGTCGGCAGGAGCCAGCTCCGCCAGAAGCGCTCGCGTGCCGTCGGTCGAGAAGTCGTCGATGACGATGATTTCCTTGGGAAGATCGACCTCCCGGATTATCTGCAGGATCTTCAGGATGGTGTTCTTCTCGTTATAGACTGGGATCACAACCGAGAGTTTCATTTGAAATCCAGAAAACGCCCTCGAGATCGGCACGGATTCAGGGAACATGCGCGATAATCCAGCTCACCACGGGCGAGCAGTATACTACGAAATTGAGGACGTCTCCCTTTTTCGCCGGTAGTATCTCGGCAGACTTGAGAGGGGATGGCGAAAAAGGGAGACGTCCTCAATTTCGCTTACTGTTCTATTGAGATTCTGCGCGGCGGCGGGCCTCCCGGCCGCGGCGTATTGTGGATATCCAGGACAATCGCCTGCAGGAGCAGCTCGAAGCCGAGGATGGTCGGCAACGCAGCGAGGATCACGGTCCCAATGGGGGTAGGAACATCGGAGAGAGCATGTTTGGCCCACTCGTAAGAACCGAAGGCGACTCCGAAGCCGAGCAACAATGTCCCCAGTATGGCAAAGATCGCGATCGGAGATACGTCGTAGAACAGGTAACGCCAAAAAATCCGACGTATCAGGCCGGCCAGCAGCCGCGGCGGAAAGGAAAAAAGCGCGCGCGGAACGGAGAGAGTGCTGATCTCACTTCCATAGCGGGCCGGCAAAGGCAAGTCGGCAACACGTGCTTCCGCGATGTTCAAGCGGATCAAGAGATCGGTTTCGAAAAAGAAACGGCGAGAGACCTTGCTGAGCCGGATGCTCCGGAGCAAATCCGCGCGCGTGGCCAGAAAGCCGTTCACCGGGTCGAGTACATTCCAATACCCCGATGCGAGCTTGGTCAGAAACGTGAGTCCCACGTTTCCGGCGAACCGCCAAGCTGGCATCGTATTGAGCGCGCGAAAATGGTAAAAGCGGCTCCCCTTGGCATGGTCCGCGGAGCCGTTCAGCAGGGGCTGCAGCAGGT
>Ga0187866_1002733_pt1 | contig 14060 bp, 10 predicted proteins | sample June2016WEW_11_1_3_FD_133013 | JGI IMG/M metagenome (GOLD analysis project Ga0187866, IMG submission 133013) | Peatland microbial communities from SPRUCE experiment site at the Marcell Experimental Forest, Minnesota, USA - June2016WEW_11_150 | ecosystem: Environmental > Terrestrial > Soil >... | reverse complement strand
GTTTTGCCTCGTTGTTTGTCGCGCAGGACCGGCGGCAGTTGACGGGGATTTTATGATGCCGCTGGAGCCGACCACCGAGGTCGGCACCCGAGAGCGGAAATCGCGGGATCACATCGACGTACACCGCGAGTAGTCGAATCGAACAGCGAGTGGAGATCAGGCACACATTATAAAAAAGTATTGGTGTGCCTGGTCGTCAGGTTGGTTCTGGAAGCCACCGCAACGAAGAGATTGGAAACCGTTCGCCGGTTACTCGCAAGCCGGAGTTAAGAAGGAACCAGCCTGATAAAGAAGATGGTGTTGTTTTATTCGGCTTCGAGGAAAAGAGAGTTTCCCCAGCGGAGCGATGATGTTTACTCTTTGGGACGTATTTACCAACATGATACAATGGTGTGGAGGTGAAAAATGGGAACAAAACTGGATTATACGGATTATACGTTCGGTTGCGCTGGTGGTTTCTCCCTGCGGGAATGCGGCTTCAGAGAAGAAGAAATGAAGAGATCCAGCAAATAGAAGAATAGACAGTACCGTGCGCATCATGGCTGTAAACGCAGCTCCAATCGCCTGGACCGTCTGTTCTATTAACCATACTTAATAAGATGTCTTAATGCAAGTAAATACCATCAAAGAAAAGTTGGCTAGATAGTTCAGCGGTTCCACTGGCGAATGAACGTTTTGTCTCTACTACACGACGCGTGGCTCGCGTTGTCTGTACCGGAGATTCGGCGGGTTCCCTTCAAAGCAGCAAGGAGTTAGTGGTTCGGAGGTGAAGACATGTCGAAAAACAGTAGTTTGGCGAAGGACGTTGTTTGGGCGCCCGGACGCTTGCGACGGCGCAGGTGATTTGACCGACACTCCAGTGCGGCTCGAGTGGGACTCCGCAGGACTGCTACCAAGCGCCTTCCTTTCCGCCGAACCACCAAACGAGACCGAACCCCAGCGTGTTTTGCTGCTTGCTAAGTACCCCGAGTGTGTCGGTGAGAAAGAATGGCCGATTGGACCAGTCCATCCGCCATTCCGGCCGAATCACAAAACCGTCTGCGACTTTCCAGTCTAGAGTGACGGTTGTTTCTTTCAGCGCCTGGTTAAGGCCGCTGAACATCCCTCCTCTATCAGAAAGGTACTCAGCCCGCGCTGCGAACGCCAATTTCGGCTTGAACTGATAGTGGGCATAAGCAGCGCCGCCATCCGTGTGAGCTGGCGGCGAGTTCGTCTCAAGCCGTTGAACGACGTAGTCGCCCTCAAGAGCAAAAGCCAACTTTGATGACACGTTCCACGTAACATAGCTATCAAATATGTGCAGCTTGCCATTTGGGGCATTCGGAATCGGCTCGAAAGGAATTCCTTGTTGCGTAGGCAATCCGGGCGTCCCTACCGGGAAATACTGAAAGTCGGGATGTTCCTGGCCAAAATAATAGTTCACGGTCCAAGCAATGTTTTTGGCAGGCTGGATATTCAGGCCGACGAGTTCATCCTTGAAACCATTGAAGGGCTCAGTCTGCTGAGTGCCATTGGTCAGCCAGTAGTTCAGCCCAAGCTTGTCGTTGATTTGATAGTGAGTCCGAAAACCCATGTGGTAAAAGGGCAAGAAGTTGAACCAGTAGGAACGCGAGTAGTTCCATTGATCCTTCGTGTAGTTGCCCTCGAGCCCCAATGAACTCGCCCACTTTCCGAAGTCCACCGTAAGGCCACTCCCCAGCGGTACGACATATGTCCCGTATGCCTGGAAGATATTGCGATAAATATCTGGTCGCGGCTCGTTCGCTGTGTTTCCCTGCAGAGTATTTGTCGCCTGCCCGAATTGGAGATCCAGCCGAGCGCCGTATCGCTTGCCGTTAGAAGGGTCAGGGGCGTTCTCGATTACTACATCAGCCTGTTGCAGGCTGAAAGCGTTGCTGGAAACGTCATAGGCGCGGAGGAGGTTGACCCGGCCGATCGGATTGTTGAAGTTATACAAATAATAGCCGTCCATCATGAAGCTGACGGTCGTACCTCCAAGGAGATTGAAACCATTATGGGATTCTGAAGTCGTTAATTTCTGCGCACCCTCGCTGCCGCCTTGTGTCGTTTGCTGTGCGGGCTGCGTTTGGGCCGGCACCTGGGCGGAGGGCCGGTTGTCGGCGCTTTCATTCAGCTGCGTTGCGGGTATTCTGGCTTGTAAATCACTAACCTGTTTCTGAAGTTCCTGCACCATGGTGCGCAGTTCCCTGACTTCCTCCTTCAAATCGACGGAAGAGCCGCTCTCCTGAGCCCGCACCGAGCAAGGTAATGAAACCATCACGAAAATGATTAGAAAAGCCAGGTTGGTCCCGGCGATGATTGTGCGAATTGAGTGCCGCCAGATAATGGACATTCGTTCTCCCCAAGCCTCCTAACGCAGAGGATGCTGCGTATTAAGATCTAAGTTCAATTCCAAAACGCTCACGCGCGGCTCCCCAAGAAAACCGAGCTGTCTTCCATTCGTATGCTTTCTCACGAGCTTGCGCATTTCGTCCTGACTGATGCCGCGTTCACGCGCAACTCTTGGAACCTGAAATTCCGCACTTGCCGGAGAAATGTCAGGGTCCAACCCCGATCCGGAAGTCGTTACCAAGTCCGCGGGTATGGGCGCACCGGGATTTGTTTTCTGCCTTACTTCGAAACTGGGACTTTCTGATCAAGAGCGATGTTCAACATAAGCACATTGACGCGTGGCTCACCGAGAAATCCCAAAGCAGCTCGCTCCGTAAACTGCGCGATCAATTGCTTTACCTGATCTGCGGAAACACCTCGCGCCTTTGCGACGCGCGCGGCTTGTATCTCGGCATTAGCGGGACTGATGTGCGGGTCCAGACCCGACGCCGAGGCTGTCACGGCGTCTGGTGGAATCGACGCCTTCGCTGTGAACAGCAAGCGTGTCTTGTCATCGTTGAAGGCCTTGATCAGCTTTACGTCATCGAGTTCACCGTGCGAATCTTTGAACTGGTCAAGGGGCACCGATGATTCATAAGGGAGATCGTTATCGACGCAGTAATGCACGATGCGAAGGTTGATCCCGTCGAAATCGACGACCTCGTTTTTCTTGTCATCCATTTTGGTCGTTCCGCGGAGGAGTTTGGCGCTCGTGGGGCCCAGGTTCGTGCCACTGCTGGCGGTCGCGTCGTAACCATTGCCTGCCGCTGACGGACGCGGATGAAAATATTCAGGCTTGGCGAAGGACTGGCCGATGAGGCTTGACCCGACAACTTTTCCGTTCACAGTCACTAGGCTGCCGTTCGACTGCTTCGGGAAAATCAGCTCAGCCAAGCCAGTCATCACCGCCGGGTAGAGCAGTCCGAGAACAACGGTGAAAATCAATGTCAAACGAAATCCAGGTCCTAGTTCTTTAATCATTTCCTACTCCTTGTTCTGCGGGCTCCGACCTTCACTTGAAGCGTTCCGCATAAAAGCAAAGCCCGTGCCCTTACGCGAGATGCAGCGCAACGATGATCTTGTCGATCAGCCAAATTCCAGGGAACGGCACGATGATCCCCCCAAGACCATAGATCAAGAGATTCCGGCCCAACATCTGGCCGGCGTTGACAGGCTTGTACTGAACGCCTCGGAGGGCCAAGGGAACCAAAGCGATGATAATGACGGCGTTGAAAATCACTGCCGCGAGCACCGCGCTATGGGGTGAGTGCAACCCCATGATATTCAGCTTGTTCAGCTCGGGATACATGGACGCGAACATCGCCGGGATGATCGCGAAATATTTCGCAATGTCGTTGGCGATAGAAAACGTCGTCAGCGAGCCACGCGTGATCAGCAATTGTTTGCCGATGGCCACGATCTCGATCAGCTTCGTCGGATTGCTGTCGAGGTCCACCATGTTGCCCGCTTCTTTCGCCGCCATTGTTCCCGTGTTCATAGCGACGCCCACATCGGCCTGAGCTAACGCGGGCGCGTCATTGGTTCCATCACCAGTCATGGCGACGAGGCGCCCTTGATCCTGTTCTTTTCGGATATATTCCAGCTTGTCCTGCGGCGTGGCCTGCGCGAGGAAGTCATCCACACCAGCTTCTTGCGCGATGGCAGCGGCAGTCAAGGGATTATCGCCAGTGATCATCACCGAACGGATTCCCATGGCTCGCAGCGATGCGAGCCGTTCCCGCATTCCACCTTTCACGATATCTTTGAGATGAACTACGCCAAGAACTCTTGACCCGTCGGCGACCGCGAGTGGAGTCCCGCCATTACTTGAGATTCGATCGGACACTTCCTTGAGAGATTGATGCACCTTGCCGCCGGCTTCTTTCACAAACTGGGCTATGGCCTCCGTAGCGCCTTTCCGCAAGTGCCTGCCATCCATGTCGACACCGCTCATACGCGTATAGGCGGAAAACGGAATAAACTGGGCGTTATGCTCGGCGACTTCGCGACCGCGCAGTTGGTATTTCTCCTTGGCCAGCACAACAATGGAGCGTCCTTCCGGCGTCTCGTCAGCAAGGCTGGAGAGTTGAGCGGCGTCGGCCAGCTCGCTCTCACTCACTCCATTCAACGGGATGAATTCGACTGCTTGTCGATTGCCCAGAGTGATGGTCCCCGTCTTGTCGAGAAGCAGGGTATTCACGTCCCCCGAAGCCTCAACCGCCTTTCCACTCATCGCCAGAACATTGTGTTGCATCACGCGATCCATTCCCGCGATGCCAATCGCGGAAAGCAATCCGCCGATGGTCGTGGGGATCAGGCACACAAGCAGAGAAACGAGAACGGCAACCGTCGGGGCAGTACCGCTGCCGACCGCTTGGATTGCATATTTCGCATAGGGCGGAAGCGTTGCCACCGCCATCAGGAAGATCAATGTTAGACCAGCGATCAGAATGTTGAGAGCGATTTCGTTGGGCGTCTTGTGTCGAACAGCGCCCTCGACGAGGGCGATCATACGGTCGAGGAAAGTTTCGCCCGGATTGGAGGTGATCCGGATCTTGATGTGATCCGACAGTACCTGCGTACCGCCCGTCACTGCGCTTCGGTCCCCGCCGGATTCGCGAATAACGGGAGCACTCTCCCCGGTGATGACGGATTCGTCGACGCTGGCGACACCCTCGATGACCTCGCCGTCTCCCGGAATGAGATTGCCTGCTTCGCAGTAGACGACGTCTCCAGCGCGCAGTTTTGAAGCCTGTACCAGTTCAAACGCGCCATGGGGCAGAATTTTCCGGGCAATCGTGTCAGTTTTAGTCTTGCGCAGTGCATCGGCTTGAGCCTTGCCGCGCGCTTCCGCCATCGCTTCCGCAAAATTGGCGAACACCACGGTAAACCACAACCACAGTGCGATTTGAATGCCAAAAAGAAGGCCACCAGTACCCGTGATCGCATCCTTGATGACGTAAATCGTCGTTAAAGCCGCTCCGACTTCCACGACAAACATCACTGGATTCTTTGCAACCATCCTTGGGTTGAGCTTTATGAACGCTTCTTTGGTCGCACGTTTCACGATTTCCGGATCAAACAACGGGCGAGCTCGGACACCTCTGGAGATGAGTTGCGAACTCTCCTGCTTGGTTTCCTGCTTGCTCTCCACCGGAGGAGAACTTAGGGTCGACATTTTCAACTCCTCATTCGCAATGACATTTTAATGGCGGGCTCCAAGTAGAGCCCACGCCCTTAGAACAATTTCCCGTTCAGCATCTGCAAGTGCTCAACGATCGGACCTAGTGAGAGCGCAGGGAAATATGTGAGCGCGCCCACAATAATGACGACCCCGATGAGCAGGACCACGAATAGCGAACCGTTCGTTGGCAATGTGCCGCTGGTTACAGGAATCAGTTTTTTTGCAGCCAGACTGCCGGCAATTGCCAGAGCCGGGATAATGAAAAGGAACCTGCCCACCAACATATCAAGGCCAATGGTCAGGTTGTACCAAGGCGTATTGGCATTGATTCCGGCAAAGGCGCTTCCGTTGTTCCCCGCGCCACTGGTATATGAATACAAAATTTCGGAGAATCCGTGCGCTCCTCCGTTATTTAAATTCGCAATGGCCGGCCCAGGTGGATTCCAGTAGTGGTCCTTCGCAAACGGAGCCACCGAACTGAGCGCAGTAAACCCGAGAACACACAGAGAGGTCGCGAGGATCGCAATGAGGGCCATCTTGACTTCTTTTTGCTCAATTTTCTTGCCTACATACTCGGGCGTACGCCCGACCATCAGACCTCCGATGAAGACGGCGATGATTGCATATATCAGCATGCTATACAGGCCCGCGCCGTCTCCTCCAAAGATCACTTCATCGGTCTGCATGTTGAACAACGGAACAAGCCCGCCGATGGGCGTGAGGCTGTCGTGCATGGCGACAACAGCGCCGCAACTCGCATCCGTGGTTACGGTGGTAAACAGCGCCGTCATCGCATTACCGAACCGGACTTCCTTGCCTTCCATGTTGCCGCCCGGCTGGCTTCCCGTATAAGCGCTCTCGACGCCCATGCTGGTCACCATCGGGTTTCCACGTTGTTCGGCCCAATAGCAGATGAAAGCGCCCGCAATAAACATCACGGCCATCGCCCCAAAGAGCGCCCAGCCCTGGCGTGGATCACGCACCATCTTGCCGAACGTGTACGTCAGCCCAGCCCCAAGCACAAAAATCAAACAGAGCTGGAGCAGGTTTGTTAGAGGCGTTGGGTTCTCGTACGGGTGAGCAGAGTTCGCATTGAAGAATCCGCCGCCGTTGGTTCCCAGCATCTTGATGGCTTCTTGTGAAGCCAAGGGGCCTTGCTCGATGGTTTGAGAAGCGCCTTCGAGAGTCTGGACAGTGGCAGGCGGTTTGAAGTTTTGAATGGATCCTTGCCAAACGAAAAACATAGTTGCGAGAATGCAGATGGGAAGCAGAATGTAGATTATGGCGCGGGTAACGTCGACCCAAAAATTCCCTATCGTCTTCGCGGTGTGGCGCGCAAATCCCCGGATCATCGCAATGGCAACCGCTATCCCCACCGCGGCGGAAACGAAGTTCTGGACTGCGAGAGCTGTCATCTGTGTGAAGTAACTGACCGTGGTTTCCGGGGAATAGGACTGCCAGTTCGTATTGGTTAGGAAGCTGACAGCCACGTTGAATGCCAAGTCCGGAGTCATCGGCGTGGCGCCTTGGGGCGCCTGAGGCGTCGAGAAGTGCATCGGGTTCAATGGGAGATGCCCCTGGAACCGTTGCAGCACGTACACGAAAAGAACACTGAATATGCTCAGCGAGATCATGGACGCCGCGTAACGTATCCAGGATTGCTCTTCATCCTCGCGGACTCCGCCAAGCCGATAAATCAGGCGCTCCAACGGGTGAAAAACGGGATGAAGGAATGTTCGCTCGCCCTTAAAGACGCGATACATGAAAGTACCAATGGGCTTCGTAATGGCGACCACGAGGGCAAAAAAGATCACGATCTGTGCAATACCGAGTAAAGTCATCTCACCACCTCAAAATTTTTCCGGCCGAAGCAGGGCGTACATCAGATAAACGAACAAAAACACCGCGACGATTCCCGCAATCGCGTATTCCATGGAATCCTCCCTAAAGGCGTTCGGACGCCTTGGTAAAGCCCCACAGCAGGACAAAGAAGGCAATCACAACAACGACGTAAAAAAGATCCAGCATGATTCACCTCACCTCTACAGTTTTCGGCGGCACGAGTGGCAACCGGATTCAATATCCTTTTCTGAAGCGTTCTATCGTCAAACAATCCTTCAAGGGTGCGCAACATTCAGGATAACGGGCCTCCGCCGTGGCAGAGTAGCAGCCAGAGGTAACTGTTTTTAATTTCACGGCACCGATCGCCACTATTGGCGCTCTAAGGAACCCTCAGGAACTGTTATTTGCACCCTGCCTGCACCCAGGTTTTCGCCTATATCCGTCGGTTCAATTGCAGGATATCAACGAAGAATGTCGTCGCCATCGTAAACGCTCCTGCCTCGTGAGCAGACGCATCCGCTGGCTGCTAGAAAGCTTGCCTGCGGCTGCGGTCGGCGATCACCAACCGACTCTCATAAGCACTGGTACATAAAACGGGGTCAGGCCAGCCCTACAACAGTCATTGCAGACGGTAAGAAAAAGCGTCTGAAGAAATCCTGAGCGGTTTGTTAGGAATTCATAAATTCAAAAACAATGGCTTCGCCGTCCCTGGTGCTTCTCCCAAAGAGAAACGTCCTAACGAAATCCCTTGCGTTGCTCATTCGCGTGGCATGATAGAAGAGGACGTGCGCACGCTCGTGCAGAAACATGCGAAGGGCCGCGGCCTGCGATTTCTTGGGGAGCCACGCGTGAATGTTCCGGCGCTAAATCCTGAGCTCGAGGTCTTCATGCCGCGCGAAGAAAATCACAATTTGCTGTGGGAGCGTTTTTCGGGAACCTCGCTTGGAAGCTGAAACCTATATCCTAGCCAGGGTTCGGTCACGATGTAGCGGGGATGCGCAGGGTCTTTCTCGATTTTCTTGCGCAGTTGGTTTATCACTACGCGAAGGTTCTCTGTTTCCTCGGCGTAATCCGGTCCCCAGACAGCTTGCAAAATTCTCTTGTGCGTAAGCGCTTTCCCTTGTTGAATCACGAGAAGGCGCAGGACATCGAATTCTTTGGGAGTCAGATGGACTCTCTGACCGCGGACAATGACCATCCTGCTCTCGAGATCGACGCCCAATTCCGGAGTCTCGATTTTGGGAAGCGGTTCCTCAGAACTGGAGCGTCGCAACGCAGCTCGAATGCGTGCCAGCAGTTCTCCCATCCCGAAGGGTTTTACGACGTAATCGTCTGCTCCGGCATCCAGGGCAACAATCTTGTCCTGTTCCGAGTTGCGAACTGTCACCATGATAATCGGTCCTTCAAAAGACAATCGAATCTTGCTGCAGGCCTCAAGCCCGCTCATATCCGGCATGTTGACGTCCAGGAGAATCAGATCGGGGCGCTCCCGGACGGCCATTTCAATGGCCTCTTGGCCGTTCTTTGCCTCTATGACGTCATAGCCATTACTGGAAAGAGTGGCTCGCAAGACGCGACGGATTTGCGGCTCGTCGTCGACCACGAGAAGGGTTGCAATGTTCATGGGCCTACGACCTTTCTGTGTGCCCCCCCAGCAACGCAAGCAAAAATCAGTAACGCCTGGGTTTCTGCATCGGCCCGCCAATCACCAAGCTATTTTCCGAGTGGCAGAGCAAGTGAAAACGAGGATGAATCTTCATTTGCTCCGCGGATAGGAACGGCATTCCTCAGTTGAGGATAAGGCCGTCCCCCACTCTTCGTGCCGCTAGAACTTCACCATGATGGCCATGTCGATAAAGGACTCATCCCTGCGAAGATCGGGGAACCAGACACTGCTGATTCCGCCGCCGCAGGCCGCTTCCGCAGGCAGGAGGCTCGTTTGCCCGGAAGAGGTGCCACTGCTGCATGTGTAGAATTGAGGAGAACCGTTATTTCCGCCGGGGGGCGTGATGCCACCTCGGCCAGTCCAATACGGAACGCTGGCGTGGCGATAGTCATATTCCCACCGGAAGGTGATGTACTGCTTGGGCATGTAGTCAAACGTGATGGAGGAGTCCCAAGCCTTGAAGGGGTCGCCGGGATTCCCGGTAAAGTAGGGCGAATTCGTGGCTGCGGAAATGGCGCCCTCTCCATTGATGGGGGGAATCAGTACGAGATAACGTCCGGGATTGTTGATCTGACCGCCGCCGACCGTCACGCCGAATAGATCCCTGTGGAACCAGAAGCGGTTGTACCCCATCCAGCCCACAAAGCTCTGCTTGGGCCCACCCTTTTTGTTGCCATGGCAACTCACTCCGGAGCCATATTCACAACCCAAATCGCCCGTCAGCGAAAAGGCCACCTTATCGAGAGTGTTTTCCGGTTTGTCGTAGTACTTGATCTCGATGCTGTTGTCGGTGTGAATGCGACTGCGGCCTTTGATGAAGAGGTCGTCCTCGCCCACCCCATAATTGTTAGAAATGATGTCGATCCACGGCTTCGGAGTCCATTTAATCTGTCCTCCCAGACCCGGCATGTGGTTGGCCGATGCGTAGGACTGCCAGCCATTAATGAACCAGGGCTCAATCTTCAAATGTTTCGTCGGGAAAATCTGCACTCGTACACCATTAAAAAACCATGGGGTATTGGAGGAAACATAAGAAGGTTGGTAGGCCCAATTATCGAAGTTGTAGTAACTGAACAGGCCGATGTAGGACATGAAGATCCCCGCGTCGACATTGATTCCGTTCAGCACATTGAAGTGATAGCCACCGTAGGCTTCCGAAACGTAGCGGTATGCATTGGCCAGATCCCATTGGCCATGGCCGGGACTAGGGTCATTCCTTGGCGTTGTCACTGAATACATGCCGAACTGGGTCATGAGCCTGGCGCGTACATTGTCATAGTGGAAGTCGCCGCCGACACCCAACTGCTCCAACTGAACTTCATATGACCGAAAGAGCTCGCTCGAACCCCCGATGGAGTGATCTGCCGGATGATTGAAGTCGGCGACATAATTCGTGTCTGCTCTGATCTCAGGGGTAAAGAATTTCGTGTCCCAAAATATCTCTTTTGTGCGGGGATTGCCGTTCAGCCAAGTCCAGTCCGCATCCGAAAAAGGCTCGACATACTTCGGTTTTTCAGTTGTTGCAGGCGCAGCCGCCGTCGTTGAACTGGTCTGATCCTGCTTGGGATTGACGTTTGACGCCGAGCTGGACTCAACCTCTGGCGCTTTGGCCGAGAATGCGCTTGCGGTTGCAGGAGCTGGGGACCCGGCAGGCGCGGCAGGGGCGGTCGTGGGCGAGCTAGCGCCGATCTCGGTCGCTCCCTTCGATTCCAGTTCCGCGACTCTTTTTTCGAGTTTTTCGATACGCTCCAACATCCATTGCTCGCGCTCGGTCAGGCCCGAGGCCGGTTTGCTGGCTGGCTCGGTTTTCGGAGCAGGCTTCGCCGACGAATCCGTGTCTGTTGCCCCGTCACCTGGTTGATCCGCTCCGTAGGCACCCAGGCTCAGAAGACAGAGAACCGCGAACCCCAACATCGCTTTCGGTCCAAAGAAAATGCGCATGGCTTCTCCCTCTACAGCGATCGGGCAACGAATTTTTCGGGAATGGCAGTCTTTCCGTGCCTTTGTGAGTCCGGCGAGATACTTCTCGTTGCCGACAAACGATACCGCCCCGGACATAAGAATTCCGTAAGACCAGGATAAGCCTTCCATTAGCCGGATGCAGTAGACCGCGGCACTTATCCGGGATTTTCTTTTAGACTTCGAAAACTGCAACGATCCTACATCCGTATTGCCCTCCTGCAGGCTGGTTGAACCCTGTTCCATCTAGGCCGTTTATACCCGGAGCGGTTCCGACGATGATCTGTGGATCGGATCGCCAAAGTTGAATGTTGTGCCGCTGCAATTTGTCGGACCCACTTCGATTGCAATCTGGAGCGAGGGTACTTGGGACCGCTTTCTTTCTAGTACGGATGATTCGGAGTCACGCGACGTGAAAGGCAAGGACGCGGCGAAGGAACACTACGATGCTGCCGCATAGGTCCTCGCCTGCTACGAAGCAGGAATGAGTTCTCGTACGGAGATAAACGACCTTTTGAAGATCTGGCCTTGTAGAAGGGGCTAGTGGCTGCGCCGAAGTCTCCTCGTCCAGAGATGTTTTCCACAGCTGCGCTTGTCGAAACCGCGGATCAAAGATGGGGATGCCATCTGAAACTTCGTTTGGTAAAGTAAAGCTGTGACCGGACGGTTCAGATTGCTGTTTCGCCAAGCCGTGTATAACTTGCGTGGCGGCTTCCTCGTCCGTCCATTGACTATTGCATTGACGCTGGGTTGCATCGGTGCAGTCCTTTCGTGGGTCGAGGAGTCCCACCCTGCGTTCGGTAGCTGGGTACCCAAAGTACTTTTCCTCTCTCGCTCTGACCCTCAAGTGGCTCAAGTCATCCTCGCCGGCATCGCTGCTTCAATTATGACTGTGGTTTCCATCGTGTTCGCGATTCTGCTGATGACACTTACGCTGGCCTCGATGCAGTTCTCTCCGCGCATCATTGTCAGCTTTACAAGAGACCGGGTAACGCAATGGACGCTCGGGATATTCCTTGGCACCTTCCTGTATTGCATGGCGGCGCTTCCGGCGGCGCACTCCCTATACCACAGCCCTTCGCGCCTATCGCTACAGTCACCGGAGCAATGCTGCTGGCGATAGCTTGCGTAGGATTGCTGCTCTTCTTTATTCACCACATATCCCAGGCGATCAGCGTAAATCATATTGTGGCTAGGATCGCGTCGGAGACAGAAGTTGTGATTGATGACGTGATGCCATTGCCGCGCGAACAACGTCGTCTCGAACTATCAGATAGCAATGACCTAGGCGCGTGGGATAAGCCGGTCTTGAGCGATGTCTCTGGCTACATCCGCTTCGTCGATACAAAGCGTCTTCTCGATTTGGCGATTTCCTACCGCGTGAAGGTTCGCGTGGTCAGGCGGATCGGCCAGTTCGTTCCGGCAGGGACTCCACTACTCATGGTTTACAAAGCCGAACGGCTCTCTCCTGAACACATCGGCCAGTTTCGAGGGGCGTTCGACTTCGGACCATCCAGAACCCTGCAGCAGGATATAGAATTTGGAATCTTGCAGATCGTTGACATCGCACTCAAAGCGATCTCGCCCGCAGTGAACGATCCTACTACGGCGATTAGCTGCGTTGACCACTTGAGTCGCCTCCTGATCCGCCTTATATCCAGGGAAATGCCGGAGCCGCTGCTCTACGATCTGAAAGGGGTCGCTCGCGTCAGCATCCGATTGATCGATCTCGAACGATTGCTGGACTCGGCATTTGAGCAGATACGTATGTACTCGAAGACGGACATCGCGGTCAGCATGCGGCTACTGCGCGCTTTCGGAGACATTGCCGCCACCACTCAAGACCTAACGCTCAGAAGAATGCTTCTTGAGCGGGCGAAACGGGTCGTCGCAGGTTGCGAACACAGGATCGATACAGAGAAACTGAAACCGATGCTCATTCGCCTGACTGCCTTAGAAAGGCTTACGGTCGCTTGAATTCGCAGTTAGACCGTTATGGTCAAGGCTGCGAGAATTTTGCCCTCGTTGCATCGGTGCCCAAGATTTCAAGCGGCACCAACAGACGCTTACGTTTGCCGTCAAAGACCAGATCGGAATGGCCGGCCACGTCGAATCGCAGGATTTGCACTTGCGGCGTTCTCCGGGCAAGCAGATGTTCCTGTCCTATCTGGCGTTAGCGTCGATTCCCATCGTCATTTTCGCGCTGCTGCTCCTTGTGGCGCGGCAGCACTAAGTTTCCCCGTCTTCCCCTATAATTATAGAGTACGTGGTATTCAGGAGTGGAGCCGTCCATGGCGAAACTGACTGAACAGCGTCCCGATCCCAATCAACTGCTGCGCCAGGTGCAGGCCGAGGAGCAGGAACAGCGCGGGAGCAAGCTGAAGATTTTCCTCGGTTATTCCGAGGGCGTTGGCAAATCTTTCCGGATGCTCGACGAGGGGCGGCGCCGCCGGGAGCGCGGAGAGGACGTGGTCGTCGGCGCGGTCCAGCCAAAGGTCCCCGACGAAATCAATAGTCTGCTGCAAAGTCTCGAAGTCATATCCTGTAAAACAATCGCCGGCGTGCCGGTGATGGACCTGACCGGCATTGTGGCCCGACACCCGCAAGTCTGCCTGGTCGATGGCCTGGCCTACGGCAATCCGCCGGGGAGTGCCCGTGCCACCCGATGGCAGGATGTTCGAGAACTCCTGGCGGCCGGGATCTCCGTCATTACCTCAGTCAACCTGCAATTCATCGAGGAGCGCCGAGACCAAATCGAGAGAATAACTGGCAAGCACGTTGTTGAGACAGTTCCTCTGAGTTTTCTCAAAGCGGCGGACGAAATCGAAGTGGTGGATGCTCCTCCGGAACTCTGCATGGTGCGCGCGGCTCAGGGTGCAAAACCCGGTGGTGTTCTTGCCACGCGGCAACAGCAGCTCTCGGAATTGCGGGAAATCGCGCTCGTGTTGGCCGCCGACGTTGTGGACCATCAGTTGGAAGCTTACATGCGAAGTCATGGCATTGAGCAGCTTTGGGGCG
>Ga0187866_1002722_pt1 | contig 14091 bp, 9 predicted proteins | sample June2016WEW_11_1_3_FD_133013 | JGI IMG/M metagenome (GOLD analysis project Ga0187866, IMG submission 133013) | Peatland microbial communities from SPRUCE experiment site at the Marcell Experimental Forest, Minnesota, USA - June2016WEW_11_150 | ecosystem: Environmental > Terrestrial > Soil >... | reverse complement strand
TCCACGTAATTTACGACATAAATTGTCTCGGTGCCGGAGCCGCCGCGATACTTGCCGAAGCCGCCGCTATCCCGACTTAGCTTGGCGGCCAGATTTAAGAACTGGAACTCGTTTTCTGTATCTTCAACGTCCGGCGCCCTGCCCGAAGGGCAATGGGAGAAGCCAAAGGCATCCACACCATCCAGGTCAGACCTGGCACCGTGCCCCTCCGTGTTAAGACCGAAGGCGAGGAAATCAGCAACCTGGACGCCCCACTGGTTTATCCCGGATATTAGCACACCCACGCCGGTATTGCCGATCGCCGCGGACACCAGCTCCCTTTGCGGGCTATCGAACATCAGTTTGCTCATGCAGATGGTGCCCAGGGTCATCGCCCCGTGGCAAGAAGGGGCGCTATTGCTCTGGGCAGCCTCGAAGTGGGGATTGAACATGCAGCCCTGTGGGACAATCCATTCCATCGGCCCGAAGATACCGGCGGATACCGGCAAATCGGCGAACGAGTAAGACATCAGATGGATGGCCACATTGGCCGCCAACCCGTGAGGCATGCAATGCTGGGGACTATCGGTCTCGGGGGAGGTACCGGTAAAATCCCAGATAAGCTGGTCGCCTTTTTTATGCAGAGTGAGAAAGTTACGTACGAGCCGGTGTTTTTCACCGACAATATCCATAAAGGTCACCGCCCGGTAGGTGCCATCGTTCCATTCTTTGATACGCCGGCGGGTGCCTTCTTCAGCCTCGATGATGATGCGGCGGAACAGGCCTTTAACGAAATCGTTGCCTTTCTCTTTGGCGAGCGCCACCAGGCGTCCCCGCAGCCGGTCGGCGGCGCTCAACCTGGCCCTCATATCGATTGCCTGCATGCGCGGCGCCCGCGACATCAGGTTGACGCACATCTCCACCAGGTCTTCGCGTAGCTTAAAATTTTCGCCTATCTTGATGGGGGATAGAAGCATGCCTTCATCATGCCTCGTTTTGGCGGTCAACGGCATCCCGCCCGGTTCGCAGGCGCCAGTCTCCGGCTGGTGAACGGCCGCATTCGTCCAGGCAATAAGCTCGCCGTCATTAAACACCGGCATGATGACAATCTGGTCGCAGTTATGGATGCCGCCGTAAAGCGGGTCGGAGCAGTAAAATATATCCCCATCCTTACAGCCTACAGTAGGGTCTTGCATCCAGGTCTCGGCCACGTACTTAATCGGCAGCTGGCCGATAACGGCATGGAGATATGTCCCGCACCAGGCGGCCACCATTTCACCGGTGGGGGTATAGATGCCGGTCACCAGGTCACCGGAGCGGAGCATAGAGCTAACGCCCAGCTTAAGGAAAACCTCCTTGGACTCCAGCAGATAATTGTTCAGCTTCTCGGTATAAATTTCGTAATCGCCGGGCTGGAGCAATTTCAAACATTCCAGCTCTTTATCCGTCGGCTTATTGGGCTTTATCCACTGCAATAGCTTTTGCGGGTCCGGTCTCATGTTATCCTCCCTTCTCTAAATCCTCTCCAGGATGAAATTGTGATATTTATCTACGGAAAGCTTGAGCGGCGGCGGCAGTACGATGGTGGTATCTTCGGCTTCGATGACCGCGGCGCCGCTGATAATATTACCGTGCTTCAGATATTTAGCGTCATAAATGGGCGTCGGGCGGAACTCCCCGTACTCCACCCAGTAAGCGTCCCTTTTTCCCTTCAGTGCCCCATGTTCGGGTACGTCTTTCGCCTGTGGATAGGTGGGAAGTTTTGGCTTAGGATGGTCTACAGTAGCCCGCAGTATCAGATTTAGCATGTCCACGCCGCCCTGGGGATAAGCCGAAATTCGGCTATAGACCCGGCAGTACTCGTCTTCGAAGGCCCTATATACCGCCTTCACATTGGCCTCGCTATTAATAAACAGGAGCGGAGACATGAAACGGAGGATATTAAGCTGTCCTCCGTACTTGGCCTCTAATTCGAGTCCGAATTTAATGGAGTCCAGGGAGAAGCCCTCATTGGTAATGTCCTTAATCGCTTTCTCCTGGAGATTTTTTATCGCTCTGTTGAATACATCGTAATCTTCGAACGGTTTCATGGTCACGGGGGCCAGCAGAGGCAGGCGGAGTGATTGTTCATAAAGATGCAGGATATCCATGGTGCTGGAACCAAAAGCGCAGAACACCGGCGAGAAAGGAAAGACAACGATTTTATTTATCCCGGCATACGGCCCGTAGGAACAGCAGTGGGTCGGTCCGGCCCCGCCGAAAGCAAAGAGGATAAAATCACTGGGCTTGAACCCGCGGAGGAAGGTCTCTTTAGCGATGGTATCGCCCATATTGGCATCAACTATCTTTTTTATCAGCAGCGCCCCCTCTTCCACCGAGGTGCCCGTGGGCCTGGCGATTTTTTCCCTGATGGCCGATACCGCCTTGCCTTTATCGAGTTTCATGCGGCCGCCGTGATAATAGTCGGGGTTGATGTAGCCCAGCACGATATCGGCATCGGTGACGGTAGGGTTGGCGCCGCCTAAATTATAGGAGGCCGGTCCCGGCATCGAACCGGCGCCTTGCGGCCCGACTTCCAGGCGGTTGCCCATGACGGGATTCAGCCAGGCGATAGAGCCGCCGCCCGCCCCGATAGACCTTGTCTCCAGGACAGTCATATCCACCCACCAGCGGTCAATGAGCGGGTGATACTGGTAAAACCGGCTGCTGCCGGCCACGACCAGTCCCAGGTCGAAGCTGGTGCCGCCCATATCGCTGACGACGATATTATCATAACCGAGCATTTTGCCGACGTTTGCCCCGCCGATAAGCCCGGCTACCGGTCCCCCGTTAAAGGTCTGAATAGCCGCCGTGCGGAAAACCTCAGCCATGCCGCCGCTGTTATGCACCATCATGATAGTCTTATCGTAGCCGGAGTTGCGTAGTTCGTCACCCGTGCCGGAAATCTGCTCCCACATGGAGTAATGCAGGTAGGCGTTCAATATCGTGGTAACGGTACGTGTATATTCGTTTTGTTTCGGTGTTACTTCCGAAGACAGCACGACCGGCATGGCGCCCAGGTAAAAGTCCGGATATTCTTTACGAATTATTTCTGCGATGCGTTTTTCGTGGGTGGGATTGGCATACGAGAAGAGCAGGCTGACGACAAATCCCCTGGCCCCCTTATCTACCAGATATTGCAGCTTTTCCAGAAGGTCTTCCTCGTCCAACGGCCGGATAATTTCCCCGCGACTGTTGACCCTTTCTTTGACGCCCACCGTCATTTCTCTGGAAATAATGGGTTCCGGTTTAACGATGCGGGCCAGGTTCCTGATTTCCCTGAAGGTCAACTGGTCTGACCATGATGCGCCCTTTCCGATAGGCACGATATCTTCAAAGCCTTCCGTAGAAATCAGTGCGAGTCTCGGGCCGGTCCTTTGAAGCAGCGTGTTCATCGCGATGGTCGTCGAATAGCGGACAACCTCGGTGCTGCCCAATAATTCTTTGACAGGAATACCCAACAGCGCCGCCGCATCTTTTACCGCTCTCATAAATCCAACCGAAAGGTTATATCCGGTTGTAGGTGTTTTAGTAAAGATACTCTTGCCGTCATAGCTTAAAAAAAGGTCGGTAAATGTTCCGCCGATATCAACATCAAGAGAGACTTTCATCATTACACCTGCCTCATTGTTAATTCCCCGACCTGCCTGTCCCGGGAGACAGGTATTTTTCTTTGAGTTTGTCGATGTCCAGTTCGATGTCGTGGGTAACCGGATGGCCCGGCGGCAGCATTTCATTTTCCACCATGACGCCACAGTTTGGACAGTAAAACTCAACTATCATGGCCCAGGTAGGGTCCGGCGCAAAGCTGAATGGACCTTTCAGCGGTGAGTTATAGATGGTGTTCAAATCTTTCCTGATATAGACCCGGCACCCTTTTTTGTAATTTTCCCTGGCGGAGATAAGCTCAAATCCGCAGCGGTTACAGCACCAGAGTTCCTTTTCCAGGTCGATATCCAGATATTCGGTTATTTGTCTCTTGGTACTCATTTTTCTCCTTAACGGGCTGATTCTATAACGCCGTTCAGCAGATTATCCACGGTGTACTTTTTTCCCAAAGGTATCAGTACCACCGTATCGTCGCTTTCGATGATTGCCGGTCCAACGACAACGTTACCACATTCGAGCTTCGGCTGACTGTAGATGGCCGTCCGTCTGGAGCCGTCCTTCCAGTAGACCTCCCGATATCCCTTCAGGGCTTTCCCCGGGATTTCTCCGGCAAAGTCATGAGTTGCCAATGCCGGGTGGGCCGCTGGACTGGTTGCACGCAGCCGGAAAAGACGTATTGACATTTCGTCGACACGGCCAAGGTTATTTTGCCTGGAAAAAGCATCGAGAATCCTGCCGATGTCCTGCGTTCTCTCGAGGAGAGTTACGGGCGATTCCAGTGCCGAGGTCACATTTTTTGAGGTCGCTTCAAGTTCCAGAGAAAAAGACACCTTTTCCGGCGGGAACCCTTCGCCCCTCATATCCATCAACACCGAATCCATCAGCCCCTTTACCACCTTGTTGAATCCCTCTATTTGTGAACTGCCGTCTTGACGCCGGAGAGACATCTTCACCAGTGACTCATAAGCATGGAGGACATCGGCGCAGGAAGAACCGAAGGCGCTGAAAACGGAACTGAAGCGGAAAACATATACTCTGGGTATGCCTGCTTTATCGGCAATACCGCAACAGTAGATGCTGCCGGCCCCTCCGAAGGAAAAGAGAACGAAGTCCCTGGGATTGTAGCCCCCCGCCTTTATCAGATTACTAATGTCCCCGGCGCAGATATCTTCCATGGCTTCTGTGACCAGCAGGCCGCACGCTTCCACGGAGATGCCCAGCGGTTTGGCCAGTTTCTCTGTAATTACTTCCCTGGCAAGTCCGGCATCCAGCTTCCGCTTTCCGCCCAGAAAGTAGTCCGGGTCGATATAGCCCAGGGCAACACAGGCGTCGGTGGAGGTGGCCTCCGTGCCGCCCAGACCATAGCAGGCTGGACCGGGCATGGCCCCGGCGCTATCCGGTCCAACCTTTATTTGCCGTTGATTAACAGGCCGGCTAATCGAGCCACCACCAGCGGCTGCCGGATAAACCTCGATGGATGGCAGCTTCACCGGAATATCTTCCAGTATGGCCTCGCGTTTGTAACCATGGCGACCGTTAATCACTAAGCTGATGTCGGCACTGGTGCCACCGATATCCATGCTGGCCACATATGGCAGGTGATACAGCCGGCTCATGTAAGTAGTGCCAAGTACGCCGGCTGAAGGTCCGGAATTGTGGGTCATGATGGCCGTTGTCTTCGCCACCCGGGCTACACCGCCATCGGCATGCATGATTAAAAGTGGTTTACGATAGCCTAGCTTGCGGACTTCATCTTCAGCTTTATAAAGGAACCGCACCATGTCCGGATGGAAATAGGCATTGAGTAGAGCTACGTTGGTGCGGCAGGCGTTATCGCCGGTGGTGCTGACCTCGCTGGATAACAGGAGCGGCACGGAACCGAGGTAATGCTTGGGATAATCATCGTCGGAAATTTCCCTGATTTTCTTTTCGACGCTCTGGTCAAGGTGCGAGTCAAGCAAGCTTACGACGATCATCCTTGCCCCGCGGCCCAGGAGGCTTCTTATTGCCAGTCTCACCTGCTCTTTATCCAGGTTGGTACTATCGATTCCGTAGACCATTCCCGAAGGTATGACCGAATCGATAGCCGGGCTCTTCCCCGAAGAATAAAGACTATCCTCATATCCTTGGGAAACAATCAGCCCCAGCCGCGGCCCCGACCTCTGCAGCAGGGTATTGGTAGCATGAGTGGTGGAAAACCTTATTACCTCTGTATTTTTAAGAAGCTGCGGCATGTTAAGCCCAAACTTTGCCGCCCCTTCCTCAATACACTTCAGGAAACACACTGTAAGGTCGTGGGGTGTGGTATCTACTTTGACCCATTCGATGTGTCCGTCTCCGGTGAGAAAGCCGTCAGTAAATGTGCCGCCGTTATCGATGTCTATTGTGAATTTCATCCTGTGCCACCCTAAAATTATTCCTGAAACATCAGTTAGGTATTTATATAACTTTCAAACGGAGCATGTCAAATAAATAATTCCAAATATATTCAAAGTTAAATTTATTCTTTGGTCTGGAAAATCAATATGAGTGTCCGTCAAAGCCAACATTAACATGAAATACCGAGCTACTTAATGCTACTATTAAGTAGACTTATAAGCCGTTGGCCGGCGGTTCACTTGTCCTGAATGTAGCTGAAGGAAATCCACCCGCCAGCGCTATTTTTTAGCTCAACCAAATTTAGATAGTTTTTGTGGGGTGATTTTCACCTTAGAGAAAAGCTAAAATGAATCAAATAATCGTATGCATGGCTGGACAATGATCCCGATGTCCGCCAATATGGAGAGAAACCATGATTGAGAAATCTATTGAATCCACCCGCCCATCCTGGGATGATTACTTCCTTAGTCTAGCAGAAGCTGCATCCAAAAGGTCTACGTGCAATCGAGGGAGAAGTGGCTGTGTAATTGTTCGTGATAGGCAAGTTTTAGCTACCGGGTACGCAGGTTCGCCTACCGGATTGCCCCATTGTGATGATGTTGGTCATCTGATGAAAAAAGTTGTTGAAGAGAACGGGCAGATTACCGAACATTGTTTGCGGACGGTCCATTCTGAACAGAACGCAATATGCCAGGCCGCGAAAAGGGGCATCTCCATTCAAGGCGCTACAGTATACAATAGAATGACGCCTTGCAGAACATGCACGATGCTGTTGATAAACTGTGGGATTACTAGAGTACTTTGCGAACGTAAATACCAGCAATCTGAAGAATCAGAAAAGCTATTTAATGATGCTGGTGTAACCATTGAATATAAATACAATGAAGTTCAGCAATATGATTGATATTCCATATTATTGATAAACGTACGCATGGAAGGGCAAACATCCCGATGTTCGTGCAGAAGATGAGTTTTATATTCAACTGAACTATATTAAAAACGAAATGCGCCACTACCGGGTTAAAGCTTACAATTCTGGCAATCTGGTAGAAATCGGCAAGGCTAAAAGCAAAAAAGGAAACTTATATGAAGACATGGAAACCAACCGCCGCTGGGATATTGAGCGTCATCACTGGGGCACTTAGTATTTCCATGGGGATATTGCGTATTGTTATGCAAGTAGAATCACCTGGCTATGAACAAACACATACTTTTGGTGTAGTTTGTATTATACTCGGTCTAATCGCTATCGTCGGAGGCATTTTTGGTATCAGACGCCGGGTTTGGGGTTTGGCGTTAGCAGGGGCTATCTGTGCTCTTTTCCCATCTCATCCATACGGGAGACTGATATGGTCTCCAGCCCTCGGTATTTTGGCTATTGTGTTTGTGGCATTGTCCAAGGGCGAGTTCTTGAGCTCCAATAATAAATCATCATCCAATCATAACGGTATTACATCGGTTGGTGCAGTGGTAGTTCCAGCGAAGCTTGGCAAAGCAATCTGGACAATAGTCATCGGTTTGTTGGTGACAGTGATTGGCTTTGGCATCGAACTGACTCCTCTTGGATTAATCGGGTTATTAGTATTGCTTTTAGGAATTGTATGCTATGTTATGTCCAAAGACAGGTGACCTACTCCCCGAAACAATACCAGTTTCATGTTAGATTGGTAAGGTAGATGTACGCTTGAAATGGCAAACATTCCGAATATTCGTTTAGCAGTGATTGTCACTTGATATAAAAGCTAAAAGGTATCAAATATTAATAGGCATGGCTGGACAATGATCCCGATGATCCAAACACCGTGTCATATGCGCCGGGCTTATCACCCTCCATTTCGAGAGGGATATTGGCCGACAAATCAATATGGTAACGATCATGGGATCCATCCGGGCGTATGGTAGCATACAGATCATAGTGTTTTTAAGCCGTCAACCAAAGGTGTGTGTCCTACATGAGGTACAAAGATGTTCAGAATCGGTAAGGCTTGGTTAGCGTTTTAACTACTAGAAAAGCTGGACATCTAAAGATTAGGTGCCCAGTTTTTATTATTGTTGATACAAAATGATGATTTTTCTATGTTTTCAACTCACATTTCTTAATGAATCCTCAAAGATATCCAAACCAGTATTCAGCTCATTTTCACTGATGACCAGCGGAAACATCAGGCGGAAAACATTGTGTAGCGCGCCGCAGGACATGATCAACAGTCCTCGCTCGAGGCATTTTCTCTGAATTTTGCCGGTCTCTTCCGCCGCGGCCTCTTTAGCCTGGCGGTCTTTCACCAGCTCCACGCCAATCATGCATCCCAAGCCCCGGACATCTCCGATCAAGCTGTATTTGAGCTTCATTTCCTCAAGCCGGCTGGTAGTGATTTTGCCCAGACTGATAGCCCTAGCTAACAGATTATCTTTTTCAATAACCTCAATCGTTTTCAAAGCCGCCGCGCAGGAAAGCGGGTTGCCGCCGAATGTGCCCCCCACCCCGCCGATATCGACCGAGTCCATGATGTCCCGGCGCCCGACCACGGCCGATATTACCAGCCCACCACCCAGCCCCTTGGCGGACAGTAACATATCCGGGACGACGCCGTAGTGCTCGATCGCCCACATCTTCCCGGTCCGCCCCATACCGGACTGTACTTCATCGGCGATCAGCAGGATTTTATACTTATCGCAGATATGGCGTAAACCTTTGATAAATGCCGGAGGCGGGGCGACAAATCCTCCCTCTCCCAGTACCGGTTCCACGATGATGGCGGCGGTTTCTTCCGCGGGAGTATGCGTTTTAAAGCTGTCTTCTATCTTCTGGACACAATACTCGGCGTATTTATCCGGTCCAACATCGAAGGGTGCCCGGTAGCTGTAGGCATAAGGGAACCGCTGGATGCTGGGATCGAAGGGGCCGAAGCCATATTTATAATATTTCACCTGGCTGGTCAGGCCCATCGCCATGGCCGTTCGGCCGTGAAAAGCATTCTCGAAGGCGATAAGGCCGCGTTTTCCGGTATATCTCCGGGCGATTTTTACGGCGTTTTCCACTGCTTCGGCGCCGCTGTTGGCGAGTAAAACCTGCTTTTCAAAACTGCCGGGAGTGATTTCCGCCAGTTTCTGTGCCAGTTCGACATACGATTCGTACATTAAAACGTGAAAACAGGTATGCAGGTGTTTTGTGGCCTGTTTTTTTACTGCGTCAATCACTTCTTCGTTGCAGTGACCAATACTTAAAGTGGATATCCCGGCGCAAAAGTCGATGTATTCATTCCCGTCAACATCTTCGACGATAGCACCCCTGCCTTTTTCAATAAAAACGGGCGCAATTTGAAAAACACCGCGGGGCACATACTGATCCCTTAATTTGAGTAACTCCGCCGATTTAACGCCGGGTACATCCCGCTTTTCACCGGGTTTTTTACCTTTATTCATGTTCTTCAGTCACCTCTAGTATTTCCGTTTACTTAATCTTGGCAAAGCAGCATTACGCCCTTTTTTCATAGACAACCCTGCCGCCCACGATGGTCATTTCTACCGCGATATCTTTTAACTTCTGCCGGGGCCCGCGATACGGGTCCTGTGATAATACCACAAAATCCGCCAGCTTCCCCGGTTCAATACTCCCTTTCCTATCTTCCTCGAAGCCTATCCTGGCGCTGTTGATCGTGAATATCTCGATAGCCTCATAAACATCAACGCGCTGTTCTTTGAAATAGTGATTGACCAGCGCATGGATGCCGCCCAGGGGATTCGGCTTTGTAACCGGCGTATCCGACCCGCCCGAGACCAGCACGCCCTCGTCCAGGATGGAGCGGTAGGGATGGAACCGCTTTATCCTTTCCTTGCCGAATAGCTCGAAATAATCCGAGAGGTTTTCACAGGTCTCCATGAACATAGGCTGCATGGCCAGGGCGACGCCCAATCTCGCCGCCCGTTTGATCTGTTTGAGAGTAGCCAGTTCAAAATGCTCGATACGGTGGCGGTGATCTTTCCTGGGGTATTTTTCCAGCACTTTTTCATAAGCCCAGAGCACCTGGTCGATGCACCTATCCGATTCGGCATGGATGGAAACCTGCATGCCGGCGTGGTGGGCTTTTTCCACAAAGCTATAGAGTTCCTCGTCACTGAATATCAGCATGCCTAACGACGCCGGATCGTTGCTGTAAGGCTCGAACAAAGCCCCGGTATGCGCATCGATGGAGCCATCGGCCGCGGTGGCCACGCAAACCCTATCACCCAGGAAATCGGCCTGCCGCACTCTTTCAAATTCCAACAGGCCCTTGGTGGCACCCATGACCATCGGCCGGATGCGGACGGGAATGCGTTTACTGTTCTTCAGGATGAAATCGACACTATCCAGGGGTTCCTTGGCAAAGAGCGTGGTAATGCCGACGGAGGCCGCTTCTCTGGTCACCAGCAGCAAAGCTTCCAGGCGTTCTACGTCACTGGTCAACGCGCCGATCAACTCCAGGGTCTTGCCGGACGCCGGGTCCTCGATTACCCCGGTTGGTTTGCCATCGGCGTCCAGGATTATGCCGGGCATACCGGCTTTTAGATCCAATTGTTTAAAGGACGCGGTATTGAGCATGGAAAAATGCCCGTCATAATGCTGGATAGAAATGGGGTGCTTTTTCGAAATATCATCCAGCTCTTTTAAAGTAGGGAACCTTTTTTCTGCCACGTGAAGCCGGTTGTACCCCGGGCAAAAGACCCATCTCCCTTCCGGGGTGATTTTAACCCTTTGCCTTATCAGGTCCAGGGTTTCAGCGACCGATGTAACGTAAGTTACATCCACGCCCATCCGGTTTCGGCCAGTACCCATAGGGTGGGCATGGCTGTCCATGAAGCCGGGCAGGACAGTTTTCCCTCTTAAATCGAGCACCCTGGTCGCTTTTCCCGCGCCGGACTCAATTTCCTGCGTCGACCCTACCGCTACGATTTTCTCACCTTTGATGCCGATGGCTTCCGCCCTTGGTTTCTGGTTGACGACAGTGATGATATTCCCCTTGATGATAAGATCAAGAGCCTGCGCCATTTTAGCCACCTCCAATCTTTTTGTCAGCACACAGCCTATAATTTCTTCTTTGCTTGGCGATTATTAACTTCCCCAAAAATCTCGTAAATCACTTTCAGCGCCGCCCAGGATGTGATATCAGAAACATCGAGCGGGGGCGCTACTTCGACGATATCCGCGCTTTTTACCGGCAAACGGACCATTATTTTCCTGATTAATTCCATCAGTTCCCGCGTGCTCAAGCCCCCGCTTTCCGGGGTGCCTGTGCCGGGCGCGAAAGCCGGGTCCAGTACATCAATATCGATAGTAAGATAAATAGATTGGCAGTTCAAATAGCGTTCACTGATCTCCCGGAAAGTATGCTCCAGGCCACGCCGGTAAATCTCCTGGGCGCTGATGACGCGGATTTCCGGGTGCTTGCGTAGATATTCCAACTCGTCTTCCATGAAAGATCGGGTGCCGGCTAACGTAACATTGCCCGGTTTTACGTTGGGCAGTTCCAGGGCGCGGCGCAGTGCGCAGGCGTGTGACCAGCGGTGTCCGTCGTATTCATCCGCCAGGTCGCAGTGAGCATCCAGATGGATAATCCCAACATTTTCTTCGGCATGGGCCCGCGCAAAGGCGTCCACGAGCGGTATGAAAACGGAGTGATCGCCCCCCAGGAAAAGACAGAATTTCTCCCTGCCGATAGCCTCATAAGCCCGCTGGTTTACTTCGTTGTGATATTTTTGCCAGTTCAGATGGGGTGGAATATCACCTTCGTCACATATCTTTAGTCCGGTAAAAAGTGTCCCATCCTCGGTGGCGAGGGGCAATATTCTGGAAAGCTCCCGCAGACGGTCCGGCGCGGCCGCCGCTCCCCTTGCCGCGCTGACCGCTCCGTCGAAAGGGATTCCCAAAATGATTATGTCAGCTTCTTCGCTCGCCGGAGCGGACGTTGCCCCCCAGGGCAGCGTGGATTTCATTCACGGTACCTCTACCCGCCTGGCATGGTTCGGCTTGGCACTGAACTTCCTCGAGACCTCGCCTAAGACCTTGTTCAGCACTTCCAGCACTTTATCGAGTTCCGTTTTAGAAATTACCAGCGGGGGCTCGATGCGTATCGTCTTGGAATTGATTAGCGTGCCGGCTACCAGTATGCCGTTTTCAAATAAGCCCTTGGCCACCTCGTAACCAGCTTCATTCGAAGTGAACTCCATACCTATCATCAAGCCGCGCCCGCGTCCTTCGTAGCAAATGTTCTTGTACTTGCTCATCAGATCGAGCAGCTTGGGGATAAAGTAAGCGCCCTTTTCCGCGGCCTGCTCGGGCAATTTCTCCTCGAGTGTCACATTGATGGCCGCGATGGCCGCCGCGCAGGCAAGTGGGTTGCCGCCGAAGGTGGTCGTGTGGATGAATGGGTTCGGTATCATTTCCTGCCAGATTTCTTTGGTAGAGATGAAAGCGCCGATGGGCATCACGCCGCCTCCCAGCGGCTTGGCCAGGCACATGATGTCCGGCTTGACCCCGTAATGCTCAATCCCGAACATTTTGCCCGTCCGTCCCAGCCCGGTCTGTACCTCATCGACAATGAGAAGGACGTTATAGCGGGTGCAAATATTCCTGACCTGCGGGAAATAATCGTCCGGGGGAATGATTACGCCGCCTTCTCCCTGAATGGGTTCCAGAATTACCGCGGCGATATCATCACCCGTAAACTTGGCGCTGGTTATTTCCGCTTCTATGGCCCGGGCGTCCCCATAAGGCACGTGGCGGAAGCCGGGCACCAGAGGGAGGAAGGGCTCGCGGAAAATTGACTTCGATGTGGCGCTCAAGGAACCCATGGACTTACCGTGGAATGCGCCGATGGTGGATATGATCCCGGTGCGCTTCGTGTGGAGACGCGCCAGCTTTAGAGCTCCTTCCACCGACTCCGTACCGCTGTTCGTGAAAAAGCAGTATTGCAGATTCCCGGGGGTAATCATCGCCAGTAATTTGGCCAGCATCGCCCGCAGCGGGTCCAAAAGCTCCTGGCTGTGCAGGGCCTGCCGCTTCAGCTGGTTCTGCACCGCTTCCACCACCTTGGGGTGGCGGTGACCGACGTTGAAAATACCATAGCCGCCAAGGCAGTCGATAAAGACTTTGCCGTAGACGTCGGTGAACTGTGCGCCGGAGTCCTTCCATTCCACGGCCGTATAATCGGTGGAAACGGATTTCCTGTATTTAAGGAAACCCGGATTCACGTTGTCCGTAAAGCCCTTGACCGATTCACTGACCACCCAGTCTTTTTCCGCATCGGTAAGCTCATCTTTAGCGATGAATTCCAGATATTTCCTCGATTGTTCAACTGCTGAAGTATAAACATTGCGAGTATTCGTGATCGATACCTCCTTGCACATCAAGCATTCATGAAATACCCCAACAATAAAATTAGAATGCCAACGAGTGAATAAATCAATAGTTGAATTGGATGATTAGCCGTCTAAAATGAAAGAAAAAAGGGGGGTTCCCATGAAAAAGTACTCGAGGAAACGTGACAAAATGTCCGGTTAAAACAGGGATGAGCGCGGTGACAGTTTTCTCCGGTCAAATGCCGGATGCAGCGTTATTTAATGAGGTTGGCTAGCTGAGAGCGGCGCTTGATGCCAGTCTTTTCGAAGATATTCCTTAAATGGCTCTGCACGGTAAACTGGCTGATGCCAAGTTTTTCCCCGATTTCCTTGTTAGTAAGCCCCATGCCCGTATATTGCGCTATTTTTTCCTCGCGTCCGCTTAAGCCATAGTCCTTTATTAATACCACGCCCACATCTTCGTTTTTAGATAGGTCATTGATGTGAATAATGAAATAAGGCAGGACGATATCTTTGCAGGGCTGGTTAATCAGCGTGTATTTAATGTAATACTTGCCCCCTTCTTTGGTGTTGATGATCCGGTTATGGGAAAAACAGTATTTGCTATCGTGCGTATCTACTAGGTGCCGGCAATCTTCTAATATGGACGGGGGCAGAGTGATATCAGTATTCTGTTTGGGCACCAATTCCATCTTCAGGTCGGAGAGAGGGCGACATATCTGTACGGCCTTGCTGTTGTAAAATATCGGG
>Ga0187866_1002721_pt1 | contig 14095 bp, 13 predicted proteins | sample June2016WEW_11_1_3_FD_133013 | JGI IMG/M metagenome (GOLD analysis project Ga0187866, IMG submission 133013) | Peatland microbial communities from SPRUCE experiment site at the Marcell Experimental Forest, Minnesota, USA - June2016WEW_11_150 | ecosystem: Environmental > Terrestrial > Soil >... | reverse complement strand
GGGTCGTCGCCTCCAGCCCCGGGCTGGCCTCCGGCGTGCGCCAGCCGCCCGTGAAGATACTCGCAGGGCGGCTGCTCTCTCGCGTTGTCCCAACGCTCCGCATTCCCCTGGGCTCGCCGATGAGCAGCCTGTCGCACGACCCCGGCTGGATCGCGTCGACGAAACGGGACCCGATGTTCTTCAAAACGCTCTCTGCCCGCATCGCCATGGAACAGCTGCGCACCAACCATTGGATTCTCGCACAGACCGGCTTCCCGCTTCCCCTGCTCATCATGCAGGGGACCGCGGATCGTTACGTGGACCCTGATGTGAACATCGCGTTCGCACGGCGCATTTCAGGCGACATCACCCTCAAGGTGTGGGAAGGCCTTGGACACGAACTGCACAACGAGTTGAAGAGGAACGAGGTGATCCAATACGCGCGCAGCTGGCTGGACGCGCACGTGACGCAGGCGCCCGGAACGTAAACCCGCCTTCGGCGGCGCTCTGAATCCGCCTTCGGCGGCGCTCTGAATCCGCCTTCGGCGGCGCCTTAATCCGCCTTCGCGCACGCGGCGGCGATCCTGCAGGCAAGCCGCACATTGTTGTGATAGAGATTCACGTTGGTCTCCAGGGATGCGCCGCCGGAGAGCTCGACGATCCGCGAGAGAAGAAACGGCGTAACCGCCTTGCCGCTGATTCCCTGGTCCGCAAGCTCCTCCGTCGCCCGCACGATCCACGCGTCCACCGTGTCTCGCGGGATCTCCTGCCCGGCCGGCACGGGAAGCGCCACGAGGATTCCCTGGGGCAGTCCGAGGGAGCGCTGTACGCCGAGCATGGCCGCCACCTCTTCGGCCGCGTCCACGCGTAAAGGAGCGGGAAGCCCGCTGGAGCGCGAATAGAACGCGGGGAAATCGGGCGTACCGAAGCCCACCACGGGCACGCCGAGAGTCTCCAGCATCTCCAGGGTCTTGGGGATATCGAGGATCGCCTTGGCCCCGGCGGACACCACGCAGACCGAGGTCGACGCGAGCTCCATGAGATCCGCGGAGATGTCAAAGGTATCCGACGCGCCCCGGTGGACACCCCCGATGCCTCCCGTGGCGAAGACGTCTATCCCGGACCGGAATGCGGCGAACATGGTGGCGCTCACGGTGGTCGCGCCGGTGCGACCCGCGGCCAGTGCCCACGAAAGGTCCCTCCGTGAGACCTTCAGGACATCGCTCTCCGTCGCCAGCCGCTCCAGCTCGCTTTCCTGCAGTCCGACGGTGATCCGGCCGTCCAGCACCGCCACCGTGGCGGGAACCGCGCCCGAGGCGCGCGCGATGGCCTCTGCCGTCATCGCCGTGTCACGGTTTCGCGGGTAGGGCATCCCGTGGCTGATGATCGTGGATTCGAAGGCGACGACAGGTCGGCGGGATTCGAGGGCCTCGCGCACCTCTGCAGAAATCCGCAGGCGTTCTGTCACGACGATCCCCTCGACAACCGCTCCTCGACCCTGTCCATGGCGGCGCGCACCGCGTCCTGCATCTCCCGGCCTTCATGGAGAAAGGAGAGAAGGAAGGCGAGAAGCTGGTCCCCGGCACCAGTGGTGTCCGGCGCGCTGACGACCGCGCGTGGAGGAAAGTCCACGCACCGGCCTTCGCTGTACAATCGGGTCCCTGCCGGTCCGCGCGTGACCAGCAGGTGGGCGATTTCACGATCCTCCATGAACCGCAGGGGGTCCACGCCGCCGGAGGCGGATTGGGCGCCAAAGGCATTCAGCTCCTCAGTGGTCGGCGTCGTGAGAAACAACTTGCGCAGGGCCTGCACATGGCGGCGTGTTTTTTCCACCGAAACCGGTTCGAAAACAACCCGGGTCCGGCCCGCGTAGCGGTCCACGAGGCCGGCGAGCAGGCGGGGTGAGAGATTCGCGTCCAGCACCAGATAGTCCTCGGCACTCGGCTCGCCGATCTCCCGCATCACGAAATCGGGTGTCAACGCCTGTTCGACGATGCGAAAATCCGACGCGGCGACCTTGAGGCTGCCGCTCTCCATGAGCGCGAGGTACAGCGGGGGTCGCGCGTCCCGGCCCTTCACCTCCTGGATGGTGACGTCCCCGTCGGCCTCCAGTGTCTCCCTCGCCCAGCGCGAGATCGGGTCCGAGGCGAGCGCGGTAATGAACCGCCGCGGGGTCTCGAGGTTGCTGAAGATGCGATACCCCACGCCCCCGAGACCGAGGCGGATATCCGACGGGTTTGAGGTCCCGTCGAGGAAACGCTCCCGCACCGCAACCATGTCGATGGCGACCGCCCCGACAACCCAGATCATGCCGGCTACGATGCGCCATCCCCTGGTCCCTGTCAATTCTCAGCCCGATGGTATAGATTGATGACTCCGATGGCACAGACCCGCGCGGGCAAAGACCCGGATATCCTTCTGAAGGGCGGACTCATCGTCGACGGGTCGGGCGGCGCCTCGTACACGGCGAATATTCTCATCCGTTCGGGCAAGGTTGCCCGCATCTCCCCTCGGGCGCTTCGGTCCGCGGGCGTGATCATCGAATGTGCCGGCAGGGTCGTCGCACCGGGGTTCATCGACGCGCATTCCCACCTGGACTGGCACATCCCCCTCAAGGGCCACGATGAGCTGAAGTATCCCTTTCTCGCGCAGGGGATCACGACCGTCGTCGCGGGCAACTGCGGCCTTTCGGCGGCGGGATTCCGCGAAGGAAGCGCCTGGAAGGAGCGGGTCTCTGCGATGCTCGCCGTAGGGCCGCCCGCGGCGCTCAATCTGGCGGCAAGGCGGAATCCTCAAGCGGCGCGGAATCCGCCTTCGGCGGCGCGGAATCCGCCGCTGGCGATGCAGTGGGACACGGTGGCCGAGTATCTCGCCCGGCTGGAATCCTCCGGCACGAGTCAGAATATCGCCCTGCTCGTCGGCCACGGCTCCACGCGCGCTTCCATCCGGGGCAATGACGCATCACCCCTGCACCCTTACGAGATCATGGAGCTGCTGTGGCTCCTGGAACACGCGATGGACCAGGGTGCGCGCGGGGTCTCCCTGGGCCTGCAGTACGAACCCGGCGCCTTCGCGCGGCCGGACGAGCTGCGCGAGGTTGCGCGGCTCGTGAAGAAAAAGGGCAAGATCCTCGCCGTGCACCCCCGGGCGTTCGCGCCAGTCCGGCGCGGGCAGTCCCTGCAGGCGCTCACGGAGGTGATCGATATCGCCCGCGCAACGGGTGTGCGGCTTCAGGTCTCGCACCTCTTCTTCGCCGGGCCCCGGGCCTGGCGCACTGCGGAGGCGGGGATTGCGGCCATCGACGCTGCCCTGAAGGAAGGTCTCGATATCGGGTTCGACGTGACCCCCTACCATTGCGGCGCGTCGGTGATCGGGGTCGTCCTGCCCTCCTGGTTCCTCGCTCGCGGTTCCGCGGGCTTCGGGGAGGCCTCGTCGCTGCGCCGGCTGAAGCGCGAACTCCGCGTCGCCGAACGGCAGATCGGTTTCGGCCCGGCGAATATCCAGGTCACGAACACGCTCGACCCGGAGCTCGCCGAGCACAACGGGCGATTCCTGCACGACGTCGCACGGATGCGCAGGATGGCCCCCGTCGATGCCCTCATCGACCTTTCGCGCCGCAGCGGCGGCCATGCGAAGGTGCTGCTCCACCACGACAGCACCGACAGGATCGTGGAGGCCCTCATACGGCATCCCGCCGCCCTCTTCATGACCGATGCGTGGGTCGAGCATTCCGGCGTGCAGAACCCGGCGGCGTACGGCGCGTTCCCGCGGCTGCTCCAGCTCGCGCGGGATCGGCGGCTGCTTCCCCTCGAGGAAGCGGTGCGGAAGATGACGGGCGCCGCCGCGGAGCGCTTCGGGCTCTCCGGCCGCGGACGGCTGGCCGAGGGCCTGCCTGCAGACATCACCGTCTTTGACTGGGACAATATCCGGGACAACACGACGCCCACGGACACCAGCGCCGCACCACAGGGCGTCGAGTACGTATTCGTCAACGGGAAGAAGATCATCAGTTCGGCGAAAAAGGAGCACCCTCTGAACGCGGGGGTTCCCCTCCGATAGTCGGGCCCGCCGGGCCCATCGGCGGCAGTCCTCAGCGAAAGACGGGCCCCGCCGCTGCGGGCGCCTCAGCGCATCGAATGCGCCAACGCCTCCTCCCACTTGCCGTATGCCTGGGTGTACGCCGCGAGCTTCGAACGGTCGGGTTCCACCGACTTCACCGGTTTCAGCGCGCTGAACGATTCCCTGGCGGTTCGGTACAACCCCGCTCCGACGCCGGCGCCCCGTGCGGCTCCCTGCGCGCCGTTGGTGTCGTAGAGCTCGACGCGCGCTCCGGTCACGGTGGCAAATGCCTCGCGGAAGAGCGGGCTGAGGAACATGTTCGCGTGCCCCGCCCGGATCGTGCGGGTATCCTGACCCATCCCTTTCATGATCCGAAGCCCGTAGCTCAGTGCGAACACGATCCCTTCCTGCCCGGCACGCAGAAGGTGAGGGATCCCGTGGCGGTTGAAGTCGAGTTCCAGGATGGAGGCGCCGGGGTTCCTGTTTTCCAGCGTCCGTTCGGCGCCGTTTCCGTAGGGCAGGACGACAAGCCCGTCAGAGCCCACCGGCGCCTGCGCGGCGACCCGGTTCAGCTCGTCGTACGGCACGGCGCCCGAGTCCCCGACGAGAAGCCGGCGGAGCCAGCTGTACAGGATGCCGGTTCCGTTCACGCACATCAGCACGCCGTAGCGCGGGCTGTTCGCCGCGTGGTTCACGTGGACGAACGGGTTCACGCGTGAGGCAGGGTCGAAACGCGGCGAATCGATGATGCCGTACACCACTCCCGATGTCCCGGCGGTTGCGGCAGCCTCACCGGGGTCCAGAACGCCCAGGGAGAAGGCGTTGTTCGGCTGATCGCCGGCGCGGTAGCAGACCGGCGTGCCCTTCTTCACACCGAGCGCAGCCGCGGCTTCCGCCGTCACTCCGCCCTGCGCCGAGAAGGAGGGCAGCGCGGCCGCGACCAGCCCGTGCGGGATCCCGTACCAGTCCAGCACCATGTCCGCCCGTCCACCTGCCATGAAGTCCCAGAGTATCCCCTCGGAAAGGCCCGACTGGGTCGTGGAGCGCTCTCCGGTCATCCTGAAGGCGACCCAGTCGCCCGGCAGCATCATCACCGCGGCTCGTGAGAAGACCTCCGGCTCGTTCTCCTTCACCCATGCGAGCTTCGACGCGGTGAAATTGCCCGGCGAGTTCAGCAACCGGTCCAGGCAGAGCTGTTCGCCGATCCCGCGAAAGGCCTTCTCCCCGATGTCCACGGCCCTGCTGTCGCACCAGATGATGCTGGGCCGCAGGACTTTTCCCGCCTTGTCCAGGAGCACCAGCCCATGCATCTGGTAGGCGATCCCGATCGCCTTCACCGAGTCGAAGGCCGTGCCCGTCGCCGCCTTCAGCTCGGCGGCCGCGGCAGCCACGTTTTCCCACCAGACCGCAGGATCCTGTTCGGCCCAGCCGGGCCGGGGGGCCGCGATGGCGAGCTCGGTCTTCGGGCTGGTGGCCTCGCCGGCCGCGAGGCCGGTGGCGCACTCGATCAGCGCAGCCTTGATCGAGGAGCTTCCTACGTCGAAACCGAGAAGATAGCCGTCTGACGCCATTGCCGCCCCTCCAGTGTATGAGCTCAATCATGACGTTTATACCCGACCAGGTGAAAGTGGGGAAGCAGAGACCCCCTCGGCCAGGCGCGATCCGGCCCTCCCACCGGAGTTTCCTTGACCCCTTCCGGGCTGCGGCATATCCTGCCTGCTCAGGAGGCGCACATGGAGCCGGATACGACAAACGAGTTCAAGGTCAGGGGCGAAGAGCTGCTGCGCAAGGTGAAGGAGATCGTCCACGAGGGAAACGTGCGGCGGATCATCATCAAGGACGAGAAGGGTGAGACCTACCTGGACATTCCCCTCACTCTCGGCGTTGTAGGCGCCCTCTTCCTTCCCGTCCTCGCTGCCCTGGGCGCCATGGCGGCGCTCGCTTCCAATTTCACGCTCCAAGTCGTCCGCCGTGATGATGAGGAGCCGCAGGATCCTGCCCGGGGGAGCGGCACGTAGGCGGCTATCTGCGGGGCGGCGCTCCCATGATCCTCGCGGGGAGGGAGAAGAGGGCGCGGATGAGGCCGAAGACCCCTTCCATGGTGATGCCCAAAATCCGGAAGGGCAGCAGGATGAGCCACGCAATCGGGTACAGCACGAGTACGACGAGGGCCAGGGGCCCGCAGATCACCAGGAGGACAATCCAGAGCAGGATTTTCATGCGGTGCAGTGTATTCGGCGCCGGAACGGGGTGTCAACCGCAGGGGCTGTCGAGGCGAGGCTGTCAACCGCGACGGTGAAAATGTCACTTCACGTCATCGCCCGATGGCGGCCCCCGCCGCGCGGTCCACCATCGCTTCCAGGAGCGTGATCGCCTGCCTCTCGCCCAGACCCTGCTGCCGCATAAGCGAGCTCCACGTTCTGAAATCAAGCGCGTGCCCGAGGGCGGCGGCGACAAGCTTCCGCCGCGGACCGCGGACGGACCAACCGGCTGTCAAGGCCTCGCGCATTTTCGCCCATCTTTCGACATATGGTCCGCCGAACTCCGCGAGGTCCGGGCGCAGCAGCCGGTCCCTTCCGATCAGGACCCAGCGGTTCTCCGTTCGCGCGTAGTAGCGAAAGAGTTCCCGAAGCGCACTTCGCAGCCGCGCACGCGGGTCCCGCACCTTTCGCCAGCCTTCGGGCTGGGGAAGAGGGTTCTGCGCAAGGTAGTGGCGCGAGCACGCCCAGAGCAGGTCCCGCTCGTTGGGGAAATGGCGGTAAAAGGTCAGGCGCTCCACACCGGCGCGCTCGGCGATCGCCTTGACGGTCGTGCGGGCCGGGCCGAGGGACATGTGCAGATCCACGGCGGCATCGATGATCCGCTGCCGCGTCTCACCCTGGCGTTGAGCCCTCTTCTGCAAGCGGTAGGTCCGAGGCATGCGATTACTATACCCTTTTTATTTCGCAGAACAAGGGCGTACACCGATTTGACATTCACTCCTTCACGCGGTATATATGAGTATACACGAATGTTCACCGGATAATCGGCGAAGCACTCGTGAAGGAGGACCACATGAACGCTCATTATTCCGGACCCCTTGCCATCGCGAAAGCCGACGGAAAGCTCGTCGACCTGGGTGGGCTCGGAGTTCATTTCAAGCTCTGGGGAAAAGAAAGCGGAGGCCGGGTGTCCGTCGTCGAGCACCCCATGCAGCCTCGTCGGCTCGTGCCGCCGCACGTGCATTCAATGGAAGACGAAGTCTCGTACGTCGTTCACGGCCGCTTCGGCGCCCGGATCGGCGACGAGATCCTCACCGCAGGCCCCGGAGATTACATCTACAAGCCCTGCGGGGTTCCGCACACATTCTGGAACCCGACCGACGAACCCGCCCTGTTGGTCGAGATCATCGCCCCCGCCGGATTCGAGGTTTTCTTCCTCGAGACCGCCGAGTTCTTTCAGGCGGGCGGCAAGCCGGGAAGCCCGGAACATGGGAAGATCGCCGAGCGGTATGGCCTCACGTTCTTCGGTGACTGGATTCCCGAGCTCAAGTCCCGATTCGGGCTGAAGCTCCTCGGCGAGCCTTAGGGGGAGAGCGGCACCGGGCGGGAGAAGGGCTCCCTCAGACCAGTTTGCTGAACCAGAGCTGCGAGAGGAGCGCGCCCAGGAGAAGCACGGCGAAGGCAACCGCGGCAACGAGCGCCGTGATCTCCGTCGTGTCTTTTCCCATGACCAGCCGGACGCTCAGTGCCTGGTAGATCTGCATGAGCTGGCCCTCGTCGCTGGCCTTGTAGTAGCTGGCTGCCGTGTTGTGCGCGATCTTCTTGAGGACATCCTCGTCCAGCGCCACGCGGAAAGACCTTCCTTCCGCGCCCACGATGTCCCCTCGGGTCGTGCCGACGCCCACGGTGAAGACCCGCACGCCTCGGTTGGCCGCCTGCTCGGCCGCGTCCAGGGGATCGGGGCCGGTATTCGTCTGCCCGTCCGTGAGAAGGATGACCACGGCGGAGGTGTACGAGCCCGGCGCCACGGGCGCCGGCGCCTGCGTGTCCGAGCTCGACGCGAGGGGCTGATCGGGCGACGGCTGCGCGTCGGGGGCAGCTTGCGGATCAGCGCCCGGGGGCTGGTCAGCCGTTCCGGCGGCGGCTTTGCGGGCGTCCTCGAAGATCGCGTCCAGCGACACGATGATCCCGCTCCCGACGGCTGTTCCCCGCTGCGGACGGAGCCGATCGATCGCCGCGTACAGGTCGTCGCGCACCGTGGTGGGCGCCTGGACGAGGGCCGCCGTCGCGCTGAAGGCCACGATTCCCACCCGGACATTGCGCGGCTGTTTCTCGATGAACGTGCGGGCCGCCGCCTTCGCCGCCTCGATCCTGCTGGGCTTGATGTCCCGCGCTCTCATGCTGCCCGAGATGTCCAGGGCCAGGATCACGGTGCCGCGGTTGGACGGCAGCATGACGGTTGCCTGCGGCCTGCTGAGAGCGAATATCCCGACGGCGAGTCCGGCGAGGAACAGGATCACCGGTATGTGCCGCCGCGCTCCGGGACCCTTGCCCCGCGCGTCCTTCACGACGATCAGGCTCGCGTAGCGCGCCGCGTACTTCCGCCGCCGCCTCTGCGCCCAGATGTAGAAGAGCGCGAGCAGCGGAATCATGAACAAAAGCCACAAGAGGGATGGCCACTGCAGCGTCATGCCGAGCCCTCCGTCAACCGGCCCGGGGCCGCGCGAGAGCGCGGGAGGAATGGGCCCTGCGCCTCTGCGCGCGCGCCGACGCGAACCGCACGATGTCCCCGGCCATGTCTCCCTCCGTGGAAAGGCCGAGGAGGTCGACGCCGGCACGCGTCAGCATCGTCTGGAGCTCCTCGCGCCGCTTCCGGGCGAGCTCCGCGTAGCGCCTCCTGAAGCCCCGGTCGTGGGTGTCGACGAAAAGCTGCTCACCTGTCTCGGAGTCTTCCAGCACCAGGGGCCCCACGTCCGGGAGCTCACCCTCCCGGGGATCGAAGAGCCGGACCGCGAGCGTTTCGTGCCGATGCGCCACCATCGCAAGTCGTCGGTCCCATCCCGGAACGCTCAGGAAATCCGAGACGATGAACAGGAGCGAGCGCCGGCGGACCATCCGGAGCGTCGAATCGAGGAGAGCGGACAGGTCGGTGCGCGGCGCCCGGGTGAGCCGCGGCTGCTCCATGAGCTCGCGGATGAGGCGCAGGACGTGCATCCGGCCCGACTTCGCGGGCAGGATGCGCGTCTCCCCGCCGGTGAACACCAGGGCCCCGACGCGGTTTCCGTGGCGCGTGAGCACCCGTGCGAGCACGGCGGTGAAATCGACCAGCAGGTCCCTCTTCTGCGCCGCGGGCGGTCCGAAATCCACCGAGGGGCTCATGTCGAGGAGAAACCACGCGGTGATGTCGCGGTCCTCGACGAACAGCCGCACCCACGGTTGCTGCATCCGGGCCGTCACGTTCCAGTCGATGGCGCGCACGTCGTCGGTGAGCTGGTACTCGCGGAGCTCCGCCATCTCGAACCCGAAGCCGCGGAAGAGGGTTCGATAGTCGCCCTGGAGCAGGCCGTCCAGCCGCTTCACGACGGTCCAGTCGAGGCGCTGCAGGACGCGCTCGGGTTCAGATGACGCCCGCGGCATGGCCCTGGAGCACCTGGGCAGGGGCAGGCACCGCCTGCATCACCTTCTGGAGAATGTCGTCCGTGGTCACCCCGTCCGAGAGCGCCTCGTAGGAGGGGATGATGCGATGGCGCATCACGTCGTGCACGAGATCGCTGACGTCCTGGGGGATGACGTACGTGCGGCCGCGGACGAACGCGAGGGCGCGCGCGGCGATGACGAGATTGATGGATGCGCGCGGGCTTGCGCCGTACACGATGTAGCGGGCGATGTCGGGCACCCCGTGCGCCTCGGGGTTGCGGGTCACGGCGGCAAGCCGCACGGCATGCTGCATGAGCAGCGGGTCGACGAACACCCTTTCGCAGGCAGAACGCAGCGTGAGGACCTGCTCCGTGGTCACCACGGGCGCCACCTCGGCGAGCGCGCCCGTCATGCGCTGCACGATCACGAACTCCTCCGCTTCGCTGGGATAGTCGACGAGGACCTTCATCATGAACCGGTCGACCTGGGCCTCGGGCAGAGGATACGTGCCGTCGGTCTCGATGGGGTTCTGCGTTGCCATCACCAGGAACGGCTCGGGAACGCGGAAGGTCTCTCCCCCGATGGTTACCTGCCTCTCCTGCATCACTTCCAGCAGGGCGCTCTGCACCTTCGCCGGGGCCCTGTTGATCTCGTCCGCGAGGAGAAGGTTGGCAAAGACCGGGCCGAGTGAAGTGCTGAACTCGCCGGTCCGCTGGTTGTAGATGCGGGTGCCCACGAGATCCGCGGGTACGAGGTCCGGCGTGAACTGGATCCTCTTGAACACCCCGCGTACAGCCGCCGCGAGCGTCTTGACCGTGAGGGTTTTCGCGAGGCCCGGGACACCCTCCACGAGAAGGTGCCCCTCCGACAGCAGCGCGATGAGCACCCGCTCCAGGAGATGGTCCTGCCCTACGATGATCTTCTTCACCTCGTAGAGGATCTGCTCCATTGTCCGCGCCTGTTCGATGGCGGCCGTATCCTTTTCGTACTGCATCATCTTCCCCTTTGCTCCTCGCCTTTTTCCTAGACCGGCGGAAATCCGATTGCGGAACCGGTATCGTCGATCGGGATCGCGAACCCGATGCCGATGAACACGTCCTGGCTGGTCGGATTCAGCAGCGACGCGACGATCCCCACTACCTCCCCCGCCCTGTTCAACAAGGGGCCCCCGGAGTTCCCGGGGTTGACCGCCGCGTCGAACTGGATGAGGTTCGTGAGCTCCACCCCCGATTCGCGCGAGACGTACTGCCGCCCGAGCCCCGAGACCACCCCGTCGGTGACCGAGTTGATGACGCCAAAGGGATTTCCCACCGCGATCACCTCGTCTCCGACGTGAAGCGATGCGGAGCTCGCGAGTGTGGCGGGCTGAAGGTCGTCGGGCAGCTTCAGCGCGCTCAGCACCGCGAGGTCCTTCTCCGGCAGCCGCACCGTCACCAGAGCATCGGACTCCGTTCCGTCCGCGAAGAGCACCTTCACCTGGGGCGCGTCCCCGACCACGTGGAGGCAGGTGAGGATCAGGCCGGTCTCCGCAATGACGACTCCTGCGCCCAGCGTTGAGCGCGCCTTGCCTCCCTCCGTCGTCTGAGTCTGGACGACGACGACGGAAGGCCGGATCGCCTCGTAGGCGACCGACGCGGTGGAAGGCGGGGGAGGTGTGTTCTGCAGAGAGCGGCTGACAGCATTGTCGATGTCGCGCTGGGTGAGGTTCTGGGGCGCAGGGCGGAGGGCGTTGGAGATGAGGAGCGCGACGACGATCGTCAGGATGTTCGATCCGACGAGGATCGGCACACGGGAGCGCGTGTACGTCCGGATCAGCCACCCCCGAACCAGCTGCCAGTCGGAGGCCGGCTCGGAGGGCGGCGGGACTCTTTCTTCAAGACGCACACCCTAAGGTACTTCCGCGAAAAAGGTGTGGAAAGCTAATTTTGTGTTATGCCGGCAAGAGACCGCCCCCGCCGACGCTGCCGGCGGGAATCACTCTCGCTTTCAGCCGAGATGAACTCCTACGATGAATGAGGGCTGGAATATCGTGCGCGCTGGATCGGCTCCCGGCATCGACGAGGACAGGGTGGGCACCAGCGCCCGAACGGAAATCCCCGCGTCCAGAGCGAATCCATCGGCAAGGGGGTAGCCGAGCACCGCACGGGCCCGGGGGTAGAGGTATCCCCACGGGGTGGAGTCCCAGCCCGTCGTGCCCTGTCTCTGGGTGACGAGGGAGAGATCGAAATCGATGAAGGCGCCTCCGATATTCGCCCGGCCGCCGAGCCCGGCGCCCAGCGACCACAGGACGGGGTCTGAGCCCGTCACCCATCCCGCGCTGAAGACCGAGTACACGTGCTGCGTGCCCAGCGAGAGCGCGGCATACGGCACCCCGTCCATGTCCACCCACAAATCCAGCGCATGGCGTCCGCGGCCTTCGATTGAAACGACGCCGATCGGGATCCCGTCGATCTCGCGCGAGATATTGATCACGCCGAGCTGTATGCCCGACACGTGCCGTGCGATGTTCACCACCCCTACCTGGACGCCCGAGACGGAATCCGCAATGTTCACGACGCTGATCTGCGGACCCTTCACCGTCCTTCCCCAGTTGGCGACGCCGGCAACCTGCGCGCCGGAGATCCCGCTGTCCGCCCAGTTGCCGATGCCGGCAACCTGCGCGCCGCGCATCTCCCCACCGGACCAGTTGAACAGGCCCGCCGCCTGGGCGCCGACCGTGGAGCCGAAGACGACGTTCGCAAGACCGCCCGCCTGCCCGCCCACGAGCGTGCCGCCCACGTTGACGAGGCCGGCGGACTGGAAGAAGCGGACATCGCCGGCCACGTAATTGACCAGCCCCGCCGACTGGTAACCCGTCAGCGAGCCCAGGGCGGCGTTCGCGAGGCCCGACGCCTGGAACCCCACCACGTCCCCCGACTCGAGGTTGGCAAGCCCTCCGACCTCGAACCCGTACGATGAGCCCGAGCTGCCCACGAGGACGTTTACCGCGACGACATGGTCGACACGCGAGGCGAACATTCCGCGGGACAGGTCAGGGAAGAAGCTGAGCTGAAACACCTCCGGCGGCGGGCGGTCAAAGGAGGATTCCCGGGGCGGCGCGGAATCCCCCGGTGGCTGCGATGGATCACCGTCCCCTGCGGGGGCCGATTCCGCCGGCGGCGCCGCGCGCGCCGCCCCTGCGGCAGCGGTGATGGCCGCGTTCACCGCCGTCCCCATCGCCTTGCCGATGGCCGAGCCGACCACAGCCCCGACCGCCGCACCCATCGCTGCCGCGGGATCAGTCGAATCGGCGGCCGCAACCTGCGGCGGCGCGGCGCCTCCGTCTGCGTCGACGCCGCGGGCCGTGGCCTTGTCCAGCGGCACGGAGCGCAGGCTCGCAAGCGTGAGGTTCGCGGGCTGGCGGCTGGTGATGCGCACGTCGCCTTCGAGCCGCGTGGTCCGTGTGTCCAGCACAACGTTGTACACGCCGGGCTCCAGGCCGAGCTCGGCCTTCTGGCCGCCGTTCTTGTTCAGCTCCACCGCGAGGTTTCCCTGCGCGTCGCGCACGTACAGGCGGCCGGCGACATCCTCACCGATCCTGAGGATCGCGCTCGATGTTCGGAGGTCGGTGAGCACCAGGTCGCCGGAGCCCGAGAGGTTGATGTCATACGCGGCATGCTGCGGGCCGTACTGGGTCTTCTCGGTGGAGGCGAGGGTTTCCTGGAACGCATACGTATACGCCTCGTTCAGGGTCACCATGCCGTCCCCGGCGGAGTCCGCTGCACCGCGGAGGCCCGAGATGAAATAGTGCGTGAAAAAGGATGAGCCGATCCTGTCGGATTCCTGCGCCGCCTCTTCCGCCGATGCCGAGGTGAGATACGCGTGACCGGTCATGTCCGAGGAAGCGTCGAAGAGGAATGCCGGCCGGGCCTGTCCGCCCTTGGCGCGGGTGAGAGAACCGGACGAACAGGAGTCGAGGATCGCAACCTCTACGTCGGCCGGGATTTCGTTGAGCTCCCGGCGCAACTCCTCCCATTGGACCCGGTCCTTCCCGAGGATGAGGCCCTCATCGTCGGAATGGCCGGAATAATAGAAGACGAATTCGCGCCGCTCGTCCATCTCCTTTGGTGCGGCGACCATCTGCCGGACCCTCTGCAGGCCGTCCTCGAACCGCTGCAGCGTAGGACTGGAAACGAGGACCAGGTCCCGGGGCTTTACGCCTCCCGGTCCTTCAGCACAGCGGCGAAGGACCGGGCGTCGCTCTCGGCGTACTTCAGCTTCACGAGGGCGTCGCCCCCGTCATTGGAGCCGGTCACGACGGCGAACCGCCGCAGGGGCGCCGGCGCTTCCGCGTCGCCGGAGGCGGATTTTGCATCGCCGGAGGCGGATTTTGCATCGCCGGAGGCGGATTTTGCATCGCCGGAGGCGGATTCCGCAGCGGCATTCAACGAGATCAGCGC